>Ga0315900_10002562_pt1 | contig 27588 bp, 23 predicted proteins | sample LakEriMetagenome_FD_203521 | JGI IMG/M metagenome (GOLD analysis project Ga0315900, IMG submission 203521) | Freshwater fungal communities from buoy surface, Lake Erie, Ohio, United States - Buoy 12 MA114 | ecosystem: Environmental > Aquatic > Freshwater > Lake > Lake biofilm | place: USA: Lake...
TTAGCGGCGGCGGGTGCGGGGCGCTAGGCTGTCGGGGCCCGGCGTTCCCGGGCGCCGCGCGGAGGCCCGACGATGCAGCAGACGCTCCAGACGACCGGCGTCGACCCCGGTCTCGTCACCTATGCCCACGCGATCTACGCGTTGCACGCGCTGTCGGCGGTGATCGGCATCCTGACCGCGGCGAGCGTGGTCGGGGCGTTCATCTTCGGGCTGCCGTCGATCGCGGCGGTGATCATGAACTACGTGAAGCGCAGCGACGTGCGCGGCACGTGGCTCGACTCGCACTTCCGCTGGCAGATCCGCACCTTCTGGTTCGCGGCGCTGTGGGTCGTGCTGGCCTTCGTCGCCTCCGCACCGCTGATGCTGGTGCTGGTCGGCTTCTTCACGTTCGGCCTTGCGGTCGCGATCGTCGGGCTGTGGGTGATCTACCGCGTCGTGCGCGGCTGGGTCGCGCTGAAGGACGGGCGCACGCTGCCGAGTTCCGACGCCACGGTGAGGTGAGGTGAGGACGCCGCGTCGGGCGAGCTGGTCGGCGCGTGCGCCGCCGCGTCGGATCCGGGTGTGGACCTCCGGCCATTCGCGCCGGACGGAGTCCGGCAGGCGAGCCCCGATCTCGAGTCGGCGAACTCGCGGCGCATCCTCGAGCACCTGCAGCCGGGACTCGCGCCGAGGCCGACGTTCGGGGCGACCGGTCAGCGTCCGTAATCGGCGAACTTGACCAGCACGCGAGCGAGTTCCGCCTCGTCGAGCAGGTTCGGCTCCAGCCCCGCCGCGAGCAGCGCCAGGTACTGGCCGGCGAGGTTCTCGACCTCGAATGCCACCGCGCGCGCAGCCTGCACGTTGCGCCCGACCGCGATCACGCCGTGATTCGCGAGCAGCGTCGCACGCCGGCCTTCGAGTCCCGTCACCGCGCTCGCGGCGAGCTCGCCGCTGCCGAAGGTCGCATACGGCGCGCAGCGCACGTCGCCACCGGCGAGCGCGATCATGTAGTGGAACGGCGGCAGGCCGCGCCCGGCACACGCGAGGGCGGTCGCGTGCGGGCTGTGCGTGTGGACGATCGCCTGCACGTCCGGCCGCGCCAGGTAGATCGCCGCGTGCATCCGCCACTCCGAAGACGGCCGGCGCGTGCCGTCCAGCACCGTCCCGTCCGTCGCGATCTCGACCAGGTCGGCAGGCGTCGTGTCGCGGTACGGCAGCGCGGCCGGCGTGAGCAGGAAACCGCGGTCGGTGCGCGCGGAGACGTTGCCGGACTTGTTCGGCACCAGCCCCGCCGCGTCGAGCGCGAGCGCGGTCGCGAGGATCTCGGCGCGGAAGTCGCCGGCACTCATGCCGCACCTCGTGGCGCTTCCGCGGGGTAGAGCGCGGCGAGCCCGGCGCGACTGGCGGGCGCGACCCCGCGCTCGGTGACGATGCCCGTCACCAGTCGCGCGGGCGTGACGTCGAAGGCGGGGTTGGCCGCTGCACTCCCCGGCGCGACCACCTCCACTTCGAGGACCCGCCCGTCGGCCGCGCGGCCGTGCAGGTGCGTGACCTCGCGCGCCGAACGCTCCTCGATCGGCACCTCGGCAACGCCGTCGTCGAGACGCCAGTCGATCGTGGAGTAGGGCAGCGCCGCGTAGAACGGCACGCCGTTGTCGCGCGCGGCGAGGGCCTTCAGGTACGTGCCGATCTTGTTCGCGACGTCGCCGTTCGCGGTCGTGCGGTCGCTGCCGACGAAGCAGACGTCGACCAGCCCGCGCTGCATCAGGTGCCCGCCGGCGTTGTCGGCGACGACGGTATGCGGGATACCGTGCGCGCCGAGCTCGAACGCGGTCAGTGCAGCCCCCTGGTTGCGAGGGCGGGTTTCGTCCACCCACACGTGAAGCGGCAGACCCGCGTCGTGCGCAGCGTAGACCGGGGCGAGCGCCGTGCCCCGGTCCACGCACGCGAGCCAGCCGGCGTTGCAGTGCGTGAGCACGTTCAGGGGCCGCCCGAGCCCGGCTGCCAGGTCCTGCAGGATCGCGAACCCGTGGTGGCCGATGGCCGTGCAGCAGGCGACGTCCTCCTCGGCGATCGCGGCGGCCTCGCGGTAGGCGAGCGCGACCCGCTCCGAGCTCGGCGCGGCGAGCAGCACGCGCGCCATGCGTTCCAGCGCCCACCGCAGGTTCACGGCGGTCGGGCGCGTGCGCAGGAGCACGTCGTGCGCGCGGCGGACGGCGTCGTCCGAAGCCTCGGGGCGCATCGCGAGGGCCATCCCGTAGGCGGCCGTCACGCCGATCAGCGGCGCACCGCGGACCACCATCGAGCGGATCGCACCGGCGGCCTCGTCGAGCGTCCTCAGTCGGCGCGTCGCGAACTCGAAGGGCAGGCGGGTCTGGTCGATCACGACGACGGTCGCCCCGTCGTCGGCGGTCCAGATCGTCCGGTAGGGTCGACCGTCGATGCGCATGGCGGGCCCCGTTCAGACGCGCAGGACGCGGCCGGCGATCGATTCTAGCTTCGCGAGCAGCGCCGGATCGCGGTGCGCGGGGCTCGTCAGGATCGCGCCGTCCAGCGCCCGGTGCGAGCCCACGGGGCAGGGCACGCGCGCGCGCGGAAAGTCGCGCGCGAGCCTCGCGAACAGCCGCTGGGCACGATCGCGGTTCTCGTCCATCACCTGCAGCAGGCTCGCGACCTCGACCGCGTCGTGGTGCGGGTGCCAGCAGTCGTAGTCCGTCACCATCGCGACCACCGCGTAAGTGATCTCGGCCTCGCGCGCGAGCTTGGCTTCCGGCATCGAGGTCATGTGGATCACGTCGTAGCCCTGCGCGCGGTACGAAAGCGACTCGGCCAGCGTCGAGAACTGCGGCCCTTCCATGCACACCGCCGTGCCGCCGCGGCGGAATTCGATGCCTTCGCGCGTGGCGGCCTCGGCGACCAGAGCCTGCAGGGCCGGGCCGACCGGATGCGCGAGCGAGACGTGCGCGACGCAGCCGCTGCCGAAGAACGAGGACTCCCGGCGCACGGTGCGGTCGACGAACTGATCGACCAGCACGAACATCCCCGGGGCCAGCTCTTCCTTGAACGAGCCGCAGGCGGAGAAGGACACGAGGTCCGTGACGCCCGCCTGCTTCAGCGCGGCGACGTTGGCCCGGTAGTTGATCTCGCCGGGCGGGATGCGGTGCCCGCGGCCGTGACGCGGCAGGAACACGACCCGCGTCTCGCCGACGCGGCCGGAGCGCAGCGCGTCCGCGGGCTCGCCCCACGGCGTGGTGACGCGGAGTTCCTCGACGCCCTCCAGCCCGGGGAGGTCGTAGATGCCGGAGCCGCCGATGATGCCTAGCACTGCCTCGGTCACGCGGGATCCTTCGCAATGGTGTCAGCGCACGCGAGCGTCGCGACGTCCGGCCGAATCCTGCACGACGAGCGCGCGGGCGTCATCGCGGAGACCCGAGGCGGCGGCTCAAGTCGCCGTCCCTGGTCCGCCCTGGCCGGCGGTCAGCCGGCGATAGAGCCCAAGTGCGTACGTGTCCGTCATGCCCGCGACGAAATCGGTGACGCAGAGCAGCCGCTCGTAGCGCGTGAACTCGGCCGCCGCTTCCGACGCCAGTGCGTCGAGCGACGCGTCCACGCCGGTGACGCGTCCGAGGAACACCGCGTCGGCCGCGCGCGCGAGCACCTCGTGGAGCGCCCGGGTGCCGAGTTCGTGCACTTCCATCACGGCCCCCGAGCGATAGATCCGCCGCATCGAAACCTCGTAGATGCGCGCGAGTTCGGTGGCATACCGGCAGCGGCCGACGAGATCGTCCGTGAAGCTACCCGCCATCAGCGCCGGGTAGTGGTCGCGGAACGCTGCCACGATCGCGTCGACCAGGTGGTTGATGGCGCGCGCGCGCAGGTACTCGAGCCGTCCCTTGTCCTCGGCGAGCCGCCCGTAGCCGAGGCCGAGCGGCTGCTCGCCGTGGGCGGTCGCGATCGGCAGCAGCAGCGCTTCGGCCGTCGCGAAGTCCATCAGGCCCACCCGATAGCCGTCCTCCAGGTCGATCACGTGGTAGCAGAGGTCGTCCGCGGCCTCCACGAGGCAGGCGAGGGGATGGCGACACCATGCACCGTCGACGCGCGCGATCAGCCCCGTGTGCTCCGCGACCTCGGCGAACGCGGCGGACTCGGCGGCGAAGTAGCCGTACTTCCGGCCGGCCGCGCCGTCCGCGCCGGCGGAGCCGGCGCCGCGGGGATACTTCGTGAACGCGCCGAGCGTCGCGTGCGTCAGCTGCAGTCCGCCGTCGTTCTGGGGGTGCTGCAGGCGGGTCAGGATCCGGAAGCCCTGCGCGTTGCCCTCGAAGTTCAGGAACTCGCCGGCCTGCTCGGGCGTGAGCAGCGTGACGTACTGGGAGCCGGGGCCGGCGAACCAGGCGCGGATCGCGTCCTCGCCGGGGTGGCCGAACGGCGGATTGCCGATGTCGTGCGCGAGGCAGGCGGCCGACACGGCGTTGCCGAACTCGGCCGGCGGCGCCGGTTCGTGCGGCTCGAACTCCCGCACCGCGCTGCCGGCCAGCGTGCCGAGCGAGCGCCCGACGGAGGCGACCTCGAGGCTGTGCGTCAGGCGCGTGCGGACGTAGTCGATCTCCGGCAGCGGATGCACCTGGGTCTTGTCCTGCAGGCGCCGGAACGCGCTGCAGAACACGATGCGGTCCACGTCGCGCTGGAATTCGGAACGCGCGTCGCGGACGGCGTCCTCGCGACCGCGGCCGAGGCGGGTGGTGGTCAGCAGCGAGTTCCAGTGCATGCGGGGAGCCATCGACGATCCATCTCCGGTCGGGCCGCGGGGCCTGCGTGATGCCGGAGGATCCGGTGTCCGGAACCCTTCGCGCAACCGATCCGGCGACCGGGACTGCCGGCACCACGACGCCGGGGGTGCCAGGTCCGGGAGTCCCGAACGAGCTCCAGCCAGCCCGCTAGTTGCGCTCCACCAGCCGCGCGCCCGGGGCGACGCGATCCGCCGGGTGCACCACGACGCGCTCGCCCGCGCGGAGTCCGCGACGCACCTCGGCCAGGAGGTCGTCGCTGCGGCCGATCTCCACTTCGCGCAGTTCCGCGCGGCCGTCGCGCTCGACGAACACCGCCCACGCGGCGCCTTGCCGGAACAGGGCGGCAACCGGCACGCGGAGCACGTCGGCCGCCTCCCACAGGACGATGCGGGGCTCGACGCGGTATCCGTGCCCGAGCCGCGCCCAGCGCTCGCGCGGCGTCGCGATGTCGATCACCACGTTGACGCGTTGTTCCTCGATGCCGAGGGCCGACACCTTGGTGAACCCGAAAGGCTCGACCCGCTGCACGACGCCGGCGAGCGGCGCGTCGCCACCCCACGCCTCGATGGCGACGCGCTGGCCCGGCCGTACGCGCACCGCGTCCGCGGACAGCAGGTCCACGACCACCTCGAGCGCACGCGGATCGCCGACTTCGACCAGCGGCGTGCCGGACGCGACGACGCCTTCGCTCCTCGTCACGATCCTGAGCACCTGGCCGCTCACCGGCGAGCGCACGGACACGCAGTCGCAGTCGGGAACGGCCCCGCGGCGCGAGCTCGGCGGCATCAGGCGGGCGCGCGCGACCTGGTATTCGGACTCGCGGACGCGGCGTGCGGCCTGCGCCGCCGCGAGCGCGGCGTCGGCCGTGCGCGCCCGGCGCTGCGACGCGTCGAGATCGCTGGCCGAGATGCTGCGGCTCGGCGCGAGCGCGCGGAGGCGCTCGTGATCGGCGCGCGCGAAATCGCGCTCCGCCTGCGCGCGGCTGACCTCGGCCTCCGCGAGCGTCCGAGCCGCCGCGGCCGCGGCGAGGGCGGCCCGTGCCTCGGCCGCGCTGCGCACGTCGAGGAACGAAGGGTCGCTGGGCTCGATGCGCGCGACGACGGTCTCGTCCGCGATCACCGCGTCGCCGACCTCGAGGTCGATGCGGCGCATGCGGCCGGGGACGGGTGCCGACACGACGTACACGTCGTGCACCCGGGTCTGGCCCTCGTCGATCACGCTGACCGTCAGCGGGCCGCGCTCCACCGCGGCCGTGTCGACCGGCACCGCGACGGGGCGGAACAGCCACGCGAGCACGAGCGCGAGCGCCAGCACCGGGATCGCCCAGAACGTCAGCCGTTTCGCTGCGGGGGTCATGGCGCTACTCCCGGGTCTTCAGCACCGCGATCAGGTCCAGGCGGTCCAGGCGGCGCCGCACCAGCAGCGCCGACACGGCCGTGGCCACGAGTCCGATCGCCATCGCGAGCCCGTAGGTTTCCGGCAGGACCACGAGCGGGACGCGGTAGAGCTCGGTCTCGAAGGCCTGCACGATCAGGCTCGCGAGCCCGAAACCCGCTGCGCAGCCGAGCGGCAGCGCGACGAACGCGAGCAGCGCGAGCTCGCCGAGCAGCAGGTACGAGATCTCCGCGCGCGTGAAGCCGAGCACTCGCAGCGTCGCGAGTTCGCGGCCGCGCTCCGACAGCGCGACGCGGGCCGCGTTGTAGGTCACGCCGAACGCGAGCGCGCAGGCGAACACGACGAAGAACGAGACGAAGATGGTGATGGTCTCCGCCATCGTGTCCCGGAACGTCCGCACGGCGGCCTCCCGCACGGTCACCGAGCTGACGCTCGGCAGTGCCTTCAGAGCGCGGAACAGCGGGCCGCGGTGCGCCGCGTCGACGCGCAGGTGCACGGCCGTGACGCTCGGCCGCTCGCGCATCAGCCGCGCGAGCGCGCGCAGGTCCATGTAGGCGGGCGAGCCGATGTAGGTCTCGAACGTGGCCACCACGGGCACCTCCGCCACCGGGCGTCGCCCCTCCAGCACCTCGACGGTGATGCGGTCGCCCACGCGGACGTCCAGCAGCTTCGCGAGCATCGTCGAGATCACGAGTCCGTCGGGCGGCAGTTCCAGCGCCCGGCCCTCGGCGTCGTACACGCGGTAGAGCTGCTGCCGGGCCGGCAGTCCCTGCACTGCCTCGCGCTGCATCCGCCAGCCGTGACGCAGGCGGGCGGGCACGGCACGCATCGGCTCCGTCGTCCGGACGCCCGGGAGCCGGCGCAGATCGCGTTCGATCTCGGCCGAGCGCGGCTGCGCGAAGCCCACGCTGACGTCCTGCCCCTGCGCCTGCAGGAAGTAGACGTCGATCATGTGCTCGATCGCGTCCAGCCACTGCATCGCGGTGACCAGCACGGCGATCGACATCGCGATGCCCGCGGTCGTGACGAACGAACGGCCGGGCCAGCGGACCACCTGGCGCAGGAGGATCCGGGTGGGCTGGTCGAGGCGGCGGACGAGCCCGAGGTCCCCGAACGCCGTCCGCTGGAACGGCGGCGGAGCCGGCGGGCGCATGGCTTCGGCCGGCGGGAGCACCGCGGCCGTCCGCACGGCGGCCAGGGCGCCGAGCAGCGCAGCGCCGAGGCTCACGGCCGCGGCGATCGCGAACGCCTGCGGTCCCGGCCGAAACAGCAGGAACGGGAAGTGGTAGAGCTCCGCGTACAGCTGCGTGTCGTAGCGGCCGAGCCAGTAGCCGACGCACCAGCCGAGGAGCACGCCGACGAGGCCGATGCCGAGCGCGAAGCGCGCGTAATGGGCCGCGATGTCGCGATTGGTGTAGCCGAAGGCCTTCAGCAGGCCGATCTCGCTGCGTTCCACCGCGACCAGGCGGCCCAGCACCATGTGCGTGAGGAACGCGGCGACGGCGAGGAAGATGGTGGGCAGGATCGTCGACAGCGTGCGGCTCTGGTCGATCTCGTTCATCAGGAACCAGTTCGAGAGCTGGTCGGCGCGCGCGTACGCGCCAACACCGCCGTACGGCGCGAGGATGCGGTCGACGTGTCCGACGACGGCCTCGGGATCCGCGCCCGGCAGGATCGCGAGGCTGACGTCGTTGAACGCGCCGTCGAGGTCGAAGGCGGCCTCCAGCGCCTCGCGGCCGAGCCACAGGACGCCGAAGCGCCGGTCGTCGGGCATCAGCGCGCCGGGCCCGATCGCGTACACGTATTCCGGCGACAGCGCGACGCCGACGACCGTGAGCTCGCGCCAGCGACCGTTGATCACGGCGCGGAGGTGATCGCCGGGCGCCAGCGCGTGCGCCTGCGCGAACGGCTCGGCGAGCACGGCCTCGTCGGGACGGCCGTCGCGCGGCAGGCGGCCCTCGCGCAGCGCGAGGCGGTTCAGGTGCGCCTCCGCGCGCTCGGGCACGGAGACCAGTTCGCCGATCACCGGCTCCGGGAAGCCCGCCACGTCGAGCACCGCCGTACGCACGACGCGCGTCTCCACGGTCCGCACGCCCGGGATCTCCCGCAGCTTCACCGCGACGTTCTCCGGCGCGCGCTCGACCCGCGCGAACACGTCGGCAAAGCCGTAGCGCTCGTAGTAGGCGATCGCCGTCTGCTCGAGCGACTCGACCGCGGTCAGCGCCATCACCAGCACGCCCACGCCGGAGGCCATGACCAGCGCGATGGCGAACACCTGCCCCCGGAGCCGCCAGAAGTCGCGCAGCAGCTTGCGGTGCAGTGCGCCCATCACCACGCGATCTCCCGGGCCGGGCGGCGTCGTGCGTTGCGGCGCTCCTCGTGGATCCGCCCGTCGCCCATGACGAGCACGCGGTCCGCCATCTCCGCGATCACGGCGTTGTGGGTGATCAGCACGGTGGAGGTACCGAGCTCCGCGTGGGTCCGCTCGATGGCTTCCAGCACCAGCACGCCCGTCTGGCTGTCGAGGGCGCCGGTCGGCTCGTCGCACAGCAGCAGGTCCGGACGCTTGGCGATCGCGCGGGCGATGGCCACGCGCTGCTGCTCGCCACCCGAGAGCTGGGCCGGGAAGTGGTGCAGGCGCTCGCCGAGCCCGACCAGCGCCAGCGCGGCCGCGGGCGGCATCGGGTCGAGCGCGATCTCGGTGACCAGCGCGACGTTCTCGAGCGCGGTGAGGCTCGGGATCAGGTTGTAGAACTGGAACACGAAGCCGACGTGCTCGCGCCGGTAGCGAGTGAGCCCCGCGTCGTCGAGCCGCGAGAGCTCGTGGTCGAGGAACCACGCCTCGCCGGCCGTCGCCGTGTCGAGCCCGCCGAGGATGTTCAGCAGGGTGGACTTGCCGCTGCCGGACGGGCCGAGCAGCACGACCAGTTCGCCGGTGCCCAGTTCGAGGTCGAGGCTGCGCAACGCGTGCACCTCCACCTCGCCCGTGCGGTACACCTTGCACAGACCGCGTGCGCGAAGGGTAGGGGGCCGCTTCGCCATGGCCGCCATCGTCCGCCGACCGGCGACGCCTCGCCAGTTGGGGAAGCTACGGAGGACGCGGCCGAACCGCAGCGCGTCCGAGGGCTCCCACTTCCTGACGATGCCGTCGTGGAGGGAGTGAGGCGCGGGCGCCAGCCAGTGCCGACGCCGCCCGGAATCGATCATCAACCTGAACTCGTGGTTCGTCGAAGGCGTCGATCCGAGCGAGTTCCAGAAGGCCGGGGCGGGCATCCTCCGCGGCCAAGCGCCCGCGACCGATGCTGTTGGCGGAGGACAGCTCGTGCGCGGCGCTCAGCTCCGGGTCCGCGAACGCCGCCTTCACGAGCTTCTGGCAGTCGTCGAACGTGCCCTCGACGCACAGCGATGTGACGCTGTCGCCCCAGCACGTCAGCTGCCGCTCATGCAGCGGCGAGACGAGGCCCCGCGGATACAGCACGACCACGCGCGTGCCGGGCCGGCCGTGGAAGGCCGCGGCGACCGCGCCCCCGGTGTCGCCGGAGGTCGCGACCAGGATCGTCAGCGGTCGAGCCGCATCCCGGGGCACCCGGGACAGGCACGCGGCCAGGAAACGTGCCCCGAAGTCCTTGAACGCGGCCGTCGGCCCGTGGAACAGTTCCAGGACGGCGGGCGGCGGGGACCCGTCGCCTGCGGGACTACCCGCAAGCTCGACAAGCGGCATCGGGTGCGCGAAAGTCTCGCCCACCATCGCCGGCAGCTCTGCCTCGAGCGGATCGCCGGCGAAAAACGGCTGCAACAGCCGGACCGCGATCGCTGGCGGGGAGTCGTAGCCGTCGAAGTCGCGAGGCTGCAGCGACGGGAAGACGGCGGGGGCGTACAGTCCGCCGTCCGGCGCGAGCCCGCGGCTCAGCGCCTGGGAGAGCGTGGCGGAGCGACCGGCGTCGCGGGTGCTGACGAACTGCGAGCGGTCAGTCCGCGTGATCGGTAGGTCGTATCCGACGCGCTACGGTGCGACCCGGGATCGGAGCAGACCGGGATCAGTGCGCAGGCGGCCGTGCGGCGGTCGCCGACAGCGGCGCGCGCAGCGCCTCCACGGGCCACCACGCGCCGTCAGCGACGACGGCGAGCGGCTCGCGCAGCGCGTCTACGCTCGCCAGCGGATCGCCGCTCACGACCACGAGATCGGCCTTCTTGCCGGCCTCCAGCGTGCCGAGCTCCGCGTCCAGGCCGAGAAAGCGCGCGGCGTCCAGCGTCGCCGCGCGTAGCGCGCGCAGCGGCGAGAGTCCCGCCTCGACGTAGAGCCGCAGTTCGTCGTGCAGCGAGCGCCCCGGCATCAGCGAGCAGCCCGGGCAGTCGCTGCCCGCCATCAGCGGTGCGCCGGCCCGGTCCAGCGCGGCCAGCAGTTCGAAGCGCTGCTCCATGCCGCCGCGGATCGCGGCGAGCTGCGCCGGCGTGAACAGCTTGCGCAGGTCGTCCTCGGCGCCCGCGTCGGCGATCCACCGCGGCACCCAGTCCGGCATCGGCTCCGGCTCGCCCTCGAGCCCGATCGCCTGCTCGATCGCGAGCGTTGGCACGTTCCAGGTGCCGGCCTCGGCGGTGCGCTCCGCCACCTCGCGGATGCGCGCCGGCGTGGTGTGCAGCCAGCCGACGAAGCGGGTCCGGTCGGTGGTTCCCCGGGTGTCGAGCGCGAAGTCGTACGAGCGGAAGTGCTCGATCGAGTCCTGGCGCGCTGCGAGCGCGCCGTGCAGGCCTTTCGCGTACGCGACGTGCCCGACCACCTGCAGGCCGAGTTCGCGGCAGGTGGCGACGATCGCGTCGTAGACCTCGGGATCGAGGTCGTTGTAGACCTTGATGGAATCGTACCCGGCGCGCGCGTGTGCCTGCACCGCGCGGCGCGCCTCCTCGGGCGTGCGCACGAGTTCGCCGAAGGCGGCGAGCCCCGGGAACGTGAAGCGCGTCTCGAGGATCGGGCCGGTGGTGTGGATCCGCGGCCCGGGGATCGTGCGGGCGCGGACGGCTTCGCGCAGCTTCAGGTGCAGCGGGATGCCGGCCATGTTGCGCACCGTCGTGACGCCGCAGGCGAGCAGCACGCGCAGGTACTCCGCGCCCCGACGCAACGCGGCTTCCTCGTCGAGCACGCCGAACTCCGGGCCGATGCCGATCGGCAGCAGGTGCACGTGCATGTCCGCGAGTCCGGGCACCACGGTCCACCCGGTCGCGTCAATGCGCGGGAGATCCGCTGCCGGTGCGAACCCGCGGGACGGCGCGATCGACTCGATGCGGTGGTGGCGCACCACCAGCGTGTGGTCGTGCAGCACCTCGGTGCCGCGCAGCGTCACGAGCGTCGCGTGCTCCAGCGCGAACGCGCCCGTGCCGGGCAGGGCGGTCGGGCGGGCGTCGGGCATCATGGTGTACTCCCAGACGGCTTCAGAGGTGCTGCCGCAGCAGCGGAATGGCGCGCTCGACGTCCGCCGCGGAGACGTCGAGATGTGTCACCAGCCTCAGTCGCTACAGACCGGTGCACAGGATGCCGACCGCCCGCAGGCGCTCGACCGCTGCGAGTCGCCGACCTCCGCGGCCGCCATCACTTCGCGCATCGCGAGGGTGGGTCGGGTGGCCGTGTCGCTGCGCAGGTCGATCATCGCGGGGTCACCGTGGTGGGCCGTGCATCTACGCTCGCGCGGTCGCGCTGCCGACCAGCTCCGCCGCGCGTGCCTTCAGCACGTGCCGGTCGATCTTATTCGCACCCGAGAGCGGCATCCGGTCCAGGAACCAGACGCGGCGCGGGTGCAGGTACGGTGCGGCCCGCTGCAGCACGTAGTCCTTCACGTCCTGTTCCGCGAGCGCCGCGCCCGGGCGCGTGACGACGAACGCAACGGGCATCTGCCCGCGCACTTCGTCCGCGACCGGCACCACGGCGACCTCCAGCACGTCCGGGTGCCGCTCGATCAGCCGCTCGACCTCCCCGGGGTACACGTTCTCGCCGCCGCAGACGAACATGTCGTCCGCGCGGCCGACGAAGTACAGGAAACCGTCGGCGTCGCGACGGACGATGTCGCCGGTGTTGATCCAGCCGTCGCGCATCTTGGCGGCCGTCACCTGCGGCAGATTGAGATAGCCGCTCATGCTCGCGGCGCTGCGCACCTCGAGTACGCCCTCGTCCTCCGTCCCGCCGACGAGCCGCAGTTCCGCGTGCGGCGCGGGGTAGCCGATCGAGAGCGCGGGCCGCGGAACGCCGCCCGGATGCGCGCCGAGCAAGCCCGCGCCGATTTCGGTCGTGCCGTAGCTGTTGATGATCGCGGCTTTCGGGAAGATTTCGCGGCTCTGCGCGACGATCGACTCGGCGACGGGCGCCGAACCGATCATCACGAGTTCGACGCACGAGAGGTCCGCGCGCGCGAGCACCTCGCGCTCCTTCGCGAGCAGGGCGACCATCGTGGGCACGCCGCTCAGCACCGTGACGCGGTAGCGATCGAGCGCGGCGACGAACGGGGCCGCCTCGAAGCGCCACATCAGCACGACTCGGCCCCCGATGGCGAAGGCCAACTCCGAGACCACGAGCCCATTCATGTGGAACAGCGGTGCCGCGACGATGCACGGACCGCGGGACAGGAACGCGCGCACGCCCGGCTGGGCGAGGCCGTCCACGATCGCGAGCTGGCTCGCGTGCGAGAGCATCACCCCCTTGGGACGCCCGGTGGAGCCCGAGGTGTAGAGCACGATCGCCGGGGCCTGGCCCGGCGGCTCGACGCGCTCGTCCGGCTCGCCGGCGAGCCACGCGTCGAACTCCGGACTCTCGGTCGCGATCACGGACAGCGAGGCGGGCACGCCGGCCGGCGCCTCCGCGTCCACGATCAGCAGGTCCAGCGCGGAGTCCGTGCACACGTGTGCGATCGCCTCGCCGCCCGCACGCGCGTTGTACGGCACCACCGTGCAGCCGGCGCGCAGGCCGCCGAAGTACGCCGCGTAGAACCGCGCGGTGTTGGCGCAGAGCATGCCTAGCCTGGAGCCCGGGCCGAGACCGCGGCGCCGCAGTGCGCCGGCGGTGGCCGCCGCCATCCGGCGCAGCTGCGCGTAGGTGTACGAGACCGGGCCCGCCCCGGAGAGATCCACGAGCGCGACGGCGTCCGGCGCGCCGTCGCGGTCGAGCACCGAGGCGAGGTTCGCCGCGAGCATCGTCACGCCGCCGAGACGTAGAACACGCCGCGCCCCACGGCGCAGAGCTTGCCATCCGCGCCGACCACGTCCACTTCGACCGTGCTCAGCGTGCGCCCCGCCTTGCGGACGCGCGCGGTCGCCGTCAGGTCTCCCGAGGCGGGCCGGACGTAGTCGACGTTCAGGCCGACGGTGCCGCAGTCGCGGCCTGCGACCATCGACGCCGCGAACGCCCCCGCCGTGTCGAGCAGCGCCGCCACCGGGCCGCCGTGCCAGGTCTTCGAGCCGTCCGCGTCGGCGCCCTCGGCGCACCACGGCATCCGCATCGTCAGCGTCTGGGCGGCTGCGTCGGCGGCCGTGATCTCGATCGCCCAGTCGCGGATGTACGGCGACGCAGCGATGTAGCCTCTCAGCTGGTCCAGGGACAGGGGCATCGGGTGTCTCCTCGGCGGCCGGCACGCGCGTAGCGCAGGGGTGGGGGGACGCGCCTCAGGGCACGAGCACGATCTTGCCGAAGGCCTCGCGCGACTCCAGCAGGCCCTCGGCCTCGTGGACCGAGGCGAGCGGCAGCACCTTCTCGACGACCGGCACGAGCCTGCGCGTGCGCGCGAGCTCGACCAGCGCCTCGATGTCCGGGCGGCGCCAGCCGTCGGAGCCGACGATGGTGTGCTCGAAGGACCACACGTAGCGGACGTCCACCTCTTCCTCGAAGCCCGCGGTGGCGCCGCAGGTCAGCATGCGGCCGCCGAGCTTCACGCAGCGCAGCGTGTCCTTCCAGGTCCTGCCGCCGGTGAAATTCACGGCGACGTCCACGCCGCCGGTGCCGATGACCTTCGGCTTGCCGACGATCCCCCAGACGGCCTCGCGCATGCTGCCGGAGCGGTAGTTCACGACGTGGTCCGCGCCGATCTCGCGCAGCCGCGCCCCCTTCTCGTCGGACCCGGCGCAGGCGATCACGGTCGCCCCGGCCAGCTTCGCGAGCAGCACGCAGGCCGTGCCGACGCCGCCGCTCGCTCCGAGCACCAGCACGGTCTCGCCGGCCTTCACGCCACCGCGCGTGTTCATCATCCGGTAGGCGGTGGCGTAGGCGAGGGGGATCGAGGCCGCCTCCTCGAAGCCGACCTCGGCGGGCAGCTTCAGCAGCATCTTCGAGTGCGCCTCGCAGTACTCGGCGCGGCCGCCGTGGAACTGCTCGCCGATGAACTTGTGGTCCGTCTCCGGGATCGGCATCGGGTCGACGAGCACGCGGTCGCCGAGGCTCCAGCCCGTCACGCCCGCGCCGAGCTCGACGATCTCGCCGGCGATGTCCGAGCCGATGATGATCGGCAACGGCAGCTTGATGCCCGGCATGCCGCGGCGGCTGAAGATGTCGTGGAAGTTGAGCGACGTCGCCCGGACGCGCAACACGACCCAACCCGGGCGGGCGGAGGGTTTCGGAAAGTCCTCGAGGCGTATGCGCTCGACGTCGCCGTGCTCGTGTACGACGGCGGCGCGCATGGTGGCGGGGCTCATGGCTGGTAGCTCTCCTCGACGAATTCCACGAACAGGCCGTTGGCGTGGGACGGCGGTACGACGATCGCGCGCTCGGTCACGCGGTGCGGCACGCCGGCGTCGCGCAGCACGCGCCTCACCTGCGCGAGCGAACGCGCGCGGATCGACATCCCGATGCCGTGGGCGGGCTCCCCGCCCTGCAGTCCCGTGAACTCCGGCCAGCGCCGGCGTGCGGCATCCACGGCGTGGATCTCCATGCTCTGGCCGAGCGCGGTGCGGAACACGACACGCTCCCGGGACTGTTCCGCGGGCCGGCCGTCCATCAGCGTGCCGAAGAAATCGACGTCCTGGCCGACGTCCTGGGCGGCGTGATGGATCGTCACCACGTCGATCGCCGAGTTCGCGTGCGCCTGGTAGTCCGGGATCCAGATCGCCTCGGGCTTCGGGTGATCGGAGCGGAACAGCGACATCCGCGGCCGCTGCGCGTTGAAGGCGTACATCGAGCGGCTCGCCGTGTCGATCCAGCCGCCCACGGGCAGGCGCACGCGCCGCGAGGCGCCGTTGGGGAGCTTGATGTCGATCCCCGCCGCCTTCAGCGCCTCGTAGTCCGGTTCGAGCAGGTTCGAGGTGAACGAGGTCATGTAGTACCCGTCGAAGGACGGAAAGCAGCGGCGAAGATTCTCCTGGAGCGGCGCGTTTCGGCAGTGTTCCAGGTCGCCGAGCAACTCCAGGTAGGTGCGCTCGAACTGCACGATCGCATTCGACGTGCCGATCGTGACGTGCTCCATGATCGGCATCACGGTGAACCCGAGGCGGCGCCACGCCGCCGCCGCGAGCCCGAGGTCGTGCACGAAGACGACGAAGTGATCGAGCGAGCGGTCGGTGAACAATCTGGAACTCCGCGTGTCAGAGGTGACGGCGCAGCGCGCCGAGGAGCCGGTCGAGGTCGTCGCTGGCGTGGTCGGCGAAGGCCGCGATGCGGATCGCGCCGTGCGGGCCGGCGCCGACGTAGGTCGAGTAGATGACGAAGATCGCGTCCTCGTCGAACAGGCGCCGCTGCAGGGCCTTCATCTCGTCGGCCGTGCCGCGCACGAAAGTCGCGATGGGAGACTCGGTGTCCCCGACGTCGAGCCCGAGTGCGCGGAGGCCGGCCTTCAGGTAGCGCACGTTCTCGCGCAGCTTCTGCAGCCGATCCGGGTGCCTCGACAGATAGCCGAGGCTCGCCGCCAGCATCGCCGCGCCGGCGGACATCCCCGAGGCGGCGCCGCGCGCGGTCGGTGACTGCCATAGCGCGGCGATCGCCTCGGCCGAGCCGAGCGCGAGGCCGCCGTAGGCGGAGAAGGCCTTACCCAGCGAGCCGCCCGCGAGCACGCGGGGCCCGGCGACGCCGTGCGCCTCGAGGGCGCCGCGGCCGGTCGGGCCGATGACCCCGAACGCGTGGGACTCGTCGACGAACAGCCAACCGCCGTGCGGCTCCACCAGCCGGCGATAATCGACTAGCGGCGGCACCGTGCCGAAGGTCGCGAACATGCCGTCCGTGGCCACGAGCGGACGCTGCCCGTGCCGCAGCTCGCGCGCCATCACGCGCTCGAGGTCCGCGGCGTCCAGGTGCCGGAAGAAGTGCACGGGCTTGCCCGCCGCGGCCGCGCCCTCACGCAGGTTGTAGTGCGAGCTCTCGTCAAGGAACACGACGTCGTACTGCGCGGCCAGCCCGGTCATCGCCAGCAGCCCGAACAGGTAGCCGGTGGCGTAGTAGATGGCGCCGTCCACGCGGAAGAACTCGCGCGCGGCCGCCTCGGCGTCCGCGTTCGCTGCGAGCACGAAGCGGTAGTGACGGGGGAGCTGGCCGGTGGAGCCGAGGGCGCGCAGCGCCGCCGCGCCAGCCTCGATCAGTTCGGGCTCGCCAGACAGCCCGAGGTAGCAGGAACCCCCGAAGTTCAGGAACGGGCGGCCGTCGGCCACCATGTTGGCGCAGCTCGGCGATTCGATGCGCAGGTCGGCCATCTGGGAATGTCCCGATACGGCGTCGTAACCGGAGAGTATACGCCCGTATAGGTCAATTCCAGTAGCGGACGGTCGTGTCCGGGCCCGGCCGTCTGCACAGCCCGGGGATCTCGCATGACCGCCACTGTCCTCGCTTTCGTCTCCGCGCGGGTGATCGACACGGCCGCGGGCGCGGTGATCCCCGACCGCACGGTCGTCATCCGCGACGGCATCGTCGTGGCCGTCGGGGCCGACGGCGCGACGCCGATCCCGGCCGGCGCCACCGTGATCGACGCCCGCGAGCGCTACCTGTGCCCAGGCCTCGCGGACATGCACGTGCACGCGACCACGCCGCACGACCTCGCACTCTGCGTCGCGCACGGGGTGACGACCGTCCGTAACATGTGGGGCGAGTCGTCGATGCTCGAGCTCCGTCGGGCCGTCGAGCAGGGTTCGCTCCTGTGACCCCGGATCACGACCGCGGGGCGCATCGTGGACGGCGCGCCGGACATCGTGCCGGACGCCGTGCCGCTCAGGCACGCGATCGCCTCGGGCATGCGCACGATGGAACACTGCCTCGGGCTCAACCACGCGGTTTTCGCCGACCGTTCCCTCGCCAATCCGGACCTGTGGCTGTTCCAGCCGAAGTTGGTGCCGCTGCTCGAGCGCTTCGGCCGCGGCGAGCTGAAGCTGGAAGACGTCGTGGACGAGGCGGCGATCGACGAGATCGCGCGACTCGCGGCCACGCACGCGGTGTGGTTCGTGGCCACGCACTACGCGATGCGCAACTTCACGAGCCGGCCCGCCACGCCCAAGCCGGACGAGGATCGCTTCCTGTCGCCCGGCACGCGCGCGATCTGGCGGCTGTTCGCGGCGTTACCCGTACCGGAAGCCGTGCTCCGCGGCGAGGACCAACGGTACCAGCTCCGCTCGCGCTGCCTGCTCGCGATCCACCGCGCGGGCGGGCGCGTGATGGTCGGCACGGACGCCCCGGTGACACACGTGTACGTGGGCGCGTCCGTGGTCGACGAGATGGAGACGCTGGTCGAGGTCGGGTTCACGCGCGCGGAGGTGCTGCGTGCGGCGACGACCGAGCCGGCCCGCTACCTCGGCGTCGAGGGTGAGCGCGGCGAGGTGAAGGAGGGCGCGGTCGCGGACCTGCTGCTGCTGGACGGCGACCCGCTCGCGGACCTCAGTGCGCTGCGCCGGCCCGGCGGCGTGATGCTGCGCGGCCAGTGGCGCACGCGCGAGGCGCTCGATCGCTTGCTCGACGGGATCGCGACGCGCTTCGCGGCGGAGGAGTCGGCGTTCGCGGATCTGCCCGGTGCGGCGACCGGGCACGGTCGCCACGCGGACTTCGTCGGGGCCGGTGGGGCGGCGCTACGCGCGAGTTCCACGCCCGGCGAGTCGTCCCCGTCGGTGCAGGTCTGGCGGAAGGCCGCCGCGGGAGCGGACTGGCAGCAGAGCTTGCTCGAGGTGACGGCGGACGGCGTGGCGGATTCCGAGGCGCTGCAGGCGCTCGCCAATACGCCCGCCGAGGCTGCGATCGCGGCCGTGCTCGCCGCCCGGGTGGCCTCGGACATCCCGGACGGCGTGCCCGGGCGCGCCCGGCCGGACTACGTCGTCGAGTCTCGCTTCGGTGCACGCAGGCTGCGGCTGGTCGGCGGGAGCCACGAGGTGATCGACGGACCTCACGGCTACGTCGGCACCACGCGCTGGCAGGCCAGCCTCGACGACGGACGCCGCTTCGAGTGCTGGGTCGGACTCGGCCGTCCCGGCGAGCTGTCGATGACGGGCGCGAACGCCGGGATGCCGCTGCGCTACGCGAGCGCGGACGCGCCGCAGTGGCGACGCATCCGGTGAAGCCGCCGTCCTGCGCCGTCGGTCCGCGGAAGTCGATCTACTCGAAGATGCCTTCCCGGAACAGCCGGCTCATGAACTCGTTGCGGCGCGCGACCGACGTCGGGTGGAACGGCGCCTTGTCGTAGAGCTTCGTGACGAACGGCGCGACGAGTGCCGGGCCGACGAAGTCGTAGATGAGGAAGAGCGTGGCCATGTCGCGGTCCACGCCGGGCTTCAGTTTGCCGCGGGCGGCCGTTGCGTTCACGAAGTGACGCATCGTGCGGAACAACTCGTCGAACAGGGCCTGGCTGCCGGCGGTGCGCTCGAAGAGTGCCGTCCGCACGTACAGCATCACGGCACGGTTCCTCGCTACCCAATCGACCGCCACCCGCACCGCCGAGTCGATGGACATCGGGGCCTCGTTCTCGAGGATCGCGTCGTAGAGTTCGCGTACCGCGCCCAGCGCGTGGGCGTCGACTGCGCGGCGCAGGCCGTCCTTCGAGCCGAAGTGCGCGCGAACGAGCCCGATCGAAACTCCCGCCTCGGCTGCCAGCGTGCGCACGCTCGCAGCAGCGAAGCCGCGCTCAGCGAACAGCTTGAGTCCCGCCCGGATCAGCGCCTGCCGGCCCGGTGACAACTCGTCGAACGGCTCGCCTTCCGCTCTGTCCATCGCGTCCCCCCGGTCGAAAACCCTGATTATCGACCATCGGTATCGCGACGTCGCGACCCGCACGGACGGGCCCGTTCGACCAGCGCGAGTCGCGGCGGCACAGGGGTCGAGGGGCGCCATCGGATGGCCGGCCGTTCGGATCTCGAAACCGTGTGGCGTCGAGCCAACACGCGCTGGCTCCCGGTGCGAATCCGTTGCGCCATATACAGCCGTATAGTATACGTCCGGATAGTCGCATGCCGGCCGCGCGAGTAGTGAACGCAGCCGGTTCCGAACCGCTCACTGCCGACCAGACACCAGGGGGAGCCGATGACTTCCAGCGTTGCGCTTCGGGTTGCCATCGTCGCGACACTGTTCGGAGCGGCCGCGCCTGCCGGTGCGCAGAACGCCTCCCAGGGGCCGATCGCGCAGTTGCAGGAGGTCGTCGTCACGGCCACCAAGCGCGAGCAGACGATCGAGGAGATCCCGCTGGCCGTCTCGACGATCGGCGAGGCGGAACTCGCGGAGCGCGGCATCACGGGGTTCGCGGACTACCTGCCGTCGATCGCCGGCGTGCAGTTCATCGACGGCGGCAACCTGTTCCAGAACTCGATCACGATCCGCGGCGTCGGCGACGGCAGCGGCTCGGCGCTCACGCAGACACCGGTCGCGGTCTACCTGGACGAGACGCCGCTCACGCTGTCGCAGGGCGCCCTGAACCTCGACTACTCCACGATCGGCGTCCAGCGCGTGACGGTCATCAAAGGCCCGCACAGCACGCTCTACGGTGCGGCCTCGCTCGGCGGCACCGTCAAGGTCGAGACGCGCAAGCCCTCGCTGACCGGCGGCCTCGTGAGCGCGCGGGCAGTACTCTCGTCGGTCGACGGCGGTGACGTGGGCTACACGCTGGCGGGATCGGTGTCCGGCGCGCCGGTCGAGGGCACGCTCGGCCTGGAAGCCGCGGGATATCTCATCCAGCGGCCCGGCTACATCGACGAACCCTCGCGCAACGCCGAGGACATCAACGACCAGAGGACGACCGGCGGCCGGTTGGCGATGCGCTACGCCCCGGTCGCGAACCTGACGATCGACGCAACGCTGTACTACCAGAAAACGGAACTGAGCAGCCTGAGCTACTGGGGTCCGCAGTTCGGCGACACCACCTCGCGCCCGCTGCTTTTCGACCAGCCGAGCGACGACGAGGTCACGCTCGGTTCGCTCGTCGTCCGATACGGTTTCGGAGCCTCCGAACTCGTGAGCGCGACCTCGTACTACGACCGCGAAGCGTCGGCGAAACAGGACTACAGTTCCAGTTTCTTTAACCTCGGGATTCCGGGTGCGGTCGTGACGAGCAGCATCGTCGCCCCGGCGAAGGTCTTCTCGCAGGAGGTTCGGCTGCTCTCGACCGGCGAGAACCGGTTCAGCTGGCTGGTGGGGGCGTTCTACTCGCGGGAGGACTACACCGAGGAGTTCTCGTTCAGGAACTCCGTGGCGGGTCCGCTGTTCGATGGCGTGAACGCGTATGTCTACGAGACGCTCGCCGCTTTCGGCGAGCTCAGCTACGAGCTCACGGATCGCCTGACGCTCACGGCGGGCGGTCGGTTCACCGACTACTCCGCGGACACCCGCCTGAACGTGACGGGTCTGTTCGCCGCCAGTCCCCCGGTCGATCGTACGGACAGCGAGACCGATGTCAGTCCGCGAGTCGCGGTGAACTACGATTACGGCGACGGCTCCATCTACGCGCAGGCGGCGAAGGGCTTCCGCGTCGGTCAGGTTAACGTGCCGATCGTGACGCTGCCCGGCGAAGTCGTCCCGGCGTTCTTCGAGTCCGACAGCCTCTGGAACTACGAGATCGGCGCGAAGACGTTCTGGCTGGACCGCCGCCTGCAGGTGAACGCAGCGGCCTACTTCATCGACTGGAGCGACCTGCAATCCACGCTGCTCGCCGGCACCGGATTCACGTACATCGCCAACGTGGGGAGTGCCGAGATCCGCGGACTGGAGCTCGAGACCGTCGCGCTGCTCGGCAGCGGCTTCACCTGGTCGACGGCCCTGTCCTTCAACGACGGCGAGCTCGCGGAGGACGTCCCGACCGTGGCTAGGAAGGGCACCCGCCTGCCGGGAGTCCCCGACTTCACGTTCAACACCGCGCTGCAAAAGGACTTCTCGATGGGCGGTCGTCCGGGCTTCGCGCGCGTGGACTACCTGCACTACGGCGACTACGACAACGCGTTCCCCACTGCGCTGGGCGGCAGCCGGAAGAACGGCGACTACGACAAGGTCGACCTGCGCGTCGGCATGATATTCGGCGACTTCGAGGTGGCGGTGTTCGGTACCAACCTGCTCGACGAACGGCCGATCCTGTTCCGGCAGAACTCGGTGGGCTCGGAGGAGGTCAGTACGATCCAGCCGCGGTCCTACGGCGTGTCCTTCTCCTACGGCTTCTGAAGCCCGGATGAGCGCGCGGCCGCCGCTCGATCACCTGGTCTACACGGTACCGAGCCTCGCGGAAGGTAGCGAGGCGGTCGCCCACGCCCTCGGGCTCGAACTGACCGAGGGCGGCGCCCATCCAGGGGTAGGGACGGCCAACACGCTCGCTTCGCTCGGGCCGGGTGTCTACCTGGAGGTGCTCGGCCCCGACCCCGCCACGCCGCGCGAACGGTGGGGAGAACTCGGGATCGAGCTCGCGCGCGACGAGTGGCCGGACATCGTCACATTCGCGGCGGCAAGCGAGGACCTCGAGGCGGCGGCGAGTCGCGCCGCCGGACTCGGCCTCCGGTCGGCGATCCTGGAAACGAGTTCGAGGCGTACGCCCGACCGTCGCCTGCTGCGGTGGCGCGGCATGTACGTGTTCTCGGCGGACTACCTCGGGCTCGTGCCGTTCATGATCGACTGGGGCGATACCCCGCATCCGTCGGCCACGGCGGTCCAGGGGGCGACGCTCGCATCGGTCTTCGTCACGCACCCGCGACCGCAGCCGCTGCGCGAGATCTACGAGGCCCTGGGCGTGTCGATCCCGGTGATCGAGGGCAGTCGCCCCGCCATGGTCGCGCACCTGCGCCACGGCGCACGCGAGTTCGTGCTTACGGGTAGCGGTAGAGGTCTCCCTGCACAGCGTCGCGGCGCCGCCGCGTTACTCGGCCGGCTACAACAGGACGTTCGAAGTGTCTGAACGAGGCGGGGCGCGAAACGAGCCGGCGCTTCGGCCTTCACATCGAGACCTGGGCGCGACGCGAGCCGTTCGTGTTCATGCGTGCAGCTTCAGGAACTCGACCGTCTTAAGGAACGCGTCGGACTGGGCCTTGGCATTGAGCCCGGGCACGCCGCCGATGCTGACCGCGAAGCCCATCGGGTTGACCTCGGTTCGATCGGCGCGACCCGAGACCAGCATCGGGTTGATGAGGAGGTGACCCGCACCCGCGTACTCCAGATGCTCAACGGGGTAGGCGAATCCCTTTGCGTGCAATCGATCCACGAGTCTCTGCGATGCGATGCTGCAGGGCCACATTGCGTCCGCGGTTCCGGACACGAGCAGGATGGGAGCCTCGATCCTCTCGACCTGGATCCACCTCGGGTCGTCGAAGTCGTGAGCGGCCATGTGGTGGAGGAAATTCTGACGAACTTCCTTCGACCCGGCCCAGAGGCCACTGTCGCGTAGGCCATAGTTCTCGAAGCCCACGTAGGGCAGCGGCTTGCCGTCGAGCAGCCAGCCGGGCACCGACGACCACGTCGAGAAGTCGAAACCCGAGAAGACCATGTTGCTCGGCACCTCCGCCACCACCGCAGAGACCTGATCCGGAAACAGCGAAGCGATCAGCAGAACCGCCTCTCCGCCGCGCGATGCGCCGAGGACCGCCACCTTCCGTTCTCCGTACCGCTGCCCGAGCCAACGCATGGCCCGGCTGAAGTACTCCATCGGAATCTCGCGGTGGTGGTCCGGCCTGCCGGGGTAGTTGAACCACGCGACCGCGAACGACGTGATGCCGTATGAAGCCAGCAAGGAGGCCTTGGTCTCCCACGCGCCACCGGAGGAGCCGGCGACGACGAGCGCAAGCGGATGAGGGCCTTCGCCTGGCGCTTCGAACAGAACGCCACGAACTTCACCGTCCGAGACCAGCGTGCGCTCGACGCGTTTCCCGACCAGGCGAACGGTCTGTATGGCCTCGAGGACCGCTGGGTGGGCCTCCGCCAGATCGCCAGTGATGCGCGCGCGGATCGCGACGTCCACGGGCTTCAGGCGCATCTCGGAACTGGCGTCGAAGGCATCGAAGTCGGGGTAGCGACGAGGGCTGTCGATCTCGTCCATGCTTGGCCCCGCGGCATCCAGTTCCAGCAGGGTCGCGGGCTGCATCGACCAGAACAGTGCCTCGCCATCCAAGCCGCGGTAAGTGCCGGCCAGGGACGCCGAGCGCGACGGATCGACGGATCCGGTCGAGTCCGCGAAGTACACGCCTCGCGACGACCAGGCCTGGCCACCGCGGTCGGTGAGAGTCGCCTCGAGCGTGATCTCCGCTCCCGGAGGCGCACCAAGCAGAACGATCCGCGAGGGATCCATGAGCAGTCGCTCGGTCGGCGCTACATGCAATCTCATTGCCTTCCTCGTTCAGTCGAAGACCCGGGCGTAGTGTGCGACCATCGACTCCCACATGAGGCGACTGCTGCGCGCAGTTCCCTGCGGCGTGCCGCCGCACGCGAGGAACACCTTTCCTAGGGAGTGGTAGACAGTCTGCGTGAAGCTGGTGACCGCGTTCGGAAGCGGCGTCCAGTGTCCCGTCTCAGGGAGGGCCAGGTGGCGATACGGATGCGGATGGCCCTTCGCGCGCAGGCGATTGACGACCAGGTCCGACCCCCACGCACACGGCCACATCTGGTCGTCCACGCCGGAGACGAGCAGCAGCGGCCCGCGCGTGCGCTCGATCGGGAATGCCGCGTGCTCGCGGACCTCGGGTCGATCGAGGTCGGCGCGGTAGTAGGGCGTTGCGGCGTAGCCGAGCGGCTGGCCTTCGGCCAGCCGGCGCATGTCGTCCAGCGACAGCGGGTTCTGCGGCTCCGCCCACGGAATCTCGCGGCCCTCGAAGGTCCAGCTCGGCCCGCCGACACCCTTGCCATCCGGGTCCCAGCCCGCGCTCGAGGCGTACATCGGCACGATGGCGATCGCGCCGTCCACGTACTGCGGCAGGTAGGACGCGAGCGCGACCGTCAGCTCGCCGCCGCGCGATGCGCCCTGCACGGCCGTGCGCCGGGCGCCGAACTCGCGGCGCATCCACTCGAAGCCTTCCGCGAAGTATTCGAGGGGCAGCCGCGAGATCGTCGTCGGCAGGTCTTCGTAGGCGAAGTAGGCGAGGCTCAGGACGTCGTAACCGAGAGAGGCCAGCACCGGCGCGTAGCTCGTTTCGACGCCGCCGCCCGATCCGGTCAGGCTCATGATCGCGCCCCGCGCGCGCGAGCGGTCGCGCTGGCGGAACGCGAGGCCGCGCAGGCGGCCGCTGCGTACCGGCTCCACGGCGATGCCTTCCGCCAGACGGCGCAGCACGAGCGTCGCTTCCGCGCGAAGTTCGCGTTCCCCTGCGGCGAAGATCGAGAATCGCAGCGGCTCGAACGGGTCGACGGCGGGGCGCCCGGCGGTGTGCATCACGTGCCGCGCCTCGATCTGGAAGCGCCGGTCGATGCCGCAGGGCGGCTGCAGGGACCAGAGCAGGCCGGCGGCGTCCGTGCCCGTGTAGGTGCCGGCCTCGCTCGGTGCGCTGGCGACGTCGATCACGCCGTCGGCGTCCGCGACGAACTCGGCCCGTGCCGACCACGCGACGTCGAGTTCGTCCGTGAGATGCGATGAGATCGTCACGCGCGAGCCGGGCGGGAATCCGCTGGCGCGGATGCCGATGGGCGTCGGGAGCAGCGCGTCGCCGGGTGTGACGAGCAGCTTCGGTGCGGTGCTCATGCGGAACTCCTCGGCTCAGCCGGCGGGTCGATTCAGCCAGCGCAGTCCGCGGCTGACGGCCTGCATCACTTCGCTCGAGTGCGTGTCTCCGGCCAGTTCCGCCGCCAACACCCGGCAGCCCGGACGACGGCCGACGAGTTCGGCCAGTCGTCGCGTATCTTCCAGGATGTTCGGGAAGCCGCCGAGGCAGGCCACGTACTCCTGCCACTCCGGCTGGTGCATATACTGCGCCCACTGTTGACGGAACGAATCCGCCGTCTCGAACTCGCCGGCAGCGACGTAGAAGTCGACCTCGACGGGCTCCGTCGCGCGGCCGAACGACTCCGCGCGCTCGAACATCGACGGGCGGCGCCACCAGAACGAGGAACCGACTGCGAGGTAGCGGCGGAACGCGGCGGGCGAGGAGAGCAGCGCGTGCGTGGCGAACAGCCCGCCGAGCGAGTGGCCGACCAGCGTCCAAGTGCGCGGGTCGATTCCGAACTCACCTTCCAGCGCCGGCTTCAGTTCTTCGGTGAGCACGGCGAGGAACGCATCCGCGCGCCCCGATGGCGGGCACGCGAGCCCGCCGAGGACCTTGCCGTAGAGCCGATCCCACTCGGGCCACGGCAGCGGCGTCAGGTCCTCGTTGCGCGCAACCAGGAACGGCACGGGCGCGTCCAGCGGGTAGCCGACGGAAACCGCGACCGACGGCGGCAGTTCGCCGCCCATCTCGAGGTAAGTCGTCGCGTGGTGCAGCAGGCCCGCACTGGAGTTGCCGTCGAGCATCAGCGTGCCGGCGATCGGGCCCTCGGGCCGACGCATCGGCGACGTCACGGTGAGCAGCAGCGGGCGCGAGATGCGCTCCGGCTGCACGGTCCAGACTTCGGTCCTGAGCAGCGTATTGCTCGGCTCGCGACTGATGATCTTCATTCGCTCTTCACTCCTTCGCCCCAGCCCCCCTCCGCGATCGTCGGCTCCGGCATCGCGTCGTAGGCGGCTAGCACGCGCGCGAGTCCCCTGTCGATGGCCGGCCTGCGCAGCAGGGTCCGGCCGGTGAGCACGGTGTGAACGCCGCGCGTCGCGCGGATGTCGGCGAGCGGATCGCCGTCGACGAGCACGAGATCGGCCTTGCCGCCGACCGCGACGGTGCCGTCCGCCGCGCCCTCGCCGTGGTACTCCGCGGCGCGGCGCGTGCTTGCGTGCAGCACATCGGCCGGCGTCATCCCGCAGTGCTCGACGAGATCCTGCAGTTCCTCGTGCAGGCTGAAGCCCTCGACCACGTGCGGGTTCGGCACGTCGGTGCCGGTGAGGACGCGCACGCCCGCGGCGGTCATCGCGCGGACCGCCCTACCGGTGAGTTCGTAGCTGTTCTCCGAGAACTTCTTGCGGCTCGAGTCCGCGCGAATCATGCCGATCAGCGGGCTGTCGTCCCGCCAGAGCGTGCGTTGCAAGCGGCTCATGTAACGCGCGTCCGGCGACTTAAGCGGTTTGCCGTCCATCAGCCACTCGACGCGGTTGGTCACGGCTACCGTCGCCTGGATCCACGTGCCCGAATCCGCGAGCAGTCGGGCCAGCCGCTCGAGCCGCGCCTCGTCGTAGCGCGACGGTCCGACCTCGTTGAAGAACAGCTCCGCCGCGTGTGCGATGCCCTGCTGGCCGCGGGCGACGCCGCCCTCGATGCCGACGTCCTTCGGTACGTGGCCCATCACGCGGATGCCGTTCCGGTGGCAGGTCTCCATCAGTGCGTCGTACGCGGCGGGCGGGAGGTTCGTGTACGGCTTCGCGAACTCGTAGCCGAGTTCCGCGATCAACTCGCCGGCGCGGCGCCCGCCGGCGGCGTCCATCGCGATGTAGCTCATCAGCGGCGACTGTAGCGGCGGCCAGCCGTCGATCAACGGGCTGCCGACGCTCACCTTCGGGCCGACGAGCGAGCCACTCCTGACCGACTCGCGCATCCATAGCGTGTCCGGGCAGCCGGCCATGACCTCGACGCGCGTGATGCCGTTGGCGAGGAACAGGAACAGCAGCAGATCGTACGGGAGCAGGTACTGGGAACCGTCGCCGGCGTCCTTCAGCATGACGCTCATCGAAGCCGCCCAGCCGGACACGAACAGGTGGACGTGGATGTCCGACAGGCCCGGCATCAGCGTCCTGCCTGCGGCATCCACGAGCACCGCGTCCGCGGGCAGCGGCTGTCCGGTCGGCTGCACCGAGACGATACGGCCGTCGCGGGTCACGACGTCGTGATGCGGCAGCACCGCGCCATTCACCATCGTCAGCACGCGTGCGTCGCGGACCACCACCGCGCGGCCCGGATCGACGGAGTCGTAGAGGTCCTGCGTGGCGCTGCGATCGGCGTTGCAGAAGCGGCTGGGCTGCTTCGGCGT
>Ga0315900_10002565_pt1 | contig 27552 bp, 22 predicted proteins | sample LakEriMetagenome_FD_203521 | JGI IMG/M metagenome (GOLD analysis project Ga0315900, IMG submission 203521) | Freshwater fungal communities from buoy surface, Lake Erie, Ohio, United States - Buoy 12 MA114 | ecosystem: Environmental > Aquatic > Freshwater > Lake > Lake biofilm | place: USA: Lake...
ACCCGTCCTGGTCCTTCGCCAGCGCAAGGGTGCTGGGCGGGCTGGTGTTCTCGCTCGGGCTGCTGACGGTGGTGGTGGCCGGGGCCGAGCTTTTCACCGGCAACCACCTGCTGGCCATGGCCTGGGCCGACGGCCGGCTGTCCGCGGCTGAGGTGCTGCGCAACTGGGCCGTGGTCTGCCTGGGCAACGCCCTGGGCGCCGGGCTGCTGGCCTGGGCCGTGGCGGGGGCGGACCTGGGGTCGCTCAACGGCGGCCGTCTCGCCCAGCAGGCGATGAAGGTGGCGCAGGCCAAGGCGGACCTGCCCGCCGACGTGGCCTTCCTGCGCGGCGTGCTGTGCAACGTGCTGGTGTGCCTGGCAGTGTGGATGGCCGCAGCCGGCCGCAGCGTGGTGGACAAGGCCGTGGCCGTGGTACCGCCCGTGACCGCCTTCGTGGCGCTGGGCTTCGAGCACTCGGTGGCCAATTTCTTCTTCTTTCCGCTGGCCCTGCTGCTGGAGCCCACGGCCGCAGCGGCTGGCCTCGCCGTGCCCGATGTGGCGGTCATCTTCGGCAACCTGCTGCCCGTGATCGCCGGCAACCTGGTGGGCGGCAGCGTCCTGGTGGCGGGGGTGTATTGGGTGGTGTACCGGCGCCAGCGGGGCGAGAGTTGAGTCCCGCATCGACGAGTTACCGTCCGTTGGAGTCAGGGGCCCCCTCAGGTAGCGAAGGAGACCGCCTCTGTCTGGCGCGGTGCCGATCGGAAATCTGTGAGTTCCCGCCCGCGGGTTCGGTCGCCGCGGTCGCACTTGAGAGCTTGTCTGCTAAGGTAGAGGGCTCTAAGCGTCGATCAATGCGACTTGAACAACTCCCCCGCTCTTGCATCCGATCGCAGCCGGCTTTGCCGCTATGCAAGCGTGGGAGTTTTGGCGTTGCTGGTTCACTTGGCGGTGCTAGGTGTGCTGGTCGAGTTGTTGGGAGTGCCAGCAGGATGGGGCTCTGCCGCTGGGGCCATCGCGGGGGCGCAGGTCGCCTTTTTCGGAAACCGGCGATTCACTTTTTCGCATCTCGGCCCGGTATGGCCCGCATGGTGGCGGTTTCAGACGACTGCTCTTGCTGGCGGTGCGCTCGGTGCATCCCTGGTCGCAGTGGCCACCGCTCTCGGCCTGCATTGGCTGCCTGCCCAGTTGGTTGCTACGGCGACGGTGTTGCTCGTCACCTTCACAATCAACCTCCGCTGGACTTTTGGTCGACCCCGCCTGTAACTTGGCCCGCCACGGGTTCGAACGCAGCCGGTTGGGGGCCGTAATGCTTTGGCGCCCATTGACAAGGCCCGCTGAGGCTCCTCTGGAGTAAGTTGTCTCGATGATCTTGCCTTCTGCACCCTATGCTGAAGAGTTGCGCACACGGCCACGCTTCACCGGTCAACTCACCCTGGTTCTCCTGGCGCTTTCGCTGCTGATCGGCCTTGCATCGCGTCTGTGGATGTCTTCTGTGATGCCGCTTGCGGACACGACCGAGGCCCGCTACGGCGAGATCGTGCGCGTGGGTCTGGCACATGACTTCTGGCTGATGCCTCACGCCAGCGTCAACGAACCCTTTTTCGCAAAACCGCCGGCGTCGACCTGGCTGTCGATGCTCGCAGCCAAGGCATTCGGCATGACCGAGTGGGCCTTGCGCCTGCCCTACATGTTGCTGATGCTGGCAGTCGCTGCGATCAGCGCGCGGTTGGCGATGCGTGAATCCGCGAACCGGCCCTTTGCGGGATGGTGGAGTGCCAGTGTGGTGCTGCTGTGTCCGCTGGGCTGGGTGATGGCCGGTGCGGTGATGACCGACGCCGTCCACCTGTTGGCAGTGGTGGTGGCCATGGCAGGGGCCACCGCCGTTGTGTCGGGTGATGAACGCGCCCGCAAAGCGGGGCGCTACGTCTTCTGGGCTGCACTGGGTGCGGGGGCCTTGGCCAAGGGCTTGGCCACGATCGCGCTAGCTTTGCTGCCGGTGGCCGCTTACGGCGTGGTGACCCGGAGGCCGTTCGCTGTGGCGCGCAAGTTCATCTCGCCAGCGCCCATTCTCCTGGCTGCATTGATCGCGCTTCCCTGGTACATCGCCGCCGAAAGGGCCTACCCCGGCTTCTTGGGCTATTTCATCGTCGGAGAGCACTTTCAGCGCTTTCTTGTGCCGGGCTGGCAGGGAGACCGTTACGGCAGCGCGCACCGCGAGGTGCTAGGCACGATCTGGCTGTTCGCCGCCGTCTCGATTGGGCCTTGGCTCATTGCACTCGTTGCGGTGCTGGTGCGCTGGTTTCGCAGCCCCGCCCAGGCGGTAGCCGAAGCCGCGCCTACGGACGCCAGGTGGTGGGCGTGTTGGATCCTGGCGCCGCTGCTGCTGTTCACGTTTTCGCGCAACATCATCTGGACCTATGCGGCCACTGCCTTGCCTGCCCTGGGTATCTGGCTGGCCGTGTCGCTGGCCCGCGTACCGTGGCACCGCACTGCAGCCGCTATCACACTGCTCTGGGCGGTGGCCCTTGCCTTCATCGCGCCGTACGTGGCCCGCAATGTGACGGAAAAGTCCGCCAGGACCCTGCTCTCACAAGTTCCTGCCATCGACCCCCAGTACGCCTTGCCGCTGGTCGTGCCGCACGGCTACCGTTTCTCAGGCGCCTTTTACTCGCAAGGCCGTGCCTGCGTGGCGTCCAACCCTGCCGCTGAAGCTGCCTGTGAGGCGGCCTCCGGCGGCAAGGGCCTGCGCATCGTGGAACTGGCGCGCGCGCGCCAGATGGCGGCCACTGGCACTGGCGAGATCATCGCCACGGACGCCCGTTCGGCCCTGTTGCTGATGCCGCCACGCAGCGGGAGCCCGCAATGATCACGGCCCCTCCCGTGCCTTTGCGGCCCGCGGATCCCTTGCTGTCTGTGGTGGTGCCGGCCTACCAGGAGTCGGAGGTCATCGGCGACTTCGTCCGGGCGTTGCAGGATGCGCTGGACAAAATGGTGATGCGCTGGGAGATCGTCGTGGTCGACGATGGCAGCCGCGATGGAACGGCCTCGCTGGCACTGGCGGCGGGCCGCTCGGCGGCGGTTCGGGTGGTGCGTCTGTCGCGCAATTTCGGCAAGGAGGCGGCGCTGAGTGCGGGACTGTTGCTGGCTCGCGGTGATGCCGTCATCGCCATGGACTGCGACTTTCAGCACCCGCTGGACACTCTGCCCGTGTTCGTAGCACGCTGGCACGAGGGCTACGACATGGTCTACGGCGTCCGGGCGGAGCCGCTGGCGGAGCCGTGGTCCAAGCGCACGCTGCGGCGCCTGTTCCACCGCTACGTCGGGCGTGATGACAGGATCGAACTGCCCATGGGGGCAGGCGACTTCCGTTTGCTGGACCGCAAGGCCGTCGACGCCCTCGCCCGCTTTCCCGAGCGGGAACGCATGATGAAAGGATTGTTTGCACTGCTGGGGTTTCGCCAGATTGCGGTGACTTACCGACAAGCCGAGCGGACTGCCGGGGCCTCGAGCTTCGGGCTGGGGCGGGTGGCCCGCCTTGCGACGACGGGCGTCACGTCATTTTCCGCGCTGCCCCTGCAGGCCTTCGGGGTGGCGGGTCTGGTGGTGTCCGCCGCAGCTTTTTTATATGCCGCATGGATCGTCTTCGAGCGTCTGTTTCTGGGCAGTGATATCGACGGCTTTGCGACGCTTGCCGCAGGCATGATGATTTTTGGCGGACTCCAGATGCTCTCGGTTGCCGTCTTGGGCGCTTATGTGAGCCGCATCTACCGTGAGGTCAAGGCGAGGCCGTTGTTCATCGTAGACCGTATCGATGAGGCTGGATCTGCTCCCGCGCCCATCAGTGACGGGATGGCGGCAACTGAGGAGCGCAAGGCGTGAGCCCGCCAGCCAGACCATGGCGCGAGGCGGTGCTTTGCGCCGACGATTTCGCGCTCTCCGAGTCGGCCTCGCTCGCCATAGCAGAGCTCGCCTGTGGCGGCCGTCTCGGCGCCATCAGCGCCATGACAGCAGGCGCCGGCTGGCCCCGCGCCTGGTCGCTGCTCCCGGAGATACCCGACCGGGTATCTGTCGGGCTGCATGTGAATCTGGTTGAGGGGCGGGCACTCTCGGACGCCAAGCCCTTCCGATCGGCCCCGACCCTTGCCGCCCTTGAACTTTGCGGCCGACTCCGGCGCGATGCGCTCGCCGCAGAGATCGACGCCCAATGGACCGCCTTTGAGGACCATGCCGGACGCGGACCAGACTTTGTCGATACCCATCAGCACGTCCACTTGTTGACCACCATCCGTGAGGCGCTGCTAGAAGTGGTCGCCAAGCGGGGCGGCCGTGTGCCGGTCCGCTCCTTGTGGCCAGCGGTGGGGCCGCGCGACTCGTTCGCCAAGCGCATGGCGTTCCGCCTGCTGGGCTCCAAGGCTCTGGCACGAAGGCTCGACATGCTCGGGCTGGCCGCCAACCGGACCTTCGGTGGCTTGCAGGCCTTCGACGCGCCCACGGCTGTTCAACAGGATTGGACCGAGTTGCTCCGGGTTCTGCCCGACAAGGCCCTCGTCGCGTGTCACCCGGCGTGCGCCGCAGATCCGACAGATGCCATCGGGCCGTTCCGTCTCGCCGAGTACCGTTGGCTTGCCAGCGAGGAGTTCGCTGCTGCGAGCCAAATGGCCAATGTCCGCTGGGTGGCAGGGCCTCGGGCAAAGGCCGAGGGTGTGGCGGGTGGCGGGACTTAATGGAACCTTTTTAGCATACAGGGCTGAACGCGCGTGGACTAAGCTGCTCGTCCCGCCACCCGCTGCTTGGCCGCCAGCCACAGCAGCGCCCCGCCCACCAGCGCGATGGGCACCAGCGAGCCCAGGTTCAGCAGCGTCCAGCCCTGGGTGGTGACCAGCGCGCCTGAGGAGAACGAACTCACGGCCATGGTGGCGAACACGCAGGTGTCCATCGCACCCTGCGCCTTGTTCTTCTCCTCGGGGCGGTAGGTGGTGGTCAAGAGCGTGCTGCCGCCGGTGTAGAGGAAGTTCCAGCCCACGCCCAGCACGAACAGCGCCACCAGGAACTGCATCAGGTCCACGCCGCTCAGGGCCACCGCCACGCACACCAGGTTCAGCACCACGCCCACGCCCATCACGGGCAGGGCGCCGAAGCGCTTGATGAGGTGGCCGGTGAAGAAGCTGGGCGCGAACATGCCCAGCACGTGCCACTCCAGCACCAGCGTGGCACTCTCGAAGGGGTGCTTGCACTGCTGCATGGCCAGCGGCGTGGCCGCCATCAGCAGGTTCATCACGCCATAGCCCAGGGCCCCGGCCGCGACCGCCACGATGAACGTGGGCTGGCGCGCGATCTCGGACAGTGGCCGGCCGGACGTCGCGCCTGGCGCCGGCGCCTTGTGCGGTGGAAACTGGATGAACCACAGGGCCACGAAGGCCACCGCGGCCACGCCGATCAGCGCCAGGTAGGCGCCCGCATAACGCACGGGCAGCAGGTCCACCGAGGCATCGGCGAGGTTGGGGCCGATCAGGGCCCCCACGATGCCGCCTGCCAGCACCCAGGAGATGGCCTTTTCCTTGTACGAGGGCTCCACCACCTCGGTGCCGGCAAAGCGGTACAGGGCGGCATTGGCCTGGTAGAAGCCGGCCAGCAAGGTGGCCAGCATCAGCAGGCCGAAGCTCTTCTGGCTCATGGCGTAGGCGCAGGCTGCTGCGCTCACCGCGGCAATCACCAGGCCTAGCTGGAAGCTGCGCTTGCGGCCCCACTGCGACTGCAGACGCGCCACCAGCGGCGCGCTCAGCGCACCGCCGATCACATAACTCGTGACCGGCAACGTGGCCATCCACCCCACCGGCGCCAGCGCCAGCCCCGCCAGGCCATTGACCGCGATGAAGATGACGGTGTTCGTCAGGAACATGCCCTGACAGAAGGCGAGCAGCAGCAGATGGCGGTTCATGACCCATCATCGCACCACCGTCCTGATGACCGCCGGGTCATCAGCCGGGGCCTTGCGGAAGTTGGTCCCGAGGCTGAACGACCTTCGCAGGCCGCGGTCCAGGTTTACAGCGCGAAGATCTTCCCCGGGTTCATGATGTTCTTCGGGTCCAGCGCGCGCTTGATCTGGCGCATCAGGTCCACGGCACCGGCGCCGGCCTCGTCCACCAGGAAGCCCATCTTGTGCAGGCCGATGCCATGCTCGCCGGTGCAGGTGCCTTCCAGGGCGATGGCGCGCTGCACCATCTGCAGGCTCAGGCGCTCGGCCGTGGCGCGTTGGCCGAGGTCGCCGTCCTTGACCAGGTAGGCGAGGTGAAAGTTCCCGTCGCCCACGTGGCCCACGATGTAGTGCGGCAGGCCGGACTCGGCCGCTTCCTGCACCGAGATGTCGATGATCTCGGCCAGGCGCGAAATCGGTACGCAGGTGTCGGTGGTGACGGTGCGGCAGCCGGGGTTGCTGCTCATCCCGGCAAAGTAGGCCTTGTGGCGCGCCGTCCACAGCCGCGTGCGCTCTTCGGGGGTGCTGGCCCACTCGAAGCCCTCGCCGCCCTGCTCGCCGGCGATGTCCTGCACCGTCTCGGCCTGCTCCTTCACGCCCGCGTCGGTGCCGTGGAACTCCATCAGCAGCAGCGGCGACTCGCGCATGCTCAGGCCGCTCTGGGCGTTCACCGCCCGCACTGCGTTGGCATCCAGCAGCTCGCAGCGCGCGATCGGCACGCCCATCTGGATCACCTGGATGGTGGTGGCCACGGCCGCCTGGACGCTGGGGAAGTGGCAGATGGCGGCACTCACCGCCTCGGGCAGCGGGTAGAGCTTGAGCGTGACCTCCGTGATGACGCCCAGCGTGCCCTCGCTGCCCACCATCAGGCGCGTGAGGTCGTAGCCGGCGCTGGACTTCTTGGCGCGCGTGCCGGTGCGGATCACCTCGCCGCTGGCCGTCACCACCGTCAGGCCCAGCACGTTCTCGCGCATGGTGCCGTAGCGCACGGCGTTGGTGCCGCTGGCGCGCGTGGCGGCCATCCCGCCCAGGCTGGCATTCGCCCCCGGGTCGATCGGGAAGAACAGGCCGGTGTCGCGGATCTCGCGGTTGAGCTGTTCGCGCGTGACGCCGGCCTGCACGGTGACGGTCAGGTCCTCGGGGTTCACGCGCATGATCTGCGTCATGCGGCTGACGTCCACGCTGACCCCGCCCTGCACTGCCAGCAGGTGCCCTTCCAGCGAGGAGCCCGTGCCGTAGGGGATCACGGGCACGGCGTGCGCGTCGGCCAGCTGCACCACCGCCACCACGTCGTCGGTGCTCTCGCAGAACACCACCACCTCTGGAGGCGTTACCGGGAAAGGCGACTCGTCGCGCCCGTGCTGTTCGCGCACCGCCGGTGCGGTGGAACAACGCTCGCCGAAGTGGGCGCGCAGGGCGGCCAGCATCAGGGCGGGCACGGGCCGGGGCTCGACGCGGGGCGTGAAGTCGTGAGGGGCGTTCATGGTCTCGTCTCCAGTGGGGCGGCTGCGCAGACCCGAATCTTCGCCGATCCAGCGCCCCAGGGAGGGCGGAATGACCCTGCCCCCCTGTGTGGCGGACAGCCCGCCTGCGGCCGGCATCCACTGATAGCATCGCCTGCACCATGAGCAACCGCCTCACCCAGATCGCCACCCGCACCGGAGACGACGGCACCACCGGCCTCGGCGACGGCACCCGCGTGCCCAAGGACCACCTGCGCGTGCAGGCCATGGGCGATGTGGACGAACTCAACTCGTCGATTGGCGTGCTGCTGGCCGAGCCGCTGCCGGTGGATGTGCGCGAGCTGCTCGTGACCGTGCAGCACGAGCTCTTCAACCTGGGAGGCGAGCTGTCCATCCCCGGCTACACCCTGCTCAAGCCGGAAGCCGTGGCGGGCCTGGACGTGGCGCTGGCGCGTCACAACGAAGCCCTGCCCCGGCTGAAGGAGTTCATCCTGCCCGCGGGCACGCGCAGCGCCGCCCTGGCGCATGTCAGCCGCACCATCGCCCGCCGCGCGGAGCGCGCCGTGGTCCACCTGGGCCTGGCCGAGGCCATCAACGAGGCTCCCCGGCAGTACCTCAACCGCCTGTCGGACCTGATGTTCGTGCTGGCACGGGTGCTCAACCGCGCCAACCTCGACGGACTGGGGGGTGACGACGTGTACTGGAAGAGCGAGCGGCTGGCGCGCGAGGGCGGCTGAGCCGCCCGGGCCTGAACCCGGGCGAAGCCAGGGCGGCAGCCCTTGCGGGCGCCGTCCCGCGCACCTGTCAGCCCCGCCGCCGCGCCTGCACCGCATCGCTCAGCGTCTGCAGCACCCCCAGCGAATCGTCCCAGCCGATGCAGGCATCGGTGATGCTCTGGCCGTAGTGCAGCTGCGCCGGATCGTCCTTGCCCGGGGTGAACTTCTGCGCCCCGTCGCTGAGGTGGCTCTCCACCATCACGCCGAAGACCTGCCGGCTGCCCCCGCTGACCTGAGCGGCCACGTCGCCTGCCACCTCGATCTGGCGCTGGTGCTGCTTGCTGGAGTTGGCGTGGCTGCAGTCGATCATCAGGCGCGGCCCCAGCTTGGCGCCGTCCAGCTCCTTGCAGGCTGCGGCCACGCTGGCGGCGTCGTAGTTGGGGGCCTTGCCACCGCGCAGGATGACGTGGCAGTCCTTGTTGCCCTTGGTCTCGACGATGGCCACCTGCCCGTTCTTGTGCACCGACAGGAAGTGGTGCGCCCGCGCTGCGGCCTGGATGGCGTCGGTGGCGATCTTGATGTTGCCGTCGGTGCCGTTCTTGAAGCCGATGGGCGCGCTCAGGCCCGAGGCCAGTTCGCGGTGCACCTGGCTTTCCGTGGTGCGCGCGCCGATGGCGCCCCAGCTCACCAGGTCGGCGATGTACTGCGGGCTGATGACGTCGAGGAACTCGCTGGCCGCGGGCACGCCGCAGCGGTTGATCTCCAGCAGCAATTGGCGCGCGATGCGCAGGCCCTCGTGGATGCGGTAGCTCTCATCCAGGTAGGGGTCGTTGATCAGGCCCTTCCAGCCCACGGTGGTGCGGGGCTTCTCGAAGTACACGCGCATCACCACCTCCAGGGTGTCGGCGTACTTCGCGCGTTCGGCCTTTAGGCGGCGCGCGTACTCGAGCGCGGCGGCCGGGTCGTGGATCGAGCACGGCCCGATGATCACGAGCAGGCGGTCGTCCTCGCCGTGCAGGATGCGGCGCACGGCCTGGCGCGTGTCGCCCACGAGCTTCTCCACCGCGCTGCCCGCGATGGGGAAGAACTTGATGAGGTGTTCCGGCGGCGGCAAGGGCGTCACGTCCTTGATCCGCTGATCGTCGGTCTGGCTGGTCTTTTCGCTGTGCGCATACCAACCCTCGCTGGTGGCGGTGTTGCGGTTCGGCATGGGGGGCTCCTGGTGATGGCTGGGGTTGGGGGTGGAGTCGCGGGTTGCGGTGGTGCGTTCAGCGGGCGACAGGCGAAAAAAAACCGCCGGGGGTTCCGGCGGTTTCGTTGGGTCTGGCGCGCTGTGTCTGCCTATGCGCTGGCCTCTCCAACCGCCGGGCGGTGCGAGATCCAAAAGTACGCAAAGTAAAACGAGGCGGGCAAACGCATGGGCCGGAATGTAGCATGGCCTTTCCAGACGCTTCTGGGGCTTTCCTGGGGCGCCGTCGGCGCGGCGCGGGCTATCCTGCGCACAGATGACCCCGTTGCCGCGGCCTACAGGCCTTCCGGATCCCCCACTTGATGATGTGTCGCCCGATCTCCCACCACCCTCGCGCATGGGACGGCGATGCCTGTGCCTGGGCCTGCCCCTGTGGGGCGTGGGGGTCGCGGCCTTCACACCCACGCGCGCGCTGCCCCGTCCCGCTGCTGACATGTCCCTCGCCCCGTCCCGCCTGCTGGACCCCGCGCGCCTGGTCCTGATCGACCAGGCCTTGGCTGCCGCCGTGCGTGCGGGGCAACTGCCAGGGGCCGTGGTGCGCGTGGAGCGCCTGGGTTCGGGCCGTGGCACCGACGCGGCACGTGAGGCCTACGAGTGCGCCGTCGGCCGCAAGGCCCTGGAGCCCGCGCCCGAAGCCCTGGACGCCGCCACGGTCTACGACTGCGCCTCGCTCACCAAGGGGGTGGTCACCGCGGCCGTGATGGCCCGCCTGATGCAGGACGGCGCGCTGGAAGCGGGCACACCGGTGCGCGCCTTGCTGCCCGCTTTCGAGAGTGACCGGGGCGGTGCGCCCATCACCGTGGGCCAGCTGCTGACCCACACCTCGGGCCTGCCAGCCGGACTGCCGTTGCAGCCGGCCTGGACCGGCTTGGAGCCCGCCTGGGCGTTGGCCGCCACGCGCAAGCCCACGCACTCGCCGGGCACCTTCTTCCGCTATTCCGATGTCAACTTCATCCTGTTGGGGCAGATCGCGCAGCGCGCCACCGGTCAGGGGCTGGACGCGCTGGCCCACGCCTGGTTCTTCCAGCCGCTGGGCATGCGCGACAGCGGCTTTCGGCCGCTGGCCGATCCGCAGGCCTGGGCGCGCGTGCCGCTGGAGCGCATCGCGCCCACGGAATGGGACGGCGAGATAGGCGCCGCCGCACCGCCCTCCCCCGGAGCGCCCCTGTTGCGCGGCCAGGTGCATGACCCGACCGCGCGCCGGATGGGCGGGGTGGCGGGGCACGCGGGGCTGTTCAGCACGGCCGCCGACCTGTCGCGCTTTGCCCGCATGGTGCTGCAGGGCGGCGAACTGGAGGGTGTGCGGGTGCTGACGCCCGAGGCGGTGGCGCGGATGACGGCCGTGGCCACGCCGCCGGGCCTGCCCGAGCAACGCAGCCTCGGCTGGGACATCGATTCGCCGTTCTCGCGTGCGCGTGGCCGGCGCTACCCACGCGGCAGCTTCGGTCACACTGGCTTCACCGGCTGCTCACTCTGGATCGACCCCTTCTCGCGCACCTTCCACGTGCTGCTGTCCAACCGGGTGCACCCCCGCACCCGCGAGAGCATCGTGGCGCTGTACGAGGAAGTCGGTACCCGGGCGGCGGACGCTGTGATGGGCTTCGACTTCGAGCGTTTGCGCGGGCCGGTGCCGCAGCGCTGAGGCGCAAGTTCTCAGCCTTCAGCCGGCAGGGCTGAACGCTGAGGGTTCAGGCCGTGCCGCCCACCGTCAGCCGCTCGATGCGCAGCGTGGGCTGGCCCACGCCCACGGGCACGCTCTGGCCTTCTTTGCCGCACACGCCCACGCCCGTGTCCAGCGCCATGTCGTCGCCGATCATGCTGATGCGCTTGAGGGATTCCGGCCCGTTGCCCACCAGCGTGGCGCCCTTGACGGGGTAGAGGATGCGGCCGTTCTCCACCCAATAGGCCTCGCTGGCGGAGAACACGAACTTGCCGTTGGTGATGTCCACCTGGCCGCCGCCGAAGTTGGTGGCGTACAGGCCGCGCTTGACGCTGGCCAGGATCTCCTCGCGGCTCTTGTCGCCGCCCAGCATGTAGGTGTTGGTCATGCGCGGCATGGGCACATGGGCGTAGCTCTCGCGCCGGCCGTTGCCGGTGGGTTTCACGCCCATCAGGCGCGCGTTCATGCGGTCCTGGATGTAGCCCTTGAGGATGCCGTCCTCGATCAGCACGTTCTTCTGCGAGGCATAGCCCTCGTCGTCGACGTTGAGCGAGCCGCGCCGGTCGGCAATCGTGCCGTCGTCCAGCACGGTCACGCCCTTGGACGCCACGCGCTGACCGATGCGCCCGGCAAACACGCTGGAGCCCTTGCGGTTGAAGTCGCCCTCCAGGCCGTGGCCCACGGCCTCGTGCAGCAGCACGCCGGGCCAGCCCGGGCCCAGCACCACGGTCAGCTCGCCTGCGGGTGCGGGGCGGCTGTCCAGGTTCGTGAGGGCGCCATGCACGGCTTGGTCCACGTAGCTGCGGATCACCTCGTCGGTGAAGTATTCCAGGCCGAAGCGTCCACCGCCGCCGCCGCTGCCCATCTCGCGCCGCACTTCACCGGCCACGGTCTGCTCGGCGATCACCGTCACGCTCAGGCGCACCAGCGGGCGCACATCGGCCGCGCGCGTGCCGTCGGCGCGTGCCACCAGCACCACGTCGTGCTCGGCGGCCAGCCCGGCCATCACCTGCACGATGCGCGGGTCCTTGGCGCGGGCCAGTTTCTCCACCTTCTCCAGCAGCGCCACCTTGGCCGTGCTGTCCAGCGTGGCGATGGGGTCGGCCGGGGCGTACAGCAGCCGGCTGCCCGCCACCTTGGTGGCCTTGCCCACCTTGATGCGGCGCATCTGCCCGGCCGCGGCGATGGTGCGCACGGTGCGGGCGGCGTCGAGCAGCGAGGCCTCCGACAGGTCATCAGAGTAGGCAAACGCCGTCTTCTCGCCGGCCACGGCGCGCACGCCCACGCCCTGGTCAATGCTGAAGCTGCCGCTCTTGACGATGCCTTCCTCCAGGCTCCAGCCCTCGTGGCGCGTGGTCTGGAAGTACAGGTCGGCGTCGTCGATGCGGTGCTGTGAGATCAGGCCCAGCGCCTGCTGCAGCGTGGCCTCGGTCAGGCCGAAGGGCTCGAGCATCAGCGCCTGCGCCGTGGCCAGACGTTCGATGGTGGGTTCGCGGGAGATCATGGCGGAGGCTTTCAGAAGAGTCCGGCGGGATGTTCAGTGATGCTTCGGTGCACGAAGACCGAGCGCAGGCATAAGTTTGAAGTGCGGACATCATGCACCAGGCGCAGCAGCAAGGGCGAGCCGAGGGGGTTCAGCAGTCGTGCTCCTTGCGCAGCTTCAAGGCCGCGTCGTACAGCGCATTGCGCGCCTGCCCCGTGAGGGTGGCGGCCAGCCCCACGGCCTGCTTCACGGTCAACTCGGCCAGCAGCACCTGCAGCACCCTTAGCGCGTCGTCGGGCAGGGCATTGTCCGTGGCCATCACAGGGGCCAGGCTGTGCACCACCAGGACGAACTCGCCGCGGCCGCGGTTCGGGTCGGCCGCCAGCCAGGCCGGCAGGTCGGGGGCGGGCAGGGTGACCACGGATTCGAACTGCTTGGTGAGCTCGCGGCACAGCGTCACCGTGCGCTGGCCCAGGTGCTCGGCCAACACGGACAAGAGAGCTTCGATGCGGTGGGGCGCCTCGAACAGCACCTGCTGGTCCAGGCAGGCCGCCACCGCCTGCACGGCGTTACGGCGCTCACCGCCCTTGGCCGGCAGAAAGCCCACGAAGCGAAAACCTTGGGCTGTGGCGTCACCGGCCACGCTGACCGCAGCCACCGCGCTGCTGGCTCCGGGAATGGGCACGCTGCGCAGGCCGGCCAGGCGCACGGCGGCGACCAGCGCCGCTCCGGGGTCAGAGATGGCCGGCGTGCCGGCGTCGCTGACATAGGCCACGCGCCGGCCCTCGGCCAGCAGGCCGATGACGCGCGCAGCGGCCGTGCTCTCGTTGTGCTCGTGCAGCGCCAGCAGCGGCTTGTCCAGCTCCAGATGGCGCAACAGGGCGCCGGTGTGGCGGGTGTCCTCGCAGGCGATGGTGTCGGCCAGGGCCAGCACATGCAGCGCCCGCAGGCTCAGGTCGGCCAGGTTGCCGATGGGGGTGGCCACCACATACAGGGCGCCTGCCGGATACTGCTGCCCACCCGCGGCCAGAGCGGCCGCGTGCAGCAGGGTGGGGGCGTCGATGGTCAAGAGGTGGGGTGGTGTGGGCAGCCCCGGCGAGGCCGGGAACCTGGCGGAGACGCTGGCACTGCAGCACCTGCAGCACGCCGGCCTGCGCTTGGTGCAGCGCAATTATCGGGTGGCCCGCGGACCGGGCGCGCGGGCTGGCGAGATCGACCTGATCATGCGTGAGCCCGACGGCACCATCGTGTTCGTGGAGGTGCGCTCGAGGGCGGCGCCTGCAGGCGGTCCGGGCGCAGCGCGCAGCGTGGGGAACTTCGGCGGCGCAGCTGCCAGCGTGGGCAGCGTCAAGCAGCGGCGCATCGTGTACGCCGCGCAGCACTGGCTGATGCGCCAGGCGGCCTTGCCGCCCTGCCGCTTCGATGTGGTGGCCTTGGACGGGGGTCAGCTTCAGTGGTTGAAGGCGGCCTTCGATGCTGGGTGATGTCCTGGGTGGGGTGCCGGGTGAGGTGCGGGGAACTTTTCGCGCAACCCCGTGTCATATGATGAATGTCCATGCTCGAGCAGCGCATTCAGCAGCAATTCTTCGAGGCCGCCGACCTGCTCAGCCAGGCGGCTCAAGGGTTGTCCCGGCCGGTGGCGGACGCCGTGCAGGCGCTCACGGTGTGCGTCACCAGTGGCGGCAAGGTGCTGGTGGCCGGCAGCGATGTCGGTGCCGGCCTGGCGCCTGTGCTGGCCGCCACCTTGACCGGACGCTTTGAGCGTGACCGCCCCCCGCTGGCGGCCCTGGCCCTGCGCGATGACAGCCTGCAGAGCCTGGCGCAGCAGGTGCGCGCCCTCGGGCAGCCGGGAGACCTGCTGTTGGTGCTGGACGCCGGTGCCGATGGCCAGCGCCTGCGTGCGGCCGCCGGGGCGGCCCGCGCGCTGGACATGACGGTGGTGGCCTTGACCGGCCCCGAGGCCGCCGAGTGGCGCGGTCTGCTCACCGACACCGACGTGTTGCTGACCGTGCCACATGACCGCCCGGCCCGCGTGGCCGAGGCACAGCTGGTGGTGCTGCACGCCTTGTGCGACGCCGTGGACCTTCAACTCATGGGTGAACTGGACTCCTGATGAACACGAACGACTTTTCCCTGTCCCGCGGCGCCCGTGCCGCACGCGTGGCCCTGCTGGCGCTGGCCGCGGCCAGCGTGCTGCCCGCCTGCGCTCCAGTGCTCGTGGGGGGGGCCATGGTGGGTGGCGCCCTGGCCAGCGTGGACCGCCGTACTGCCGGCACGCAGGTGGAAGACCAGTCCATCGAACTCAAGGCGGCGGCGCGTGTGCGCGAGATCACCAACGACCAGGCCAACGTGAACGCCACCAGTTACAACCGCGTCGTGCTGCTGACGGGTGAGGTGCCTGACGCTGCTGCCCGTGGCGCGGTAGAGCAGGCCATCGGCCGCATCGAAGGCGTGCGCTCGGTGGTCAACGAACTCGCCGTCATGGGCAAAACCACCTTGACCGCGCGCTCCAACGATGCCGTGCTGTCGGCCCGCGTCAAGGCCGGCTTCATCGATGCCAAGGATTTGCAGGCCAACACCGTGAAGGTGACCACCGAGCGCGGCGTGGTGTATCTGATGGGCCGCGTCACCGAGCGCGAGGCCACGCGCGCCGTGGCGGTGGCGCGCAGCGTGCCCGGGGTGCAGAAGGTGGTGCGGGTCTTCGAGATCCTGACCGATGCCCAACTGGCCGAACTGCTGAACAGCTCGGGCCAGCAGCCCAAGAAGTAACCCGGCAGTAACCCGGCAGTAACCCAGCAGTAGCCCCGGCAAGGCGCCGGGCCTCAGGGGCTTGCTTCAGGCCCTCGCCTCAGGTACGCGGTACTGGGGCGCACCTCACGCGCTCACTTCAGCCGCGTGATCAGGCTGGAAGTGTCCCAGCGTTGCCCGCCGGCCGTTTGCACGTCGGCGTAGAACTGGTCCACCAGCGCGGTCACCGGCAGCTTGGCGCCGTTGCGGCGGGCCTCTTCCAGCACCAGCCCCAGGTCCTTGCGCATCCAGTCCACGGCGAAACCGAAGTCGAACTTGCCGTCCACCATGGTCTTGCCGCGGTTGTCCATCTGCCAGCTTTGCGCCGCGCCCTTGCCGATGACGTCCAGCACCAGCTTCATGTCCAGCCCGGCGCGCAGGCCGAAGGCGATGGCCTCCGACAAGCCCTGAACCAGACCGGCAATCGCCGTCTGGTTGACCATCTTCGCCAGTTGACCGGCCCCGGAGGCCCCCACGAGGGTGACGGCTTTCGAGTAGGCCATAGCCACGGGCTTCATGGTGTTGAAGGCGGCTTCGTCGCCGCCGCACATCACCGTGAGCGCGCCGTTCACCGCGCCTGCCTGGCCCCCTGAGACGGGGGCGTCCACGAAGTGCAGGCCGCGCGCCTGGGCCGTTGCGTAGAGTTCACGCGCGCCCGAGGCCGAGGCCGTGGTGTGGTCCACGAACAGCGCGCCGGGTTTCATGCCGGCGAAGGCGCCTTGCTCGCCCACCGTGACCGAACGCAGGTCGTCGTCATTGCCCACGCAGGCAAACACGATGTCGACACCCTGCGCCGCCTGCGCCGCCTGCGCCGGGGTGGGGGCGCTGGCGCCGCCGTACTCGGCCACCCAGGCGGCGGCCTTGGCGGCTGTGCGGTTGTACACCGTCACCTGGTGCCCGGCGCGCGCGAGGTGCCCGGCCATGGGGTAGCCCATCACGCCCAGGCCGAGGAAGGCCACGCGTTGCGGGGCGATGGGGTCGTAGGTCTTGGTGCTCAAGGTTGGTCTCCACTCAAAGTCGGTAGGTCTTGCCGGCGCCACTGCCCTGAAGGGCTTGGTAGTCCGTGTCTTTCATCACCTTCAGGTGCTCGGTGCCGCGTGTCAGGTTGGGCTGGCTGCTGCGCTTGCCGTTCAGCTTGATCTGCAGTCGCAGGTCGTTGACGGAGTCGGCATTGCGCACGGCGTCCTCGTAGCTGATGGCATTGGCTTCGTACAGGTCGAACAAGGCCTGGTCGAAGGTCTGCATGCCGATTTCGCGCGAACGCTTCATCACTTCCTTGACCTCGGCCACCTCGCCCTTGAAGATGAGGTCGGTGATCAGGGGCGAGTTCAGCAGGATCTCGACCGCCGCGACACGGCCCTGGCCGCTTTCGCGCGCCAGCAGGCGCTGCGACACGATGGCCCGCACGTTCAGCGACAGGTCCATCAGCAACTGCGGACGACGCTCTTCGGGAAAGAAGTTGACGATGCGGTCCAGCGCCTGGTTGGCGTTGTTGGCGTGCAGCGTGGCCAGGCACAGGTGGCCGGTCTCGGACAACGCAATGGCCTGGTCCATGGTCTCGCGGTCGCGGATCTCGCCCATCAGGATGACGTCGGGCGCCTGGCGCAGCGAGTTCTTCAGCGCCACCGCCCAGCCTTCCGTGTCCAGGCCCACCTCACGCTGCGTGACGATGCAGTTCTTGTGGTGGTGGACGAACTCGATCGGGTCTTCCACGGTGACGATGTGGTCCTGCGCGTTCTCGTTGCGCCAGTCCACCATCGCCGCCATCGTGGTGGTCTTGCCCGAGCCTGTGCCGCCGGCCAGCACCACCAGGCCGCGCCGCGACATCACCACATCCTTGAGGATGGAGGGCAGGCCCATGCCGTCGACGGTGGGGATCTCCGTGGGAATCACGCGCAGCACCAGGCCGACCCGGCCCTGCTGCACGAAGGCATTGACCCGGAACCTCCCCAGCCCCGCGGGTGAGATGGAGAAGTTGCATTCCTTGGTCCGCTCGAAGTCAGCGGCCTGACGGTCGCTCATCACGGCCCGGGCCAGTTGCACCGTGTGGGCTGGCGCGAGCGCCTGCGGGCTGAGCTTGACCACCTTGCCATCCTGCTTGATGGCGGGGGGGAAATCGGCCGTGAGGAACAGGTCCGAACCCTTGCGCGCCAGCATCAGCTGCAGCAGGTCGGTGACGAATTTCGAGGCCTGGTCGACTTCCATGGCGTGGGGCGAGATGGGGGCGAAGGCGGGGACGGCGGTGGGAACGAAGAAGGAACCAGGCAGGCAGTGCAAGCAGCGCCTCAGCCGGGGAAGTTCTCCGGAATCTTGGCTTTGGAGCGCGCTTCGGCCGTGCTGATGAGGTTGCGCCGCACCAGATCGGCGAGGTTCTGGTCCAGGGTCTGCATGCCCACGCCCTGGCTGGTCTGGATGGCCGAGTACATCTGGGCCACCTTGTTCTCGCGGATCAGATTGCGCACTGCCGGGGTGCCCAGCAGGATCTCGTGCGCCGCCACGCGGCCGGTGCCGTCCTTGAGCTTGCACAGCGTCTGCGAAATGATGCCCACCAGGCTCTCGGAGATCATGGCGCGCACCATGTCTTTCTCGGCGGCCGGGAAGACATCGATCATCCGGTCCATGGTCTTGGCCGCCGAGCTGGTGTGCAGCGTGCCCAGCACCAGGTGCCCTGTCTCGGCTGCCGTGATGGCCAGGCGGATCGTCTCCAGATCGCGCAGTTCGCCTACCAGGATGGCGTCGGGGTCTTCACGCAGCGCCGCGCGCAGGGCGTTGTTGAAGCTGAGGGTGTGGGGGCCCACCTCGCGCTGGTTCACCAGGCACTTCTTGCTCTCGTGCACGAACTCGATCGGGTCTTCCACGGTCAGCACGTGGCCGTACTCGGTCTCGTTCAGGTGGTTGATCATCGCCGCCAGCGTGGTGCTCTTGCCCGAGCCGGTGGGCCCGGTGACCAGGATCAGACCGCGCGGCTTGAGGGCCAGCTCGGCAAAGATCTTGGGTGCGTTGAGCTGTTCCAGCGTCAGGATCTTGCTCGGGATGGTGCGAAACGCCGCGCCCGCGCCGCGGTGCTGGTTGAAGGCGTTGACGCGAAAGCGCGAAAGGCCCTGGATCTCGAAGCTGAAATCGCACTCCAGCGTTTCTTCATAGTGCTTGCGCTGGGAGTCGTTCATGATGTCGTACACCATGTCGTGCACCTGCTTGTGGTCCAGGGCCTCGACATTGATGCGACGCACATCACCGTTGACCCGGATCATGGGCGGCAGGCCTGCAGACAGGTGCAGGTCGGAGGCCTTGTTCTTGACCGCGAAAGCCAGCAGCTGGGTGATGTCCATGGACGACGGTTTATCCTGCGATCGCAAGGGCCCGGTGCAACGGGCGGCAAGACAAATTGCGACAGACAGTTGCTTCAGACGACCGATCCATTATGACCACGCTTGAACAACGTCTGGCCGGTGTGCGCCAGCGCATCCAGCAGGCCTGCCAGGCGGCCGGGCGCGACCCTGCCAGCGTCGGCCTGCTGGCCGTCAGCAAACTGCAGCCGGCGCAGGCCGTGCGTCAGGCGCAGCAGGCCGGCCAGCGGGCCTTCGGTGAGAACTATGTGCAGGAGGCGCTGGACAAGATGGCGGCGCTGGCGGACCTGTGCGGCGCCACCGAATGGCACCTGATCGGTCCGCTGCAGAGCAACAAGACCCGGGCAGTGGCCGAAGCCTTTGACTGGGTGCATTCGGTGGACCGGTTGAAGATCGCACAGCGCCTGTCGGACCAGCGCCCGCCCCAGCTGCCGCCGCTGAACGTCTGTCTGCAGGTCAACGTCAGCGGCGAAGCCAGCAAGAGCGGCTTGGCGTCGCAGGAGGTGGCGCAGGTCGCTACGGCGGTGGCCGCCCTGCCGCGGCTGCGCCTGCGCGGCCTGATGTCCATCCCCGAGCCGGCGCAAGGCCTGCAGGCGCAGCAGGCGCCGCACCGTGCCCTGCGCCTGCTGCTGCAGGACCTGAACCAGCGCGGCCTGGCGCTGGACACCTTGTCCATGGGCATGAGCGACGACCTGGAGGCTGCGGTGGCCGAAGGCTCGACGATGGTGCGCGTGGGCACGGCCATCTTCGGGGCCCGCCCCAGGGCCGCGGCCTGAGCACGCAAGGCCAGCCGTTTTCCCGCAGCGCCTGGCCTTAACATCCCGCACAAAGCAAAGCGCAAGGGAGGCAGCGTGATGGAGGTGACCGGCGGTGACGGCGGGGGTGCCAGGCTGCGGCGCGGCATCGTGGCGGGCCTGTTGGCGTGGGCGGGATGGATGGGTGCGTGGGTCGCCCCGTTGTCCTCCTCCTGGGCGGCCGACCCGGTGTACATCGCCTTCGATGGCGCCTACGGCGTCAAGACCAACACCGCGCCCAAGGCCATCGAGCGCGGCATCCAGGCGGCGATGGAGGAGATCAACGCCCGCGGCGGGGTGCTGGGCGGGCGGCCGCTGAAGCTGCTGACCACCGACAACCAGGGCGTGTCGGCCCGTGCCCGCGACAACTATCTGGAACTGGCGGCCAAGCCGGGCGTGGTGGCGGTGCTGGGCGGCAAGTTCAGCCCCGTCATCGTGGAGACCGTGCCCGAGGCGCAGCGCGTGAAGGTGCCGCTGATCAGCGTGTGGGGCTCGGCCGACCAGATCACGGACAACGGCCATGTGCCTTCGTACACCTTCCGCCTGTCGCTCAAGGACAGCTGGGGCGTGGAAGCCATGCTGCAGCGGGCCGTCACGGTCCACAAGGCCCAGCGGGCCTGCGCGGTCCTGCCCAACACCTCCTGGGGCCGTTCCGGCCACAACATCATCAGCTCCCGTGCCGGGCGCCTGGGGCTGACCGTGGTGGCCACGCGCTGGTACAACTGGGGTGACAAGGCCTTTGGCGAGACCCTGGCCGCCTGCCGCGCTGGCGGGGCGCAGGTGATGATCCTGGTGGCCAACGAGGCCGAGGCCGCGCTCATCGTGCGCGAGATGGCCGCGCTGGCCCCTGGCGACCGGCTGCCCATCGTCTCCCATTGGGGGGTGACCGGCGGCGTGATGCACGAACTGGCCGGCGACGCCCTGGAGAAGGTGGACCTCCACGTGATCCAGACCTTCACCTTCGTGGGCAACACGCGTCCGCGGGCGCGCCAGCTGGCCGCCTGGCTGATGAAGGAGGGCGGCCACCCGTCACCGGAGCTGATTCCCAGCCCCGTGGGCTCGGCCCATGCCTACGACATGACGCACCTGCTGGCCATGGCCGTGGAGCAGGCGCGCTCCACCAAGGGCGACGCGGTGCGTGCGGCGCTGGAGAAGCTGCCGCCCTTCGACGGGGCGGTTCGCCGCTACGCGCCGGCCTTCATGCCCGAGCGCCACGATGCGCTGGGGCCCCAGCAGGTGTTGTTCGTGAAGATCGAACGCTCCGGCGCCTTGACGCCGCAGAAGTAGCCCGCAGGCGGCCCGCTTGGCGAACCAGGAAGCACCGGTCGGGCAGACGCTGCGCGGGCGCATCGTCGCCGAGCTCTCCCGCATCCTGCGCACCTGGGTCGTGGTGGCGGTCGGCCTGCTCGGGCTGCTGGCCGTGGGCGTGGGGGGCTATGACGCGGTCGTGCGTCTGAACCAGGAAAGCGAACTGGTGGCCACGAAGCTGCGGGCCGACGTGGACAACGTCGTGCGCCAGTTGCAATCGCTGGCCGGCTCACCGCTGTTGTGGACCGGCCTGACCGACAGCTACGGCCGCGAAAGCTACCTGCGGCCGCTGCTGGCCCGCTTCAATGCCGCCGGCGGCAGCCCCATCACCGTGCTGGACTACCGCGGGCGCTTCTTCTTGGGCACCTCGGCGCAGGCCCATGCCGAGGTGCTGGCCAGTGCGCCAGTGCAGCAGGCGGTGCAACTGGGCCAGGCGCAGTACGGCCTCGTGCAGACCGAGGGGCAGGCGCGTGTGCTGGTGCTGGTGATGCCCGTGCTGTCGCCACAGACCGCATCGCCGGCCGGCTTCATCCTGGCCGAGTTCGACCCCGATGCGGCATTGCAGGGCCTGCCGCTTCGGGAGGGCCTGGCCGTCGCGCTGGCCACGGCGGCCCAGCCTCGCGCCGAGGCTGCGTCGGCCCCTGGGTGGCTGCGCGCCGGCGGGCAGTTGCGCGCCGGGCAGGAGCCGCTGCGGGTGGAGCTGCGGCTGATGGTCAGCCGCAGCGTCGGGTCCGTGCTGGGGTTGACGTTGGGCATCGTGGCGCTGACGGCGGGGCTGGGGTTGTGGCTGGTGGCCCAACTCAAGGGTTGGGCGCAGGGCTTTGCGGAAGGCACTGCCCGCCGCCTGGAGGAGCTGGTGGCCTACTGCCGCGACATCGTCGCCGGGCGGCCCGTGGCCGCGCAGCAGCACCCGGTCAACGACGAGATTTCCGCGGTGTTCGAGGCGCTGGACCGCATGCTGCGCCAGCAGCAGCAGGATACCGAAGCCCTGCGCGCCTCGGCCCGCGTCTTCAACACCTCGGCCGAGGCCATCCTGATCACCGATGGTCAGGGCCATATCGCCGATGTCAACCCGGCGCTGGAGCAGATGACCGGCTTCACGCGCCAGGAACTGCTGGGCCAGCCCGCCGGTCTGTTGTACCAGGGCGCGGAGACAGACCGGGTCTCGGGCGACATCCGGCGTGCGCTGGCAGCCGGTGACATCTGGCGCGGCGAGACCGCCTTCCTCGCGCGCGACGGGCGCCGCATCCCCACCCGCGTGGCGGTGTCGCGCCTCGAGGACGACGCCGCAGCAGGCCGCCGCACGGTGGCCGTCATCTCCGACATCAGCCCGATCAAGGCCGCCGAGGACAAGCTGCGCTTCCTGGCCTACCACGACGGCCTCACCGGACTGCCCAACTTCCGCAGCCTGAGCGAGACCCTGCAGGCGCGGCTGGAGGCGCCCGATGCCTTGCGGGAGCCGTTTCTCCTGGTGTTCTTCGACATGGACCACCTGAAGTGGGTGAACGACAGCCACGGCCATGATGTCGGCGACACCGTCATCATCGGTCTGGCCGAGCACCTGCGCGCGCGGCTGCCCGCGCGCCACCTGTTGTGCCGACGCTCGGGCGACGAGTTTGTCGCGCTGGTGGACATCAGTGCCGAGCAGAGCCTGGACGCCGTGCGCGAGGCCCTGGCCAGCGGCCTCAGCACCTTCCGGGTGCAGGCGGAAATCGGCTCGATCCCGGTGAGCGTCAGCGCCGGGGTGGCGCGCTTCCCCGAGGACGCCAGCGCCATGCAGGAGTTGCTCATCTGCGCCGACGGGGCGCTGAACCGCACCAAGCAGGCCGGGCGCGCCGCCGTGGGCTGGTACGACGAGACCCTGGGGCGCAAGCTGCAGCGCGACCGCCTGATCCAGACCCGGCTGGCCCGGGCCATCGACACCGGCGCCATCACGCTGCACTACCTGCCCGAAGTGGACCTGCGCCACGGCGCCATCCTGGGCTTCGAGGCGCTGGCGCGCTGGGAAGACGATGAGCTGGGGGTGGTGAGCCCGGCCGAGTTCATCCCCGTGGCAGAGGAGTCTCATCTGATGGAGCGGCTGACCATGCACGTGCTGACCACCGTGCACGCGGATCGGCCGCACATCGAGGCGCGTTTTCCTGGGGCGCAGGTGAGCGTGAACACGCGCCCCCAGGCCCTGCGCAGCCGACGGGTGCTGGACACGCTGGCCGGGCTGGCCGCGCAGGGCGAGGCCGCCAGGCTGCCCATCCATGTCGAACTGGGGGAGGCGGACATGCACCTGGCCGTCCAGCAATTGCCGCAGGAGATCAAGGCCCTGCAGGGCCTGGGCGTGCGCCTGCTCATGGACGACTTCGGCAGTGAGGCGTCCTCGGTGTCGCGACTGGCCGGCCTGCAGGGCGCGCGCGTCAAGATCGACGCCGCCCTCATCGCGGCCATGGGAGCCGCCGAGGGCCTGCGCGTCGTCACCGGCATGATCCAGCTGGCCCGCATCCTGGAGCTGGAGATCGGGGCCGAGGGTGTGGAAAGTGCCGACCAGCACCAGCAGCTGCTGGACCTGGGTTGCCAGCGTGCGCAGGGATGGCTCTACGCCCGCGCCATGCGGCTGGAGGAGTTGCTGGCCCTGCCGCCACGGCTGGGCCCGGGGGCCACTGAGCCCCAGTGAGCAACGTGTCCCACCCTTGGCTTGCCTTGTCCGCCACCCTGGCCGTGCAGGTGCTGGTGACCATGGCCCTGGTCTCGGCATCTGTGCTGGCACCGGCGGTGGCACCCACGCTCGGGGTGGCGCCGGAGCGCATCGGGCTGTACGCCGGGGTGGGCTACCTGCTGGCCATGGTGTCGGGCCTGCGCAGCGGGCATGGCGTGGCGGCCGTCGGCGCGCTGCGCTTGACGCAGTGGGCGCTGTTGTCCTGCGCCGCCGGTACGGTGCTGGCGGGCCTGGGCCCGGTGGCCACGCTGTTGCCGGCCGCCGCGCTGATTGGCGTGGGCTACGGCCTGGTGAACCCGGCGGCGGCGGCGGTGCTGAACCACCACGTGCCCACCACGGCCCGTGGCCTGTTCTTCTCCACCAAGCAGACGGGGGTGCCGATTGGTGTGGCCTTGGCGGGGCTGTTGATGCCGCTGGGCCTCGTGACCATTGGCTGGCGCGCCACGGCCGTGGCCTTAGGCGGCGCTTGCGTGCTCACGGCGCTGGCCGTGCAGCCGAGCGTCAAACGGCTCGAGCCGCCGCGCATGCCGCCGCCGCCCGATGGCTCGCTGCGGCTGCTGGTGACGGTGTGGCGCCACCCGGGGCTGCGCGCCATGAGCCTGGCCTCGCTGGCCTTCGCCACCACGCAGCAGGTGTTCGTGACCTTTCTGGTGTCGCTGCTGAACCTGGGCCTGGGCTGGACACTCGCCGCTTCGGCCGGCCTGCTGGCGGTGTCGCAGGTGGCCAGCGCGGTGGCGCGCATCGCCTTCGGTGTGGTGGGCGACCGCTGGTTCGCCCCCTGGCGCGTGCTGGTGGGCCTGGGCCTGACCATGGCGTTGAGCTGCGTGGCTTTGGGCGCGGTGGCGCTCGGTTGGCGTGACGCCCCGCTGGCGGTGGTGGCGGTGGTCGCCCTGGCCTGCGCCGCCACGGCCATGGGCTGGAACGGCGTGTTCTTCGCCGCGCTGGCGCAGCGCGTGTCGCGTGAAGACCTGCCGCGCATCTCCGGGGCCACGCAGTTCTTCACCTTCGGCGGCGGCATGGCGGGCCCGCTGTTGTTCGGCGAGTCGGTGCGCGCCGGGGCCGGCTGGGGCTGGGGGTTCGTGGCGGTGGCCCTGGTGCCGCTGCTGGCGGCGTGGAATCTGGCGCGTGCTTCCCGAACCCAGGGGCTGTGACGCGCGCAGCGGCGCGGAAGGTGCCGCTGGTTCAGCGCCTTCCAGCGCGTTCCAGCGCAGCCTCTGCCTCCAGTGGGCTCAATGACCCGCGAAGTCCACCAGCGTGAACAGGTCCAGGCCGCTGTGGCGCAGGCGGGCCGAGCCGCCCAGCTCAGGCAGGTCCACGATGGCCGCGCCCTCGATCACCGTAGCCCCCAGCCGTTCCAGCAGCCGCCGCCCCGCCATCATCGTGCCGCCGGTGGCGATCAGGTCGTCGATCAGCACCACGCGGTCGCCCGGCTTCACGGCGTCGGTGTGCATCTCCACGGTCGCGCTGCCGTATTCCAGCTCGTAGGACTCTTGCACCGTGGTGAAGGGCAGCTTGCCCTTCTTGCGGATGGGCACGAAGCCGATGTTCAGCTCGTAGGCCACCACCGAGCCGATGATGAAGCCGCGGGCGTCCAGCCCGGCAATGGCGTCGGGCTTGACATCGAAGTAGCGGTGCACGAACTCGTCGATCAGCACCCGGAAGACGCGCGGCGTGGACAGCAGCGGCGTGATGTCGCGGAACTGCACCCCCGGGGCCGGCCAGTCGGGCACGGTGCGGATGTGAGCGCGGATGGTCTCGACCGGGGATGGGTTGGCACAGCGGGTCACGGCGGGTCTCCAGAGCGGCGGCGCAGCGGGGCGCCGGCCGGGGCCCGATTTTGAACCCCGCCCCGCCCCAGGGACCCTGACCCGGCCGGTCTGCGGCACGACCTTGCGGCACCACCCTGCGGCGGTAGGCTGCGGCACTACCATGCGGGCCATCCCCTACTTCCTGCCGCTGCCCACCCATGTCGACACCTCCCACCGTTCCTTCCACCCGCCTGGGCCGCACCGGCCTGGAGATCTCGCGCCTGTGCCTGGGCTGCATGAGCTACGGCGTGCCCGAGCGCGGCACGCACCCCTGGTCGCTGCCCGAGGCGGCCAGCCGCCCCTTCATCCGCCGCGCGCTGGACCTGGGCATCCACTTCTTCGACACCGCCAACGTCTACTCCGACGGCACCAGCGAGGAGATCGTGGGCCGCGCCCTGCTGGACTTCGCTCGGCGCGACGAGGTGGTGATCGCCACCAAGGTGCACGGCCGCATGCGCCCCGGGCCGCACGGGGCGGGCCTGTCACGCAAGGCCATCCTGGCCGAGATCGACGCCAGCCTGCAGCGCCTGGGCACGGACTTCGTGGACCTCTACCAGATCCACCGCTGGGACGACCACACCCCCATCGAGGAAACGATGCAGGCCCTGCACGACGTGGTGCGCGCGGGCAAGGCGCGCTACCTGGGGGCCTCTTCCATGTTCGCCTGGCAGTTCGCCAAGGCGCAGGAGGTGGCGCGCAGGAATGGCTGGACGCCCTTTGTCTCGATGCAGAACCACTTGAACCTGCTGTACCGCGAGGAGGAGCGCGAGATGCTGCCGCTGTGCGCCGACCAGGGCGTGGGCCTGATCCCGTGGAGCCCCATGGCCCGCGGCCGGCTGACGCGCCCCTGGGACACGCACACGGCCCGCACCGAGACCGACGCCTACGGCAAGACGCTCTACAACGCCACCCAGGACGCCGACCGCCTGGTGGTGGAGGCGGTGCAACGCGTGGCGCAGCGCCTGCATGTGCCCATGGCCCGCGTGGCCCTGGCCTGGGTGCTGCGCAAGCCCGGGGTCAGCGCGCCCATCATCGGCGCCACCAAGCTGGAACAGCTGGATGAGGCGGTGGCCGCGCTGTCGCTGGAGTTGTCCGACGAGGACGTGGCCGAGCTGGAGGCGCCTTACCTGCCCCACCCGGTGGCAGGCTTTCGCTGAGGCGCGGGTTGGGCCGGATGCCGGCCCGCGCGGCGAACCGCGCGTCGGATTGCGCGTCGCATGGCGCGCTGACCTGCGCGCTCAGCCCTGCAGCAGCTTGGCTTCGGCCAGGGAGAGTGCTTCGGGCGGGCCGGACAGCACCAGGGTGTCGCCCGGGGCCAGCAGCAGTTCGTCGCCGGGCTCGATGACGGCGCCGCCCGCCTGGCGCACCGACACCACCTGGACCCCCACGGCGTGCAGGGCCAGGTCGCCCAGGCGCTCGCCCTGGCTGGCGGCGGCCGCCGGCAGGGTGACGCTGAGCAGGCGGTCCTGTTCCAGGGTGTCCGCCGTGTCGTCGTCGGCGCCGTGGAAATAGCCGCGCAGCAGGCGGTAGCGGGCGTCCCGGGCGTCGCGCGTGATGCGGATCACGCGCGCCATGGGCACACCCACCAGCGCCAGGGCATGGCCGGCCAGCATCAGCGAACCCTCGATGGCCTCGGGCACCACCTCGGTGGCGCCGGCCGCGCGCAGGCGATCCATGTCGGTGTCGTCCACCGTGCGCACGATGACCGGCACCTTGGGCGCGTGCTCGCGCACCTGGTGCAGGATCTTCAGCGCCGACGGCGTGTCGTGGTAGCTGATCACCACCGCGCTGGCGCGCGCCAGGCCGGCGGCCATCAGGCTCTGCAGCCGTGCGGCATCGCCGAAGACCACGCTCTGGCCTGCGGCGGCGGCCTGCCGCACGCGGTCGGGGTCCAGGTCCAGCGCCATATAGGGAATGCGCTCGGGCTCCAGCAACCGCGCCAGGTTCTGTCCGCTGCGGCCAAAGCCGCAGATGATGACGTGCGCTTCGGTGGACATGGACTTCTTGGCGATGGAGGTCAGCGCCACCGATTGCATCAGCCAGTCGTTGGCGCTGAGGCGGCTGACGATGCGGTCGCTGAACATCACGATGAACGGCGCGGTGAGCATGGACAGCACCATGGCCGCCAGCACCGGGCTCACCCATTGCGGTGCCACCAGGTTCAGGTCGGCGCCCAGGGTCAGCAGCACGAAGCCGAACTCGCCGGCCTGTGCCAGGTACAGGCCGGTGCGCAAGGCCGTGCCGGGCGGGGCCCGGAACAGCCGGGCCAGCGCCGCGA
>Ga0315900_10002567_pt1 | contig 27543 bp, 23 predicted proteins | sample LakEriMetagenome_FD_203521 | JGI IMG/M metagenome (GOLD analysis project Ga0315900, IMG submission 203521) | Freshwater fungal communities from buoy surface, Lake Erie, Ohio, United States - Buoy 12 MA114 | ecosystem: Environmental > Aquatic > Freshwater > Lake > Lake biofilm | place: USA: Lake...
GTGATCTGCTCGCGCGAGCGCGTCAGGCTGGGGCCGCCGATGAGGAACACATCCTCGACCCGTTCGCCGAGCGTGGTGACCCGGGCGGCATGCAGGTTGACGCCGTGGCGCGCCAGAACCTGGGCGATGCCGTAGAGCAGGCCGGTGCGGTCGTTGGCGGTCACGGTCAGCAGGTAGTGCTGACCGCGCTCATCCGGGCGCAGGTCGACCGTGGGCTGGACCGGGAAATAGCGGGATCGCCGCGAGATGCGGCCGCGTACCGGCGGCGGCAGCGGTGCGTCGGAGTGAAGCCTGCGCGTGAGCTCATCCTCGACCAGGGGAAGAATGTCGCGGTAGCGCCCGGTCGACGCCGGATCGATGACGAGAAAGCTGTCGAGAGCATAGCCATGGCGGGTGGTGTGAACCCGCGCATCGAGCACCGACAGATTGCGGCTGTCGAAGAAGCTGCAGATCCTTGCGAAGGTTGCAGGCCGGTCGGGTTGGTAGACCACCACCTGGAAGGCTTCGCCGATCGGTGCCAGACGCGTTCGCACCACCGGCACCGGCGTGTCGACCTGGGCGTGGAGCACGCGGGTATGCCACGCGATGTCGACCGGGTCGGTGCGCAGGAAATAGCCGACATCGAGCTGCGACCACAGCCGGGTGTAGCGATCCTCCGAGATCGCAGCCAGATTCAGCAGCCTGCGCGCCTCGTCGCGCAGCCGGTCGAGGATGGCGTCATGCTGCGGCGTGTCACCGGCAAGGACCCGGCGCGTGGCGTGGAACAGGTCCTGGAGCAGCTTGCCTTTCCAGGCATTCCAGACCTTGGGGCTGGTGCCCCGGATGTCGGCCACCGTGAGCAGATAGAGCGCCGTCAGCCGCTCCTGGGTTCCCACCAGTCGGGCGAAGCGCATGACGACCTCGGGGTCGCCGAGATCCTGCTTCTGCGCCACCGACGACATCGTCAGGTGATGTTCGACGAGGAAACCGATGAGTTCCGTGTCGGCGCGGTCCAGGCCGTGGTTGCGGCAGAACACGGCGACGTCGCGCCTGCCCAGCGCCGAGTGATCGCCACCCCGGCCCTTGGCGATGTCATGGTAGAGCGCCGCGATCGTCAGCCGCCAGGGCGCGTGCAGGCCGGCCATCAGCTGGCTGCACAGCGGGTATTCGTGCGCGTGCTCGTCCATCGCGAAGCGGCGCAGGTTGCGCACGACCATCAGGATGTGCTGGTCGACGGTGTACACATGGAAGAGGTCGTGCTGCATGCGGCCGACGATGCGCCGGAACTCCGGCAGGTAGCGACCGAGCACCGACCACTGATTCATGCGCCGAAGCACCCGGGTCACGCCCCGGGGCTGCTGCACCAGAGTGAGGAACAGCGCCCGATTGGCCGGATCACGCCGGAACGCGCTGTCGATGCGTGTACGCGCATGCCAGATGGCGCGCAGCGTGGGTGTGGTGATGCCGGTGAGCTCCTGATGCCGGGCGAGCGTGAGGAAGGTTCGCAGGATCGAGGCCGGGTCGCGCTCGAAGCATGTGGGGTCGATGGCGTCGAGCAGGCCACGCCGGTTCTGAAACTCGGCGTCGATCGGCTCCGGCTCGGCATCGGGTTGCGGATGCAGCGCGGCTTCGAAGTCCTGCAGCAGGATGGCGCTCATCTGGGTGACCGTCTTGGCCGCCCAGTAGTAGCGCTGCATCAGCTCCTCCGATGCCCGCCGCGCGCTGTCCCCGTCGAAGCCGAGGGCGCGTGCGACCTGCGCCTGGAGATCGAAGACCAGGCGGTCCTCACGTCGGCCGGCGACGATGTGCAGCATGGCACGGACCGACTGGAGCATCCGTTCGTTGCGCTGCAGTGCGCGCACCTCGGCGTCGGTGGCAAGCCCGCGCCGCGCGAGATCGCGCCAGCTTCCTCCGAAGCCGGCTGCCCGGGCAATCCAGCGAACGACATGCAGATCGCGAAGGCCTCCGGGGTTTTCCTTCGTGTTGGGCTCGAGGCTGTAGGGGGTGTCGTCGTACTTCAGATGACGCTGACGCATCTCGAGCAGCTTGGCGGTGCAGAAGGCCTCGGGCTCGCGCTGCGCGGCGAGCCGTGTCTCGAGGTTCTGGAAGACCGCGCGGTCACCGGCAAGCCAGCGCGCCTCGAGCACGCTGGTCTGGACCGTGATGTCGGCGCGCGCCTCCGCCAGACACTCGTCGGGCGTACGCACGCTGTGGCCGATGACCAGACCCGCATCCCAGCAGGCGCCGACGAAGGTCTCGATCGGTGCATCGGAGCCCGCGTTCGGCGTGTCGGGTCTCTCGCTCGGGGCGGGCGCGGCGGCGATGATCAGCAGGTCGACGTCGGAATGCGGGTACAGCTCGCCCCGGCCATAGCCGCCCACGGCGGCCAGCGCTGTGCCGGGGGGCAGGGCGCAGACCTGCCAAAGTTCGCGCAGGCTCTCGTCGGTGGCTCGCACCAGCCGCGCGAGCAGCCTCGCGGGCTGGCGCTCGGTTTCGAAGGCGGCGACCGCCTCGGCCCGCCGTTGCGCCAGGACCTGGCGGATGGCGGTGACGGCGAGCGCCGTCGTTCCGGGGCCGCCCACGGCGCGTTCAGACGGCTGCTGTCAGCCGGGGCCTTGCCGGCATCCCCGCCGACGCGGTCAGCACCTCATGGCCCTGTTCGGTCACCAGCACGGTGTGCTCCCATTGGGCCGAGAGGCTGTGGTCCTTGGTGACGATGGTCCAGCCATCGGCCATCTCACGGATCTCGCGGCGACCGGCGTTGACCATCGGTTCGATGGTGAAGATCATTCCCGGGTGCAGGGTTTCGCCGGTGCCGGGGCGACCATAGTGGAGTACCTGCGGCTCCTCGTGGAAGCGCCGGCCGATGCCGTGACCGCAGAACTCGCGCACGATCGAGAAGCCGGCGGCTTCCGCATGACGCTGGATGGCGTGTCCGATGTCACCGAGCGTGGCGCCGGGGCGCACCTGCGCGATACCGAGCCAGAGGCATTCCCAGCTGATGTCGCACAGCCGACGCGCCGCGATCGAGGGCTCGCCGGCGATGAACATCCGGCTGGTATCCCCGTGGAAGCCATCCTTGATGACGGTGATGTCGAGATTGACGATGTCACCGTTCTTCAGGACACGCTCACCCGGGATGCCGTGGCACACCTGGTGGTTCACCGAGGTGCAGATCGACTTGGGGAAGGGCGGATAGCCCGGCGGCGCGTAGTTGAGCGGCGCCGGTACGCAGCCTTGCACCTCGACCATGTAGCGATGGCACAGCGCGTCGAGCTCGCCCGTGGTGACCCCGGGGCGCACGAACGGTGCGATGTAGTCGAGGACTTCACCGGCCAGCCGGCCGGCGATCCGCATCGCGGCAATCTCGTCCGCGGTCTTCAATGTGATGGGCATGCTACGATTATAGGTTAGCTCGCCTGCGCGTCCGAAGAACCCGGTCAGCGGCGCGGGCTGAAATCGCGCGCGGTCCCGTTCAGGGTCCTTTCCTTGGTCGTCAGCCCTGCTGGCGCCCAGCGAGGGCTCGGTGCCGCGTCAGACCCAACCCTGACAGGAGTCACCCATGTCCGTCACCATGCGGGAAATGCTCGAGGCCGGTGTTCATTTCGGCCACCAGACCCGGTTCTGGAATCCCAAGATGTCGCCCTTCATCTTCGGGCACCGGAACAAGATCCACATCGTCAACCTCGAGAAGACCCTGGTCATGTACCAGGACGCCATGAAGTACCTGCGGCAGCTGTCGGCCAACCGCGGAAGCATCCTCTTCGTGGGCACCAAGCGCCAGGCGCGCGACATCCTCGCCGAGGAAGCCGCACGTGCCGGCATGCCCTACGTCGACCAGCGCTGGCTCGGTGGCATGCTCACCAATTTCAAGACCGTCAAGGGTTCCATCAAGCGCCTCAAGGACATGGAAGCCATCATGGCCGACGGCGGCCTCGAGCGCATGTCCAAGAAGGAAGGCCTGACGTTCCAGCGCGAGCTCACCAAGCTCAATCAGAGTCTCGGTGGGATCAAGGACATGGTGAGCCTGCCCGACGCTCTGTTCGTGATTGACGTCGGCTATCACAAGATCGCCATCACCGAGGCCAACAAGCTCGGCATCCCGGTGGTGGCAGTGGTCGACACCAACCACTCGCCCGACGGCATCGACTACGTGATCCCCGGCAACGACGACTCTGGCAAGGCGATTCGTCTGTACGCCCGCGGTGCGGCCGATGCCGTGCTCGAAGGCCGCAGCGCCTCGCTGCAGGAGATCGCCAAGGGCGCGAGCGACGAGGAGTTCGTCGAGGTGGCGGCCGACGAGGCCTGATCCCCCGCGCGTGCCGCTCGCCTCGCGGCGATCGGCATGGCTGCCGCAGACGGTGTACCCGCCCGCGGACCCCCGCCCGGGCAGGGCGCAGGCACCGGGTGCGGCATATGCCCCGGTCAACCATCACGAGCGCTCCACCGGGCCTTGCCCGCTGTGAGCCGACACACGAGAGAGAACAGCAATGGCGGAAATCACCGCAAGCATGGTCAAGGAACTGCGCGAGAAGACCGACGCACCGATGATGGAGTGCAAGAAGGCGCTCACCGAGGCCGGCGGCGACATGGCCAAGGCCGAGGAGATCCTGCGGGTCAAGCTCGGCAACAAGGCCTCGAAGGCCGCCTCGCGGGTCACGGCCGAAGGCGTGGTCGCGGTCTATCTGCGCGACGACGCCCGTCTGGGCGCGATCGTGGAGCTCAACTGCGAGACCGATTTCGTCGCGAAGAATGACGATTTCCTCGGGCTGGCCAGCCGCCTGGCGCGCATGGTGGCCGATGGCGATCCCGCCGATGTGGCAGCGCTGTCCGCGATGCCCTGTGACGGTCAGACCGTCGAGGCGGTGCGCACCGCGCTGGTGGGCAAGATCGGCGAGAACCTCAGCATCCGGCGCTTCCAGCGTCTGGCCACCGAGGGTCGTCTCGCCAGCTACGTGCACGGTGGCGCCCGGATCGGCGTGATGCTCGATCTCGTCGGTGGTGACGAGGCGCTGGCCCGTGATCTCGCCATGCACATCGCGGCGAGCAAGCCGAAGGCGGTGTCCCGCGAGGGTGTGCCCGAGGCCGAGATCGCCCGCGAACGCACGATCGCCGAGATGAAGGCCGCCGAGGAGCAGCAGAAGGCTGCTGCCGAGGGCCGCCCGGGCAAGCCGCCCGAGATCGTCGCCAAGATGGTCGAGGGTTCGGTCCAGAAGTTCCTCAAGGAAAGCACGCTGCTCGGCCAGCCTTTCGTCAAGGACGACAAGCTCTCGGTCGAACAGTTGCTCAAGCAGCGGGGCGCGACGGTGCGCAGCTTCACCCTGTATGTCGTGGGCGAGGGCATCGAGAAGAAGAGCAATGACTTCGCAGCCGAGGTGGCGGCGCAGGCGGCAGCCGCTGCGGCAGCGCGCTGATTCCGCGATAATCACACCGGGTCGATCAGAGGCGCGCTGCCGGTGGCTGCGGCAGCGTGATTCCCGTCCGACGGAGATTCGCGGGTGAACACAGTGCCGATCAGTCACGCCGAGGGGCGCCGCGCAGCGGCGCCAGCCGTCTACCGCCGCGTCCTGCTCAAGTTGTCGGGCGAGGCGCTGATGGGTGACGATGCCTATGGCATCAACCGCCAGGTCATCGAACGCATGGTGCGCGAGGTGGCCAGCGTCATCTCGCGCGGGGTCGAGCTCGCGATCGTGATCGGAGGCGGCAACATCTTCCGCGGCGTCGCGCCGGGCGCCTCCGGCATGGATCGCGCGACCGCCGACTACATGGGCATGCTCGCCACCGTCATGAATTCCCTGGCCCTCCAGGATGCACTGCGGCAGGCTGGCGTGGTGGCGAGGGTCCAGTCCGCGCTCAAGATCGAGCAGGTCGTCGAGCCCTACATCCGGCCGAAGGCGCTGCGCTATCTCGAAGAGGGCAAGGTCGTCATCTTCGCCGCCGGGACGGGCAATCCCTTCTTCACCACCGACACCGCTGCCGCGCTTCGGGGTGCCGAGATCGGCGCCGAGATCGTCCTCAAGGCGACCAAGGTCGATGGCGTGTACACCGCCGATCCCGCGCGCGACCCTGCCGCCGTGCGTTACGGTCGCATCTCCTTCGATGAAGCCATCAGCCGCAATCTGAAGGTGATGGATGCGACCGCTTTTGCGCTTTGCCGCGATCAGCGGCTGCCCATCAAGGTATTCTCGATCCTGAAAGAGGGAGCGCTCGCGAGGGTTCTCGCCGGCGAGGACGAGGGCACGCTGGTGCATGTCTGAACGCGGCGTGTTTCCCCAGGAGTCAGCATGAGCATTGCAGAAGTGCGGCAATCGGCCGATCAGAAGATGCAGAAGTCGATCGAGTCGCTCAAGACCAGCCTCGCGCGCATCCGCACCGGGCGGGCCCATGCCGGGATTCTCGATCACGTCCAGGTCGATTACTACGGCAGTGCGGTACCCATCAGCCAGGTGGCCAACGTCACGCTGGTCGATGCCCGTACGATCGGCGTGGCCCCCTGGGAGAAGAAGATGGCGCCGGTCATCGAGAAGGCCATCCGTGACTCAGGGCTCGGGCTGAACCCGATGTCGCTCGGTGAACTCATCCGCATCCCGATGCCGCCGCTGTCCGAGGAGCGTCGACGCGAGCTTGCCAAGGTCGTCAAATCCGAAGGCGAGCATGCCCGTGTGGCGGTTCGAAACCTTCGCCGCGAGGCCAACGAGCAGTTCAAGAAGCTGCTCAAGGACAAGGCCATCTCCGAGGACGAGGAGCGGCGCGCCCAGGACGATGTGCAGAAGCTCACCGATCGCTTCATCGCCGAGGTCGACAAGCTCATCGGCGCCAAGGAGCAGGAGATCATGACGGTCTGAGGCGCGCCGGTTGCGCACCCGGGCCTGTCTTCACCGTGCCCTCCTTCGTCAGCTCCACCGCGCGGATCCCCGATGTCACGGAGATCCCGCGACATGTCGCCATCATCATGGACGGCAACGGCCGCTGGGCCACGGCGCGCCACCTGCCCAGGTTCGGAGGACATGTCCGGGGCGTCGAGGCGGTCCGCCGCGTGGTCGAGGCGGCCTTCCGGCGCGGAGTCGAGTACCTCACGCTCTTCGCCTTCAGCTCCGAAAACTGGCGTCGCCCCCCCGATGAGGTCGCGCTGCTGATGAAGCTGTTCGCGCGCGCACTGCAGCGCGAAGTCGATGAGCTGGTCGACAAGGGCATCCGCTTGCGGGTGGTCGGTGATCTTTCCGCTTTCGACCCCGGTCTGCGAACCCTGATCGAAGCCGCCACGCGGCGCGAGGTTCCCGGGTTCCGGATGACGCTCACGATCGCCGCGAATTACGGCGGACGCTGGGATATCCTGCAGGCCATGCGCCGCATGCTCCTGGAACGCCCCGATTTCGCCGCCGATCCGTCGCGCATCGATGAAGCCGCCTTCGCCCCCTGGCTCGCGATGGCCGATGCGCCGGAGCCCGATCTGTTCATCCGCACCGGCGGCGAGCAACGGGTGAGCAACTTCATGCTCTGGCAGCTTGCCTACACCGAGTTCTACTTCACCGACACGCTGTGGCCCGACTTCGATGCGGCCGCGCTTGATGGCGCCTTCGAGTCTTACCGGCGGCGTGAGCGGCGATTCGGTCGGACCAGCGCGCAGCTCGAGTCCGGCGGGTGAGTGTGTCGCTGCCGGCGACCCGCTGAAGACCAGGAAAGCGATCTTGCTCGCCAAGCGCGTGATCACCGCAGTGGTGCTGCTGGCAGCGCTGCTGCCGGCGATCTTCGTCGCGTCGCCCTGGGTCTGGAGCGCGCTCAGCCTCGGCTTTCTGACGGCAGCGGGCTTCGAGTGGGGGAGGTTGCTCGGGGCACCCCTGCCGATCGCTGCGGGTCGTCGTGTCGCCCCGCCTCCCGACGCGATCGGCTTGGCTGCTTGCCTGGCGCTCGTCGGCATCGTCGCGCTGCTCCTGCGTGAACGGGCCCCCTGGCCGCCGGCGGTGCTTGTCGGGGCGATGGCCATCCTCACCGGCTGGTGGCTGGTTGCGGGCGTCGGCCATCTGCGGCGCCACGAGGCGCGTTCGCGCGGCGGGGCGCTGATCCCCGCCCTGCTGCTGCTCGGCTGCTGGATTGCTCTCGACGAGTTGCGGCGCATCGGGCCGGCGGCGCTGCTGTCGGCGATGGCGGTCGTCTGGATTGCCGATATCGCGGCCTATTTCGCCGGCCGCGCCTTCGGACGACGCAAGCTCGCGCCTGCGATCAGTCCCGGCAAGACCTGGGAGGGCGTGGCGGGCGCGATGCTCGCCGTGGTGCTGATCGGTCTGATGGTCGCGCATCTCGGTGGTTCGACGGGGCTGCAGGCTGCCTGGCTGCCCTCGGTGCTCGTGGCCGGATTCGGCCTGGCGGGCGCGGCCCTCACGCTCGTTGCGCTGGTCGGGCTGTCGATCGTCGGCGATCTGCATGAATCGATGCTCAAGCGGCAGGCGGGGGTCAAGGACAGCGGCGGCACGCTACCGGGGCACGGCGGTGTGCTCGACCGTATCGACGCACTGATTCCCACCATGCCTGCCGTGCTCCTGCTGCACCGGCTCGCCGCCTGATCCGCTGCGGAGACCCCACCATGCCTCAACAGGTTCTCACCGTGCTCGGTGCCACGGGTTCGATCGGCGCAAGCACCCTCGACGTGGTCGCTCGACACCCCGAGCGCTATCGGGTTCATGCGCTGACGGCGCATTCGCGCATCGATGAGCTTGCCGACCTGTGTCGGCGCTTCCGCCCGGCACGCGCGGTGGTTGGCAGCGCGGAGGGCGCGGCCAGGCTTACCGCGCTGCTGGCCGGGGAGCCGGTGGCGGTCGATCATGGTCCGCAGGCGCTGGCGTCCGCGGCCGCCGATGACGGCGTCGACAGCGTGATGGCTGCCATCGTGGGCGCCGCCGGCCTCGAGCCTACGCTGGCGGCCGCGCAGGCCGGCAAGCGCGTGTTGCTCGCGAACAAGGAGTCGCTGGTCATGTCGGGCGACCTGTTCATGCAGGTTTGCCGTGCCTCCGGCGCCGTCGTGCTGCCGATCGACAGCGAACACAATGCGGTCTTCCAGTGTCTTCCGCCCGCCGTTCAGGCTCGAGCGGTGGGTCCGGCGGCGAGCGGTGTGCGGCGTATTCTGCTGACCGCGTCCGGTGGGCCTTTCCGATCGCTCGATCTCGCGGCGATGGCTGATGTCAGCCCCGATGATGCCTGTGCGCATCCCAACTGGCGGATGGGCCGCAAGATCTCCGTCGATTCGGCCACCATGATGAACAAGGGGCTCGAACTGATCGAAGCCCATCATCTCTTCGGTCTGCCGTCCGAGCGTCTCGACGTGGTCGTTCATCCCCAGAGCGTCATTCACTCGCTCGTCGAGTACCTCGATGGGTCGATGCTCGCGCAGCTCGGCAATCCCGACATGCGCACGCCGATCGCCCATGCACTCGCCTACCCGGAGCGGGTCGACAGCGGCGTGAGCAGCCTCGAACTCGCCAGGCTTGGGCGGCTCGACTTCGAGGAGCCCGATCCTCGGCGCTTTCCCTGCCTGCGACTGGCCCGCGAGGCGCTCGAGGCGCGCAGCGGCGCGGCCTGTGTGCTCAACGCGGCCAATGAAGTTGCGGTGGCCGCCTTCCTCGACGGCCGGATCGGCTTCACCCGGATTGCGGAAGTCGTCGATGCGACCCTGCAGCGGCTCGCTGCGGCGCCTGCGCCCGATGCGATCGCAGCCGCCATCGAACTCGACCGCAGCGCGCGCCAGCGCGCCGAGGCGCTGCTCGCAGCCTGAGCGACCGTGAACGAACCCACGGTGCTATGGTCCGGGCGCACGTTAGGATGCGATGATCGGTGCCGTCGGCGCCCCGCGGAAGTCCCATGCTCCAGACGCTCGTCTCCTTCCTGATCGCTCTCACCCTGCTCGTGTTCGTCCACGAACTCGGTCACTATCTCGCCGCCCGCTGGTGCGGTGTGAAAGTGCTGCGGTTTTCGGTCGGTTTCGGCCGACCGCTGCTCAGTTGGCGGGTGGGCCCCGATCGCACCGAGTGGACGCTGGCGGCCATCCCCTTCGGCGGCTACGTCAAGATGCTCGATGAGCGCGAGACGCCCACGACCGACATCCCGGCGGCCGATCTTGCGCGAGCGTTCAGCCGTCAGTCGCTGGGACGTCGCGCGCTGATCGTGGTGGCCGGGCCGCTGGCCAACTTCCTGCTCGCCATCGGCCTCTACGGTGCGCTGAATCTCATCGGCGTGCAGGAGCCGGCGGCGGTGCTCGCCGAGCCGCCGAGTGCCAGCGCCGCCCGCGAAGCCGGTGTTCGTGCGGGCGATCGTGTGCTGCTCGTCGATGGCGCCGAGGTGCGATCCTGGAACGAGGTTCGCCTGCGTCTGATCGACGGGCTGATCGACCGTCGTGAGGTGCCGCTGGTGGTCGAGCGCGAGGGCCAGCGTGAGAGCCTGAGACTGCCCACCGCCAGCCTTCCTTCCGGCGAGATCGAGCGCGATTTCATGCGTACGCTGGGTCTCGAGCTCGGCGGCGGCAGCGTGCGGATCGCCAATGTGAGCGAGGGCTCCGCCGCGGCACGCGCCGGCCTGCGGGCCGGCGACGAGGTGCTGCGCGTCGAGGACACCCCCTTGCGTCGCCCCGGGGAACTCATCGAGCGCATCCGCGCCAACCCCGGGAGGTCGATCGCGCTCGACATCGAGCGTGAGGGGGTACCGCTCCGTGTCCCGGTCGTGCCCGATGCCATCGCCTCGGACCGCCCGGGCGAGGTTGGCGTCATGGTCGGGCGAATCGGCGCCGGGATCGGGCTGCGGGTCAGCATGGTCGAGGTACGTCATGGCCCGCTCGAGTCACTCGGCCGGGCCCTCGACCGCACCTGGGACATGTCGGTGTTCTCCCTGCGCATGCTCGGCAAGATGCTCACCGGCGACCTCAGCTGGCGCAATCTCAGCGGCCCGGTGGCCATCGCCGACTACGCCGGGCAAAGCGCGCGCGTCGGCTGGTATGCCTACGTGGCCTTCCTGGCGCTCATCTCCATCAGCCTCGGGGTCCTGAATCTGCTGCCGATCCCGGTGCTCGACGGGGGGCATTTGGTATATTACGGACTTGAAGCGATCCGGGGGCGCCCCTTGTCCGAGCGCTTTCTCGAGCTTACGCAGAAGGCAGGTCTGGCGGTGATCGCATTGATGATGGCCGTGGCCCTGTTCAACGACTTCAGCCGCCTGATCGGATCCTGATGCGATTTCCGCGCCCTCTGCGCGGCAGTGCCTCCTTCCCGCTGCTGCGGCTGGCGGGTTCCTGCGTGGCGCTGCTGCTGGCCCACGCGGCCCATGCCTTCGAGCCCTTCGTCGTTCGCGACATCCGTCTCGAGGGTGCGCAGCGTACCGAACCCGGTACCGTCTTCGGCTACCTGCCTGTCAAGGTTGGCGAGACCTTCACGCCCGACAAGGCCGTCGGCGCCACCCGTGCGCTGTTCGCCACGGGTTTTTTCAAGGATGTTCGACTCGAAGTCGACGGCAATGTGCTGGTCGTGGTGGTCGAGGAGCGTCCCGCCGTCGCGTCGATCGATGTCACCGGCGCGAAGGAATTCGACAAGGAAGCCGTGCGCCGCGCCCTGCGCGACATCGGCCTGGCCGAAAGTCGGGTCTTCGATCGCAGCTTGCTCGAGCGCGCCGAGCAGGAACTCAAGCGCCAGTATCTGTCGCGCGGAAAGTACGCGGTACGGGTCACCTCGACGGTCACGCCGCTCGAGCGCAATCGCGTGGGCATCGCGATCGCGATCGACGAAGGCGACACCGCGCGCATCCGCTCGATCGCCATCGTCGGCAACAAGGCCTTCTCGGAAGCGGCGCTGCTCGACCAGTTCCGGCTCTCCACGCCCACCTGGCTGTCGTGGTACACCCGAACCGATCAGTACGCCCGCGAGAAGCTCGCTGGCGATCTCGAGACCCTTCGTTCCTTCTATCTCGATCGCGGCTTCCTCGAGTTTTCCATCGACTCCTCCCAGGTTGCGATTTCGCCCGACAAGGAATCGGTTCACATCACGCTGGGGATCAGCGAAGGTGGGGTCTACAAGGTCAGCGCGGTCAATGTGGCCGGGCAGCTGCTTGGTCGGCAGGGGGAGTTCGCCGCGCTGATGCAGCTCAAGCCGGGTGATACCTTCTCCGCCCGCAGGCTCTCCGAATCCACCAAGGCGATCAGCGATCGTCTCGGATCGCTCGGCTACGCCTTCGCCAGCGTCAATGCGGTGCCGCAGATCGACCGCGACAAGCGCGAGGTGGCCTTCGACGTGCTCGTCGATCCGGGGCGCCGGGTCTATGTCCGGCGCATCAACGTGATCGGGAACCAGCGCACGCGCGATGAGGTCATCCGCCGCGAGTTGCGCCAGTTCGAGGATGCGTGGTACGACGCCGAGCGCATTCGCCTGTCTCGTGAGCGCATCGGGCGCCTTGGCTATTTCGTCGAGGTGCGCATCGACAATCAGCCGGTGCCCGAGTCGCCGGACCAGGTCGATCTCAACGTGGTGGTCCGTGAGCAGCCCACCGGCGCGATCAACTTCGGTGTGGGTGTGTCCAGCGCCGAGAAGTTCATTCTGTCGGCCTCGATCAACCAGCAGAACTTCCTCGGCACGGGCCAGTCGCTCGGGCTCGAGCTCAACACCAGCCGGATCAACCGGACCATCAATCTTTCCTTCACCGATCCCTATTTCACCCGCGACGGCATCAGCCGCAGCTTCGACCTCTACTCGCGTACCTTCAACGCGGCGGCCTTGCGACTGGGTGATTACCGGTGGCGCAGCAGTGGAGTCGCCATCCGCTTCGGCATCCCCTACACGGAGGTTGATCGGATCTCCTTCGGGGTGGCCGGCGAGAACAACTCGCTGATGCTCGGAGACAACGCGCCGCAGCGCTTTCGCGACTATGTGGCGGCTTTTGGCGAGAGCAGCAATGCGCTGCTCGCCACCCTCGGCTGGCGGCGCGACTCCCGTGATAGCGCCTTCGCACCCACTCGGGGTCACCTGAACGCCGCCAACCTTGAAACCACCGTTCCGGTGGGCGATCTGCGCTACTACCGGTCCACGTTCAACCACCAGACCTTCCTGCCCTTGAGTCGCGACTACACCCTCGCGCTCAATGCCGACCTCGGCGTCGGGCGATCCCTGGGCGGCGGGCTGTACCCGCTGTTCAAGAATTTCTATGCCGGCGGCATCGGCAGTGTGCGCGGCTTCACCCAGTCCTCGCTCGGTCCTCGCGATCCGGTCGACAACGTGCCGCTGGGCGGACAGACCCGCGTCGTCGGCAGTGCGGAATTCATCTTTCCGTTGCCGGGTACCGGCAGCGATCGCAGCTTCCGCTCCTTCGTGTTTCTCGACGCTGGCAACGTCTATCCTGTCGGACGCATCGACCTGGGCGAGATGCGGGTATCCACCGGTCTGGGTCTGAACTGGGCGAGTCCGATCGGCCCCATGAAGATCGGTCTCGGCTTTCCGCTGCGGCGCATGCCTGGCGATCGCATCCAGCGGGTGCAGTTCCAGATCGGCACCGGGTTCTGAGCACCAACTGTGCGACAATCCGGGTTTCGTTTCCTGCGGCAGAGGGCATGATCCCCATGAAGTGCTGGCTCAAGGGCGTGGTCGCGCTGCTGGTGGCACTGGCGGCGCAGGGCGTCTGGGCCCAGGAGTTGCGCCTGGGTTTCGTCAACACGCAGCGCATCCTGCGAGACGCGGAGCCGGCCAAGGCCGCGCAGCGCAAGATCGAAGCCGAGTTCGGCAAGCGCGACAAGGAACTCCAGGACATGGCCGCGCGTCTGAAGTCGCTCAACGAGCGGCTTGAGCGTGATGCTGCCGTCATCAACGAGTCCGAACGGCAGCGTCGGCAGCGCGAGTTTGCCGAACTCGACAAGGACTTCCAGCGCAAGCAGCGCGAGTTCCGCGAGGACCTCAATCAGCGCCAGAACGAAGAGGTGCAGTTGCTCATCGATCGCGCCAACCGCATCATCAAGCAGATCGCCGAGCAGGAGCGCTTCGATCTGATCGTCCAGGATGCGGTCTACTGGAGTCCGCGCATCGACATCACCGACAAGGTGCTCCGCGCACTGGCTGCCGCCAAGTAGGGTGCCGGTGGCACCGGTGCAACCCGATTCGCGCCTGGTGGCCGGGGATCTCGCCGCGCGTCTCGGCGGTGAACTCCTCGGCGTGGCTCCCGACCGATCGCTGCGTGGTCTCGCCTCGCTCGAAGCCGCGGGTCCCGATGACCTCGCCTTTCTCGCTTCGTCCCGCTTCCGTGCGGCGGCGCGCGACACCCGGGCGGCTCTCGTCATCGTGTCGCCGGCGCTTGCCGACTGCCTGCCGACGGGGGTCGGTAGGCTGCTGGTGGCCGATCCCTACGCCTGCTACGCGCAGGTGTCGCAGTGGCTTGCGGCTCTGTGGGCACCCCAGGCGCCACCGCCGGGTGTGCATCCCTCGGCGATCGTCGATCCGTCGGCCGTGGTCGATGACACGGCCCGCCTCGGACCGGGATGCGTCGTCGAAGCCAACGCCCGGGTCGGTGCGGGTGTCACGCTCGATGCCCAGGTGGTCATCGGGCGGGGCGCCACGGTGGGTGCGTCGACGCGGCTGCATGCACGGGTCGTGCTCTATCCCGACTGCCATGTCGGCGAGCGCTGCCTCGTGCATGCCGGTACCGTGATCGGCGCCGACGGTTTCGGCTTCGCGCCGACCCTTCAGGGGTGGGTCAAGATTGCGCAACTCGGGCGGGCGCTGATCGGCAACGACGTCGAGATCGGCGCGAACTGCACCATCGACCGCGGCGCGCTCGACGACACCCTGATCGGCGACGGTTGCAAGCTCGACAATCTCATCCAGATCGGTCACAACGTGCGCATCGGCCCGCACACCGCGATCGCAGGCTGCGTGGGTATCGCCGGCAGTGCCGTGATCGGCAGCCGTTGCATGATCGGCGGCGGGGCCGGAATCCTGGGGCATCTGAGCATCTGCGATGGCGCGGTCATTTCGGCGATGAGCCTGGTGACCCGCTCGGTGCGCGAGCCGGGCATGCACACCGGGGTGTTTCCGCTGATGGGCAATGCCCAGTGGGAGCAGGCAGCCGCCACGTTGCGGCAACTTCCGCAATTGCGCCAACGCCTGCGCCGCCTCGAAGGCGAGCAGGTCAGCGGCCTCACCGACCGGCCCGAACCCGACGACGACTCCAGGAAACCCTCATGATCCAGCTCGACATCCGGGCCATTCTCGAACACCTGCCGCATCGCTATCCCTTCCTGCTGGTCGATCGTGTGCTCGAGCTCGAGAAGGGTCGCCGCATCGTCGCCCTCAAGAACGTGACCATCAACGAGCCCTTCTTCATGGGGCACTTCCCGCATCTGCCGGTGATGCCTGGCGTGCTGCAGATCGAAGCGCTGGCTCAGGCGGCGGGCATTCTTTCCTTTCAGACGATGGGCAAGGTCTCCGACGATCAGTCGGTCTACTACTTCGTGGGGATCGACAGCGCGCGCTTCAAACGGCCGGTGGTGCCCGGCGATCAGCTGCGTCTCGAGGTCGAGATCACCCGCGTGGCCCGTTCGATCTGGAAGTACGCGGGACGGGCCACTGTCGACGGGCAGGTGGCGGCAGAGGCCGAGCTGATGTGCACCCTGCGCCTGATTGATCCTCCCGCCAGCGCATCGACATGAGCCTCGTTCACCCGACCGCGGTGGTGTCGCCGCAGGCCGAACTCGACGTTAGCGTCGAGGTCGGCGCCTATTGCGTCATCGGGCCGCATGTGCGGATCGGTGCGGGCACCGTGCTCGGGCCCCACGTGGTGATCGACGGCCACACAACGCTCGGCCGCGACAACCGATTGCATCCTTTCGCGTCGATCGGCGGTGCACCCCAGGACAAGAAGTACCGCGGTGAGCCCACCCGGGTCGAGATCGGCGACAGCAACACCATCCGCGAGGGGGTGACCGTCAACCGCGGCACCGTGCAGGACGAGGGCGTCACGCGAATCGGTCACGGCAACTGGATCATGGCCTACGTTCACATCGCGCATGACTGCGTGGTGGGCGACAACACCATCTTCGCCAACAGCACCAACCTCGGCGGTCATGTGCGCATCGGCGACTGGGTGATCCTGGGCGGCGCCTCGGGTGTGCACCAGTTCTGCCAGATCGGCGCGCATGCGATGACAGCGGTCGGCAGCGTGGTGCTTCACGACGTCCCGCCCTTCGTGATGGTGTCGGGCAATTCCGCTCAGGCCCACGGCATCAACACCGAAGGTCTGCGTCGACGTGGCTTCTCGGCTGGCAGGATCGACGCTATCCGCCGGGGCTATCGTCTGCTTTACCGCGAGGGGCTGACGCTCGCGCAGGCCCGCGATGCGCTGGCGAGCGAGGCGCGCCGGCGCGATCTCGATCCCGCCGGCGAGGCGGGCGCCGACCTCGCGCTGTTCGCCGGCTTCCTCGAGGGGGTCACGCGCGGTATCGTGCGTTGAGCCGGATGGCGGGCGTCAAGCGTCTCGAACTCGGGCTGGTCGCCGCCGAGACTTCCGGCGATCTGCTGGCGGCCAGCGTCCTCGACGGTCTGATCGCGTCACTCGGGGAGCATGGCCTCGGGGCGGCCGGCATCGGTGGACCGGCCCTGAGTGACCGGGGGATGGCGTGCTGGTGGTCGATCGACGCCCTGTCGGTGCGCGGCTATGCCGAGGTCCTGCGCGAGTATCCGAGGCTGCTGCGCCTGCGTCGCGATCTTCGTGAACGCCTGCTGGCGTGGCGTCCCGACCTGTTTCTCGGCGTCGATGCGCCCGACTTCAATCTCGATCTCGAGATCTCGCTGCGGCGTGCGGGCATCGCCACCGCGCACTTCATCGGCCCCTCGGTGTGGGCCTGGCGCCGCAGCCGTCTCGCGCGCATTCGCGAGGCCGCCGGTCTGATGCTGCTGGTCTTTCCCTTCGAGCAGGAAATCTACGATGCCGCGGGCATTCCGGCGGTCTACGTTGGCCATCCGCTGGCCGACCGGATCGATCCCGCCAGTGACCGCGCCCTTGCCCGTCGGCAGCTCGGGTTGCCGGAGAACTCGCCGCTGGTGGCGCTGCTTCCGGGTAGTCGACCCGCCGAGATTCGCTACATGGCCGAGGACTTCCTCGAAACAGCCCGATGGTTGCGGCGTGCGCGTCCGGAATTGCGCTTCGTGCTGCCGGCTGCCGGGGCGACGCAGTATGGTCAGCTGCGTGGGCTGCTCGCCCGACGGGGCACCGACGACGGGGTACTGCTGACCGAAGGCCGATCGCACGAGGCGCTGGCGGCCTGTGACACCGCCCTCGTCGGCAGCGGCACTGCCACCCTCGAGGCTGCGCTGTTCGGCCGGCCCATGGTGATCGCCTACCGGATGGCGTCGCTCAGCTACCTGATCATGCGGCGCATGGGCTATCTGCCCTGGATCGGATTGCCGAACATCCTTTGCCGCGACTGGGTGGTGCCCGAGTTCGTGCAGGCGGCGGCGACCCCCGAGGCGATGGGCAAGGCCTTGCTCGGCCAGCTCGACGATCCCGGTCTGCGCGAGCGCATCGTGCAGCGCTTTGCGGATCTTCATGGTGCGCTTCGTCGCGATTGCGCCCGGCGCTGCGCCGACGAACTCCTGGCGTATGCCGAGCGCATGCGAGGTACACGTGGCTCGGTGCGACCGAGGGACCCGCTTCCCGCGTCGGCAGGCATGCCGTGACAGTGATGGCATCGCCTCCGGAGATCGATGCCGCGGGCCCGGTGACGCCGGCCATCTGCGGCGTCGACGAGGCGGGGCGGGGACCGCTTGCGGGCCCGGTCTTCGCGGCCGCGGTCATCCTCGATCCCGGATGTTCCATCGACGGCCTGCGCGACTCCAAGCAGCTGTCGGCCCGACAGCGCGAGATCCTGGCGAGACAGGTTCGCGACCATGCGCTGGGCTGGGCGGTGGCGCAGGCAAGCGTGGCCGAGATCGATGAGCTGAACATCCTGCGCGCCACGATGCTCGCGATGCGCCGTGCCGTCACAGCGCTGACGGTACGACCGGCGCTCGCGCTCGTCGATGGCAATCGGGCGCCCGAGCTCGACTGTCCGGTGCGCACGCTGATCCGCGGCGATTCGCTGGAGCCCGCGATTTCGGCGGCCTCGATTCTTGCCAAGACGGCGCGCGATGCGCTGATGAACGAGCTGCATGCCCGTCATCCAGGCTATGGTTTCGACCGTCACAAGGGCTACGGCTCGGCGGCGCACCTCGCCGCGCTGCGGGCGCTCGGACCTTGCGAGGCGCACCGACGAAGCTTCGCACCGGTGCGTGCCGCCTTTCTCGCCCGAGCCTGCCGGTGAGTCGTGATCCGCGCCGGATCGCCTCGCGCGATAATCCGCAGTACCGGCAGCTGCTGCGACTCGTCGCGTCGGCTCGCGAACGTCGTCTGCTCGGGGTGAGTTTCCTCGAGGGCGTGCACCTGTGCGACGCCTACCTGGCGGGCGGCGGCGTACCGCGCCTGTGCGTGGTGAGCGACGGTGCACTGGCGCATCCGGAAGTCGGGCCGCTGCTGGCGCGCCTCGATGGCGAGGTCTGCGAGCTCACCGATGCGCTGTTTCGCTCGCTGAGCCAGGTCGCCAACGGGGTAGGGCTCGCCTTCGTGATCGACACGCCGCGCGCCGAACTCCCCGCGCGGATCGCCCAGGATGCGGTCTACCTCGACGGTCTGCAGGACCCGGGCAATGTCGGCACGATCCTGCGCAGTTGCGCGGCGGCCGGCGTGGGGCTCGTGATCACCGCACCGGCAACCGCCTGGTGCTGGTCGCCGAAAGTGCTGCGTGCCGCGATGGGCGCGCACTTCGCCCTCACGATGGTGGAATCGGTGCCCTGGGCCGCGCTCGCACCGCGCCTGGCGGTCAGCACGCTCGCGACGTCGCCGCACGCTCCGGCGAGTATCTGGGAGGTCGACCTGCGTGCACCGGCGCTCTGGCGCTTCGGTGCCGAAGGGCAGGGCCTCGATGTCGCGCAGGTTGCGGTCGGGACCCGCTGGCTGCGGATTCCGCAGCATGAAGGCGTCGAGTCGATGAACGTGGCGGCCGCCGTGGCGGTGTGTCTGTTCGAGCAGCGTCGTCAGCGTGTGGTAGGGGGCGGGCCTCGGGGCTGAGAGCCGCGCGCCGGCGCGCGCGATGCAGCCCGGGCCCGATTCACCGCAGGGCGAGCTCCTGCAGCACGGTGGTCGCGATCTCCTCGATCGACTTCGTGGTGCTGGAGAGCCAGCGAATACCCTCCCGGCGCATCATCGTCTCGGCTGCCGCGACCTCGGCACGACAGTTCTCGAGGGCTGCATAGCGGCTGTTGGGGCGCCGCTCGAAACGGACCTCCGACAGGCGCTCGGGCGCGATTGACAGCCCGAAGAGCTTGCTGCGATGCCGGTAGAGCACTTCGGGCAGTCGGCCGCGGTCGAAATCCTCGGGAATCAGCGGGTAGTTGGCAGCCTTGATACCGTGCTGCATCGCAAGATAGAGGCTGGTGGGTGTCTTGCCGCAGCGCGACACCCCGACGAGGATGACATCGGCGTTTTCGAGCCCCTTGTTCGACTGTCCGTCGTCGTGGGCGAGCGAAAAATTGATCGCCTCGATCCGGCGCTGGTACTGCCCGGTGTCCGACACGGTGTGCGAGCGGCCGATCTTGCCGGTGGAGCGAACGCCGAGCTCGGTCTCCAGGGGTACCACGAAGGTCGAGAACAGCTCGATGCACATCGCCTGGCTCTGACGCAGCACGCTGCTGATGTCAGGATCGACCAGGGTGCTGAAAACGATCGGGCGGCGGGCGTCGATCTGCGCTTGCTGGTCGATGCGCTGCAGGGCCTCGTGAGCCTTCTCGACGCTGTCGATGAACGGCATCCGTATCTCGCGCAGGCGCAGGTTCTCGAACTGGCTGAGCAGCGAGTGTCCGAAGGTTTCGGCGGTGATGCCGGTGCCGTCAGAGAGATAGAAGACCGTGCGGTCATGGGCAGTGGCGTCGGGCATGGGCGGTCTCGGGCGGCGCGCGATCAGCGGGAACATGCATTTTCGTGCGGTGCGGGATCGCGCGCAGTAAAATTGCAGCCTTGCCGGCTGGAGTGTTGCAGCCGTGCCCGATGCAGGCATCGCTGCCGCTCGCGTCGGGCACGCCTCCAGCGCTTCGTGCCGGTTGCCGCGCTACCCGCGCCCGACCGGCCGCTCAGGTTTTCCAACATGCCAGGATGTCTCCATGAACCGTTTCGATGGGCGATACGTTGTCGCCTTCGAGGACTTGCGCATGACCGATGTCGAATCGGTCGGTGGCAAGAATGCCTCTCTCGGTGAGCTGATCAGCCAGCTTGCAGCCTCCGGGGTCCGCGTACCGGGAGGCTTTGCCACCACGGCCGAAGCCTTCCGCGAGTTCCTTCGCCACAACCGCCTGACCGAACGCATCGCGGCGCGGCTCGAGGGGCTGAACACCGAAGATGTCAAGGCGCTTGCAGCCTGCGGCGCCGAGATTCGCGGCTGGGTCGTCGACAGTCCGCTTCCCGAGCGCCTCGAGGCCGAAATCCGGGCGCATTACGCGGAGCTGGTGGCGGGTTCGGGCGGGCTGGTCTCGGTGGCGGTGCGATCCTCGGCCACCGCCGAGGATCTGCCCGACGCATCGTTCGCCGGCCAGCAGGAGACCTACCTCAACGTCAACGGCATCGAGGCGGTGCTCGAGCGTATCCGCCATGTCTTTGCCTCGCTTTACAACGACCGCGCGATCTCCTACCGGGTCCACAAGGGCTTCGCACACGGCGAGGTCGCACTCTCGGCGGGGGTTCAGCGCATGGTGCGCAGCGATCGGGGTGCCTCGGGCGTCATGTTCACGATCGACACCGAGTCGGGCTTCGCCGATGCCATCCTGATCACGAGTTCCTACGGCCTTGGCGAGACCGTGGTGCAGGGCGCGGTCAACCCCGATGAGTTCTACGTTCACAAGCCGATCCTGAAGGCCGGCAAGTATCCGATCATCCGTCGTCAGCTCGGCAGCAAGCTGCTGCGCATGGAGTTCGCCGAGCCCGGCAGCGAGGAGCCGGAATCCTCGGCCGGGCGCACCGTCCGTACCGTCGAGACAGCCGAGCAGCAGCGCTACCGCTACTCGATCGATGATGCCGATGTCATCGAGCTGGCCCGTTATGCGGTCGAGATCGAGCGCCACTACGGACGTCCGATGGACATCGAGTGGGGCAAGGATGGCATCGACGGGCAGATCTACATCCTCCAGGCGCGGCCCGAGACGGTGAAGTCGCAGGGCTCGGCCACGCGGCAGCTGCGTTTCCGCGTGAAGGGTACGGCCGATGTGCTTGCCTCGGGTCGTGCGATCGGCCAGAAGGTAGGCGCCGGACCGGTACGCGTGATCGCCGATCCAGCCGACATGGAGCGCGTGCAGCCCGGGGACGTCCTGGTGACCGACATGACCGATCCCAACTGGGAGCCGGTGATGAAGCGGGCCTCGGCGATCGTCACCAACCGCGGGGGACGAACCTGCCACGCCGCGATCATCGCCCGCGAGCTCGGCATCCCCGCGGTGGTAGGCTGCGGCGACGCCACCGATCGACTGCGCGATGGTGCGCTGGTCACGGTCTCATGCGCGCAGGGTGACACCGGCTACATCTACGAAGGACTGCTCGATACCGAGGTGAGCGAGATCGAGACCGGCGAGATGCCCGAGGTGCCGACCAAGATCATGATGAACGTCGGCAACCCGCAACTCGCCTTCGAGTTCTGCCAGCTCCCCAATGCCGGGGTGGGCCTCGCGCGGCTCGAGTTCATCATCAACAATCACATCGGGATCCATCCGAAGGCGATCCTCGATTACCCGAATGTCGATGCGCAGCTGCGCAAGGCGGTCGAGGGCATCGCGCGCGGCCATCGCACGCCGCGCGATTTCTTCGTCGAGCGGCTTGCCGAAGGCGTGGCCACGATCGCGGCTGCCTTCCACCCGCGGCCGGTCATCGTGCGGCTGTCGGATTTCAAGTCGAACGAGTATCGCAAGCTGATCGGCGGTACCCGCTACGAGCCCGAGGAAGAAAACCCGATGCTCGGGTTCCGGGGGGCATCGCGCTACATCGCGGGCGACTTCCGCGAGTGCTTCGAGATGGAGTGCAAGGCTCTGCGGCGGGTGCGTGACGAGATGGGGCTCACCAACGTGGAGCTGATGGTTCCCTTCGTGCGCACGGTTCGCGAGGCCGCGGCCGTGATCGAGCTTCTGGCGCGCAACGGACTGCGCCGCGGCGAAAACGGCCTGCGGATCATCATGATGTGCGAGCTTCCATCCAATGCGATCCTCGCCGAAGACTTCCTCGAGCACTTCGACGGCTTTTCGATCGGCTCCAACGACCTCACGCAGCTCACCCTCGGCCTCGATCGCGATTCGGGTCTGGTCGCCGAAGGCTTCGACGAGCGCGATCCGGCGGTGATGGCGCTGCTCGAGCGGGCGATTGCCGCCTGCAACAAGGCTGGGAAATACGTGGGCATCTGCGGCCAGGGGCCCTCCGACCATCCGGACCTCGCCGAGTGGCTGATGCGCCAGGGGATCTCCTCGATCTCGCTGAATCCCGATACCGTCGTGAGCACCTGGAAGCGGCTGGCCGAGTCGTTGCCGCCGGGCGAACTCGCCGACTGATCACCCGCGCCCGCACGCGCCTCGTCGTCGAAGGGGCGAGCCGGCGCGGATGCTGAAAAAAAAACGCGACCCTCGGGCCGCGTCTTTTCCGGCGTGCGCCCGGAGGCGCACGCTGTGGGAGCTTACTGAACCACGCGCATCTGTTCGCGCTTTCCACCCTTGTAGGTGTAGAGCGTCAGAGCACCATTCTTGATGTCGCCCTTGGGATCGAAGGTGATCTTGCCGGTCACGCCCTCGTAGCTGATCTTGGCGAGTTCCGGCAGGTACTTCTTCGGATCGGTGGAATCGGCCTTCTGCATCGCCGAAACCATGGTCATCATGGCGTCGTAGACATAGGGCGCGTAGATCTGCACGTCGGCGTTGAACTTGCCCTTGAACTTGGCCTTGAAGTCATCCATGGCCTTGGCCTTGTCGGCGGTGACGCCTCCAGCTTCGGCGCAGACGACCTGGCCGTCGCCCATCGCGTCGCCAGCGAGCTTGGCGAGTTCGCCGGTGCAGATGCCATCGCCGCCCATGAACTTGGCGTTGATGCCGAGCTGCTTCATCTGGCGCAGCATCGGTCCGGCCACCGCATCCATGCCGCCGAAGAAGACCAGATCAGGCTTGGCAGCCTTCAGCTTGGTGAGCACCGCGTTGAAGTCGGTGGCCTTGTCGTTCGTGTACTCGCGACCGACGATCTTGCCGCCCGCGGCCTTGACCGACTTCTCGAACTCGTCGGCCACGCCCTGACCGTAGGCCGTGCGGTCATCGATGATCGCGATCGACGCGGCCTTGACCTCCTTGACCGCATAGCGGCCGAGCGTGCCGCCGAGCTGACCGTCATGCGCCACGACGCGGAAGGTCGTGGGGAAGCCCTGCTGGGTGTACTTGGGGTTGGTCGCCGACGGCGAGATCTGCGGGATGCCGGCATCCTTGTAGATGCGCGAAGCCGGGATCGTCGTGCCGGAGTTCAGGTGACCGATGACACCGGCCACCTTGGCATCGACCAGTTTCTGGGCAGCCGCGGTGCCCTGCTTGGGATCGGCGGCGTCGTCCTCGCTCAGCAGCTCGAAGCGGATTTCCCGGCCGCCGATCTTGAGCTTCTTCGCGTTCAGATCCTCGATCGCGAGCTTCGCGCCGTTCTCGTTGTCCTTGCCGAGGTGGGCGATGGAACCGGTGAGGGGGCCGACATGGCCGATCTTGACCACGGTCTGGGCGGCCAGCGGGCCGCCGGCCAGCGCGGCCGCGAGCGCGACGCTCAACAGTTTCATGTTCATCGGGGATTCTCCTGGTGGGCTTGGGCGGGATGATCTCTGAACGGACGCACGACGCAGATCACCCCATGGCGACCCCGGCAGCGAACCCGATCGTACGCGGATGCTAGCCGGAGCCCGAAAGGCCCAGCAAACGCCCGGTCTTTCCGCGCGACGACGGTCCGGGTCACGGAACGTCGAGCTGCGATACCATCCTCGAAGGGAGGTCACATGGACGCGCACTGGCTCTGGTGGGGGCTTGCCGTGGTGGTGGCTATCGGCGAGGTAGCCTCGGGTTCCTTCTACCTTCTGGTCCTTGCGGCGGCTGCGGTCGCCGGTGGGCTCGTGGCGCTCGTCGGTGCGGGTATCACGGTGCAGTTGCTTGCCGTGGCCGTCGTTGCCTTCGCCGGCTGGTGGTTGCTGCGGCGCTGGCGCGCCAGGCAAGGAGGCGGAGTCTCGGGGCCGGTAGCGGGTAGCTCGGCACTCTTCGATGTGGGCCAGACGGTCGAGGTTGCCCAGTGGCAGTCTGGCGGGCGCGCCCGGGTACGCTACCGGGGCGCCGACTGGGATGCCCGGCTCGCCCCGGGAGGGCCGACTCATCCGCGGCCGGGCGCCTACCGGATCGTTGCCGTCGACGGCAACTGCCTCGTGATTGAATCCGTCTGACCCTCGCATGCGGCGCGGGCGCGACCGGCGCCCGCACTGCGATCTTCGCCGGAGCACCTGATGATGGTCGATTCCCTGATCTTCGCACTGATCTTCCTGGGGTTCGCGATCGTCTTCGTCATGCGGGCGGTCAAGCAGGTGCCGCAGCAGCATGCCTGGGTCATCGAGCGACTCGGCAAGTACGACCGCACGCTCGGCCCGGGTCTGAATTTCCTCATTCCCTTCGTCGACCGTGTGGCCTACCAGCACTCGCTGAAGGAGATCCCCCTCGATGTGCCGAGCCAGGTCTGCATCTCGAAGGACAACACGCAGCTCACGGTCGATGGCGTGCTCTATTTCCAGGTCACCGACCCGGTGCGTGCCTCCTACGGGTCGTCCAACTACGTGCTGGCGATCACGCAGCTTGCGCAGACCACGCTGCGCTCGGTCGTCGGCAAGCTCGAGCTCGATCGCACCTTCGAGGAGCGCGACTACATCAACGCCAGCATCGTCTCCTCGCTCGACGAGGCGGCGCTCAATTGGGGCGTGAAGGTGCTGCGCTACGAAATCAAGGATCTGACCCCGCCGCAGGAGATCCTGCGCTCGATGCAGGCGCAGATCACGGCCGAGCGCGAGAAGCGTGCGCTGATTGCCGCCTCCGAGGGGCGCAAGCAGGAGCAGATCAATATCGCGACGGGTGAGCGCGAGGCGCAGATCCAGCGGTCCGAGGGCGAACGCCAGGCCGAGGTCAACCGGGCACTTGGCGAGGCTGCGGCGATCGCCGCGGTCGCCGACGCCAGCGCCCAGGCCATCGAGCGGATTGCCCAGGCAATTCGCCACGACGGCGGCATGGAGGCGGTCAACCTGCGGGTAGCCGAGCGCTACATCGAGGCCTTTGCCGGCCTCGCGCGGGAAGGCAACAGCCTGATCGTGCCGGCCAACCTCGGCGACATCGCGAGCCTGGTCGCCTCGGTCTCGCAAGTGCTCGGCAGCCGTGGCGCGGCCGGCGCAGCCACTGCGGCGGCCGCTCGCGACGACAGGCGGGGCTGACCACGACTTGCGCAGTCGCACGGTGGCGCAAGCACGATGAGCCTGCCCTCGGCGACCCTGATCGCCTCGGTGCGGCGCTTCCTGGGTGATCACCCGCCGTTTTCGCGCATGGCCGCGACGGAGCTCGAGCAACTCGCCGCGAAGCTCGAGCTTGTCTACTTCGCCGACGGCGAAGGCATCGTGGCGCCTGCCGATGGTGTACCAGCCGCCTGCTGGATCATCCGGCAAGGTATCGTGGAAGCGCAGCCGGTGGGGGCACCACCCGCCGGTGAGGGCGGCGAGCCGCCGGCCGATGCGTTGTTGCAGCTGACGCCGGGCGAACTTTTTCCGGCCGGTGCTCTGCTCGCACAGCGTGCGGTCGGCAGCATCTATCGCGCGCGGGGTGATGTCTTCTGCTGGCGCCTCAACCGTGCCGACTTCGATGCGCTGACCCAGCAGAGCCCGGTGTTCCTGGATTTTTCCCGGCGCGGGCTCGCCGCACTCCTCGATCTCTCGCGCGAAGCGCTGCAGGCGAGCGTTGCCGCGCAGGCGACCCAGTCGCGAGCGATGGACCAGCCGCTCGCCGAGGTCATGCGGGCCGAGCCCCTGAGCTGCAGTCGTAGCGAGTCGCTCCGCATCGTCTTCGAGCAGATGGAGGCGCGCGGTGTCGGCTCGATCATCGTCCTGGGTGACTCGCCGCAGCCTGCCGTGGCGGGTATCCTTACCCGGCAGGACGTGCTCGGTCGCGTCGTCCTTGCCGGCCGCAGCCTGGATACGCCGGTGGGCGAGGTCATGTCGTCGCCGGTGCGCTGTCTTCGCGAGACCGACTCGATCGCCGATGCGATGCTGCTGATGGCCGAACGCGGGATCCGGCATGTGCCGGTGATCGATGGGGCGGGTGCCCTGGCTGGCATCGTCACCGAACGTGATCTGTTCGTCCTGCAGCGACGCGGCCTGCGGCAGATCGGCGATGCGATTCGGCGAGCGCGACATGTCGCGGCGCTGCGCCAGGCCGCTCACGACATCCGTGAATGGTCCCTGGCGCTGGTGGCGCAGGGCGTGGCGCCCGGCTTCATCACCAGGATCATCAGCCGACTCAACGACCAGTTGACCTCGCGGCTGCTGGTATTGCTCGCCGACGCGCGCGGCATCGATCTTCAAACGGTCTGCTGGATTGCGCTGGGCAGCGAAGGGCGCGAGGAGCAGACAATAGCGACCGATCAGGACAACGGCCTGATCATCGGCCCGGGTTGTCAGAGCTCGCGCGAGGCCCTGCTCGCATTCGGCGAGGCGGTCAATCGCGAACTCGATGCCTGCGGCTTTCCGTTGTGCGAGGGCGGCATCATGGCGGGTCGCCCGGCATGCTGCCTCGAGCTGCCGGCCTGGATTGCCCGATTCGACGACTGGATTGCCCGCGGCGATCCGCCTTCGCTGCTCAACGCGGCCATCTTCTTCGACTTCCGGGCGATTCATGGCGATTTTTCGCTCGCCGACGCGCTCGCGCGCAAGGTTCGCGCGGGTGCTCGCGCCACGCCGCGCTTTCTCAAGCAGATGAGCGACAATGCGCTGGTCAACCGACCGCCGCGTGACTTCGCCGGCGGTTGGCTCGAGCCCTGGCTCGGTACCCCGCAAGACGAGATCGACCTGAAGATGCAGGGCACGGTGCCCTTCGTCGATGGCGCGCGCGTGCTGGCGCTTGCTCACGGGATCGAGGCGACCGGTACCGTGCCCCGTTTGGAGGGTCTCGGCGCGCTCGGGGTGATCACAGGCGCCGAAATTCGCGGCTGGATCGATGCCTTCCAGTTCCTGCAGAGTCTCCGGTTGCGGGCTCAGCAGCGTAACGGGCGCATCGCGCGGCGGGCCAACCGTGTCTCGCTCGCCAGCCTGTCCGATCTGGACCGGCGGGTGCTCAAGGAAGCCTTCCGACAGGCGCGCAAGCTTCAGCAGCGCCTCGCCGTTGACTATCCCTGATGCGACGATCGCGGTGTGACCCCACCGTGGCCGGCGTGGTCCCTGCATGCTGAGCGGCTGGTGGT
>Ga0315900_10002568_pt1 | contig 27542 bp, 31 predicted proteins | sample LakEriMetagenome_FD_203521 | JGI IMG/M metagenome (GOLD analysis project Ga0315900, IMG submission 203521) | Freshwater fungal communities from buoy surface, Lake Erie, Ohio, United States - Buoy 12 MA114 | ecosystem: Environmental > Aquatic > Freshwater > Lake > Lake biofilm | place: USA: Lake...
GGAATCGCTCGCCACACACGTGGCCAGCGCGCACGTCACCGACGCCGTGGCGGGAGCGTTCGCGGGACGCGGCCGGGCCGTCATCCTCGGCACGGGAGACGTCGACGTGGCCGCTGTGCTGGCGGCACTCGAGGAGCGGGGCTACCGGGGCTGGATTGGCCTCGATCCCGTCGAGGACCGCGTGGCGACGAGCGAACTCGCGGCCGCCATTTCCTCCCTGCGGGCCTTGTGACGCGAAAAACCGATTGCTACCGCCGACTCCGGCGCCGGAGTACCATGATGGCACGATGATGAGCTTCCACCGCCGCCGCATCACGATCTGGATGGCAATCCTCGGCTACGGACTCGTGGCGTCGGGGCTGCCCTTGCCACTGGGTGGCACCCTCCCCGGTGCCACAGATGCCACGTCCGCCAAGCGGCTGGCCGGCAAGGATCGCTCGCAGCCCTTTCCATGCATGGACAAGCCCTGCGGCTGTGCCACGGCCGAGCAGTGCTTCACGAACTGCTGCTGCAACACGCCGTCCCAGACGTTGGCGTGGGCGCAAGCCCGTGGCCTCGAGCCCGCCCTGATCGCCGCGCTCGAACGCCGCGCCGCGGACGAGACTCCGCTGGCGGAACCCGTCGCCTCGTGCTGTGCGGCACAGGCCGCGGTGCCGAACTGCGCGGCTGTCACATCCGTCCCCGGCGACTCGTCCGCAGAGGCCCCGTGCTGCACGGCGGCAGCGGCCGCTGACGTACCGGTTGCGGCCCCCGCACCACCCCGCGCCGTCGTCCTCCGTGCCATGCTCGCCTGCGGCGGCATCGTCGCCCAGTGGTGTGCCGCCGGTGCCGTGCCACTGCCTGAGCGGATCGACGTGTCAATCTGCTTCCGCTGGATCGATACCCTCTGCGTCGGCGACTTGGCTCCGGCCTCTCGTGCCGACGATCTCGACGTTCCTCCCCCCCGGGCCGCCTGAACCGGATCGTCACCGGTCAGCCTCGCCATGCGGACAACGTCCGTCACGACGGGGCTGGGGCAGCCGGCCGCAGCCGTCGCGCAGCGTGCGCATGCCCGGCCCCTGCTCCCCTGTCAGCGTCTGGGAGAAATGCCATGCGGACCTGCGCGCCCGGCGGGGGCGAGCGGCGGGGATTCACCCTCGTCGAACTGCTCGTCGTGATCGCGATCATCGCCACGCTCATGGGCCTGCTGCTGCCAGCCGTGCAGGGGGCGCGGGAGTCGGCCCGGCGCAGCACCTGCGCGAGCAACATCCGACAACTGGGGCTGGCGCTGCTGGGCTATGAATCGGCGCGCCGGTCGTTTCCCCCCACCGACCTGCCCGGCGGCTTCTCGATCCAGGCTCGATTGCTCCCCTACATGGAGGACACGGCCCTGGCCACGTTGCTCGACTTCACGAAGCCGGCCACAACCGGCGCCTTCAACGCCCAGCGACCGAATCCGGCCTTCGCCGCCGCCTTCGCCACGCCGATCCCCGTTCTACTCTGCCCCAGCGACTCCGCCCCGGTCGTCACCACCGTCACCGTCGTGGCCGGCGGGCCGTTCGCCGTGGCCGGCCTCAGCTACATGGTGAGCATGGGCTCGGGCAGCGGGACGACCTACGACCAGCGCTGGCCCACCGACGGAATCGTCTACGAGGGCTCGAAGGTGCGGCTCTCGCAGGTCAGCGACGGCACCTCCAAGACCGTGTTCATGAGCGAGGCGGTCCGCAGCACCGGTGACGACGCCACACCCGGCACCGGCGCGGCTCCCCCGGCGCCGTACCAGAAAACCTTCAATGGCTCGGCCGGCGTCACCAGCGCGAAACAGTCCACACCGGGATATCCGCCCAGCGGCAGCCCCTGGTCGGCGGCGGCCGTGGGCGGCATGATCCAGAATCCCGACCTGGCGACGATCTGGCCCGCGATCACGAACCCCACCTGGCGCGGCGCCAACACCAACACGCTCCGCGGCCGGGGTTCATCGTGGGCCACCACCGGCGCCGCCAACACGCTCACCAACGGCTACTCGACACCCAACAGCGCGGTGCCCGACGTGATCATCCACGCGACGGGTTTCTTCGGCCCGCGCAGCCATCACCGTGCCGGCGCCCACGCCGTGTTCGGCGATGCCTCGACGCGCCTGCTCGCCGCGGAGATGGATCCGGCCGTCCAGCGGGCCCTGCACAGTCGCAACGGCGGCGAGGCCGTGAGCGCGGACCCCTGAGATCAGAGGAGGCGTGCCACTCATGACGACCGCAGCATCACGCCGGCCGTGGCTCGACCGGCGCACCGTGTGGCGCTGGCACTTTTATGCCGGGCTGTTCTGCATCCCGTTCGTCATCCTGCTCTCCCTGAGCGGCACGATCTACCTCTTCAAGGCGGAAGTCGAGTCGTGGCTGGAGCGGCCCTACGATCGGCTCGTTGCCGTGGGGCCGCTGCAAACCGCGGCTGCCCGGGTCGGCGCCGCACTGGCCGCCGTGCCGGGCTCGACGTTCAAATCGTACGAACTGCCCGGCCCCGTTCGGGACGGGTCCGGCTTCATCTCGGCCACCCGCGTGATCCTCGACCGCGATGGTGAGGCGACCCGCACCTACGTGCACCCCACGACGCTCGACGTGCTGGCGGCGGTGCCGGAGCGTGACCGCTTGATGCGGCAGGTAGCGCGACTGCACGGCGAACTGTTGCTCGGCGACGGCGGCTCGATGATCGTGGAGTTGGCCGCGTCGTGGGCGGTGGTGATGATCGTCACGGGACTGTGGCTCTGGTGGCCACGGCAGGCGCGGTCGCTGGCGGGCGTGGTCTACCCGAGACTGCGGGGCGGGCCGCGGGTGTTTTGGCTCGACCTGCACGCGGTGACCGGTATCTGGGTGTCGGGATTCGCGCTTTTTCTGCTGGCCAGCGGCCTGCCGTGGGCGACCTCCTGGGGCGCCTACCTGAAACTCGCCCGCAGGCTCACCGGGACCGCAGCCGTGCAGGACTGGAGTAGCGGCCGCAGTTCACATCCCGGCCATGGTGAACATGGCCATGGTGAACGCGTCGGCGACGACGTGGATCTCACCGCGCTCGACCGCGTGGCCGCCAGCGCCGCAACGCTGCACTTCGAACCTCCGGTGACGATCGCACCCCCGCGGGACGGCCGCGGGTCCTGGTCGGTGAAATCGGAAACGCAGAATCGGCCGCGGCGGGCGGAGGCCGTCATCGACGGCACGAGCGGCGCGGTGCTGAGCCGCAAGGATTTCCGCGATCGACACGTCATCGACCGGGTCGTCGGCTACGGAATCGCCGCCCATGAGGGCCGCCTCTTCGGCTGGCCCAACCAGGCTCTCGGCCTGCTCACCGCGTGCGGGCTCGTGCTCGTGTCGGCAAGCGCAGTCACCATGTGGTGGCGTCGAAGGCAGCCCGGCACGCTCGGTGCCCCGCCGCTGGCAGGCGCCGACGGTGGCCGCGGGGTCGTCGTGGTGGGTACCGCCATTCTCGTGCTCGGCATCTGGTTGCCGCTTTTCGGAACGTCGCTCGCGGCGGTGCTGCTCGTCGAGCGGCTCGTGGTCAGGCGCTTCCCGCCGCTGGCGGTGTGGCTGGGCCTGGTCTGACGCCGCCCTCACATCAGCCGCGCCGCCACCGCCACGGCGGCCGTCTCGACCCGGAGGATGTGCGGGCCGAGCGTCGCCCGGCCCGCGCCGGCCCGATCCGCCGCGGCCAGTTCCGCATCGGTAAAACCTCCCTCCGGGCCCACGAGGGCCAGCACCGCGTCGGCGCCGGCCCGCAGCACCGCGGCATCGAGCGGCGACCCCGAGGGATCGGCCACCAGGCCGCGGCAGCCGCCCGTCAGCGCAGCCAGCACCTCGGTGACGGTCACCGGCGCGCCGATCTCCATGAGCGTGTCGCGGCCGCACTGCTTACAGGCCTCGATGACGCCCCGGCGCAGCCGCTCGACGGCGGACGGCGTGGCCTCGGCCACGCCCCGCTCGGTCCGCAGCGGCACGAGCCGCGCCACGCCCAGTTCGGTGATTTTTTCCACCAGCCACTTCTGCCGCTCCCCCTTGGGGAGCGCCACCGCGAGCGTCAGCGGCGGCCCGGCGGCGGGAGGATCGGCACGGCCCGCGCCCGTATCCAATTCGACCTCTTCACGACCGATGCGCACGACCCGCGCCGGCCAGTGGATGCCCGTGCCCGCGAACACGATCACTTCGTCCCCCACCGCCGCCCGCAACACGCGGGCCAGATGCCGCGCCTCGTCGCCCGTGAGCACGGCCCGACCGTCCCGCGGCGGCGCCTCCAGAAAAAACCGTTCGCTCATCGCCGGCACCGCGTTTGCAACGGGAAAAAGCCGCGGCAAAGTCGTCCTGACCCGGAATCGAGCCGCCGCTAGACTCCCGCCATGGTACGCGATCCGCTCCAGTTCACGGCCGCCCCCTTCGACGGTGCCGTCGATCCTGCCTCCTTCTTCTGCGGCGCCACGCAGGAGGAGGCGCTGGCGCGGCTCGAATGGCTGGTCGGGCAACGGCAGCGCTGCGGCCTGGTGGTTGCCGGCGAGGGGCTGGGCAAGAGCCACCTGGCGGCAATGGCCGTGCGCCGATTGGGCGGGCTGGGAGCCGAGGTCGCACTTCTGTCGCTGCGCGGGCTGCCCGAGGGGGAGTGGCTCGACATGCTTCTGGGGCGGCTGCCGCTCGATCCCGCCAGCCGAGCCGAGCCGATCCGCTCCTGGTTGAAGCTCGAAAATCGGCTTCGCGAAAACACGCTCATGGAACGGCCCACCGTGCTCGTGTTCGACGACCTCGACGCCGCGCCGGCCGACGCCCGCGACGGCATCGCCTGGCTGGCGACCGCCAGCGAGCCGCGCTTCGCCTCGACTCTGGTCGTCGGAACCTGCACGCCGGCGGGACTGGCGAGCGTCCCGGAGGCGATCCGGCAGCGGGCCGCCGTGCGCATCGAAATCGAGCCCTGGTCGGCGGCCGATGTGGCTGAGTACGTGGCTCAGGGGCTGGCCCGCGTGGGCGTTGACCCGGAGGCCTTCACGCCCGCGGCCGTGGCCACGCTGGGCCGGTTTTCCGGCGGCGCGCCCCGGCTGGCATGCCGGCTCGCCCACCTGGCCGCCGTGGCCGCGGCCGGCGAGGGACTCGAGCGGGTCGAAGCCGCCACGGTGGAACGCGCCTGGCGCGAACTGGCGCCGGACTGCGGCTCCGAGTACGACGATGTGGCGGCCGCCGGGAGCCCAGCGCAGGAAACCCGGCGGCACCCCGCCCCACAGGTCCGCGCCGTGCGACGGCTGTGGGGGTGATCGCCGGGCGCGTGCGAGCGCGGCCCGGGCGTCGCGCGACTACTTCTTCTGGATCGCGAGCAACGCCGCCTTCGCGGCGGCGCTGACCTGACGATTGGAGTCCTTCGTCAGCTTCTCGAGCGTCGGCACCGCCGGCCGCGCCGTCGCGCCCATGTTGCCCAACTCGTGCGCCGCCTTGATGCGCTTCTCTGCCGAGTCGCTGCGGAGGTCGGCGATGTAACCGTCCACGAGCAGGTTGCTCATGGTCTGCGGCCCTTTGGGCCGTTTGCCGCGCGGACCGGACGAGGCCGACGGCTTGGACTTCTTCCGGCCGCTGGAGCAGCCCGCGGCGATCGCCGTGACCACCGTCAGCCAGGTTCTGCGCCGCATCGCGTTCGTGCCTCCGGCGCCGCAGCGTCGCGCGGCGCCTGCGATGGTAGCAGGAACACCGAACCGGCGAAATTCCCGGCGCCGCGCGTGGGTGATTCCGGCGGCACCGGGCCTGGCATAGACTCCGGTCCTTCGCTTCAGGAGTGATTTTCGTGGCCCCTTCCCCACCGGCAGTTCGGCGCGTCGTCGCCATCTCGCCGGACGACGGCTCCGCGATCGATCTGCGCAATCCGATCGTGGCGGCACTGCTCTCCTGGCTCGTCCCCGGACTCGGACAGATCTACCAGGGCCGGACGCGAAAGGGGCTGATCGTGATGCTGCCGATCCTGGCCACCGTGCTCGCTGGACTCTGGCTTACCGCCGGCCGAGCCGCCTTCTGGGATCCCCGTCCGGGCGCGGGCAGGCAGCACCTTTTTTTTCTGGCCACGCAGGGAGAGATCGGGTGCGTGGCGATCCCCGCCATCGCCTCGGCGAAGCTCTTCGCGGGAAGCGGCGAGGATCTCTCGACCTGGCACCGGCGCCTGGGCCGGTTCTACGACATCGGCTGGCTGTACACCGTGATCGCCGGCTTCATGAATCTGCTCGTGATCTACGACGCCTTGTGCGGGCCGATGCGGCCCGCGGACAAGGATCAGGCGGGTGCAGAACCCGGTGTTGACGACCCCGGGCGGCAGGGCCGTCCGGCACGATGACCGACGAGAAAGGACTCGAACGACCATGGAACCGGTTTTCCCGCTGCTGCTGGCAGCGCTCGCCGACAGTGTGCCCGGCGTCTTCTTCGGGCTGCCGCTGCTCGCGCTGGCGAGCCTGATCTTCGCCGCCACGCACCACGAGGATCCCGCCGCGATCGGCCTGGCCACCGTCCACTGGGCGGTCTGGCTGGGAGGCATCCTTGGCCTCGTGCTGGCCGCGGTGCTGCTCCTCGGCTGGATGGTGTAGCACGGCCTTCAGGCCGGTCGAGGCCGCGCGAGGATCACGCGCGAGCCGTATCAGGGACGCGCGGCGATGCGCCGCAACTGCCCGCAGGCGGCGTCGATCCGCGCTCCCTTGCGACGCCGAACCTGCACGTTCACGCCGGCCGAACGCAGCACGTCGAGGAAGGCGTCGCGGGCTGCCGGCGTGGGCTCCCGCCAGGGCATCCCGGCCACGGCGTTGTAGGGAATCACGTTGACGAGTGCGGCCCTGCCGCCGAGCAACCGCGCCAGCCGCCGGGCATCCTCCACGGAGTCGTTCTCGCGACCCAGGAGCACGTACTCGAACGTCAGCCGGCGGCCCGACGCCTCCCAGTAACGGTCGGCGGCGGCCATCACCTCCGCCAGCCCGATGGCCTTGTTCACCGGCACCAGCCGCGTGCGGAGTTCATCGTCGGCGGCATGCAGCGAGACCGCCAGGTGGTAGCCGGGATCGAGCGCCGCCAGCCGGTCGATGGCCGGCGGCAGCCCCACCGTGGACACGGTGATGCGCCGCTGGGAGATGCCCAGCCCCTCGGCATCCTGCGCCTCGGCGAGCGCGGGCAGGAGCCGGTCGAGGTTCGCCAGCGGCTCACCCATCCCCATCACGACGATGTGGCTGAGCCGCTCGCCCGCCGGCAGCAGCAGGGCCAGCCGCAACAACTGCTCCACGATCTCGCCCGTGGTCAGGTTCCGCACGACGCCGTCGATGCCGCTGGCGCAGAACACGCAACCCATCGCGCAGCCCACCTGCGAACTGATGCACACGGTCCGTCGTTCGCCGTCGCGTAGGAGGACGCACTCGATGCGCTGCCCGTCGGCCAGTTCGAGGAGCAGCTTCTCGGTGCCGTCGTCGGCGCGGCGATGCAGGGCGATCGTGGTCGTCCAGATGCGGTACTCCGCCTCCAAGGCGGCCCGCAGGCCGCGAGGCAGGTCGGTCATGTCGGCGAACGACCCCGCCCGCCGGCCGTGCAACCAGCGCCAGATCACCCGGCCCCGCCAGCCCGGCTGGCCCTGGGCGGCGAGCCATTCGCCGAGTCCGCCCGCTGGATCGAGCACGTGACGGAGTGCGGCCGTGCCGGGTTCGTTCAGCCGTGCGGTGGGCGGGGGAGGCGTTTCCATTGGCGGGCGGCTCCGCGGGCTGAACCCGGCGGCGGGCCCGGGCCGCTGGGGCGGGCCGGGGTTGAATCTGCTCGCGGCCCGGTCAATCATACCCGCTGCCGCGAGGCGAGCCGGCCGGGCCGGCATCGAGTCCCCCAGGAGCGATCCTCACCGATGAATCAGCAGCGCCTCGAGGAACGCACGCAGTGGGTCTACGACGACCGAACCTTCCCGGTCTGGAACGGATCCTTCGAGAAGGCCGAGCGCACGGAGATGATCCGCGACGACCTGTGGGCCGGCCGCAGTATCGCCGTGCTCCTGGCCGTGCTCGTGGCGGTGGGCCTCATCCTGGCCCTCCTCACGCTGGCCTTCGTGGCCAACTGGCGCTGACGGCCCCGGTTTGACCCGACCCGGTGGCCGACGCTACAGTGCACCCCGTTGGAAGGGGGCCCGTCATGGATCAGGGGCGTTTGACCCGCGCTGCCGCCGGCCCGGCTGATCGCGGCACTCCTGCCACCCTCGTGGTGCGTGCTCCGGCGAAGCTCAATCTGTCGCTGGCCGTGCTCGACCGCCGACCCGACGGCTACCACGACATCGAATCGCTGATGGTGCCCGTCACGCTGCACGACACGCTCCGCGTGCGGCGCACGGCCGATCCAGGCATCCACCTCGACGTGCAGTTTGGCGGCCGGCTCGCCGCAGGTGCCGGCAGCGCCCTGGCCCGCGACGTGCCCGTCGATGACTCGAACCTCGTCGTGCGGGCGGCCCGCATGCTCGCCGAAGAGTCGGGAGCCTCGGGCGGGCTCGCGGTGGAACTCGTCAAGGAAATTCCCTCGGGTGCCGGCCTGGGGGGCGGCTCGAGCGACGCGGCGGCGGTGCTTCTGGCCGCGGCGCGGCTCTGGAATCTGAATTGGCCGGCTGGGAAGCTGGCAACGCTCGGCGCGCGGATCGGCAGCGACGTGCCCTGGTTCTTCGCCGCCGGTCCCGCCATCGCCGCCGGTCGCGGCGAGGACGTGACTCCGGTCGCGGAACTGCCCCCACTGCCGGCCGTGATCGCCTGCCCGGCCACCGGCCTTTCCACGGCCGCCGTCTACGCGGCATGCAGGCCGGACGCGAGCCGGCGCGGCGCGGCCGCACGACTGGCAACCGCCCTCGCAGCCGGCGACCTCCGCGGCGGCCTGCCCTGCATGACAAACGCGCTCGAGCCACCGGCGCGGTCGCTGTGCGCCGATGTCGATGCCCTGCTCGCCGACATGGGCCGCTGCGGCGCCTGGGCGCCGCGGCTCACGGGTTCTGGCAGCGCCTGCTTCGCCCTGGCACGCACGATGGCCGAAGCCCGCGGCATTGCCGCCCGACTGGCGGCGCTCCGCGGAACCGGTGGCCCGCGCTGGCCCGGCGTGTTCGTGGTCCGGCTGGCAGGCCGTGCCGCGGCGGCGGGGTGTCAGGAGCGGACCGGGCTGGCACGACTGACGACTGACGACTGACGACTGACGACTGACGACTGACGACTGACGACGGGACTGGGGATCGGGGGCTGGAGCTGTCCGCGGCGCCGGGGGCGTCGGGGGGCGGCCGTCGGGGGACGGTGGCATGCAGATCACCGAAGTCCGCATCAAGCTGGTGGAGAACGCCGCGGAGCGGCTGCTGGCATTCTGCTCGATCACGATCGACGCGGCGTTCGTGGTCCGCGACCTGAAGATCATCGGCGGCCCCAACGGCCCCTTCGTGGCCATGCCCAGCCGCAAGCTCTGCAGCCACTGCCACTCCTGCGGCTTCAAGAACCCACTCCGGGCGGGCTACTGCAACCAGTGCGGCACGCGACTGCGAGACAGCCAGGCCCAGCGCGACGGGGATGGCCGCGTGCGCCTCTACGCCGACATCGCGCATCCGATCAACACGGCCTGCCGGGAGATGCTGCAGGCGCGGATCGTCAGCGAGTACGAGGCCGAACTGGTCCGCGCGCGGGAACCGGGCTACGTGTCCCGCTACGACGCGATCGGCGACGAGGATCGCCCGCGGCACTGACGGGAGCCCGCCGCTGGCCGCGTCCGCTCAGGCCCGCACCAGGGCGTGGAAGTCCTTGGTGAGCCGGGCGGTGACGGGCCCGGGTCGGCCCAGGCCGATCTTCCGGCCGTCGATCTCCACCACGGGAATCACCTCGGCGGCGGTGCCGGTGAGGAAGCACTCGTCGGCCGTGTAGAGGTCGTGCCGCACGAGCGTGGCCTCGCGGCAATCGATGCCCGCCGCGTGGGCTAACTCCATCACGGCACCCCGCGTGATCCCCTCGAGGATGCCGGCGTCAGGAGGGGGCGTGAGCAGCCGGCCGCCGCGCACCACGAATATGTTGTCGCCCGTGCACTCGGCGACCTCGCCCTTGTGGTTGAGCATCAGGGCCTCGACGCAGCCGGCCTGCAGCCCCTCCAGTTTCGCCATGATGTTGTTGAGGTAGTTGAGCGACTTGATGCGTGGCGACAGGGCCGCGGACTGCGTCCGCTGCGTGGCGGCCGTGACGATCCGCAGGCCCTGCTCGTAATGCTCGCGCGGATAGAGGCTGATCGTGTCGGCAATCACGATCACCTGCGGGTTCTTCGTGCGGTTGGGATCGAGGCCCAGGGATCCCGCGCCGCGGGTCACCACCAGCCGCACGTAGCCGTCGGACAGCTTGTTGGCGGCCAGCGTGTCGTTGACCGCCTTGGCCAGCGGCTCCTTGGCGAGCGGAATCTCCAGGCAGATCGCCCGGGCGCTGGCGTAGAGACGATCCAGGTGGGCGTCGAGGCGGAACACTCGGCCGGAGTAACTCCGCAGCCCCTCGAACACGCCATCCCCGTAGAGCAGGCCGTGGTCGAAGACGCTGACGCGGGCCTCGTCCTCGGGGACGAGGCGGTCGTTCATGAAGATGATCCGCGGCATGGAATGCGACCTTGGGGAAAGCCTGGTGGTGAGGCCGGGACGCCGACGCGGAGCAGAACCCGCGGTCAGGCTGTCTCGACGCGTCCGGCCACCAGCCGCACGATCCTGTCGGCCCGCCGTGCGATCGAGGCGTCGTGCGTGACCAGCACTATAGAAAGGCCGTCGCCGCGGTTCAACTCGCAGAGCGTGTCGAGGATTCCCGCGCCGCTCTCGGCGTCGAGATTGCCCGTCGGCTCATCGGCCAAGAGCAGCCGCGGTTGCCCCACGAGGGCCCGGGCGATCGCCACCCGCTGCATCTCGCCCCCCGACAGCTGCCGCGGCCGATGGTGGAGCCGGCCTCCCAGGCCGAAGCGCTCGAGGAGCGACCGCCCGTGACGGCGGGCCTCGTGCCGCTCGCGCCACCAGGCCGCCACGCCGTGCCGGACCATGAGTGGCGCCAGCACGTTCTCCAGGGCGTCGAGTTCCGGAAGCAGGTGATAGGCCTGGAACACCATGCCGACCTGCGTGTTCCGCAGCCGGTCGCGCTGCCCTGCGGGCAGGTCGTCGATGCGGGCGCCCGCCAGCCGCACCTCCCCTGCGTCGGGCGCGTCGAGCAGGCCCATGAGGTGCAGGAGCGTGCTCTTGCCCGACCCGCTCTGCCCCACGATGGCCACGAATTCGCCCGGCGCCACCTCCAGGTCGACGCCGCGCAGCACCTCCAGCGTGCCGCCGCCGGATCGATAGCGCTTGTGCAGGCCGCGGACGCCGATCACGGGCGCAGCACCTGCCGGCGCGGGCCCGGCCGCGGCCGACCCGCCGACACGCCGCCGCGTGCCGGCCGCACCGGCGGCGGGCAGCGGTTCGAGCAGCGAGAGGAACTGGCTGGCCCGGCGCCAGAGGCCGGGTTTCCGCCATGCGAAGCCGGCGTCACTCATGCCGCAGCGCCTCCACGGGATGGAGCCGCGCGGCCCGCAGCGCCGGCAGCACGCTCGACGCGACCGCGATGCCCACGGCACCCACGATGATCCAGGCCACCGTGGGCGGATCGACGATCGTGGGGATCTTGAAGAAGTAGTAGATCGAGGGGTCGAATACCCGTTCGCCGGTGAACCACTCCACGCCCGCACGGATGCGGTTGATGTTCCAGGCGATCGCCAGCCCGAGCCCCAACCCCGCACCGGCCCCCACCATTCCGAGGAACAGCCCGTAGCCGAGGAAGATGCCGGCGATGCCCGCGGCGCCGGCCCCCAGCGACTTGAGAATGCCGATGTCCCGCGTCTTCTCCACCACGATCATGAAGAAGATCGCCAGGATGCCGAACCCGGCCACGGCGATGATCAGGAAGAGGAGGATGTTGAGCACCGCCATCTCCATGTCCACGGCCGAGAGCAGCGGGCCCTGCTTGTCGCGCCACGTGGCCACGGAATACATGTCGGCCGGGAACGCCCGCCGCAACTGGTCGCGGACCGCATCCAGGTCGGCGCCTTCCCGGAGCCTGATCTGGATCGAATTGACGCTCGTGAGTCCGGTCTGCGGATCCACCATGCCCCGCATCTTCTGCAGGGAAGCGATCGGCACGAACACGAAGTTCGAGTCGTACTCGCTCATCTTGCTCTCGTAGTAATCGACGATCGTGAAGGTGTCGCTGACCGCCTTGGGCGGCGTGCCGGCCGTGGGGAAGGTGATCTTCACGTCGTCACCGGGGAGCACGAGGAACCTGTCGATGCCCGACGAGTCGCGGAAGCTCGCCAGGCCGATCCCGGGCACGATGCCGGTGAACTGCTCGCGGGCCGGATCCATGCGCTGGCCCTCCTCGGGTCGGGCCTGCTTGAATGGGTCGGCCGGCCGGTCCGCCGCCTGCGCCGCGGCGGTTCCCGCCGCAGGAGCGTCGTCGGGCGCGGTCGCGGCCAGCACGGCATCCACCTGCTGATCGACCGATCGCAACGGCCGGTGGGCCTCCTCGGCAGCCGCCTCTTCGCCCCGATCCGCCTCCAGTTTCTCGCGCCACACCCGCTCCCGCTCCACCCGCATGCGGCGGTGCGGCCAGCCTGCCCCCTCCAACGCCGGCCGTGTCGGTTCGCCGACCTCGCTCTGGCTGTCCACCGTGTCGTAGCCGCCATCGCGAAGGTCGAACGACAACTGCCTGCGGTTGTGCGGGTGCTGCAGGTAGCGGCCGAAGTCGCTGACGTCGGCGTGGGTCGTCTCGTCGATGCCGATGAACATGATCTGCCGGGTGACCCACTGGCCGCGGACCTGGAAGTTGAGCATGGCGGGCACGGCCACGGTGGGCGTCATGCCGGCGATCGAGTCACCGGCCGCGCGGCGAATCTCGGCCATGTGCCACTCGGGATCCTGGAAGCCCGACAGCGAATGGCTCTCGAACACGATGTCGGAGAGGATCCCGTGGATCCGGGTCTGCATCTCGTGCGAGAAGCCCGCCATCACGGCGTTGACGACGATCATCGTGGCCACGCCCAGTGTCACGCTCACGACGCTCGCCAGCGCGATCCAGCGGGTGCGCAGATAGCGCCAGCAGAGAAGGAGCTTGTACATCCGGGGACCTTGCGGGGGGCGGGGAAGGTAGCAGGCCGCAGAACCGGGGCAAACCCCGAAATCCCCGGCTTCCCGCCGCTCCGGCGGCTCACTCGGCCCGCGGCCGGTGGATCGGGAACAGGATCACGTCGCGGATGCTCGGCGCCGCCGTGAGAAACATCACCAGGCGGTCGATGCCGATGCCCAGCCCGCCGGCCGGCGGCATACCGTGCCGCAGGGCGCGGATGAAATCGGTGTCCATGCGGGCCATCGACTCGTCGGCCGGCAGGCCGGCCAGCTGCGTGCGGAACAGCTCCTCCTGCAGGTCGGGGTCGTTGAGTTCGGTGTAGGCGTTGGCCAGTTCCATGCCGGCGACGTAGAGCTCGAACCGCTCCGCCACGTGCGGCGCCCCGACCTTGCGCTTGGTGAGGGGGCAGATGGCGGCGGGATAGTCGATGACGAATACCGGGCCGGCGAGCGTCTTTTCGACCGTGGCCTCGAAGAGGTCGCTCTTCACGACATCGGGGTGACGGCCCGCGGTCTCGATCCCCAGCGTTGCGGCCGCCGCCGACACGCTGGCCGGGTCGGCGGGATCGCACCCGCTGACGTCGCGGAGCAGGTCGTCGTACGTCGCCCGGCGAAAGGGGGGCGTGAGATCGACCGTGTGCCCCATCCACTCGAATCGCGGCGGCGTGCCCGCGGCAGCCGCGGCAGCCACGATGATCGCCTCCGTGAGGTCCATCATCGTGCCGTAATCGCCGTAAGCCTCGTAGGCCTCGAGCATGGTGAATTCGGGATTGTGCCGGGGGCTCACGCCTTCGTTGCGATAGACGCGGCCCAGTTCGAAGACCCGCTCCATACCGCCGACGAGCAGGCGTTTGAGATGCAGCTCGAGTGCGATCCTGAGCACGAGCGGCATGTCGAGGGCGTTGTGATGCGTCTTGAAAGGCCGGGCTGCCGCACCGCCGGCGCTCTCCTGCAGCGTGGGCCCCTCCACCTCGAGGTAGCCGCGCGCGACGAGCACTCCGCGCACCGCCTCTACGATCCGGCTCCGGGCCACGAACCGGTCGCGGACGCCATCGCCGTGAATCAGGTCGAGGTAGCGCATGCGCTGCCGCAGGTCGGCGTCGACGAGGCCGTGGTATTTGTCCGGCGGGGTCTCCAGCGACTTGGCCAGGAACTCGAGGCCGGATGCGAACACGGTCATCTCGCCGGTCTTGGAGTAGCCGAGCCGCCCATCCACGCCGATCAGGTCGCCGAGGTCGAGGCAGTCGACGACCTTCCAGGCATCGGGTCCAATCTGCTTCTTGCCGAGCATGATCTGGATCCTGCCGCCGCGGTCGGCCAGATCGATGAACACGAGGCTGCCGGCGCTGCGCAGGAGCATGATCCGGCCGGCCACGCGGACGGTGGGGCCGCCTGTGAAGTCGGGCGCCGTGTCGAGTTTCTCGCCCGTCTGGCGCACCTGCTCGATCGGCGCGGCCCCGTCGAACCGCTTGCCCCAGGGGTCGATCCCCAGGCCGCGGAGTTTCTCGAGTTTGTCGCGGCGGGCCTTTTCCAACTGGGCGCCGGTGCCGCGCTGCCCGTCGGCCGCGGAGTCGGCCGGTGCTGCCGGTGGAGGCGTGGGACGTGGTACGTCGGTCATGCGGATCATCCGATGGAGGCGTGCGGGGAAGGATTGTCGGCTGTCCCGCCGTTTTGGAGAAGGGCCACGGCTGCCGGGCCGCTTTCACGCCTGCTCGCCGCGGCGGTAGAACCGATGGCCCGCCATTCCCCCACGAGGCCGCACGTGAACCCGCCCGAATCCTCGCGGCCGATGCTCTTCGCCGTGGAAATCCGCACCACGCGCTGGGAGGAACTCGTCGAGTGGTACAGGACCTCGCTCGGGTTGCGGGTGCTCGTGCGCGTGACGGACGACCGCTACGCGCTGCTGGAGGCCGGCGCCGCGCGGCTGGCGATCCTGGGCCGCGCCGCGACTGGCGCCGGCAGCGGCCGCTGGAGCCTGGCCTTCGAGACCGCCGACCTCGATGCGGCTCACGCCCGGCTGACGGCGGCAGACCCCGCGGTGGCCCCGCCCGTGGTGCACGTCGAGGGCTTCCGCGAACTCCGCGCCACCGACCCGGATGGCAACCAGGTACGGCTGTTCGCCTGGCCATCGAACCACGACCATTGACCCACGACCGCCTCCGGCAGCACGATCCCCGCAGCCCCACGAGATCACCCCCGCCATGAGCCAGCCTGCGCTGATCGGGATCCTCACCGTCTCCGACCGCGCCAGCCGGGCCGAGTACGCCGACGAAGGCGGCCCGGCGATCCGCGACTATCTCGCCGAGGTCCTGGCCTCGCCCTGGGAACCGCGGCCGCGGCTGGTGCCCGACGACCTGGAGGCGATCGTGGCGGCGATCCAGGATCTGGCCGCCGCCGGCTGCTGCCTCGTGGTCACGACCGGCGGCACCGGTCCGGCGCCCCGCGATGTCACGCCCGAAGCCACCGAACGGGCCTGTACGAAACTCCTGCCCGGCTTCGGCGAACTGATGCGGAAGGTGTCGCTCGAACACGTGCCCACCGCGATCCTCTCCCGGCAGACGGCGGGCGTGTGTGGCGGGGCGCTCGTCGTGAACCTGCCGGGCCGGCCGCGGAGCATCCGCCAGTGTCTCGACGCCGTGTTTCCCGCGATCCCCTACTGCATCGACCTGATCCACATCGGCAATCAGGCCGCCCCGCGACTTGATACGCGGCCCGAACGGCTCGTCGCTTTCCGGCCCCCGCAGGCCTGATCGCCGGGGCCGCAGCCGGGGTGCGCGGCAGACGGAGTCCTCACCGCAGCACGAACTCCGGCGGCGGCGGGCATTGCGGATTGATCCACTGGATGACGGCGGCCCAGCCGGCGCTGGCGGCATCATGCTGCAGGTAGCCGTGGATCGGCCGCACCACCCGCCAGCCGTCCTTGAGGTGCGCCGTGAGCACCGGATCGATCCGCCGGCCAGCCACGACGTCGCCGACATACTCGTCGGCCGAGATCGTCTCGGCGACCGCGGCATAGCCCGGCAGCCGGCTGCCCCCCACCATTCTCCAGAGTTTCTCCTCCACCACGAGGCCACGGGTCGCGTCGGTGAGCGCGTGCGCGAGGCCGTGATGCTGGTGGTCCGGCCGCACGAAGACGTCGGCCCCGTACAGCGTGTGGCCGCGCAGCGGATCGTGGTCGGCGAACGTACCCCGGGCGGTGAGCACGTCCCAGGCATCGTCGACGTGAAAGTCGGCCATGCGCAGCCGGAGCGTGAAGTGCACGCCGACGGCGGCGGCCGTGGGCACGTGCTCGGCCACGAACTGCCCCTGTGGAAACACCTCGCGGTGGGCGGCGAGTTCGGTCGCCGTGTAGGGCGCGTCGTCCGGATAGACGATCCGGCAGATCTCGCCGATCGCGTCGTAATCGGCCGGCTCCATGAGCCGGATCCGGTAGTCGCCCGCGGTCGTCGCTGCGTTCATCCTGGCGGCTGCATTCAGTTCGTGGCGAGAGCGCGGGCAACCTGGGGGGCGAAGTAGGTGAGAATGCCGTCGGCACCGGCCCGCTTGATCACGAGCACGCTCTCCAGCGCCGCCTTCGCGCCGTCGAGCCAGCCATGCTCCGCCGCCGCCAGGATCATCGCGTACTCCCCGCTCACCTGATAGGCGAAGGTCGGCACGCCGAACGTCGTCTTCACGCGGTGAATCACGTCGAGTGCCGTGCCGGCCGGCTTCACCATCACCATGTCGGCCCCCTCGGCGATGTCGAGGGCCACCTCGCGCAGGGCCTCGTCGCTATTGGCGACGTCCATTTGGTAGGTCTGCTTGTCGCCCAGCCCCAACGACCGGGCCGTGGCCAGCGCGGCCCGACTCCCCACTGCGTCGCGAAACGGACCGTAAAAGGCCGAGGCATACTTGGCCGCATAGGAGAGGATGCACACGTCGGAGCGGCCGGCCGCGTCGAGCGCCGCGCGGATCGACCCCACGCGGCCGTCCATCATGTCCGAGGGAGCGACCACGTGGCATCCCGCCTCGGCGAGCACCACGGCCTGCCGGCAAAGCACGGCCACCGTCTCGTCGTTGAGGATCCTGCCGTCGCGCAGCAGGCCGTCGTGGCCGTGCGTCGTGTAGGGATCGAGAGCCACGTCGCAGACCACGCCCACCGCGTCGCCGAGTTCCCGGCGCACGGCCGCCACCGTGCGGCAGGCGAGGTTGTCCGGATCAACGGCCTCGCGGCCGTCGTCCGTCTTGCGCTCGGCCTCCACCACCGGAAAGATCGCGATCGCCGGGATGCCGAGCGTCGCCGCCTCGGTGGCCGCACGAATCACGCCGGCGATCGGCAGCCGCTCCACACCCGGCATGCTGGCCACCGGCACCGCGGCCTCGTGGTCGTGCACGAACAGGGGCCAGACCAGGTCGGCCGGCCGGAGGACCGTTTCGGCCACGGCCCGGCGCAGCCAGTCGTGCTGCCGTAGCCGCCGCGGGCGGGTGTGGGGAAACCGTCCGGAAAACGGCTCGAGTGACATCAGGCGTTCCTTCCGTCGACCACCACGGCCGACCCCACCGGCATGGGCGCCGTGCCGGGCCGCCCCATGAGCGTCGCCACGGCGCAGGCTTCGGCCGTCTCCCAGACGCTCACGCTGCGGGCCACCACCCCCAGTCCCGCGAGCACGTGGGGCGCCACCACTTCGAGCAGGTAGCGGGCCATGTTCTCCGCCGTCGGATTCCAGGGCAGCACGAAGTACTTGGTGGGATCGGCGGCACGGACCACGGCCAGCGTCGTTTCATCCTTCTCGAAGACGAGAAAGGCGTGGTCCCAGTGCTCGTCGAGCCACCCGTGCATCCGTTTCTTGATGAGCGAAAAGTCGACGACGCGTCCGACGTCATCGACCGCCGTTCCGCCCCCCTCCGCCTCCACCTCGATGTCGACGCGGTAGTTGTGCCCGTGGAGGAACGCGCAGCGTCCCTCGTGGCCGAAGAGCCGGTGGCCGGCGCAAAACGAAAGCTGGCGAACCAGCGAGAGGTGGGTGGAGGTGGTCACGGAACGCTCGCTCAGCCGCCGACCGGCTCTTCGATGAGCGGTTCGACGCGAATCGGCTTGATGTCAAACTTGGGGTTCTGGCCGAGGAAGCGACACGGGTTGTTGTGGAACACCTCGATGGCCTGCTGCAGCGAGTGGCCGCGGCGGCGGTATTCGAGGATGCACTCCTGGAGCGTGAAGGGATCGCTGGGCCCCCAGTCGGCCGACGAATTCACGAGAATCCGCTCGCTGCCGTACTTTTCCAGCATGTCCACGGCCCGCTTGGGCGAGCATTTGGTGATCGGATAGAGCGTGAACCCCACCCAGTAGCCGGCGTCGAGGCAGGGCTTGATCGTCTGCTCCTCGACGTGGTCGATCCAGATCCGCTCGCGGTCGACCTTCATCCCGGCCAGCACCTCCAGCACGCGCTTCGTGCCGTGGGCCTTGTCGGCCAGGTGCGGTGTGTGGATGAGCACGAGCTGACCGTGCTTCATGGCGATCTCGACGTGGGCCTCGAGCGACTCGCATTCGTTCTTCGTCGACTTGTGCAGGCCCGTCTCCCCCACGCCGAGCACCGTCGGCTTGGCGAAGAACTCGGGGAAGTGCCGGAGCACCTCGCGGGTCAGCACGGGGTTCTCCGCCTCCTTGGGATTGACGGCCACCCAGCTGAAGTGGCGGATGCCGTACTGGGCCGCCCGCGTCGGCTCGAACTCGGAGATCTGCCGGAAGTAGTCGAGGAACGTCTCGGGATAGAGGCGGTCGAAGCCCGCCCAGAAGGCCGGCTCGGCCACGGCCACGACGCCGCTCATGGCCATGCGCTCGTAGTCCTGGGCGGTGCGGGCGATGGCGTGGTAGTGGGGCTGAATGATCTGCATGGCGGGGATCCTGCCAGATGGGGGCGGGCGTCAGACCTGGGCGAAGAGCTCGAGTAACTCGACCGTCCGTTCCCGGTCCGCGACCGGCTCGGCCAGGATGCGCAGCGACTCGCGCAGGGCCGCGAGTTTGGCGGCGTCGGCCGCGAGCCTGCCGTTGCCGCCCGGACCGCCCGTGCGGGCCACGGCGGCGTCGTGCCGGTCGAGGAGGGCGGCAATCTCCAGGAGCATGTGCCGTGCTTCGAGGAAGTAGGTATCGATGACCTGATGCGGGGTGAGCATGGGATGGACGCCCGGGCGACGGCGGGCGGTGTCGGAGGGATTCGGCCTGATTCGCTAGTATATCCTCGAAAACGGCCCTGGTCGGGCCGCTGGCTAGGGAACCACCATGATCCTCGTCACCGGCGGAGCCGGCTTCATCGGCAGCAGTTTCGTGCTCGACTGGCTGGCCGAGCGGGCGGAGCCCGTGGTCACGCTCGACGCCCTCACCTACGCGGGCAACCTGCAAAACCTCGAGGCGCTGCGCGACGACACGCGGCACCGCTTCGTGCGCGGCGACGTCCGCGACCGCGAACTGGTGGAAAAACTGCTCGCCGAGCACCGCGTCAGGGCCCTGGTGCACTTCGCCGCCGAGAGCCACGTCGACCGTTCCATCCGCGGTCCCGAGGACTTCATCGACACGAACATCCTGGGCACGTTCCGGATCCTGGAGGCGGTGCGGGCCCATTGGGCGCAACTGCCTCCGGCCGAACGCGAGGCCTTCCGCTTCCTCCACGTCTCCACCGACGAGGTCTACGGCACGCTCGCCCCCCACGACCCGCCCTTCACCGAGACCAGCCGCTACCAGCCCAACAGCCCCTACGCCGCCAGCAAGGCCGCCGCCGACCATCTCGTGCGCGGCCACCACCGCACCTACGGCCTGCCGGTCCTGACCACCAACTGCTCCAACAACTATGGCCCCCGCCAGTTCCCCGAGAAGTTGATCCCGTTGTGCATCCACCGGGCGCTTTCCGGGGCCCCGTTGCCGATCTACGGAGACGGCCGACAGATCCGTGACTGGCTTTACGTGGGTGATCACTGCGCCGCCATCCGCCGCGTGCTCGACGCGGGCCGCGTTGGCGAGGTGTACAACATCGGCGGCGGCAGCGAACTGCCCAACATCGAGGTCGTTGAGACGCTCTGCACGATCCTCGACGAGGAGCGGCCGCGGCCCGACGGCGCCGGCTACCGCCGCCAGATCGAGTACGTGCCCGACCGCCCCGGCCACGACCGACGGTACGCGATCGACCATGGCAAGATCGCGGCTGAACTGGGCTGGCAGCCGACCGAGTCGTTTCAGACCGGCATCCGGCGCACCGTGCGTTGGTACCTCGACAACCAGGACTGGGTGGAGAACGTGACCAGCGGCGCCTATCGCGACTGGGTGGCCACGCACTACGCCGCATGACTCCCGCGCGCCGCATCCTCGTCACCGGCTCCTCGGGCCTGATCGGCGGCGAGGTGGCCGCGCACTTCGACGGCCTGGGCTGGGAGGTGCACGGCGTCGACAACAATCAGCGGGCCGTTTTCTTCGGGCCGGCCGGCGACACCCGCTGGAACCAGGCCCGGCTGACCGCCGCCCTGCGCTCCTTTACCCACCACGAACTCGACGTTCGCGACCGCCCCGCCGTGCTCCGCCTGGTGGCGGAACTGCGGCCGGCGGCCATCGTGCACACGGCGGCCCAGCCCTCGCACGACCGGGCCGCGGCCATTCCCTTCGACGACTTCGACACCAACGCCGGCGGCACTCTCAACCTCCTGGAGGCGGCCCGGCGGGCCGTGCCCGACAGCCCCTTCGTGCACATGAGCACGAACAAGGTGTACGGCGACGCCCCCAACGAGATTCCGCTCCGGGAGCTGCCCACGCGCTGGGACTTCGCCGACCCGGCCTACGAGCACGGCATCCCCGAGTCGTTCCGCATCGATGCCAGCAAGCACTCGCTGTTCGGCGCCTCGAAGGTGGCGGCCGACGTGATGGTGCAGGAGTACGGCCGCTACTTCGGCATGCCCACCTGCTGCCTGCGTGGCGGCTGCCTCACCGGACCGGCGCACTCGGGCGTGGAGCTGCACGGCTTCCTCAGCTACCTCGTGAAGTGCAACCTCGAGGGTCGACGCTACACCGTGTTCGGATACAAGGGCAAGCAGGTCCGCGACAACATCCACGCCGTCGACGTGGCCGCCTTCATCGCCGCCTTCGTCGCCGCCCCGCGGACGGCGGCCGTCTACAACATCGGGGGCGGCAAGGCCAACAGCTGCTCGATCCTGGAGGCCTTCGAGATGGTCGCCGCGCGCAGCGGCCGGGCCATGGACTGGACGTACGAGGAGCAGGCCCGGGCCGGGGACCACATCTGCTACTACTCCGATCTGCGCCGCATCGAGGCTGATTATCCCGGCTGGACGCCCCGGGTGTCGCTGGGCGAGACGCTCGACCAGATCGTGGCGGCCCACGAGCGCCGCCGCGCGGGCCCCGGCTAGGATTCCCGATGCGCGTTCTCGTCACCGGCGGCTGCGGGTTCGTGGGTGCGGCCATCTGCCGGCGGCTGGTGGCCGAATCGGCCGGCACCCGCGTCACGGCCCTCGATAGTTTCAGACGCCGCGGCTCCGAGACCAACCGCGCTGGCCTGGAGGCCTTGGGGGTGCGGGTCGTGCCGGGCGACGTGCGCATCGCGGGCGACATCGACGCGGCCGGCCCCTGCGACTGGGTGATCGACGCGGCCGCCGAGCCGAGCGTCCTGGCAGGCACGTCCGCGGGAGGCACCGGTCGCCGCGATCTCCTCGACCACAACCTGCTGGGAACGGTGAATCTGCTCGAAGCCGCGGCCGGCTGGGGTGCGGGCGTCGTGCTGCTGAGCACGAGCCGCGTGTACTCGATTCCCGCACTGAACGGGCTGCCGCTCGCGGAACGAGCGGGCACGCTCGGGGCAGCCGCCTTCGCCCTCGACGCCACGCGGCCCCTGCCGCCGGGCGTGGGTCCCGCCGGGATCGGCGAGGCGTTTTCCTGCGCCGCGCCCGTGTCGCTCTACGGCGCCACGAAACTCGCCGCCGAGACGATGGCGGTCGAATACGCCCACGCGGCCGGCACGCCGCTCGTCATCGACCGCTTGGGCGTGATGGCGGGCGCCGGCCAGTTCGGCCGAGCCGACCAGGGGATCTTTTCGTGGTGGATCCACACCTGGGCCGCGCGGCGGCCACTGGCCTACATCGGCTTCGGCGGCAGGGGCCTGCAGGTCCGCGACTGCCTGCACCCGGACGACCTGGCGGGCCTGCTCGTGGTGCAAATGTCCCGTGCCACCGGCGGGCGGCCGGAGATCGTCAACGTCGCCGGCGGGACGGCCAGCGCCACGAGCCTCGCGGAACTTTCCGCGTGGTGCCAGGCCCGGCTCGGCCCCCACGCCGTGGCCCCAGCCGCGCAGGACCGGCCCTACGACCTTCCCTGGGTGGTGCTTGACCATGCGCAGGCCACTCGCTCGCACGGCTGGCGGCCGCAACGGACGACGCAGGACATTTTCGAGGAGATCGCCGACCATGCGGAACGACACCCGCACTGGCTCGCCGCCTGCGGCGGCTGACGCCGGTGCGCCGCAGTCGGCCGGCTCCCGGCCGCTCACGCTGCTCTCGGTCGTGATTCCCGCCCGGGACGAGGCGGGCTGCATCGTCTCCACCGTCGAACACCTGCACCTGGAGCTCCGCATGCAGGGCGTGCCCCACGAGATCATCGTCGTCGACGACGGCTCGACGGACGACACCTGGCGGCTCCTGGGGGAGGCGACGGCCAGGATTCCCGGCCTCAAGCCGCTGCAAAACCCCGGCCCGCACGGGTTCGGCCGCGCCATCCAGTGCGGCCTGGCCGCCGCCGCCGGTGACTGCATGGTGATCATGATGGCCGACGAGAGCGACGACAGCCGCGACGTGGTGCGCTACTGGAAGACGCTCAACGAGGGCTGGGACTGCGTGTTCGGCAGCCGCTTCCTCAAGGGGGGAGGCGTGATCGACTACCCGCGTGTGAAACTGCTGCTCAACCGCGCGGCCAACCTCTTCATCCGCCTGCTGTTCGGCATCCGCCTCAACGACACCACCAACGCCTTCAAGGCCTATCGTCGTGAGGTCATCGAGGGCTGCATGCCGATCCTGTCGCCCCATTTCAACATCACCGTGGAACTGCCCCTCAAGGCGATCGTGCGCGGCTACAGCTGGACGGTGATCCCGATCACGTGGCGCAACCGGCGCACGGGAATCGCCAAACTCAAGATCCGTGAGATGGGCAGCCGCTACTTTTTCATCGTGGCTTACGTGTGGCTGGAGAAGTCGTTCAGCCGGGGTGACTACCGGAGGCCGGCGTCATGAGAACGCGGCCCGGGGATGACGGCATGAGGATCGTGCTCCTGGGCCGGACAGGCCAGGTGGGACGGGAACTGGAACGGACCCTGCCGGCCGTCGGCGAGGTGACGGCGTTCGATCGGGCCGGGGCCGATCTGGAGCGACCCGACGCCGTGGCCGATCTCATCCTCGGCCTGCGGCCAGACGTGGTCGTCAACGCCGCGGCCTACACGGCGGTCGACCGCGCCGAGTCGGAGCCCGACCGGGCCCGGCTGGTGAACGCCACCGCGGTGGCGGCGCTGGCCGCGGCCTGCCGCCGCGTCGACGCCCTCGTCGTCCATTACTCCACCGATTACGTGTTCGACGGCACGCAGAGCGGGCCCCACACGGAAACCGACTCCCCTGCACCGCTGGGCGTCTACGGGGCCACGAAACTGGCCGGCGAGCGGGGGCTGGCCGCCGCCGGCTGCCGGCATCTCGTGTTCCGCACGAGCTGGGTGTACGCCGCACACGGCGCGAACTTCGTGCGCACCATCCTGCGGCTGGCCGGCGAGCGCGAGGAACTTGCCGTCGTGGACGACCAGACGGGCGCGCCCACCTCGGCTCCCCTGATCGCCGCCATCACGGCCGCGGCGGTCTCCCGGGCCGCCGGTGGCCACGGCCTGGCCGACGGCGTCTACCACCTGGCCCCGCGCGGTGCGGTCACCTGGTGCGGCTTCGCGCGGCACGTTCTGGAGGTGGCTCGGAGCCTGGGCATGCCGCTGGTGCTCGAGCCAGAGCGGGTCCGGCCCATCCCCACGGCCGCCTACCCCACGGCCGCACGCCGGCCGGCGAATTCGCTGCTCTGCACCGCCAAGCTGGAGGCTGCTATCGGCAGAACACTGCCCGCGTGGCAGGATGATGCGGCTCCGGTCCTGGCCGCGCTGGCCGCCGGACGCAGGGACTGAACACGGCGCGACGCATGACGACACGCAGGGGGATCATCCTGGCAGGAGGCAGCGGCACCCGACTGCACCCGGTCACGCTGGCGATCTCGAAGCAGCTCCTGCCGGTGTACGACAAGCCGCTCGTCTACTACCCGCTGAGCGTGCTCATGCTGGCGGGCGTCCGCGAAATCCTCGTCATCTCCACGCCCCAGGACACGCCCCGCTTTCGCGAACTCCTGGGCGACGGCTCGGCCTGGGGCCTGCGGCTGGAGTACGCCGTCCAGGCCCGGCCGGACGGGCTGGCGCAGGCCTTCGTGATCGGGGCCGACTTTCTCGCTGGCGGCCCCTCCGTGCTCGTGCTCGGCGACAACATTTTCTACGGCCACGGCCTCGGGACCAGGCTCCGCGCCGCCAGCGCCCGCACCCATGGCGCCACCGTGTTCTCCTACCCGGTGGCGGACCCACAGCGCTACGGGGTGGTCGAACTCGATGCCGCGGGCCGGGCCACGTCGATCGAGGAGAAGCCCGAGCGGCCGCGCAGCCGGCAGGCCGTCACCGGGCTCTATTTCTACGACGAGCAGGTGGTGGGCATCGCCCGCGGCATTCGCCCCTCGGCCCGCGGCGAATACGAGATCACCGATGTCAACCGCGTCTACCTCGAGCGCGGCGAACTCTCCGTGCAGACGATGGGCCGCGGTGACGCCTGGCTCGACACGGGCACGCACGACAGCCTCATCGAGGCGGGGCAGTTCATCCAGTCGCTGGAGAAGCGGCAGGGTCTGAAGATCTGCTGCCCCGAGGAGATCGCCTGGCGGAACGGTTGGATTGACCCTGCACAGCTGGAGCGGCTGGCGGCGCCCCTGGCCAAAAGCGGCTACGGCGAATATCTGCGGTCGCTTCTCGACGGAACGCGGCCGTCATGAGGGCCATCGCCACCACCATCCCCGGCGTGCTGATCCTCGAACCCACGGTGCACGAGGACGAGCGCGGCTTCTTCTTCGAGAGCTTCAACCAAGCCGCCTTCGACCAGGCCGTCGGCGCACCCGTGACCTTCGTGCAGGACAACCACAGCCGCAGCCGGCGGCACGTGCTGCGCGGCCTCCACCACCAGATGCCACAGCCGCAGGGGAAACTTGTGCGCGTCGTGCAGGGCGCGATCTTCGACGTGGCGGCCGACATCCGCCCGGAGTCGCCCACGCACGGCGCCTGGGTGGGCGTGGAGCTCACGGACGCGAACCGCCGGCAGTTGTGGATTCCACCCGGACTGGCCCACGGCTTTCTCGTGCTCTCGGATGTCGCCGACGTCCTCTACAAGACCACCACCTACTTCCTGCGCGAGGGCGACCGCAGCATCGCCTGGAACGATCCCACGCTGGCCGTGGCGTGGCCGCTCACGGCGGAGCCGATCCTCTCCGCCAAGGATGCCAAGGCCCTGCCCCTGTCGAGCCAGCCAACCTGAGATCCGCGGGCCGGTCACCGCTGCGGCCGTCAGGCGGCGCCGGGCAGCGACGAGATCGGAACGGGACCGCGCCGGCGATAGAGCCCCGTGCAGCCGAAAATGCCGTGGAATTCGAAGTCGGCCGCCGGCAGACCCTCCTGCACCGCCTGGTAGACCCCGAAGTCCTCGTTCGCAGGGTCGGCGTTGCGCGGATCGTTGTAGTCGTGAAACAGGCACAGCGCCCCGGGCGCCGTCAGGGAGGCGAGTTCGACGCACACGTCGAACACCGGTCGGTACGAGTGATGGTGGTCGATGAACACGAAGGCGAACGTGCGGCCCGCGGCGGCCAATTCACGGCACACCGCGGCGCCATCCCCGCAGTGCACGTCGACGAGCCGGTCGTGCTGCATGAGTTGCAGCAGCTCCCGCGTCCGGGTCACGCAGGTGGGATCGAGATCGACCGTGTCGATGCGGCGCGGCAGGCCGGAGTCGACGACCGCCCGGGCGATGATCGAGGTCGAGAGCCCGTGGCTGCAACCGATCTCCAGGATGTCGCCCGGGGCAAAGTAGGCCAGTTCGTAGAGCTTCAGGGCGTCGGCCCGCAGCAGCCAGCCGACGATGCCCACGTCGATGAGCATGCCGTCCTTGCTCGGGCAGGTCGAGTAGAAGCGATGCGACTCGTTGATGAAGGATCCGCCGAATTCGTGGGTCGGCCGGTAGGGCCGGGACGCCTTTCCCAGCTGCTCGAGGGGCAGAAACGTGTCCTGGTTCGCGATCATGCATGTACTCCACGGTCGGAGGGGCTTCTCGATGCCGACCCGGGGACCGACGTCTCCGCTCGCCCCGGCCTCAGCCGCACGCCGGATGCGCCGCGGCTTCCGGCACCCCGGCCGTCCCGGGGCCGATGGCGGAGGCCCCCGCGCCGAGCCCCACGAGTTCGGCAAGTTGCCGCAGCCGGCCGCGCTTCAGGTCGGTCGGGGCCTCCCGGGCAGCAGCCTCGAGCCGCTCGAGCAGCCAGTGCGGATAGGCGTCGATCTCGCCGGCAGCGGCCGGCAGCGCCGCGAGTTCGACCGGGCACAGGTAGTGGTCAACGGGCCAGAAGAACCGGTCTGCGTTGCCCGCCAGAAGCTTGAGGGCCCAGTCGGGCGCGTTGCGCAGGATGGCCCGCAGCTGGGAGCGGAACTGGTAGTCCTGGGACGGCGGCAGCGGGCAGGTGGTGCAGAGCAGCGCGCGGTTGCCGCGGCCGTTGAACAGTTCCCGGGCGCCCAGGTAACTGTCCCCGTTCCAGACGGACTCGAAGGCGGTGCCCTGGTCGAGGCGACCGAAATCGTACTCCTGGCCCGCCTTCAGACAGCAGGGCGCCACGCCCTGATCGGGATAGATCATCGTGCCCAGGTAGAGCCAGTCGCACTTCCGGCTCTGCATCTCGCGCGGACGCTCCTTCTCCACGTGCGTCTGGCCCTTGAGAATGCGGTGCAGACGACGATCGGTGCGCGCCAGTGCCCGGGCGAGCGCCGGCCCGGCCGGTGCCGGGATCGGCACCGACGACAGGTACACCGGCTGTCCGGAGTCGCCGTCGGGGGCACTGCCGGGGAAGAACTCGATCACGTCGACGCCCAGGTCGAACGCCATCCGCACCGCCTTGTCGAGTTCCCCCTCGTTGTGCCTGAACACCAGGAAGCGCCACTCGATGATCGGCAGGGTGAGCCCCAGTTCCTGCTTGCGGCGCACCAGTTTCCCGATGTTCTCCACCACCAGCCCGAAGTCGCCCCCCACGCGATACTGCTGATACGACTCGGCCGTCGTGCCGTCGACCGACGCGCAGATGAAGC
>Ga0315900_10002569_pt1 | contig 27536 bp, 26 predicted proteins | sample LakEriMetagenome_FD_203521 | JGI IMG/M metagenome (GOLD analysis project Ga0315900, IMG submission 203521) | Freshwater fungal communities from buoy surface, Lake Erie, Ohio, United States - Buoy 12 MA114 | ecosystem: Environmental > Aquatic > Freshwater > Lake > Lake biofilm | place: USA: Lake...
GGCTGCCGTAGAAGCGCAAAGTCTCGCGTCCGGTCAGATGCTTGTAGAAATACGGATTCTCCGGCAGAAAGCCCACGCTGTGACGGCTTCCCACCTCCGTGCTCGGCACGCCAAAAATGCTCGTGCTGCCCTCAGTCGGCTTCAGCAGGCCGAGAATGACCTTCATCGTCGTTGATTTACCCGATCCATTGGGTCCGATCAGGCCATAGACCTCCCCTGCCCTGACTTCGAGTGACAGATCATGCACCGCGCGAAACGCCCCCTTCACCAAGGTGCCTTTGAAGACCTTGGTCAGATGGTTGACGGAAACGGCGGGTGTGTCGGCCATGAGGAAAGAATGGCACCAATCAACGCACGATGCTGAATCCGCGCAAGCTTGGGTCTGCGGCCACCAGCTTCACCTCACGCTCCTTGATGTGCGAGCCGAGGCTGCTGCGCTGGATGTCCTCCAAAAACGCCTCCAGTTCCTCCACCTCAAACGCCTGAGCAAAAAGCTCCACGCGGCCGTCCGGCAGGTTTTTCACCCATCCGGTCACGTCAAAGCCGGAGGCAATGCGCTTGGTGCTGTAGCGGAAACCCACGCCCTGGACGCGGCCGGTGTAAAAGACATGTCTCGCGGTCATCACTTCATCAATAGTTTCAGCGCGGCGCGTGCTTCATTGCTCGCCGCATCGATCAAAACCACACCGGCCTCGCCGCGATTACGCACCAGCGCCACAAACCGGCCCTGAGCTGTAAATTCGGCCTCGCCCTTCGTTTCATAGCGCTGCCGTAATGAATTGAGCATCGCTTTGACGAACGCGTCGGCGCTTGCCTTGTCCTGGAACAAGGTCTGCCATGCCGCGTGGTCGCGTTTCGCACCGCCATCCGCCGCCCAGCACAGCAAGCGGTCCGCCACGAGGCCACGCGTGCCTTCGCCGGCGGCTTCGTCGTCGTTGTGCATGCGTAGCGCCGTCGCGCAGGCGAATTTGCCGAGCCGGTCGTCGAGAAACGGCAGCGCGCCGCCGAGCTTCACGTCATCCAGTTTGATCTCCTGCGGCGCAGGCCGTTCGGGATTTAAATACACCTCCGGTTCGATCACTTCGGCCGTGTTGATGGGCGGACGGCTGTAGGCCGCGTTCAACTGCGCGAAATTACCCGCGCTATGCAGCGTCTGCGCGAAATCAAACCCGCGGCTGAACGGGAACAGCGCCATCTCGCGCAAAAACGCGGGCATGGGCACCTGGTTGAACGGATGATCGGGATCTTCGGCCGGCAGATCATCCTTCGGCGCGGAGGCCGGATTTTGCAACGAATGCAGGAAGCGCGTCAACGCTGCATCGCCTGAAATGAGAGATTCACGCGCGATGCGCATGTCCGTCGTCAGCGGCCCATGCTGCGGCTGAAACAGCGTGCTGCCGTATTCACGCAGCAATTGCCCGAAGGCGATGCCCAGCGGTTCGTTGTCCGTCACCGATGCACCGGAAGCTGTCGAAGGATCAATCGTGAGCATCGTCTCCGACTCCGCGTCATACCAGCCGCCAAGCTGCCGTGCGAGCAGAGCCGCCCGCAGAGGCAGCGGATCGACCGCCTCGGGAATCCAGCCAAGCGCCGTGAGCCCGCGGCTCAACTTCTTTGCCGCATCCCCCGGCTGCTGCTGCTTCAGCCACTTCAGGATCGCCTCCTCCACCTCCGCCTGGCTCACCGTCGTCGTCACCATCGGCAGCGCGTGCAGTTTGCGCATCTTCATCATCTCCAGCCCCATGCCGACGAAGTCCGGAGCCACATCGTCATCCTTCATCACCACTGGCGGCGTGTTCTTCATGCCCAGCGTGCCGAGTTTTTGCACCAGGGCCGCATTCTCGTCCTTCAACGCGTCGTTCTGCCCCTGGAGATACTCGATCTGCCCTTGCAGCAGCACGATCTGCTTCTGCAGGTCGTCAACGCTGCCCGCCGGCAGCGGCGCTGGCATCACCTCCGCTGGTGCTTCCTTGGCCGTTGGTGACTCCGGCTTCATCCCGGACAAAAACAGCCCCGCCATGCCTCCAAGGGCGAGAAGAACGAGCAGCAGCACGGCGGGGTTGGGCTTCATGTGGTCTTCATAGAACAACCTGCCGCGCATCTCCAGTTTTCTCATTGGACGAATGCAAATTCGCGCCACCATGCCGCATGCTCCGCTGGCGATTCGGCAACCACGACCTCGATCTCACGCATCGCGGCCTCATCATGGGCATCGTCAACGTCACGCCCGACAGCTTCTCCGACGGCGGGCGCTTCAATGACCACGGCCGGGCCGTCGAGCATGCGTTCACGCTTCTCGCCGAAGGCGCGGATATTCTCGACATCGGCGGCGAATCGACGCGTCCTGGCGCCGAGCCCGTCGAAGAGGCCGAGGAACTCCGGCGCGTGATCCCCGTGATTCGTGCCGTCCGCTCGCAGACCAAGGCGCTCATCTCCATCGACACCATGAAGGCCGCCGTCGCCCGTGCCGCGCTCGATGCCGGGGCCGACATCATCAACGACGTCACCGGTTTGCGCGCCGATGCCGCGATGCCGCGTCTCGCGGCTCAAACCAACGCCGGCCTTGTCGTCATGCACATGACCGGCACCCCGCAAACCATGCAGGCGAACCCGCATTACGACGATGTCGTCACCGAGGTGCGCGGCTACTTCAAAAACCGCCTGCGCTTGCTCGAAAACGAGGGCATCGCCCTCGACCGCGTCGTGCTCGATCCCGGTTTCGGCTTCGGCAAAACGCTGGAGCATAACCTCGCCCTCATGCGCGAACTGCCGAAGCTCGCCACGCTGCGCCCGCTCCTCATCGGCGTCTCCCGCAAGTCGATGATCGCCAAAGTGCTCAACTCGGAGTCCATGGACGACCGCTTCTGGCCCACCATCGCCCTCACCGCCCACGCCCGCGAACACGGTGCTCGCATTGTGCGCGTCCACGATGTGAAACCAAATCGCGATGCGCTGCGGATGATGGAGGCGATTCTGAACGGCGTGTGAAATTAATTGGCAGCCTGTTTCACGATCACGCCCCGAAAAACGGAATCCCCAGCTTCTTCGCCACACGCAGCGGTCGGCGCATGGCTTCTTCCATGCGTCGGGCCTCATCAGCGCCGCGAAGATCTTTGCAGTCGGGATGCGCTTCCGGCGCATCAATGAGACCAAGTTGATGCAGCACATGCGCGGTGCTGTGTTTGTAAGGCGAAGCGCTCATTCGCTCATCGAGGCGGAAGACGAGGTCTTCGAAGGATTGAAAGGCTTCAAAGAGCTTGTACACACGCGTGTCGAAGCGACCGGTCCCGGTTTTGGATTTTTTGTCGGCCACGCTGTCGAGCAGCCACATGTCCTTCGCCGCGCAAATGAGCGGACATGCGCTCACACCCGCGCCGATGAGCAGCGGCAGGCCGAGCTTGATCGCCGTGGCGATGCCGTAGTCATCACCGCTGTGCGGGGAGAAGGGCAAGTTGAGTCCTTTGCACATCGCCGCCCAGTAATGGAAGTGCGGCTCGTCGAGCGTGCTGACTTTGCCGCCCACATACTTCGGATGCAGCGCGATTTCGTGGAACAGCCACGGGTCAAACGGCGTGGCCCAGGGCACAAAGGACGGCTCCAGCGCATGCGCGATGCCGGGGCGGATGAGATGCTCGGCAATCTGGAAGTAGGCGTCGCGTCGCGGCTCGTTCTCCAGCGTGTTGAGCAGCTTGCTGGTCATGATCATCATCTCGCAGTTGTCATGCTCCTGCGCGATGTCGAGCAGCGTCCAGTAGCGCTCCGCTTTGAAGGCGGTGTCGTTCTCCGCGCCGCGTGCGGTGACGCCCGCGATGAAGCGCTGCGTCGGAAACTCGGCTCGGAAGCGTTTCAGCACTTCAGCATACAAATCATTGCTGAGATCGAAGATGTAACCCGTGTCCGCATTCAGCACGAAGACCATTTCTACACCATAATAAGCCGCGCATTGCTGCATCCACCGCACGCTCTTGTTGAAGCCGTCCCAGTCCGGCTTTCGGTCCTTGAACGGCAGCAGCGTGGCCACGCAGAGCCGCGCCTTCGTGGTGTGATCGACAAGCTCCTCCTCGCTCGTGTAGGCCCAGACCGTCTCGTTCCAGGCGGTGGAAGGCTTGAGGTCGGCGGGAGTGGAAATGAGGGCGCGGGTGTCAGCCATGCTTCATGTAGAGCATGCGCCACGCGGCAGGCCAAGACGAAATCCGAATGCCAGAGATTGGAAAATCTGATTATCGAACGATCTCCAGCGTGCCTGCGGCACCCGAAGGCCAGTTCGCGCCTTCCTTGACCCACTTGTTGAGGATGGCGTATTCATCCTTCGTCAGGCGCTCGCCCACGGCGGGCATGACGCTGACGTTTTGATGGGTGGAGGCCGTGTTGGCGACCAGCAGGCTCGTCTCCGGATGTCCGGGCACGATGTAAGTGCCCAGCGTCTTTGTGCGCAGCGCCTCGCGGCGGCTTTCGAGACTGATGTGACCGGGCAGCGCCTTGCGGTTATGGCACATCACACACTTTCGCTCCAGCACCGGCTTCACATGCGTCACGAAATCGACCGGTACGCGCTTCGCGGCACGGATTTGCTCCTTGGTGAGCACATTCTCGCCCATGGGCTTCGTTTCCGGGTCCGGCTGCGTGGCGCAGGACACGATGACAAGGACGCACAGAAGGCTGGAGAAAAATCGGCTGTTCATGACACCATGAGAACGTGGAATGCGGGCGAGTGCAACGCGGCTGTTGCGTCATTTTTTGAGAAACCGCCGCAAACCGTGTCCAAAAGAACGCTGCTTCAGACTTGTGTTTGCCCGGCAACCTGCCGCATTCTCATCACCTCATGAACCGCCGCCATTTCATCCGTTCCGCCGTCGCATTGCCTTTCATCTCCGCCATCGCGGCGGAAAAGCCGAAGCGGCTGATCCTGCGCTCATCGTGGCAGACGGTGAACATCGGCGACATCGCGCACACGCCCGGTGTGCTGGCGCTGTTGGAAAAACATCTGCCGGAGGTCGAGGTGCGGCTGTGGCCGAGCAAGTTGGACAACGGCGTGGCCGAGATGCTCGCGGCACGTTTTCCGAAGGTGAAGATCATTCAGGGCGAGGAGGTGAAGAAGTCCTTCGACGAATGCGACTTCCTCCTGCACGGCTCCGGGCCTTCGCTGGTGGCGCAGAATGACGTCTTGAAGTGGCGCAAGGCCACCGGCAAGCCCTACGGTGTCTATGGCATCACGTCCTCGTCGCAGGGATCAACCAGCACGACGCCGTCTTCAGACAAGTCGATCTCCTCGACCATCGACGTGCTCAGCGGCGCGAAGTTCGCGTATTTCCGCGACTCCGTGTCGCTCGAACTCGCGAAAAGCAAAGGCTGCACGTGCCCGCTGATGGAATTCGGCCCCGACGGAGCCTTTGCGGTCGATTTGAAGGACGACGCGAAGGCGGAGGCGTTCCTGAAGGCCAACGGCCTCGAAGAAGGCAAGTTCCTGTGCTGCATTCCCCGGCTGCGCTTCACACCGTATTGGACGCTGCCGGAAAAGAAGGCGGCGAAGGACGAGACGAAGCACGCGCGCAACGAGGCAATGAAGGAGCACGACTGCAAACCGCTGCGCGATGCGATTGTGAAGGTGATCCAGCAGACCGACCTCAAAATCCTGCTCTGTCCCGAGGACAAAACGCAGATGGCGGTGAACAAGGAGATGCTCTACGACAAACTGCCGGAGGATGTGAAGGCCCGCGTCGTGTGGCGCGAGAACTACTGGCTCACCGACGAGGCGATCAGCACCTATCGCCGCAGCGCGGGCCTGTTCGGCCACGAAATGCACAGCCCGATCATGTGCATCGGCAACGGCATTCCCGCCATCGTGTGCCGCTGGGTTGAGCAGACGAGCAAGGGCTTCATGTGGCGCGACATTGGCCTGAACGAGTGGCTCTTCGACCTCGACAAGGAGGACGAACTCGCCCGCGTGGCCGATACCGTGCTCGCCATGGCCAAAGATCCCGCCGGATCAAAGGCGAAGGCCGCGAAGGCGCGTGACTTCGTCATGGGCAAGTTCGCCGCCAGCATGCAGGTGGTGCGCAAAAATCTGCCGGACTGAGCGCGCGATGAGTTTTGAGCAGCAGGTGTTTTGACCGGCGGCATTGATGCCGTGTCCCTTCGCACGGCCTTGGCGCTCGAGATAAGCATTGCGCCCGGGCAGGACCGAAGACTATGATCGGCCCAGATTCAACGCGGCGGGTCTGCGTGGATGCCGGTCGATTTTTCACGCGACACTGCCATGAGAGAAGATTCCACTGACGCTTCGGATCTGCCACGCAAAGCCTCATCGGGATGGGGCAAACTGTTCCTGGGACTGCTGTTTGGAGGAGCCGCTGGAGCCGGAGCACTTTATGTGATGAAGGTCGATCCTTCACTGCTGGGCAAAATGAAACAGCAGCCTTCGTCCGTAACGACTGAAAGCACCCCCGCCGCGGCGGATGTGGTCGAGGAACCGGTGAAGCACGAGGGGCTGCCGCGCACGCCGTTTGAAATGGGCAGCCTGCCGCCAGATGAGGTGATCGAGTCGATCAAGATCACGCTCGGCGTTGGCACGGAGGGCGCGGCCTTGGGCGAGCCGGTGGACGTGCATCTGGGGCTTGGCTTTCCGCTGCGCTTGTACCCGCTCGGTGGAGTGAGGCACGAGCCTTCGTTCGCGGCGTTTCCGCACAAATCGTCGCTGGAAGGCATGGCGGAGGCGATCCAGCCGGGGCAAATGGCGACGTTTGAGTTTTCTGCAAAGGAAGGCGGCGCTGGAACGGATGTGCTGCGCACGTCGCAGCAGCTTTTGACCGGTGTGAAGTGCGGCGACCTACAGAGCATCGGATTCGCGTCGCAAGGACGCACGGACTGGGTGCTGGCGGGTTATCGCATCGAGGTGAATGGCAAACTTTTCGCCGCAAACGGACTGGTGGATGTGAACGCGCAGAAGAAGCTGGCCTCCAGCCGCGAGAGCCTGATGAAGATGCTGCCGGCGTATGAGGCGAAGACTAGAAAGACGACGCTGACGGATGCCGAGAAGGCCGAGTTGAAGGTCGAACACGCGCTGGTGCGCGCTTTGAGCGGTCGTGTCGTCGGCGCGGTGCCATGGCATGAGGAGGCGGATGAAAAGTTCACTCCCGCGTCGATGCCGGGCACCAAGGTGGAGAGCCTGCGCGTCACGCTGACCGGTGGCAAAGGTCCGCAGCAGGGCACGCGTAATCCGGTTTATCTCGTGGCCGGAGCACGGAAATTTTTGCTCTCATCGGAGGCCGATCCGCTGGGCGATGCGAGCGAGCCGCGCTTGTTTGACATCGCGGGGTTCGAACTCGCGATGAATCCGCTTCCCAAGGAAGCGCTGGCCGCGCCGGGCATCGGCATCGTGGGCAGCGGAGCGCCGATGAACAAGATTCCCGACCGCGCACAGTTCCAGCGCGTCGTGCTCGAGGTGGACGGGCAGGTCGTCTATGACAGTGACAAGCAGGCCGACGACCAAAAGACGCTGCCGGTGCTCTGGCTCTCCCCAGCGACGCATTTCGATGAAAATGGCGACCTCGTGCGCGCCACACCGACGCCGGGCGAGGTGCCAGTGTGGAACTCAGGCATGAAACTGGCGGAGGCTCCCGCCGTTTTGCCACCCGAGCCGCAGGTGCCCGTGCTGCCGCCGATCGTCGGACCGCCGATTGGCCTGCCACCGCCGCCTTTGCTGCCACCGGTACGCACCGTTTTGCCGGGCGGACTGCCTCTGCCAGGTGGAGGCGGCGGACTGCTGCCGCTGCTCAATACTGTTGCGCAGTTGCTGTTCCCGCTGCCTCCGCCTGCCGCGCCGCTCATCAGCGGCGTGCGCATCGCGCCCACGACGCCCATCGTGCGTGGCGGGGATTCTGTGACGGTGAACTGGACTGCGGGCGGCAATGTCTCGAACGTCGCCTCATGGCGGGTCGATCTGTTCGCCGTGCTGCCGCACAAGCCGGTGCCGGTGCTGATCACTCCCATGTCCACTCTCCTCGGTGTGCCCGCAGGTGCCACGAGCGTCGTGATGCCAGCCATCAATGCTGCCGCGGTGACCCCTTTGCTGATCCCGGGCTCGGCGGAGGCATCCTATCTTTACGTGCAGCCGCGGGTCACCGCTCTCAGCGCCACGGGTAATGTGCTGACGGCGGCGAACGGCTCGATCCTGCCGCTCTTCCCGGCAGGCACGCCGCTGCCGAACTTTCTCTTTGGCCTCCGCCGCGGCCCGATTATTCCCCCACCTGGAGCTGCGCATGCACCTGCTCCGAGTTTTCAGGTCACGCCTGCGGTAACGCCGCCGTTCACCCCTTGGGCGGCCATGCCGCTGGCCGATCCGCTGGCGGTGAGCAGCGCCTGGAGTCTCACTGCCGAGCACGGCACGCACTTTGGGCTGCTGTTTGCCAGTCATGAAAACATCCCTGGTGCGACCACGCTGCCAGCGTGGAGCACGGCGGTGCGGCCCACTGGGAATGGCACAGAGCAGATCACGATCCGTTTTGAGGGGCTAATCCCGGCACCACTCGCACAGGCAGGCATGCGGGCGGTGGCGCACGTGGGTTTCGTCGGCGGATCCTCTCCCACGACGACTGGCACCGTGCTGGCGCGTGTTGAGCTGAGCAATGCCCCCCTGCGCCGCGGTGCCGCGGGAAATCTGATGCCTCCGCCCCCAGGTGCGGTGCCGTTTTTCACCCTGCAAACCGGGGTCGCCCCCCTTCTGCTGGCCAAAAACACACCGCTGGTGCTTGTGGACATGCCGCTGCGCTTTGCCGGGGCGATGGACGTGGGGAACTTCAATGCCTACCCGCTGGACCCGCTGAATCCGGGGGCATTCGTGGCTCCGCCCCCACCGCCCTGGAATGCGGCCACCTTCGGCTTTGTGCCCGCACTTTACGCCGCCCAGCGCGCCACCGGCACGATGTATGTCACGCTCACGTACATGATCACTCTCACCACCACAGATGCCACGGACGCTGTCGGCGTGATCGGTGCGCGTCTCGTTCCCGGCCCCTGACCCACCCATGCCATGAAGACGCTGCTTCCATGTTTCATCCTCCTCTGCGCTTCCTTCGTCAATGCCGCCGACGGCGGTGTGCACGGTCGTGTTTACGGCCAGGACGAGAAAGGAGAGAACCTGGGGCCGGTGGCGAACGCGACGATCGAATTGAAAAGCGAGACGGGCGGCGCGGCGGCCACGGTGACGACGAACAGCTTCGGCTATTACCAAATCGCGACACTGACAGCCGGCGCGTACCGTTACAAGGTCACGGCCACCGGTTTTCGCGATGAGGACGAACTGCGCGGCTTCGCGATGCCGAAGGACACGCGTGAGTTTGTGCATGACTTTCTGCTTACCAAAGAAGCGAATCCCGGCAGCAACCCCGCGCAGTCAAACATCGTCCAACCCGCCGTGCATGGTCGCGTTTACGGGCAGGATGAAAAAGGTGAGAACCTCGGGCCGATCCCCGGCGCGAAGATTGAGCTGCTTTCCGGCCCCGGCGGCACCGTGGTGGCCACGGCGACGGCAAACTCGCCCGGCGGCTACTACGAGATCAAAAATCTGCCGCCTGCCGACTATGCCTATCGCGTGAGCGCCGCCGGATTTGCGACTGAAGACGCCGGTCGCGGCTTCACCGTGCCGAAGGCCACGCTGGAATATGTGCATGATTTCCTGCTGTCGAAGACACCGCCGAAGCGCGACCGCTGCGATCTCGCGATCCTGGTCGTGAAAGTGATCAGCAGCGGCAAAGACCGTGCGAATGACGCACGGCTTCCGGTCGCGAACGCAAAACTCATCCTTCAACCGCAGGGCGGTCTGCCGGTGCCCGTGAATCAACCCTTCGTGACCGACGCGAAGGGCGAATACTTGGCGAAAATGCTCGGCGAAGGCAGCTACACCGTCGCCATCGACGCGCCGGAGTGCGAGCCCTTCACCGGGCCGCTCACCGTGAAGTGTGACAAGGACGGCGAGGTCATCTTCGAGCTCCAGCCCTGCAACGAGCTGCAGCACGGTTATGTGCGCGCGATGTTAAATGAAGGCTGGGGACCATCCGCGCAGGCAAAGGCCGCTTGCGACCGCGCCTGGCAGCGGGCGTTGAAGGCCGGGCCGGTGGATTGCGGTCTGAACTACGCGCAAGGACTCGCCCGCCTCAGCGCCGGGGATTACAGCGGCGCGCAGCAGAGTTTCGCAGCCGCGATCGGCAAGAAAACCGAAGGCGCGGTCTGGGACCGTGCCTGCGAAGCGCGCCTGTGGATGAACCTTTGCCTGCACCAGCCCGCGCAAGCGGTGAGGGAGATTCGTTCGCTGGTTCAGAACCACTACTCCACACGCACCGTCACACCGGCCTCGCAGGACACCGCGCATGTGTGCGGCATCGCGCTAGGTTTGATCAAAGGACCGTGGAAGGACCAGGTCGGTGCGGGCGAGGCCGTTTTGCTCGAAAGCGAGCTGCTCTCCGCGCTCAAAGGCGGGCTGCAGACCGAGTGCGCGAAGGCGCGCGACCATGTGGCCGTGGAATACGGCAAACTCAAGGCCGCCGAGGACGCGGCGCGCAACAAGCTGATGGCCGAGGTCACTGAAAAACGCAACGCGGAGGTCGCACGCCTCGCGGAGCGCCAGACCGCGATCAGCAAGGACGTGGCCGCGCTCGACGCCGAGTTGCAGACCTTGCAGGCCACGGTGAACGCGGCCGACCAGAAGTATCGCGTGCAGATTCTCGGCTTCATGCAGCAGCGTCAGCAGATCGCCGCGCAGATCGCTCCCATGCAGGCACGCATGCAGCAGATTTCCGCCTGCATGGCGCAGGACCAGGTCGAGTTGCGTGGCGCCGCCGCCCAGCAGCCGGTGGTCACGCAGGTGCCGGGCATGCAGCCTGGAATGCAGCCTGGAATGCAACCGGGCATGGGCAACGCGCAGGCCGTCCTCGCGGAAATCCAGCAGCATCAGATCGAAATCCAACAACTCCAACAGCAGATGGTTGCCATCCAGACCCAGGACGCGCAGATGGCCGCGCAGATCGCGAACTTGCAAAACCAGTTCCAGCGGGAGGCGGGCACCGCGCAGGCCAGCCTGAACCTCAAACTCCAGCAGCGTGAGCGCATGGCCGCCGAGTTCGACACGCTCGACCGCCAGCGCGTCGCGCCGTTTGATCCCGCTGCCTTCACCACGCCGGAGATTGATGATCTCGACCGCCGCTGCAACGCGCTCAAGACCTACTGCGACCTGCCGCTGGAGCCGCGCCGTGAGGAATTGCTCGATCAATTTGACTGCGGGGCCGCCAAAGACACGAAACGCCCCGCAAACACGATCATGCCCGTTTCCATCGTCGAACCTGCCTTCGCCGCCAAGCGTCCGTCATCCACGCTGCCGGTTTCCTCATCCACTTCATCGCGATCATTGCCCAAAATCACCCCGGTCACGCCCGCCAGCACCATGCCGCAGACGACACCTGTGCCTGCTGCGCAAAATCCCGGCATGCCACCGCCCAAACCTCTGCCCGCCTCCGCCACGGCCGTCAAACCGCCGCCAAACACCGGTGATCCCGCCGAGGTCGTCGTGACCAACAACCACACCGGCGCGGTGCGCATCTTCGGCCTTTCACCCGGCGCGGAGAACGAGCAGTTCGTCCGCTCGCTGCAGTCTGGTGAAGAAGTGATGGTTCCCGCGAAAATCGGCCAGACCTTCATCATCAAGGCCGCCACCGGCGGTCGTGAGCTCGAGCGCCACACCATCGGCAAGAAGCTCCAGGTGCTGAAAGTCGGTGGCGTTAGGCAGGAATGACGGACGCGACCAGCTTCAGGACATTCGGGCAACAGAAATGAACAATCCGATTGGTTTGGTGCGCGGCGATCTCAGGAATTCATTTGGCCATTTTTTAACAACAGCGCCCCCCCTATTTACCTCGGAGTTCGGCGGCGCGAAAAAGCCAGCAGGGTGCAACCTGTTAACACAAGCAATGGGCCGGCGGGCTCGGGGACTGGCACCCCTTCGTAAAGTCTCACTCCAAGTTGAGCAGTGGATGTTCCTAGTCCGATGCGCGGATCATTAAATGTCCCGATCGGATTTGCCGCATTTTCCAGCGGTAGAGTCAGGCCATTTTGGGTGACTGATTGACCATCTCTTGGTGGTGGAAAGCTATCGTTGTAAAAGAAGAGGAAAGATTCCAGGCTGGTGTCCAAAACAAAGCCAATCCAGTACTTTTGACTTGCCTGAAGGGTAAATGAGAAATCCTGCCCATAATCAATCGAGTCGTACCATTGCCTGGCTCCAGCCGCCAGCGTGACCGCGTCCGTTCGAAAAATGGGCGCGGATTTATCGATGTCAGAATAGACGACCCAGGCAATCTTACTGGTGAGTAACGGCTGCCCCATGACGCCGATCCCACCGATGGTGACCGGGTTGGGACCGACGCGTACCTCAGCCATGTGTCCAATCGCATTGTAAGGGACGGAAATGGGGCGGAGTCCTGACGATGCCAAAGCCCCAGGCGTTTCAATAAGAACGCTGGCGGCCCAAATGCTTTGGGCATTTATAAAGAGCGATAAAACAACCGCAAAGAGGCATTGGAATCTCATAAAGACGAATTTTCATGACCCTGACATCCTGATGCTTCGAGTGACAATTTTTATGATGTAAGAAGGGTGTATTTGCCTCTTGAACCGTCTGTCCGACCACACAAATGCCAAAGCACGCTCAGTCCACCTCACAGGTTGGGACCGGGGACAAAAAGGGGGATGGTGTAAGCCAGAAGAGAATGACCGAATGAGTTGCGGGAAATCATTCAGCGCCCAGCCGACCGGGTATTCGAATACGGCTTGGCTGGAAGTACTTAAATTTCCGAAAAAACACGAAGGGCGTCCTCATTGCAGGACAAAAAGCCACGTATCACACCGCGATCTCGGCCTTGATGGCGGGGTGCGGGTCGTAGCCTTCGAGGGTGAAGTCCTCGTAGCGGAAGGCGTCGATGTCCTTGATGGCAGGATTGACCTTCATCACAGGCCACGGACGTGGCTCGCGGGTGAGTTGGAGTCTGGCCTGCTCAAGATGATTCGCGTAGAGATGCAGATCGCCGAAGGTGTGGACGAACTCGCCGGGCTGGAGGTCGCAGACCTGCGCGACCATCATCGTGAGCAGCGCGTAGCTGGCGATGTTGAAGGGCACGCCGAGGAAGAGATCGGCGCTGCGCTGGTAGAGCTGGCAGCTCAGCTTGCCGCGATCGACGAAGAATTGGAACAGGCAGTGGCAGGGCGGCAGGGCCATCTTTTCGATGTGCGGCACGTTCCAGGCGCTGACGATGTGACGGCGTGAATACGGGTTCGTTTTGAGGCCGTGGATGAGGCGAGCGATCTGATCGTGTGTCTCCGCATCCGGCGCGCCCTGCCAGCGACGCCATTGCGCCCCGTAAACCGGTCCGAGGTCGCCGTTTTCATCGGCCCATTCGTCCCAGATGGTGACTTTGTTATCCTGGAGATACTTCACGTTCGTGTCTCCCTTCAGAAACCAGAGCAGCTCATGAATGATCGAGCGCAGGTGAAGCTTCTTCGTGGTGACGAGGGGGAAATGGGTGCGGAGGTCGTATCGGCTCTGCTCGCCGAAAACCGAGTACGCGCCGGTGCCGGTGCGGTCCTCACGGTAGCTTCCGTGTTCGAGCACTTTGCGCAGCAGGCGGTGGTATTCTTCCATCCGCGAGACATAGCGGGCCATGCGCGGGATGCAAACACGGTGAAGGTGGCAGTTGCGGCACGACTCCCCTGCCCTGAAACTGCCGCCATGGCCGATCTCCCCGACGACAGCACGCTGCTGACACGCATGAAGAAGCTCCGCATCCGCGAGGAGGACTTGGAAGAGTCGTTCATCCGCGGTTCGGGCGCGGGCGGCCAGAAGATCAACAAAACAAGCTCCACCGTGGTGCTGCGGCACATTCCGAGCGGGATCGAGGTGCGCTGCCAGCGCGAACGCTCGCAGTCGCAAAACCGTCTGGTGGCCCGACACGAGCTGTGCGACCGACTGGAGGCGATTTTTCAAAAGGTGCGGCTCGACGCGCAGAATGAGCGCGAAAAGAAGCGCCGCCAGACGCGGGACCGTCCGCGCGGCCTGAAACGCCGCTATGTGGCGGGCAAACGCCACCGGGCGGAAATCAAGGAAGGGCGCGGCAAGGTCGGTGGCGAGGAGTGAGCGGCGAACTTCCTTGCCAGCGGGCGCACTCGCGGCATGATCGCCGCTCCCATGAAAGCGCTCGTCCTCACCGCCCCTTCCGAGTTCAATTACGACCTGAACTTCCCCGACCCGACGCCGGGCAAAGGCGAGGTTTTGGTGAAAGTGCAGGCCTGTGGCATCTGCGGCAGCGACATTCACGGCATGGACGGCCGCAGCGGACGGCGCCAGATGCCGATCGTGATGGGCCACGAGGCCGCGGGTGAAATCATCGGCCTGGGCGAAGGCGTGAACGGCTGGAATCTCGGTGATCGCGTCACTTTCGACTCCACCGAATACTGCGGCGAGTGCGACGAGTGCAAAGCCGGCTTTGTGAATCTTTGCCCGAACCGCCGTGTGCTGGGTGTCTCGCCGGGCGAATATCGCCGCCACGGCTGCTTTGCGGAGAAGATCGCGCTGCCGACACGCATCCTGTATCGCATCCCCGACGCGCTCTCTTATGAGAAGGCGGCGTTTGCGGAGCCGGTGTCCATCGCGCTGCATGCGGTGAATCTGGCCGATGGCGTGGAGGTGGGCGAGGCTTTCACCACCGTGGAAAAGACCTGCGGTGACGAGAGCTGCGAGGGGTGTGATTGCGAAGGCGAATCAAACGGCGGCACCGCCGTGGTGGTGGGAGCCGGTTTGATCGGCCTGCTTGTCATCCAGGCGCTCAAGGCACGCGGCTGGGAAAAGGTGATCGCCGTCGATCTCGATGACAAGCGTCTCGAACTCGCCCGCAAGCTGGGCGCTGAGGAAGTCTTCAACGCGAAGCAGGAAGGCCTGGCGATGCACCTCCGCAAAATCTGCGGCGGTGACGGCGCGGATGCGAGCTTTGAAGTCGTCGGCGCCGCGGCACCGCTCGATCTGGCGATCCGCAGCGTGCGCAAAGGCGGGCAGGTCGTCCTCATCGGCAATCTACAGCCAAACACCCCCTTCCCTCTTCAGGAGGTCGTCACTCGCCAGATCACGATCAAAGGCTCGTGCTCCTGCGCCGGAGAATATCCCGAGGCGATCCGCCGCATTCAAGATGGCAGCATTCAGGTCGAGCCGCTGCTCAGCGCCGTGGCCCCGCTCGAAGAAGGCGCGGGCTGGTTCAAGCGTCTTTACGACAACAAGGAAGGACTGCTCAAAGTGGTGCTGCAGCCGGCGTGAAAACCTCCTCTTCGGAATGACGAAACCAGAATGAGGAATGAAGCCCGAAATGCACCCTGCGGCGCAACTTTCCGTCATTGATTCTTCGTTGCTTCGTCATTGATTCTTCATTCGCCATTCTGGTTTCGTCATTCTTTTCATGATCCGCCTCTTCCTGCTGCTCTCCCTGCCGCTCTACATCCTCGACCAGGTCACGAAGAGCTGGATCGTGGCAAACTTTCGTCTCTATGAGAACGAGCAGGAGGTGATCCCCGGCATTTTCTGGCTGCATCACGCCGCGAACACGGGCGTGGCCTTCGGCATGTTCAACGGCACGGCGTATGCGAACTACGCGTTCACGTTTGTCTCGCTCGCCGCGCTCACGTTTATCTATGTGATGCATGGCAAAGGGCTCTTCCCCGGCAAGCTGAGCCGTCTGGCCGTGGCGCTGCTGGTGTCCGGCATCTTCGGCAATCTCACCGACCGCCTGTTCCGCACGCATGACGGCGGCCATTTGTTCGCCGGCACCTTCCTCGACGGCTATGTGGTCGATTTCCTGAAGTTCGACTTCGGCTTCCCGCCGTTCCATCCGTGGCCTTCGTTCAATGTGGCCGACTCCTGCGTCGTTTGCGCGGCGATCCTGCTTGCGCTGGCCTCGTTCTTTGAAGCGCCGCCCGAGAAGAAGGCCTGATCACTCCACCGACGCGGGCATCCAGCGGTAGATGCCGTCAAACCAGGCGAAACTCCCTGGCGGGGATGCTTTGCGGCTCGTTTGCACCCATAGAAAGCCGCCTTTGCGCCGGAGGGTGACACGCACCTCCTTGGCATCCGCCGGCACCTCGGGCTCCATGAACACCGCCTCCGCCGAATGCTCGCCACTTTTTGATTTCACGGCTTGAGGCGGCACTTCGCCGGACAAATCCGCCGCCTGCATGTCCCCGACCCGCGTGCAGGAGAGATTCACGCGAAGTTTACCATCCTTCGACTGACGGATGCTCACGCGACCGCCCAAGCCGTCATCGTAGTCGCCATCCCAAGCGCCTGTGTTCGCGCCGTCAGGCGGTGTCTGCATGAAGAAATAGCCGAGCGCGGTGGCTTGGGCGAGTTTCAGCCAGTAATCCGGGTCCTTGTCAGACAGCGCGCCCTTGGCAGGAGCAGGCATCAGCACTCCAGGCTTCGGCTTCGCAGGTTCAGGCGGCTGGTAGGCGATCTTCATCCAGCGCTCACGCAGCGCGGGCCAGTTCGACTTCCAGTCAGCCGCGACCGGCTTGTCTGCCGCAGGCCAGGTGCGGCTGGCATTCTTCGACGCGGCCGCGAGGCGGTCATCCGCTGCCTGCGCCTCCTTGCGCAGCAGTTGCAGGCGTTTCTCGTCACTCGCCCGGCGATACACCCCCAGAATGCCTGGGTCCTGGGGCATTTTTTGCCCTGGGCGAAAACTGACCTCCAGTTTCGACTCGCCTCCTTTGGTCACAAAGAAGGCTCCACGATCCTGCCCCTCATCCACAGTCGCCGCAAAGAGGATCTGGTTGTCGCGACGCTCCCCATTGCCCGCCCAAGTGCCCGCGGAGCCAGGATCCATCGCCCAGCGCAGGCTGACGCTAACCCGCGTTCCGCCGAGGCTTTGAATCGCCAGATGACGCTGGCCGACCTCATCATAATAGTGCGCGACGGCTGGTGCCTCCTCAGCACCCCAACAAGGGACCGCACAAGGCAGGAGCAGGAAGAGAAGGGAGGCGGAGAGAAATCTGGAATTCATTTCAGCGATTCTCACAGACGCTCTCAAGAGCGCAAGAATTAGAATTGAGGAGAGGGCATGCGGCATTTGGGCTCGAATTTTCGAGAAAATGCAGCCGAGAAGCACCCGATTTAGCCTGTTTTTCGCTGTTTTTTCGTTTTTTCCATAACAAGCCGACACACAGGCTCATTTTTGCGGATCCCTTAATTCATTGATAAACAATTAATTGGGTAAAAGTCGAGCGCCTCGTTTTATCAAATTTACAAATTTATGAGTTATTTCTGAAATGGTTGTTGCAGTGATTCTAATTTCTGTTATAAATACTAGCAGAATCAAGAACCACTCACGCAGCCATGAAAACGATCATCCGCCTCGCTCTCGCCGCCAGCCTCCTCGCCGCCACCGCCGCGAACGCTCAGAATGGCTACTACGCCGCCGGATATTATGCCGCCCCCCAGGCCCAGGCCGCTTACGCTCAGCAGCAGGCCAACGCCCAAGCATGGGCCAACTACCACGCTCAACAGGCCAACGCTCAGGCCTGGGCCAACTACTACGCCCAGCAGCAGGCTGCCCAACAGGCTGCCGCCCAGCGCGCCGCAGCTCAACGCGCCGCCGCTGCCGCTCCTGCGGTCGGCAACGCCCAGATCCGCTTCGACGGCCGCTTCGCCAGCGTCGGAGCGACTGCCCCGAAGGCTCTCCAATTCGCCGTTTACGCCGCCAACACCCTCCAGAACAAGCCCTACGTTCTGGGCGGCGGCCATCGCAACATCGAAGACAGCGCTTATGACTGCTCCAGCAGCACTTCTTATGTGCTCATCAAGGCAGGATTGCTGAACCGCTGCCTGTCCAGCAAGGAGTTCGCCAGCTATGGCCAGCCTGGCGTCGGCCGCTTCATCACCATCTGGGTGAAGCCTGGCGAACATGTTTTCATGACCATCTGCGGTCTTCGCATGGACACGAGCGGCCAATGCACTGGCGAAGGACCCCGCTGGCGCACCAAGAGCCGCAGCTATGCTGGCTTCACCCCCCGCCATCCCTTTGGCATGTAATTCTCATTTTTGTGACTCGATTCTCACTCACGAACACGCAAATCCCCTTCAAATCCGCGAATCAACTCCCCTAAAGCCTCAAAACTCTCAAATCTACGAATCATATGAAAACGAACACCACCCTCACCGCCTCCCAAAACGAAGAAATCACCCTTGGCTGGACCTTGATGCCTGCTTACGGCGAAGTGATGAACAAGATGGCCGGTGCCTCCCACACAAGCGTCACCAGCACCCTGAAACTGGCCCACAAAAGCACCCTCACCTCCTTCTGGAGCACCCTGAGCAACCTGAAGTAAGACGGCCGCCTCTGCCCGCTGGCAGGACCGGCCCCAGCCTTGCGGTTTGCGTGAGCCGCAGGTAAGAAGGCAGGCTTTCCCCGCATGCAGGTTCTCCGCTCCATTGACGCGCTCTCCGCCATCCAAGGACCGCTGGCGCTCGCCGTCGGAGTTTTTGACGGCGTCCACCTCGGACATCAGGAAGTCATCAAAGCCGCCCAAGAGCACGCCACCCAGCATCATGGCACCGCTCTCGTGGTCACGTTTGATCCGCACCCCGCACATGTTCTGCGCCCTGGTTCTGCGCCGAAACTGCTCTGCGGCCCGCGTCATCAGCAGTTTGTGCTCTCCCAGATCGGCATCCCCTTCCTGCTGACGTGTCCGTTCACCACGGAGACGGCCAAAACGCCTGCCCGTGAGTTCATCCAGCAACTCGTCCAAGCCGCCCGGCCGCTGGGCTGCATTTCCGTGGGCTATACCTGGAATTTCGGTCACCGACGCGAAGGCGACATTCATCTGCTCATGGAACTGGGCCAGCGGCACGATTTCGCCGTGTATGGCGTGCCTCCTTTGAAAATCGACAGCTCAGTCGTCAGCAGCACGCTCATCCGGGAGGCCGTGTCCTCGGGGGACCTTGCCAGAGCCGCGCTTTTTCTCGGACGCCGGTATTCTGTCTTCGGCACCGTCGTCGAAGGGCGCAAACTTGGACGCCAGCTCGGCTTCCCCACGGCCAATGTCGAGATCGAAAACGAGCAACTGCCGCCGCTCGGCGTTTACGCCGTGGAAGCGCGCCTCGGCGGTGAATGGCTGCCAGCCGTCGCCAATCTCGGGCGCAAACCCACGATCGCCGACAACGCCGATCCCTCGCTCGAAGTCCATCTCCTCGACTGGAGCGGCGATCTCTACGGCCAAGACCTCGAAGTTCGCTTCACGCGATTCCTGCGCCCTGAGATGAAATTCAACGGCCTCGACGAACTCAAGGCGCAGATCGCCCGCGATATCGGAGCCGCGCGAGCTTGAAAGTACGACGACACTCTTGTTCGTCGGTTCCACGCATTCGCTTCTCACACGACACACAAGTGTGTCTGTTGTGCTCTTATTTCTTCTTCGGCTTCGGCGCTTCCTGCTTCGGATAGCCTTCCAGCTTCACCACGCTCACGGTCGTTTCCGTCGGAAAATCCGCGGGCACCGCTGCCGTGCGCTCCACGTTGCCGGTCGCCACCCACTCGGTGCCGCGTTGCAGCAGCGTGTAGAAGCCGCGGTCCAGCATCGAGTAGTCCGCATGACCGAGCGTCGTGTGAAACACACGGCCCTTGTGGTAGGCGAGCACCATGTTGTTCGGTTCGTTCACCGCCGTGAGGTCGGAAACCGCCGTGCTCAGCACCTCAACGTTTTCCGCAGGTCCGCGCAGCTTGCTGTAAAGCTCGTCCTTCGCATGCAGCCAGCGTTTCGGCAGGCCGCGCGTGATCGGATGATCGGGACTCTGGATTTCGACGATAAACTCATGCTGCGGGCCGTGTGCGCCGCCGTTGCCCGCGCTCGTGTCGCGGAACAGCTTCCCGTCCTTCACATAGAGCCACGGACCGGACTTCTCGTTGCGCCCGCCCCAGCCGCCCACGCCGATCATGTCGTTGTACTCCTTCCAGTCCGGGAAGGAATTGTTCGCCGCATGCACGGAGACGAAGCCGCCGCCATCCGCGACATACTTCGTGAACGCGTCACGCACAGCCTGCGGCCACGGCTCGCCGTTGTAGTTGCTCACCACGGCCGCGTACTCGCTGAACACCGGCTTCCACGCCTGCCATGCCTCCTTCGGCGCTCCTTTCGGCGGCGTCGTGCTCACCTCGACCGTGAAGGCATCGCTGCTCTCCAGCGCATGCTTCAAAACCGGCGTGGTGATGTCCCACTTGTGGTTGTTCTGGCCGTCCACGATGAGGACTTTGAGCTTGTCCGCGGCCTGCAGGCCGGCGGCGGTGAAAACGAGCAGTGAAAAAAGGATGGAGCGCATGGTGGTACGCAGTTGCTATCAATTAGCCGCAACATTGGCAAGCACGAAGACACAGAACCCGGTCCCGTAATTCACCTTGACCCTCCGGGCCGCCTCCGCTGACTCTGAGACGTCTCCCCTCGATGTCCCTGTTCGTCGCCCTCCTGATTTATTTGAATCTGCTGCTGATCCTCGCGGTCGTCTCCGCCTCGGAAACGGCGATTCACAGCGCGCGCGATGTCGAGGCCCAGCTCCTCGCGGCGGGCGAGGGCTCCGTGGCGAAAAAACTCCGCGCCGTCACCGCGAATCCCTTCGCCCATCTCCACCGCGCGCTGCTGCTCTCCGCCGCGCTGAATCTCGCCCTCGCCGCGCTCGGCCTGTGGATCGTCACCGGTCCGCTGCGTACGCTGGGCTGGAATCCGTGGCTGACGTCATCCGTGCTGTTTTTGGCAACGGTCCTGCTAGGAGACATGGCCCCGAAATTTTTCGCCGCGCGCAATCCCTCCGTGGTCCTGCTCGGCAGCCTGCGTTTGCTGAACCCGCTGCGCGTCGTCCTCGATCCCTTCACCGCCTTTGCGGACCGCGCCACGGACCTGCTGCTGCAAAAATTCGTCACCCGTCATGTGAAGACGCGCCTGCCCGTCACGCGGGACGAGTTTGAGACCCTCGTCGAAATGCGCCAGGAGCAGGGACTTCTCGATGGCGATGAGAGCGCCATGATCCACGAGGCGCTCGACATCGAGGCGCTCACCGTGCGCGACTGCATGATCCCCCGTGTCGATCTCGTCCTTATCAGCAGCGAGGACGCGGACAGCAAGGTCACCGGCGCGCTGGAGAAGGCCGCCGGGCGGTTTGTCATCGTTTATGGCGAGACGCCTGACTCCGTCGAAGGCGTCATCGACACCACCGCATGGAAGCTCGCCAACCGGCCCGACTGGCGCTCGCTCACGCGCGCTCCATCCTTCGTCCCCGAGACCATGCCGGTGCTGGAGGCGCTGGAGCACCACCTGCAAAGCGACGACCAGCCCGTGCTCATCGCCGACGAATACGGCGGCCTCGAAGGCATGATCACCCGCCGCGAGATCGCCGACTGGCTGCTCTACGAGGCCGCGCCCTGGCACGGGGAGGCCGCGGAGATCCGCGAGCTCGGCAGCGGTCGTTACCTGCTGGACGGCGGCACGCGTCTCGATCACCTCAAGGAAGAGCTTGAGCTCGATTTCGACTCCGGCGGCATCGACACCATCGGTGGATTTGTCTTCAACCAGCTCGGCCACGTCCCGAAACCCGGCGAGCGCATCACCGTCGCCGAGGCCGACATCAAAGTCCGCCGCGTTGTCCGCGCACGCATCCAGGAGCTCGAGCTCCGCCTCAAAGCACGCCCCGCCGACGAGTCCGGCGAGATATGATGCCCCTTCCCCCATTCTGAACTTCGTCATTCCTCATTCTGGTTTCGTCATTCCTCATTCTGATTTCATCATGATCTGGATTCTCCTCATCGGCTGCCTCGCCCTCTCCTTCATGCTCTCGGGGCTGGAGAGCGCGGTGCTGGCCGTCAGCCGCGTGCGCGTACGCCACGCTGCCAGCGAAGGAGACCGCCGCGCGCGCCGTCTGCTGCCCCTGCTGGAGGACCGCGACGCGCTCATCGGCTGCATCACCGTCGCCAACCACATGACGAACCTCGCCGCGTTCGCGATCCTGGCGCTCTCCCTGCTGCGAAACGCGAGCGTGTGGCATTACGCCATCGCCTTCGTGCTCGCGCTCCCGGTGCTCCTCATCGGACTGGAGGTCATGCCGAAAAAACTCTTCCGCCGCTACCCGTTCCGTTCGCTGCGCAGCGTCTCGCCTTTGGTGCACCTCGTTGGGCTTGCGCGGCCTTTGTTCCGCGCTTTTGCAACGGGAAAGAGCGCCGCCGAGACCGCGGAAGCGCCCAGCGAGGCCCGCCAGTCACGCGGACGCGATGACTTGAAGGCGCTGGCGAACGAGCTCGCCTCCCAGCAGCAGCTCTCCCCCATCGCGACCCATTTGATCGAGCGTGTGCTCGACTACAAAAAACTGCGTGCTGCCGATGTGATGCAGCCCCTCACACGCAGCATCGCCCTCTCCGCCGAGATGCCCGTGCGCACCGCGCTCATCATCGCGCGCGAGCAGAATAGCAGCCTGCTCCCCGTGCTCGGGGAAAACGGCGCCTTCATCGGCGTGCTCGACACCACCGCGCTGCCCGCCGAAATCCCTGCGGACCGCCTCGTGCGCCAGCACATGCGGACGCTCGACACTTTCCCCGCCGCGCTCCCCGCCCTCCACGCCCTGCAGCGCATGCGCAAGCAGGGCCGCCGCCTCGCCATCGTCGTCGATGCACGGCACTCCCCGCTCGGCCTCGTCACCGAGGAGCGCCTGCTGGAGCCGCTCATGCGTTGAGCAGCAGGGCCATGAACGCGCCCGGCATGTGGAAGAATGACAGACTCATGGTCACGATCCAATGACGAAAAGGGTCGGAGACGGGTGGACGAGCCCGGACTTTTGGCATTTGTCATTCGGGTTTCTTCCGTCATTCTGGTTTCGTCATTCGTCATTTCCGCATGCGCCTCGTCTTCGCCACCTCCAACTCGCACAAGACCGAAGAAGTCGCCGCCATCCTCGGCGGCGCATGGCAGGTCGAGGATCTCCGCGCCCATCCCGGCATCGTGCTCGACGAGGAAACAGGCGACACCTTTGAGGAAAACGCCATCATCAAGGCCGTCAGCGGCAGCCGGCAGCTTCCCGGCCTCCTCGTCCTCGCCGACGATTCCGGCCTTGAGGTCGATGCCCTTCGCGGCGCTCCCGGTGTCCGCAGCGCCCGCTACGCCGGCGAAAACGCCACCGCCGCCGACAACCGCGCCAAGCTCAAGGCAGAGCTCGCCCGCAGAGCCATGTACTCACGCTTCGCAGGCCGCTTCCGCTGCTGCATGGTGCTCGCCCGCGATGGCGAAGTCCTGCACGTCACCCACGGCGCAGTCGAAGGCTCCCTCATCACCCGCGAGGAAGGCGAAGGCGGCTTCGGTTACGACTCCCTCTTCATCCCCAACGGTTTCACGGAGACCTTCGGCACCCTTCCGGCGGAGACGAAAAACCAGCTCAGCCACCGCGCACGCGCCCTCGCCGCGATGAAAAAGAAGCTCGCCTCTTTGCGCTGATCCCATGCGCCGCCTCCTTGTCATCACGGTCACGCTCACGCTCGCCAGTTGCGCCCACCTTCCGCGTGCCACTCCCGTCGCGGATGCATCGCTGCCGCAGCCCGCTGCGGATCACCTTCCCGTCCCCGCCCCCTCCGACTGGCATCTTGACGCCCCCGCCGAAGGCCAGCCGCTCAGCGGAAATGCCACGGCCATGACGCTCGGCGTCAGCCGCGGCGGCCACTCTGTCGATTTGCAGCTCATCCTCTTCGACGACCGCGACTGCGACCTCCGTGTCATCGACCAGCCCGAGGACTGGTCCGGCGGCGGCAAGATCACCGAATGCATGCGCAAAGCAGGAGCCGTCGCCGGTGTGAACGGCGGCTTCTTCACTCCCGAATTCAAGCCCATGGGCCTCATGATCGCCGACGGGGAAAAGATCGGCGCCTGGCAGACCGGCCCGCTGCTCACCGGCGCCGTCGTCGTCGATGCCCGTCCGCAACTGCTGTGGAATGCCGAGATGCGCACCCGGGAGGCCCGCCATCTGCTCCAGGCCGGCCCCCGCCTCGTCGATGCCGCGCGTCCGGTCACCGGCCTCGAACGCGTCAAGCACACCACCCGCACCTTCATCGCCACCGACGGCGCCCATCGCTGGCTCCTCGGCCTCGCGCACGGCGTCAGTCTTGGCGAACTCGGCGAAATCCTCGCCACCCCCGGACTGGTGCCCGGCTTCCAGGTGCATCGGGCTCTCAACCTCGACGGCGGCCGCTCCTCCGCCCTCTACTACCGCACCGCCGACGGACAAGAACACGCCGACCCCGGCTGGAGCACCGTCCGCAACTACCTTGGCATCGTCCCCCGCTGACCCTCAGGTTTTCCACGGCCAGCGCTCCCGCGAGAAAGGCACTTGAAGATGGGGCACAAAGTGAGCGAGGGAGTTATCGAGAGGACAGACTGCGGACGTGCGGGTAATCGAGAATTTTATGATCCGATGTGATGACCGTGAACTGATGGAACCGCGCTGTGGCAACGATGAGGCGATCGGCCGGGTCTTTGTGAAATGGAGCAGGAAGCCGGGAGCATTCGATGGCGATCCCGGGGGTGATAGGGAGGACAAGACTCCGCCGTGCAGGCAGTGCGATCTCGAACCACCGCTCCAAGGAAACGCCCAGGATCAGATCGCCAACCTCGGCTTTGCGGACCACTTCCAGCAGGGTGATGTCAGCGATGCTGAAAACAGGCTGCTGGTTGATAAGCGAGCGGACTTCGGGCCTCAATTTTTGAGGCGCGATGAAGGCATCCAGCCAGGCGCAGGTGTCGAGCAGTTACGGGCCGGTCATTTTTTCGCCTCCTGGAAGGCCTCCCATTCTTCGGGAGCGAAGGCTGGCTCGTCTGGATCATAGTCAGGGCCGTAGGACATGGTGCCAACACCACTCCCGATCCAATCTGCCAAAGTGCCCGCCGGCTCCTCCTCAAGCGGCGGGCTGAGCACGGCCACCACTTTGCCGCTGTTGAGAATCTCAATGATGGTGTCGCCATGCTCCACGGCTTTGATCTCGTCGATGCAATGCGCCGCAAAGCTGCCAAGGCTGAGTTGTTTCGTGCTCATGCGCATGATGGTAATGGTTCGTCGTAAAAGCGTCAATGCCCTCAAACGACTCGCAGAGAATGATCGAAGGAGCCAGCGCCACGGTGGAGAGGCCGCCACGGGCGTCCTCGACCTGCTCGTCCCCATTGTCCTGTAGCGGGTCAAGGGATCGCCGCCGGGCATTTGGCAAAAACATGTTCACATCCCATCCCAACCTTCCCGTCTCCCCGTCTCCCCGTCTCCCCAGTCTCCCGTTGACTCCCTCGCGCCTCACGCTCGTGTCGCCCTTTGGGCTTCGCTTCGCTCAGTCTGTCTCGGCTCCCGCCAGTCGCCTCGGCTCTCCACGTCTCCCGTTGACTCCCTCGCGCTCACGCTCGTGTCGCCCTTTGGGCTTCGCTTTGCTCAGTCTGTCTCGGCTCCCGCCAGTCGCCTCGGCTCTCCACGTCTCCTCTTCTCAAAGCCTCCTCGTCTCGCGCCAAAGCCGCCTCTCCCCTCAATCCTCCAGATACTTCAGCAGCTTGTTCAGTTCCTGCTGAGTGGCGGTGAGGGTGGTCATCACTTCGGTGCGCCGGGGTTCGGCGAGATCGAGGGCCATGTCGATGAGGCGGTTGAGCTTGGGTGCCATGGCCTTCACTTCAGCCTCTTCCTCATCACTGAGGCTGGTCTGAGCGATGAGTTCCAAAAACCGGTCCACGAGAGGATTGTAGTGCAATGGAATCATCTCATCGGCGATTTCACCCCACATTTGTCGGCTGAGCGCTTGCAGTTCGGCCCATTGCTCATCGGACATGTCTTCGCCCCGCTCCTGCATCTTCTCGCGCGTCACCTCGATGAAAGCCTCCGCATGGGCCAGATCTTGGGTCAGCCACTCATGGCAGGCCTGCGGGGATGAAAACCTCTGGAGATCCTTCTCGAACTCCGGGTCCTGCTCTTCTGAAGGCTGCTTCATGTGGGGAAAGCTAGCCGTGAGACGCGGCGAGTCAAAAAAACGCCACCACCAAGCGGCAAGCCTGACACTTCCCTCCGTCTCCCCGTCCCCAAGTCCCCAAGTCTCCTCTTCTCCCAGTCCCCAAGTCTCCCCCTCTTCGCCAAGTCCCGCCTCCCCCGCCGTTCCTCGCGTCGCCCGTCACGCGCACGCCGCCGGACCTGAACAGTCCGAAGCAATCTTTCTCGCCCCCGATTCTGGAACTGAGGAACATCAGGCCGTCCGGAATTCAATGTTCATTATTCAGCGTTCAGTGTTCCCCGTCTCCTCTTCTTCAGGCTTCCTCACCGTCCCACCGGTCAATGCTTTGCCCACCGTTTCCACTCTGGAATGCTGACTTTCTTGCCGGATAGATTGGGAGCAGCCATGGTTATTTGAATCGGAACCGAAATAACGGATTTCAAGTTATTAGGTAATATGCACGAATCTAGCCTTTGTTTGCTTCGAAAGTTCTCACCGCTTTTGCCAATACAATATCTGCTTTATAAAAAGTGAGGGCATCAACCGACAATCCTATTACCGCTGATAGAAAAGCGATGACTGCTAGCGACGAAGGCGGATTCCAGGACGGCAACATCACGGCAACAACAGCCACAAGACAAAAAATTACAGCGTGGATCACGCCACAAATTAGAACAATCTCCAACCGCCAAAAATCCGGCCACTTTTGAAGCAAAAACTGTTTGTCGGCATCCTGAAACAAGGTCGTTTTCCACGCGCTAATAATCCAGACCGTTATCGCAATGGGAATCGACGCTGACCACATTACCTTGTCCTCAGAAGGCTCCCAAACTGCAAGTAAATCGTCTATTCTATTCTCAAAGAATACGAACACACATAGAGCAACAGCCCACACAAGCGCTTCGCTGCTCACAAAAAACGCCCGCACATACTCTTTAATGACCTTCATTGTGCTTCATGTTTCGCTCAGAGCTTATCGATGCAAATGCTCGTGTGGCACGCTCGGCCAATTCCTGCGGGTCGGGATCTTTAAAGAATTTGAAGTGCTTCTGGGTATCTAAAGTTCGGATGATAATTTCATCCCCATCTTTTTCGCCCACAACCTTTCCTTTGCCATAGCCATCAGCAGCCATCAATATCGCAGCGTCACCAATAGCTGGCACTGTTTCTGGTTCATAATTTGGGTTGGCGAGTATTCCCTGTATGAGTTGGACGATTTGAGTGCTGATTCCGCCACCTTTCTCGTTTACTTCTGTGACTGTAACACTTTCGGCATTGCGCTCCTCGACATACTCATTGAGCGATTTCCACAATCGCCCAAAGAGAGGGTTTGGAGGATGAACGGTTGCTGAGATTTCTAGGGCGTGTTTTAAAATTGTACAGATAGAGCAACTGGTGTAGCGAGAAGAATGGAATTACATCCAAGCTATCAGTTGGCGGTGCCCAAGCTGGCCCGTGTTATAAGAGCCATAGATTCCTAAA
>Ga0315900_10002570_pt1 | contig 27532 bp, 27 predicted proteins | sample LakEriMetagenome_FD_203521 | JGI IMG/M metagenome (GOLD analysis project Ga0315900, IMG submission 203521) | Freshwater fungal communities from buoy surface, Lake Erie, Ohio, United States - Buoy 12 MA114 | ecosystem: Environmental > Aquatic > Freshwater > Lake > Lake biofilm | place: USA: Lake...
AACTTGAAGGCCGTGCGAACTACCGCCGCGCAATTAAGTCTGCTATCCAAGCAACAATGCGTGCAGGTGCAGAAGGAATCAAAATTCGTATCGGTGGTCGTTTGGCAGGTGCCGAGATCGCTCGTACCGAAGAGTATAAAGAGGGTCGTACTCCACTCCATACGTTCCGCGCAGATATCGACTATGCAAACGTTGAAGCCCTAACCGTTTATGGTAAGTTGGGAATCAAAGTGTGGATCTTTAAAGGAGAAGTACTCCAGAAGCGTGAATTGACTCCATTCGCTGCCGCTGAAGGCACCGGAGGCGAACGCAGCAACACAGGCGATCGTCGCGGAGGCGGTGACCGTCGTGGTGGTGGTGATCGTCGCGGAGGCGGAGAGCGCCGTGGTGGTGGCGAACGCCGTGGAAGCGGAGATCGTCGCGGAGGTGGAAGTGGTGAACGCCGCGGAGGTGGCGGAGAACGTCGCGGTGGCGGCGGAAATCGCTCCTAATCCATTCCTCTTCTCCCGATAATTAGAATCTAGACGCTCGCCGTCTTGTCTGTTGTCGGTTCCTTTAGCCCTCTCAATGTATGGCTACAATTAAATTAAGTCATTGATTGACAAGCATTTAAAAAAATATTTAAAATGTTACAGCCAAGACGCACGAAATATCGGAAGCAACATAAAGGCCGCAATACCGGGCTTGCCTATAAAGGGAGCTCTATCTCTTTCGGTTCTTTTGGATTGAAAGCCTTGGAGCATAGCCGTATCACCGGTCGCCAAATTGAAGCTGCCCGTATCGCCCTCACTCGTAATATGAAAAGAGAGGGTAAGGTCTGGATCCGTATTTTCCCAGATAAGCCAATTACCTCTAAGCCAGCCGAAGTACGTATGGGTAAGGGTAAAGGTGCTGTTGATCATTACGTAGCGCTGGTCCAGCCTGGACGTATCATTTTTGAAATCGAAGGGGTAAGTCCTGAAATTGCGACGGAAGCACTCCGTTTGGCAGCTCAGAAGTTGCCAATTCTTTGCAAAATGGTTACTCGTTACGACTTCGAAGGATAAAAAATAACCCGGGTTAAAGCATTTTCGCTGGCACCCGATTAAACAACTCATAAGTAATGGCTAAGCAAAACTTGGTACTTGCTGACAAAAGCGCGGAAGAATTGCAGGCAGAATTAGGTAGCTTGCAAGGTGAATTGACCACCATGAAGTTTGACCACGCCGTAAAAGGCCTGGCTAACCCCATGGAACTGCGTCAAATGCGCCGCAACATCGCTCGCATTATGACTGAACTTCGCCAACGCGAATTGTCGTCTATGCCGGCTGAATCTCTTGAAATGCGTTCTAAAATCCGCGCGCGTCGCCGCCGCCAAAAATAATTAATACGATCACAATGGAAGTACGTAACCTTCGCAAACAGAAAATCGGTACGGTCGTCTCCGATAAAATGGATAAAACCATTGCCGTGATGGTAGAGCGCCGCCTGATGCACCCTATCTACGGGAAATTCGTGAAGCGGACTAAAAAATTCTTCGCCCACGATGAAGAGAATACCTGCAAGGTAGGCGATAAAGTGCGCATCATGGAAACGCGCCCACTCAGCAAAAATAAGTGCTGGCGCTTGATCGAGATCCTTGAACGGGCTAAGTAACGCTTTTTCATCCGGTCTTACTCAGTTTAATTGTCAAAAGAAAAAATCATAAGTCATGATTCAGCAAGAATCTCGCTTAAACGTAGCCGATAATTCCGGCGCTAAAGAAGTGCTTTGCATCCGTGTTCTGGGTAGTACCAGACAACGTTATGCTTCCATCGGTGACAAAATCGTGGTGACAGTAAAAGACGCTTCACCAGGCGGTGTCAAAAAAGGAACGGTTTCTAAAGCGGTTATCGTACGCACCAAAAAAGAAATCCGCCGCCGCGATGGATCCTATATCCGCTTCGACGACAATGCAGTTGTTCTCCTGAATAACTCAGACGAACCACGCGGTTCTCGTATCTTCGGTCCAGTAGCGCGTGAATTACGCGATAAAGACTATATGCGTATCGTCTCCTTGGCACCAGAAGTACTATAATTTTTCACTTTAGCAAGGTTTTACAATGGCCACTCAGCAAAAGGTAAAGCGCTTTAAGCTCAAACAAAATATCCGCTCTGGTGATAACGTAGTCGTTATCGCAGGAGATGACAAAGGCAAAACCGGTGTGGTGCTTGCCGTACAACTCGACAAACAGCGTGCAATCGTTGAAGGTGTCAATATCGTCAAGAAACACGTAAAAGCTACTCAAGATGCTGAGGGCGGTATCCAAGAAATGGCCGCACCTGTGCACTTGTCTAATCTTGCACTGGTTGACCCTAAGACTGGATCTGCTACTCGCGTAGGTCGTAAACTCGTGGACGGTAAAAGCGTCCGCTATTCTAAGAAAACTGGAAATATCATCTAACGATGAAATACGAAGCTCGTCTTAAGACAAAATACAAAAAAGAAACTGTTCCAGCTCTTATGGCGCAGTTCAATTATTCCTCTGTGATGCAGGTTCCAAAATTGGAAAAAATCTGTATCAACCAAGGAATAGGTGACGCAACCGGTGATAAGAAGTTAATCGATATCGCTGCGCAAGACCTCACTACCGTAACCGGTCAAAAGGCTGTGCCTACCAAGGCTAAAAAGTCAGTCTCTAACTTTAAGTTGCGGGAAGGTATGCCAATCGGTGTTCGCGTTACCCTTCGCGGAGAACGAATGTACGAATTCCTCGATCGCTTCATCTCTATCTCCATGCCGCGTGTACGCGACTTCCGTGGACTTAATGATAAATCGTTCGATGGTCGTGGCAACTACTCCATGGGTATTACTGAACAAATTATCTTCCCTGAGATTGATATCGATAAGGTAAACAAAATCATGGGTATGGATATTACCTTCGTGACTTCCGCTAAAACGGATGCCGAAGCTTACGCCTTACTAAAGGAACTAGGTGTTCCATTCGTAAAACGTTAATTTCAACTGCAAACCACTCAAACGCTTCTATAAAGCAATGGCAAGAAAATCTATCATCGCCCGCGAACATAAGCGCGAACGCCTGGTGGCTAAGTACGCTGATCTTCGCAAGAAATTAAAAGAAGAGGGCGACTACGATGCGCTCGATAAACTCCCGCGTAATGCTAGCCCTGTTCGCTTGCACAATCGCTGCAAACTCACCGGCCGTCCAAAAGGTTACATGCGTAAATTTGGTATATGCCGTGTTAAGTTTCGTCAAATGGCGCTTGATGGCAAAATTCCAGGAGTCACTAAGTCTTCTTGGTAGTCACGCAGTTGTAATTAAATAGGGGTGCAAGTGCTACTTCATTCCGCTCAATTATTAAATCACTCAATCATATAATATAATGCAAGTCACCGATCCGATAGCAGATTACTTGACCCGCATCCGCAACGCTCAGATGGCGGGCCATCGTATCGTGGAGATCCCCGCTTCTAATCTAAAGAAGCGTATCACGGAGATTTTGTATGAGCAAGGCTATATTCTTAAATATACCTTTGATAGCGAAGGCGCTCACAAACAAGGGGTTATCAAAATCGCCCTCAAATACGACCCAGTGACGAAAAAGCCAGTCATCCAAAAGTTGGCTCGCGTAAGTCGCCCAGGTCTGCGTCGCTTCTCAAATTCATCCAGCATCCCACGTGTAATCAATGGCCTTGGTACCATGATCGTCTCTACCTCTAAAGGCGTGATGACCGATAAGCAAGCCAAAGAACACAATGTAGGCGGCGAATTGCTCTGTTACGTATATTAATCTGGGAGTTATCCGGGTTCTTCATACCCTCAATCTAAATTGAATCAGCAATCCTCTTTTCTACACATCATTCTTTATTCATACTTGAGTTAGAATATGTCTCGTATAGGTAAACTCCCGATTGAACTTCCCGCAAAAGTGGAAGTACTTGTTGCCTCTGATAATACAGTTACTGTGAAGGGCCCAAAAGGCTCCCTTTCACAGAAGGTAGATCCCGACATCAGTGTCGCTGTTGAAGATGGTAAAATTAATGTCACTCGCCCTACTGATCAAAAGCGGCACCGTTCGCTTCATGGTCTGTACAGAGCGCTCATCAGTAATATGGTGGTGGGTGTAAGCGATGGCTATGTGCGTGAAATGGAGGTAATCGGTGTCGGTTACCGCGTCGAAAATCAAGGTAACTTGCTGACGCTAACCATCGGCTACTCGCACCCAGTTATCTTCTCTATTCCATCCGAAATCAAATTGACTACGGCCATGGAAAAAGGTTCTGCTCCGCTGATCCGCCTGGAAGGTATCGATAAAGAACTCCTTGGCCAAGTATGCGCAAAGGTTCGTTCTTTCCGTAAGCCTGAACCTTACAAAGGAAAAGGTATCATGTTCAAGGGTGAACAAATTCGTCGCAAAGCTGGTAAGACAGCTGGCGGTAAGAAGTAATCTTAACTGAATTAACGTTGGTACCGGTCGGTATCGGTCCAATAACTTATTCGTTTTTACAATGAAACGCACAAAAAAAGAAAGTCGCCATCGGATCCATCTCCGGATCCGCAGCAAAATAAAGGGAACTAGTGAGCGTCCTCGCTTGTCTGTCTTCCGCTCCAATAAGTCCATCTATTGTCAACTGATCGACGATACGAAAGGCCTTACTGTAGCTGCAGCTTCCTCTCACAACCTCGATTCAAAAGCCTCTGGCGTTGAACAAGCAGTAGCTGTCGGTAAACTGGTGGCTGAGCGTGCTCTAGCTGCGGGTATAAAGAATGTCGTTTTCGATCGCGGTGGCTATTTATACCATGGCCGTGTGAAGGCTCTGGCAGATGGCGCTCGTGAAGGTGGCCTGCAATTTTAACCGAATCCCTTATCACCACTCAGCAATTTAACTTTTGCAAATGGCAAAGCAAAATTTTGATAAATCAAATGCTTCTTCCAGTGAAGCACCCGAACTCAAGGAAAAATTAGTAGCACTTAATCGTGTTTCTAAAGTTACCAAAGGAGGTCGTACCTTTACTTTCGCAGCTGTCGTTGTTATTGGTGATGGCAAGGGTACCATCGGTCAGGGCCTCGGTAAGGCCCGGGAGGTTTCCGAAGCGATCGCTAAAGCACAAAAAGACGCAGAAAAAAATCTGGTGAAAGTGCCGATTATTAATGGTACAATCCCACACGAAGCACATGGTAAGTTCGACTCCGGTCGTGTGTTTATCAAACCTGCTGCCCACGGTACCGGTGTAATTGCAGGTGGTGCTATGCGCGCAGTGCTTGAAATGGTAGGTGTACACGACGTTCTTGCCAAATCTCAGGGTTCCTCTAACCCTCACAACGTCGTTAAGGCTACTATCGAAGCACTCAAAAGTTTGAGAAGCCCTTCCGAAATCGCTCGGATGCGTGGCATTTCTTTGGAAAAACTCTTTAATGGCTAATACCATGAGCAAAATTAAAATTACCCTCGTTAAAAGCCCAATCGATAAGAGCAAGCGTCAAAAAGACACCCTCAAATCGCTAGGCTTTAATAAAGTAAATCAGACTGTTGAGCGCGAAAACAATCCGCAAACAATGGGTATGATTCGTGTTGTAGAACATTTGGTGCAGGTTGTTGAAGCCTAAATCCAGCTCTTCTTCGTATTTGTTAAAATTTAACATTCAGTATAATGGAACTCGGTAATCTCCGTCCTGCAGAAGGCTCTGTAAAAACCCGTAAACGTATCGGTCGCGGTACTGGTTCTGGTCGTGGTGGTACTTCTACTCGTGGTCACAAGGGTGACAAAGCACGTAGCGGTTTTAAAGCAAAACGTGCGCACGAAGGTGGTCAGACGCCTATGCAACGTCGTCTTCCAAAACGCGGTTTCAAAAATATCAATCGTGTTGAATATGTTCCTCTTAACTTGGCCGCTCTTGAAGTGCTCGTTAAGAAGTCCGGAACATCCAACTTTACCCTCGAATCGTTGGTCGGTCTGGGTGTTGCTAAGGCAACTCAGCAGATTAAGATCCTCGGTACTGGTAAATTGACAGCTAAGGTAGATATTACTGCTCACGCTGTTTCACAATCGGCTCGCACCGCTATCGAATCCCTCGGTGGCTCTGTTACTATCGCTTAAAATCCACTGCTGACGTAATGAAATTTCTTACGGTCATAAAAAATATTTGGAGCATTAAAGAATTGCGTGAGCGTATTGTCTTCACGTTGCTCCTGTTGCTCATCTACCGCGTAGGTACTTGGGTGGTACTTCCAGGTGTTGTACCAAAGGCTCTGAAAAACTATGGCGGTGATAACACTTCCGGTGACCTTTTAGGTTTGGTAAATACCTTCACTGGAGGTGCTTTTGATAACGCCGCGATCTTCGCTCTGGGTGTAATGCCGTACATTACGGCTTCCATTATTGTCCAGCTCCTCGGTTTTGCTGTTCCATACTTTCAACGGCTGCAGACGAAAGAGGGTGAAAGTGGAAGGAAACGTTTGAATCAAATTACCCGTGTCTTAACCATTGCTATCGCATTGGTACAAGCGGGTGGCTATCTTCAAATGGTTCGTGGTATGCAAGGCGCCGTTTCCCCGAACATTGCTCCTTCTTTGTTCTGGTTTGGTAACTTGATCGTTCTAACAGCCGGTACTATCTTCTGTATGTGGTTGGGCGAGCGTATCACGGACAAAGGGATTGGTAATGGTATTTCCTTGATCATTCAAGCTGGTATCATCGCTCGTTTGCCACAAGCATTTATCTTTGAATTCCAAAACTTATTCGGAGATAACCGTCTGTTGCTCTTCTTTGTGGAAATGATTTTGTTCTTCCTCATCGTAATGGCTACAGTGCTGGTCGTTCAGGGGGTTCGTAAAATTCCACTCCAATTTGCTAAACGAATGGTGGGCCGTTCTGGTGCAAGTATGCCGCAATCCAGTGCACGTGATTACCTTCCTTTAAAAGTGAACTCTGCGGGTGTTATGCCGATCATCTTTGCTCAGGCGTTGATGTTCCTTCCAGCAACCGCAATGACGTACATAAACGGTACAGGTTCTGCTGCTGGTACTTCCATGTTTAGCGATATTTATTCCTTTGGTTATAACCTGGCTTTCTTTATCCTGATTGTTGTGTTTACTTATGTGTACACTGCTCTTATGATTAACCCAGGCAACTATGCGGATTACTTAAAGCGCAGTAATGCCTTTATTCCTGGAGTGAAGCCCGGTGAAGCTACTGCTGAGTATATTGATAGCATCATGACCCGGATTACCTTGCCAGGTGCTGTTTTCCTCGGCTTGTTGGGTATTTTACCTTCATTGGCAGCTTCTTTCGGTGTTAACCAACAGTTTGCTTTGTTCTTTGGTGGTACTACCTTGTTGATTATGGTAGGCGTTGCTTTGGATACATTGCAGGTGATTGAAAGTTATCTGTTGACTTCTAAATACGATGGTTTGATTAAGTCTGGCCGTATTCAAGGCCGCTCTTCACAGGGTGTTCAACTTGGTCAACCACAGTAATCGGGTAGTTCATAACCATGGGGGTGTTCACGCAGGGGCAAGGCCGAAATATAATTTACAAGACGGCTGAAGAAATTGAGTTGATTCGTCAGTCTTGTATTTTAAATTGCAAGACCTTGGCGCATGTCGCTTCCATTTTAAAGCCCGGTGTTACTGGTGCCCAAATTGACCAAGCAGCTGAGACCTTTATTAGGGACCATAAAGCAGTGCCTGCTTTCAAAGGTTATGGCAGCCCTTCTAATCCTTTCCCAGCTACGTTATGTATCTCCTACAACGATATTGTTGTCCACGGGGTGCCTAGTAAACGGGAGTTTAAGGAAACCGATATAGTTTCGGTTGATTGTGGGGTCTTGATGAATGGTTTTTACGGTGATGCCGCTTATACCTTCGCAATGAATGGGGTAGCTCCTGAGACCATTGAATTATTGGAAGTAACCTATGGTTCTTTGTATTTGGGAATTAAACAAGCGGTGGTTGGTAATCGAATTGAAGATATTTCCTTCGCAGTACAAGATTATTGTGAACGAAAACATAAGTACGGAGTAGTACGGGAGTTAGTGGGACATGGTTTGGGGCGTTCTTTGCATGAGGAACCAGAAGTACCCAACTTTGGTAGGCGAGGTCGGGGAGTTGTAATGCGGGAGGGTCTTGTAATTGCGATCGAGCCAATGGTTAATCAGCGGCTTCGAGATGTGTACCAAGGCAACGACGGCTGGACAATTCGTACAAAGGATCACTTGCCAAGTGCACACTATGAACATACAGTGGCAGTCAAGAAAGGAGCTGCGGATATTCTTTCCGATCACAGCTTTATTCTGGATGAAATAAAAAATAATCCTGAAATGCAAATTATTTTGCCAAAAATGTAGACCTTTGCACCCCGAAACAAAAACGACCAAATTTTACGTTTTTAAGGCATTTTATGGCAAAAGAAGATTTGATAAAACAAGACGGCGTGGTAGATGAAGCGCTTTCTAATGCGAATTTCAAGGTTCGTTTAGAAAATGGTCATATTATCCTCGCTACAATTTCAGGGAAGATGCGGATGCACTATATCCGGATTTTGCCTGGTGATAAGGTGTCTATTGAAATGTCGCCCTATGATTTGACCAGGGGCAGAATTATTTATCGTTATAAATAAAAAACAACTATACAATGAAAGTCAGACCGTCCATCAAAAAGCGTTCTGCTGATTGCAAGATTGTGCGTCGTAATGGCAAACTTTATGTAATTAACAAGAAAAATCCCAAGTTCAAGCAACGTCAGGGATAAACTTATCTGTCGAACAACAAATTTATCTGTACAATATGGCACGTATTGCAGGCGTTGATTTGCCTAAAAATAAGCGGGGCGTCATCGGACTAACTTACATTTATGGTATCGGTCTTCCGACGGCTAAGCTCATTCTTGAAAAAGCAGGAATGGACGAGAACACAAAGGTTGATAACTGGACCGATGAAAATATTAAAGCCATCACGCGTATCATCGCTGATGAGTTCAAAACGGAAGGTCAATTGCGTTCTGAGGTTCAAATGAACATCAAGCGTTTGATGGATATTGCATGCTATCGTGGTTTGCGCCACCGTAAGGGTCTTCCACTTCGTGGTCAGCGGACTCGTACGAATGCGCGTACTCGTAAGGGCAAGCGTAAGACAGTAGCAAACAAGAAAAAGGCTACTAAATAAAATATCATTGGATAAAGAGGGTTTTATCTTCTTTTCTATTTAAGGCATTTTTACTACAATGGCAAAAGGCTCAGCAAAAAAAGTTGTTAAGCGCAAGGTTAAAGTCACTCCTGACGGGTTGGCATTTATCCAGGCTAGTTTCAACAATCTGATTATTTCAGTAACGAACAAACAAGGGGAAGTGGTTTCCTGGGCAAGTGCCGGCAAAGCTGGTTTCCGCGGTTCCAAGAAGAATACTCCTTATGCGGCTCAGGTAGCAGCAACCGATGCAGCGAAAGTTGCTTTCGATGCTGGTATGCGTACAGTAGATGTTTTTGTAAAAGGACCAGGTTCTGGTCGTGAGGCGGCTATCCGCGCTCTCGATGGTGCAGGTCTGAAGGTGCAAATCATCAATGACGTGACTCCAATGCCTCACAACGGCTGCCGCCCTCCCAAGCGTCGCCGCGTATAATTTTGATTGGGAACTAGTTATCCATTTAACAACGAATACTAAAAAGAATGGCTCGTTATACCGGACCAACTACCAAGAAATCGCGTTCCTTCGGTGAATCGCTCTTTGGGTACGATAAATACTTTGAGAAACGTAAATACCCACCAGGACAACATGGTCAGTCGCGCAAGCGCAAGGCTGGTTCTGATTATGGACGCCAATTGGCTGAAAAGCAGAAAGCTAAGTATACTTATGGTATCCTTGAAAAGCAGTTCTGGCTCACTTTTGTCAACGCTACTCGTCGCCATGGGGTAACAGGTGAAGTCCTGTTGCAATTGTTGGAGGCTCGTCTCGATAATACTGTTTTCCGTTTGGGAATTTCGCCAACTCGCCGCGGTGCGCGTCAGCTGGTTTCCCACCGCCACATAACAGTGAATGGTCACCTTGTGAACATTCCTTCTTACTCCCTGAAGCCAGGTGATGTAGTGGGTGTTCGTGGCCGTTCCAAGGCAATGGATATCGTGGTAACACATGCTAATGCCAAAACGAGCGACGCTCGGAAGTTTGGCTGGCTGGAGTGGAATCCTGACAAAATGGAAGGCGTGTTTTTGGCTTACCCACAGCGGGATCAAATTCCAGAGAAGATTAACGAACAGTTGATCGTCGAATTATACTCTAAGTAAGAATAATTGAGTGCGGAGGATTTCTGATCTTCCGCACTCCTTTTGCTTTATCTTGTAGTTTGACCCCCACTTACCAAATAACCCTTTAAATTAGGAGCGTTCCAAGATATGAGTATTCTCTATTTTCAAAAGCCCGAAAAAATCCTGCTTCAGAAAGCAACTGATTTTGAAGGCACTTTTGAATTCAAACCCCTCGAACCCGGTTTCGGCCAGACGGTAGGTAACTCCCTTCGTCGCGTTCTGCTCTCTTCTTTGGAGGGCTTTGCTATTAGTGCGATACGCATTGGTGGCGTCGATCATGAATTTGCTACCATTAAAGGGGTAGTAGAAGATGTGGTGGATATCGTGTTGAATCTCAAGCAAATCCGCTTAAAGTCTCTCGTTAACAGTGCTGATCTTCCTCTTGGCCATTCCGAACGGATTTTTATGACCGTTTATGGTAAGGATGAATTTCGCGCAGGCGATATTGACAGTTCCAATAATGTGTTCAAAGTAATGAACCCTGATTTGTTGATCTGTAGAATGGAGCCTTCTGTTACGCTTGAGTTGGAATTGACTATCACCAAGGGTCGAGGTTATCAGCCAGCTGATGATGGTGCTCCTAAAGATGCACCACTCGGGGTAATTCCAATTGATGCTATCTACACTCCAATAAAGAACGTGGCCTACAAAGTGGAAAATACACGTGTTGGTCAGCGTACGGACTATGAAAAGCTGGTAATTGATGTCAAAACCGATGGTACCATCCACCCAGAAGATGCCATCCGGGAGGCAAGTCGTATCCTGATTCAGCACTTGATGTTGATCACGGATGAGAATATCACGTTCGATACCCCATCTAATAGAGAGGAAAATGTGGTGGATGAGCATATCCTACACATGCGCAAGCTGTTGAAAACCTCTTTAGAAGATCTAGACTTGAGCGTTCGTGCTTACAACTGCTTAAAGGCTGCTAAAATTAATTCATTGGCTGACATGGTTCGCTACGATACCCACGAGCTTTTGAAATTCCGCAACTTTGGTAAGAAGTCCTTGGTAGAAATCGAAGAGTTGTTACAGGACAAGGGTCTTACCTTCGGTATGGACCTTGCTAAGTACAAGTTAGAAGAAGATTAGTTTATTTTTTCACAAGTGTAGTAACTGTTGAGCGCTGTTAAGGCGAACCGGTGCTACCACCTAAAGTAAGGTTCTATATAATGAGACACGGAGATAAAATTAACAACCTCGGTCGTACAGCTTCTCACCGGAAAGCAATGCTTTCCAACATGGCTGCTTCTTTGATTTTGCACAAGCGTATTACTACTACCTTGGCAAAAGCAAAAGCCCTTCGGGTGTTTTTTGAGCCTTTAGTTACCAAAGCGAAGGCCAACACTACCCACTCACGTCGCGTTGTGTTCAGCTACCTGCAGAACAAAGAGGCGATTAAAGAGCTTTTCGGAACAGTCTCTGAGAAAGTAGGAGATCGTCCAGGTGGTTATGTTCGTATCATCAAATTGGGTTTCCGTCGCAGCGATGGTACTGAGATGGCAATGATTGAATTGGTGGATTTCAACGAGGTGTACAATGTGAAGTCTTCAGGCGATGCTTCTAAAAAGAAAACTCGTCGTGGTCGTCGCACTGGTAGTACCGCTACTCCTGCGGTTGCAGCAGCAGCAGTTGCCGCTCCTGTAGTTGCGGATGTAGTGGAAGAGGCTCCAGCAGTGGAAGAGGCGCCCGAAGCGGATGCTTCAGCTGATGCGGCTACTCCCGCTGAATAAGATTTAGCTCCCGGTCTCGGGAGCACCCGGGGGATTAGCTCAGCTGGTAGAGCGCTTGCATGGCATGCAAGAGGTCATCGGTTCGAATCCGTTATCCTCCACCTACAAAGCTCCTTGCGCAAGCAGGGAGCTTTGTTATTGAGATGGCAGGGCTAAAGCCCCTTGGGATTGGTGGGAAATAAATTAATCGCTGCGCTAAGATTGTAGGGTCAAGGCTTATTTCCATTAAGTTATTATCTTTTGTTCCTTCCAACTTTTGCCTCAAGATTATATCCATCCTATAAATCAACTCTTACGGAGACAAACCGATAGTCTCTTTGGGCAAAGAATTTCCTTAACTATACCGTGCTAGCTATTGCCCATTTTTTGGGGTAGGTTTTATTTTTGTTCTCTGTATTGTTCAAAAAAGTTCATATCCGGCTCGTAGATCGTTTTGGGCTTTACTCCTAACTCTACCTCTTCAAACATTTCGACTAGTTTTTGTCCATCAATTAATTCTAGTTTGATGTTGTTTTTCTCTATTTCCAAGGCTGCTTTTGCGAATGACCCTGTTGTAATAAACAAACCTTTTTCTACACTTCGCTTATTGGTTTCCATTACTCCAATGAAGGCTTGTACTTTTTCAGTGGGTACGGTACCTGAGTAACGCTTACATTGAAAGTAGACACTCATATTAACAAATGGATTAATTTTTAGGTTTGCATAGCCATCTATCCCGCCATCATGTGATTGTTTTGATATTTCTATGTTTTCAAAATTATATTCCCTAAGTAATCTTCCACATAAATGTTCAAATCCTACCGGAGAAAGGCCCTGTAATACGTCAATTAATGGTACCTGAAGGTTGGTATTTTGACTCTCTACTTCTATTTCATCTATATTTGTTTCGATTGTTGTTTCTCTTTTTTCATTTTCTTTCTTACCTCTAAAGTCTGCCTGGATTTTGACCCATTTCAAAAATATTTCGTGGGCTTGTTTTTCATCTATTTCGGCTTTCCATCCTTTGGGACTCAAAGCCCAAATGCCTCTTTTGGAGGAGGCAAGTAGTTCCTCCCATACCATATACTGCCTGGCCCATGCTAATTGATTGGGGAATTTTAGGGTTCCTGATTTCCCATATCGTTCGTTGAGTACCTCGTCTGTCAACTGATAGTATTCACTGATCCACTGGCTTATTTCTTTTGGAGTTGCGGATCCATCAAGTGCTTTAAGTGCCTGTAATATGGGGCCAATCCATTTCACAAATTCTGTTTTGTTTTTTTTCTTGCTCATTCTATTTCCTTGATATTCTACTATTTGGACGGATAGGTGGCGTTTACCTGCTTTCCAATTCTCTTCTTTTTTTCTTGGATAATGCCTTTTTAAAACGTTGATCCTGGTTTAGTTTGGAATAACTACCCGTGCTTGAAGGACAAATTTCTTGTTTATTTGCCGTAAAATAGAATAATAATCGACTTGTTTGTTTCCCTCGGTTTGCAGCAGGAATCTAGTGTAGTGTTTTTTAAGTTACCTGCTCAATTATGTATGTAATTTGAGGTAGTCTTCAATTTTATTGATCTCTTTACTATTGCGCTTTAACTAATTGTTCCATTCGCATCAAGATTAAAATGGCCAAGCGCTTTTTTCTTCCGCTCCATCTAGTCAATGGGTAGTTTTATTTGCTGCACTTCCTTTTTTGCCGTTTTTCTATTCTTAAAAATTAAAGGAATAAAGGTTTTATTTAAAACCGTATTTTTGATACTTTTGCTATAAATTTACAAAAAATCTATTGCTGATTCCTTGTTCTGATGAAAAATGATGCTGTAAAGCGTGTAGTTCACCTGTTTCGTATTGGTTTCTTTCTTTTTGCTGGTTTTTCAACAAAAATCCTCAGTGGCCATCCGATTGATACTGTTATTCAGGTTTCCTGGGCTACTTGTCAAAGTACTTGTTCGGGCACCTTGGGTTCCAATATCTTCCCCAATGGTGATTTTGGGAGCGGTATTCCGAATATTTTCCCCACCAATCCCGGAATTGCTCCAGGATACAATTACCAATTAAATCCGCCGCCGAATGATGGTTGGTATTGTATCACCAATAATACCAGTAGTTGGGGGTCTTTTGCGGCATCCCGTTGGATTAAAATTGAGGACAATGGCCCCGAGCCCAATGGTTATATGATGGTGGTTAATGCTTCCTATCAGCCGGGGCTTTTTTATCAAAAAACAGTGGAGGTTTGCGAATTAACCACGTATGAATTTTCCATTGACGTTATAAATCTTTTTAAAAGTGCCTTTCCAAACGCCATCAAACCCAATCTCTCTTTTTTATTGGATGGTGTTGAGGTGTGTGAAACCGGAAATATACCTTCCGATGAGCAGTGGCATACCTCTCGGTTTTCTTTTACTACGGCTCCCGGGCAGACCTCTATTCTATTAGCACTTCGAAATAATGCTCCAGGTGGAAATGGGAATGACTTGGCGATCGACAATATTTCATTTCGGGCTTGTGGCCCTGAGATAATGGTTTCGGATACCGTATTTTTTTGTCCGGGCTCCATGGTTACCCTTGAACCCTCCCTATCCAGTTTCCCATTTAGCGCACCGACATATCAGTGGCAGGTTTGGTCGGATAGTGTTTGGGTATCCCTGCCGGCTGAAGATAGTACAACGCTAGTACTCCCTTCAGCCGTTGCAGGTCAGCAATACCGACTTTTAGTGGCCAGTGCGCTGGGCAACCTAGAGCTGGCCAATTGCCGGGTCGCCTCTGCACCCATCACCCTGGCTTATTCATATACCCTGCCAGTAGGAATTGGATTGGATTCCATTCCTTGCCCTGGTGATACCGGGGGCGCTTCTGCATCGGTCATTGGTGGGACTTCCCCTTTTGTGTATAATTGGTCCAATGGGGCGAATACCTCTGCGGTATCGGGTCTGGAGGCTGGCTGGTATGCCGTGACGGTGACGGATGGCAACGGCTGCACTGGGTCTGCCTCGGCATTGCTTCCCAGTGCCCAGGTAGCGTCCCTTAGCCTGCTGCCAACCCCGGTTTCGTGTCCGGGAGGAATGGATGGTGGCTTGGTAGCCTTGGTCAACGGTTGGGGAGGCTCTCTGATTTATAGCTGGAGTAACGGTCAATCCAATGCAAGTCTAGGCCAATTATCGGCTGGTGAATATGGACTTACCGTAACGAATGAACAAGGTTGCACATTAGAGGGGCTTGCGCTCGTTGAAACCTTGCCCAGTTTTAATCTTTCCTTGTTTTCCAGTCCTGCCACCTGTGCCCAAAGTCAGGATGGTCAGGCATGGGTGGAGGTGAATGGTTCGGGTGAGCCGTTTCTCTATTTATGGGAAAATGGTCAGTCAACTCCTCCAATTTCAGGACTCAGTTCGGGCTGGTATTCGCTTACCGTGACGAATAGTTGGGGCTGCACCCAGGTGGATTCTGTTTGGGTGGCAGCAGCAGCGCCTCTACAATGGGTGATCGAAACCATGGATGTTCGTTGTTCAGGAGGGAGTGATGGCATGGCAACGGCTGTGGTAAGTGGTGGACTTCCTCCCTATCAATATACCTATAGCATGGGTGGAATAGGTGCCACTGCAGGGCAACTTCCAGCAGGTACTTACAACCTGTTGATATCGGATAGTTTGGGTTGTATGGTTTCAACTTCCTTCCAAATTGAGGAACCTCCCTTATTGGAGCTTGGCCTACTGGTTACCGGAGTATCTTGTTACGCGGGTTTGGATGGGGAAGTGTATGTGGAGGCTGCTGGAGGAGTGGCTCCATATCAGTATCAGTGGGGCACCGGTGCCACAGGGGCTTCCTTGCAAGAAGTAGCGGCTGGGAATTATGAGGTGACCGTTACAGATAGCAATGGATGCCTTCAACTATCGAGTGCGGTAGTTTCCGCTCCCGATTCTTTGTTCCATTCTTTCCTGGAGGTGGCTCCACGCTGCTATTCCAGTTCGGATGGCAGTTTATCGGTGGTCATCGGTGGAGGAACCGCTCCTTACGTAGTTAACTGGGGGGATGGGAGCGCTGCTCCCGTTCGAAGCAACCTCCCCGCTGGGCACTATGTGGTTACCATAGTAGATGCGAAGGGCTGCCAATCGGTCGGTAGTGCTGTTTTAATGCCACCGGAGGAGCTGCGTTTACTCCTGGAGGCGGAGGCGGAGACCTGTCTGGGCTTCGCGAATGGGCGAATAGAGGCTTGGGTACAGGGTGGGGTAGGGCCTTATATATGGTCATGGTCGAACGCTGGCACAGGCCCCGAGCAGTTGGGTTTGGCTGCAGGAACCTATCGGGTTACGGTTACGGATGTCCAAGGTTGTACTGTATCGGGAGAGGAAACAATTTTTACGGCGGTGACCCCCTTTGTTGACTTGGGGCTAGACCTCCAGTGGAAACTGGGAGAGTCTTTGGTCTTGTCTGCACAGCATCTTTATCCGGATTCGAGTACGTTGACCTATCAGTGGGAGGGTATTGGTGGCGATACCAGCTGCATTGGTTGTTCCTGGATTTCGTTTGTGCCGGTTCAGTCTGGCTGTCAACGGTTAATTCTTTCCAACGAGGAAGGTTGTATTGCCCGGGATTCGGTTTGTATTACCATCGATTCGCGTCGGGAGCTATACATTCCGAATGTTTTTCACCCGGATAAAGATGGTTGGAATGATTTTTTTACGGTTTATTCCGATCCATCGGTGAAAACGCTTCGCAGGCTGAGTGTTTACAGCCGTTGGGGGGAAGAAGTATTTAGAGCGAACAATATACCCACCAACGAAGAGCTATTGGGTTGGGACGGCAGGCATCGGGGATTGGACATGTTGCCGGGGGTATATGTATATCAAGTGGAAGTTGAATTTTGGGATGGGGAGCTGAAGTGGTACAGTGGGGATGTAACGTTAGTGCGATGAAGGGGGCGCACTCTCTGTTTTGGATTGGTTTTTGGGGTTTTGCTATTCTTATTGGAGCCAATAGGTTTCGGCTGCAGCATCGTTATTGGCTACCAGTATTGTTCTTCTGTTTTTCCCTCGAAGAAGTAGTAGGTCCCTGACTTCTTTGTTGGCCCAGAACCCACTTTTGATTCCTTCGAGCGGCATAAATTGGTTAGATGGCGTTCCAATTAACACCAGCCCTGTCCCTGCATCACAGCGATTGGTTTCCACCTCCATACCATATTTATTGCCCGCGATCAGGATATCTTTTCGGCCGTCACCGTTTACATCTTCGACGAGAATGCCCATAGTTGGGGCAATTTGGGCTTGTCGGGGCAGTTCATGTTGGATAAAGGTGCCATTTTTATTTTCCCACCAGGAGGTAGCGAGTGTAAAGCAGTTGAGTTGGAGGGCTTTGTCCAGGATTTCCCGACTATACACATCGGTAATGGTGGCTTTCCCGTAGTCTTTGGCGTAGAGAAACTTCTTTTTCAAACTGGGAATGTGTTTGGTTAGCACCTCTTTTTGCACCATTGGGTGCCATTCCCCATATTCAGGGATGGCCATTATTGGATCCAACGTTCCGTTACCGTCAAAATCGCCTGCATAGCACTGCAAAGGAGCTGCTGCGGAGGCGGTATATTTAGTATTGAATCCTAGGTTGCCGGTGACTAGATCCATGTCGCCATCTCCGTCCAGGTCATCGCAGATCAGTCGATTCCAGAGTCCATTGCTTTTTTGTAGGCCTGGGTAGTCATTTTGCTTAACAAGTTGGCCATTTTGAAACTTAAAAACGGTGATTGGCATCCATTCTCCGCAAACGATTAGCTCGGGGCTGGGGTCTGCATCAATGTTGGCCCAAACCAGGTCGGTGATCATTCCACAGAATTTGAAGTCAGGGGCTACCTGGGCAGTCACATCGGTAAAGCGATCTCGGTCATTACGGAGTACTGCGCTGGCGGGTGGGAGGGGCCAGTTGGCTGGTTTAACGCGTCCGCCGATAAATAAATCCAGGTCACCATCGCTGTCGTAATCATGGGCGACCACTCTTCCGCCGATATCCGGTAGAGGAGGGAGTACATTTGGAGGTGTTTTCCTAAAATCTCCTTTCCCATCGGCATTGATGTAAAGTCGATGTTGCCAAGCCTGGGGAGAGGTAGCTTCGGCGCCCCCGCTGAGCACTACTAAGTCTAGGTCGCCATCGGCGTCGGCATCGAAGAAGCAAGCACCATGGTCTTCAAACAGTTTATCTGCTGTGAAACTAGGGGATTGAAGCGGTTTGAATTGGCCGTTTTCTTGTTGGATAGCGAGGGTAGCAGGTTGGTCAAATGCATTCCCTATAAACAAGTCTTCTAATCCGTCGCCATTGACATCTCCTTTTGCTGTGAAGGGCCCCAAGTCGGAGCAGCTCCAGGCGTTGAGCGGCCAGGTTTCAAAATCGTTGAACTCATTTTCTGTATGTTGGAAATTTAGGGCTTTATTTTTGGCAAATAGGGGCTTTGTGGAAGCGGGGTCAGGGCAAATACTAGCAACAGGGCCTCCTTGTGCGTCGGTTTGACGAAGGACAAGTCGTTGATTAACTTGTACATTTTCCATGGTCAATGTTTTACCATTTGGGAAACGAACGGTTAGGCGGTCAATGGTACTCGTTTTCCCAAGCCCAAAATGGAGCAGGTGTTCGACGGAGGAGAAAATGCCTCGAGTAGGAAATTGTTCGGCATATTGAATTTTGCTTCCCTCGTATTCTATTAAGCAAGAAGCGCCAACGGCAAATGGATTTTTTTCGCCACCGACCAATTTCAGTTGTAGGTAATTATTTCCCGTTTTTCCTACGCTTTTATTTTCATAGATATAGGCTGGCTGTTCGAGGTTGTTAATGACCAGTTCCAGGTCGCCATCTTTATCGAGGTCGGCCCAGACCGAGCCGCAGGACCAGGAGGCGGGTATGGTCATCCATTTTCCACTGGAGTCGTCGAATTGAAGGTTTCCTTTGTTTTGGAAGCAGAAATTACGCACCTTGAAGGTGGGCACTAATTTCAGGAAATCATCAAAGTTGGGGTAAATATCGCGGAGGCGTCTGCCCGTTCCGTGTGTTTTTTGAATTTCTGGTAGAATAAAATCGGCGAAGTCCCGGCTGGTCACTTCTCTTCGGTATCCATTGGTGACATGTAGGTCCCGGAGCCCATCATTGTCGATATCGAAAAGGAGTCCGCTCCAGCTCCAGTCGGTTTTGTACACCCCATTAATACAGGCTACATCACTGAAGGTGTTGTTTCCATTATTGCGTTGAAGTACATTTTGGACGACGGGTTCGAAGTACCCATTTTTAATGAGGGCGGTGTATTTACTGAGGGTATTCGTTGCCAGGAAGGCTTTTTGGCGCTGATTATGGGCAGAAAGCATATCCACGGCGTATAAATCCACCAAACCATCGTTGTCGAAGTCGGTGATATCGGTACCCATGGTATGTTGGGAGGAATGCTGGAAATATTGGCTAAGCTGGTCGGTGAATCCTCCTTTTTTATTATTGATGTAGAGTAGGTCGGGCTGAATAAAGTCATTGCCGACATATACATCGGGCCAACCATCCCGGTTGAAGTCAGAGATCGAGACACTAAGGCCGTAAGCCAGGTTTTGGATACCTGTTTTTTTGGAGGCATCGACAAATTTGCCATTGACATTTTCGTAAAAACGATCGGAGTCAAATTCAAGTCGGGGCATCAAGAGGGGTTTGTATTTTTTATCTGGGCCTAATACGGCTTCGATTTTATTGGTCCAGATGGCCTCGGTAGGGTAGTTAAGGACGTACAAGTCCAGGTCGCCGTCTAGGTCATAGTCGAAGAAGTTGGCACCGGTGGAGGCGCTCATGTCATCGATTCCGAATTCGGCTGCTTTTTCGCTGAAGGTATTGTTTTGGTTATTAATGAAGAGCCGGTTTCGGCGGGAATCGTCTTTAAGGGTTCCGCCTCGGCAGATGTAGAAATCAAGGAAACCGTCTGCATTTACGTCTGCTGCGGTGACGGCGGTTTCGAATCCCTCTTCAGAAGCCAGTCCACTTTCGTCGGTAATATCTTTGAATTGCAGATTGCCTTGATTAAGGTACATTTTATTTTTTCCGTTACTACTGACGAAGTAGATATCGGGCAGTTGGTCGTTATTGATATCGGCGATACAGAGGCCACCTCCATTATACATATTAATATTGGTGGTGATGTTGTTCTCATAGGTTTCGACGATGGTATTCGCGAAGTCAATTCCGGTACGGGAGGGGTCGAGAAGCTCGAGAATAGGCTGTTCGGCCTCAAGGGTAGGTTCTTCCACAGACTCTGCCAGGTTGGCGGTTGTGTTAGCGTCTTTGCAATGAGAGAGGAAAAACAGCAAGCTAAGCGCGCTGATAGTAAGGTGGACGTATCGCATAATTAAAAAGAGCAAATATTGGCAAAGATAGAGAAATGGCTTTGAAAATCGATAAAATGTCTTTCATTTGCGAGTTGTTACTTCTTGCAGAATTATTTGAAAAAGTACCTACACCAAAAAAACGACTACTAGTTATGAATACGTTTAACGAACGCTGGCGGGCATTTTCCGAGTACTTGACGGAAATGATTGATGGGAGGGTATTGGGCTTGTTTAGGATTTTGTTTTCAATTGTGTTATTTTGGACGGTGGTGAGCTACCTGCAGATGGACCTGGTTTACAACATGTATGTGTTCCCCTCTGTTAATTTCAAGTACGATGGGTTAACTTGGTTAGAGCCAATTTCAGCGGGGTGGATGAATGGTATTTTGTATGCTATGCTGGTGTTATCTGCCCTGATGGTGGTGGGGGTTTGGTTTCGGTGGGCGACTTGGTTATACACCTTGGGTTTTCTTTATTTTTTTCTACTGGACACGAGTTTATACAACAACCACCTTTATTTGTATGCACTTTTGGCTGTGATGCTCACCTTTACGGATGCGCATAAATACCTAAGTTTATCGAAGGATAAGCCTGGGTCTGTGGGGATTCCAAGGTGGCAGCAGTGGGTGTTTCAGTTGCAATTTGTGATTGTGTATTTTTATGCGGGTGTGGTAAAGTTAAGTGGGGACTGGTTATTTCGCCAGGAGCCGATTCGTGTAATTATTGGGGAACTTCCTTCAGATAGTATTTACAATGTGTTTTTTAAATCGGAGGCAGGCATTTATTTGTTTACGTATGGAGGCTTGATTCTTGATTTAGCCGCACCTTTATTATTATGGTACAAGCCAATTAGGAAGTGGACAGTTTATATTTTTATCTTCTTTCATTTTTCAAATTCAAGGATTTTTGATGACATTGGAACTTTCCCATTTGCAATGATTGCTAGTATGCTGTTGTTTTACGAGTGGTCAGAGCTTTCATGGTTAAGGCGATTATTTGGGGAAACGAGTCAGGGGGGAAAAAAGAGCCCTCGTCAAGTGATTCCAGTGGTAAAGGAGCTACCGCGTCTATGGCTGGTTTACTTTTTTTTACAGTTGCTGTTGCCGCTAAGAGGGTTCTTTTTGCCCAATGACCTTGACTGGACCTTGATTGGGCAGCGGTTTTCTTGGAGGGTTAAACTGGATGCTCGAGTAATGACGGAGTTAGCATTTGAGGCGCACTTGGTAACGGGTCAGGTGATGCCAGTGGATGTGACGAGTTTTATCAATACCCACCAGATTCGGAATTTGGCCTATGATCCAAGGTCGATTCGGGAGCTCGCCATAGGAGTTCAGAAGGCTGTTATGGACCAACAAGGGGTGCCTTGCAAGGTAAAGGCGAGGATAAAAGTATCTCGGAATGGGCGTCCTGCGCAGGAGTTTGTGGATCCAACGGTTGATTTGGCGACGGCTCGGTATAGTCCTTGGGAAAAGTTGACTTGGGTGAGGGATTTTCAAAAGTAGGGTGAAAAGGGAAGGAGTGAAGGCCAAGGGGGGCGTATTGGTTTGGGTTATTTTTAGTTAGTTGGGGTATTCCCTTGATAATAATTAGATAATGAATGGATTAAAATGTGGATGGTCTTGGCGATTTGGTTTCGAGGAGTGGTATTTTCAATTATTTTTTAAAAATACTATATAAAATTATTGTGGACTCCAACTCTGCAACTATATTTGTGATTCGAAACGAATAGGGGCGGTTGGTTTTTTGGGTTAATTATTTGAATAACAATCTTTTGTTGGTTTTCGTTGAAAAATGAATAATTGAGGTGGGGTGGTTGGAGGATTGTTGTATATCTGGATAGAAAAAACGTAAAAAAAATATATAAAAAAAGCGTTTAAGTGTGGAATGTGGCACGATTTTTTCTCTGCATAGTAGTGGCGTTATAAGCGTGTTGCTTTCTTGCTAATTCCTTAATCCCTTCTGGCTCGACCAGTATTTTTGTTAATCTATACATGAAAAGACCCTTTACACAGTACTTTACTGGTATTTGTCTTACCGCCTTATATAGTAGGGAAGTTGCAATGTCATGGCTTAGGGCCTGCGTTCCATCTTCCCTTTTGTCGTTGGATATTTTAAATGTCAATAAATTTTTTCACTTAATTGTTTCACTCATTATTAATTTCATTAACATGAAAAAGACGTTCGCTTTTGGGTTCAGAACCCTGGTCGTACTGTTCGTCTTGCTGAGTGGGTTGTTCGTTGCTTCTGAAGCGACTGCACAGTCTTCTCTTAATGGTAGTGTTGCCTCTACCACTAGCTGGTTGGCAACTAGTGATGCTATCACTGTAGCTGAGGCTCAGGTGGCATTCTACCATTCGCAAGGTCCGTTCGCTCCTGGTACTTCTAACTACAACAACTGGTTGCGCCACGCAGCTTTTTACAAATCAATTGTAACAAAGCTAAATGAGCAGATGTCCGTAGAAGAAGCTATCAATCAATCTCTTATCCAGGTTGCTACCGTGGGTGGAGAAAGAGAAGCTGCCTTTACTTCTAAAGAAGTGTTGCAAAGCTTCAAGCAGGAGGCAGTTGAGCTGCTTTCTAACTAATGTTGCCATTTTGGTTTTTTTCACCACTCAACATTGAATCATTCTTATTTTATTTATCTCATGAAAAAGAGAAATATTACACTTTGGGCTCTGTTGCTCGGTATGGTGTTCTCCGCTAGCCTGTTCGCACAGGTGAATGTGAACCACCCTACATCGGGTTCAACAACCTTCACGATTGCGCCACCATCGACTTGTTCGTTCAACTACTTCGATAATGGTGGATCTGCTGCAAATTATAGCAATAGCATTGCTAACAGCACAGTGACTTTTGCTCCTGGTACTGCCGGTGCGAAAATCCAGGTTACTTTCTCTGCCTATCAGACAGAAGGTAGCTTCGATTACCTGTATGCACACGATGGTGTGAATGCTGCAGCTCCATTGATCGGAACAGGTAACGGTGCAACTGCACCTAACAATGCAGGTGCTGGTGTAGTTCGTGCTACTGCCGGTAACGCTTCTGGTGCTGTAACCTTCCGTTTCTTCAGTGACGCGTCTGTTGCACAGGCGGGTTGGTCTGCGGTGGTAGCTGAAGCTCCAAGCGGTTCTTGCGCTATGACTGCTCCTGCGAACGTTACTGCACCAACTAGTGCAGGATCTTGCGCAGCTGCTACTGTGAACGTATCTGCTCCAAGTTTCAGCCCTGCTGGTTGCAACGCAGCTTTCAGCTTGCAATACCGCGTAAACGGTGGTGCAGCTGTAGTTTTGGGTAGCTCTGTTCCTGCGACTATCGCATTGGCAAACATGCCAAAGGGAGCTAACACCATTACTTGGCAGTTGGTGAACCCTTGTGGCGGTGCTTTGGTAAGCTCTGTTACTAGCACAGTAACCGTAGTTGACCAAACTGCTCCAGTAATCACTTGCCCATCAAACATTACCCTCAACCTGGGTGCTGGTGAGTGCGCAGCTCCTTATTCCTTCTCTGTATCTGCTACAGACAACTGCCCATCTAATGGACCGTTGGCAACTTTGCAGACAATCACTGCAGGTGGTAACGGTAACGCAGCTGGTGGTATGGTATTCTTCAACTTGATCAACAACTCTACGTTGCCTCTTGTGGTAACTGGTTTCCGTGCTAATATCTCAGCAGGTACATTGATCAATGTTTATACCAAGGCTGGTACACACGTAGGTTTCGAAACCAACGCAGGTGCTTGGACACTTTCTGGTGTTGCTGATGCAACAGTAGGTCCATTCTCTGGTGCTTTCCCTGGTAACGGTACGTTGACTAATGCTCCATTGACCTCTGGTTCAATCACTTTGGCTCCAGGTGCTACTACAGGTATTGGTCTTCGTATGTTGACTGCTGCTTCTAACTACACCAACGGTAACGGTACTAACCAGACGTACACAGACGGAACTATCACTTTGACGGCTGGTTATGCGTCTAATGGTCTGTTCACTGGTGGATTCACTCCACGTGTATTCAATGGTGCTGTAGTTTACCAAACGTTGATTGCTAACCCACCAATCACGCAGACTTCTGGTTTGCCTTCTGGTGCAGAGTACCCAATTGGTGTAACTAACAACTGCTTTACTACAGTAGACGCAGCTGGTAATACCGCTTCTTGCTGCTTTACAGTTACTGTGAATGCGTTCCCAGGAGCTATCACTTCTTTGGTTGGTAACGACCACGTGTATGTTTCTTTGGATGAGAACGGACAAGCTTGCTTGAACGCTGATAACTTCCTTGAAGGCGGTCCTTACGGCTGCTACGATGACTATGTGATCAAAGTTGACCGTACTGCTCCATTGGGCAACGGTCCATGGGTTGGTCCAAACTGCGGAAACGGAAATCAAATTCTGTTCACTTGCGCAGACGTTAACAAAACGTATGCTTACAAGGTAACAGATCCTAACACTGGAAACAGCACTTGGGGTCTTGTAACCATCGAAGATAAGCTTCCTCCAGTGTTGTTGTGCCGCAACATCAACGTTGAGTGCAATGGTACTCCAGTAGCTGCTCCAGCTCCTGCGATCACTGGACCACAGGTTCAGACAATCTCTGGATTGAGCGATATCATCGAGAACAATACTTCACCACGTAACTACAATTTCGACTACTCTTACATCCCAGTTGGTACTCCAACATTGGACGTAAACCTGCGTATCAAGTTGACAGGCCACACTTGGTTGCCTGATTTGGACATCGTTGCTCAGAACCCAGGTGGTACTCAAAGAGATGCGTTCACTGTAGGTGGATGCTTCGGACAAGTGTTCCCAATCGACGTTATCTTTGATGATGAAGGTACAAGCGGTTTGACGCAGTGTGTTCAGCTGAATGCAGCAGGTGCTCGCTTACAGGGTTTCCAAGCTCCAGGTGTACAAAACGCATCTATTTTGGCTGGCCTTGACGGATTGAATGCAGGTGGTATTTGGCGCGTAGTAGTTCGCGATAACTTCGCGGGCGATGACGGTGTAATTGAAGAAGTTGGTTTGGAAGTTACTGTTAACCTTCCACAGGTTGATCCAACTGACAACTGTACGATCACTTCTTTGACGTACTTCGATACAGAGGTTCCAGGTGCTTGCGGTGGCCCAACTAAGGTGGTTACTCGTACATGGAGAGCAGTTGACCAGTCTGGCAACATTTCTACTTGTGCACAGACCATCAACTTCATCCGCCCAACTTTGGACGACGTTGAACTTCCTGCTGACTACGACGGTGTTGAAAACGACGCTGTTGCTTGCGGTGGTGTTTACCCAACTCCAAGCTGGATGAACGCAAACGGTTTGGAAGGATCTCCAACTGTATTCGGTTCTACAAATGGCTGCTCTATCAACTTCGAACATGTTGACCAAGTATTGCCAGTTTGCGACGGAACATACAAGATCAAGCGTACTTGGACAGTAATCGACTGGTGCGAAGGTTCTGGTTTCGACTACGTTCAATTGATTAAGGTAGTAGATATGTCTGGTCCAGAAATGGCTTGCCCAGCAAACATGACTGTATCTACAGATCCATACTTGTGCTGCGCTACTGTTGACCTTCCAAACATCGTGATCACTGATAACTGCTCACGCATCAACAACATTGGTGGTTATGTAATTGGATACGACCAGTACACTGGCGACGAATTGGGTAAGTTCCCATTCGGCGGTACTTTGAGCAACTTCCCAGGTAACAACACATGGGATCGCGATACAATGGCTAACTTTGGATTCACTGCTTGCTTGCCAATCGGTGTTCACACAGTAGTTTACATTGCTGAAGACGACTGCGGAAATACATCTTCTTGCTCTTTCCGTTTGACTGTACGTGACTACACTCCTCCAGTTGCTGCTTGTGATGAGTACACTGTAGTAGGTATCGGTTTCGATGATCCATTCGACTGCTACGTAATCAACGCACAGCCTGGCGACTGCCAAGCAGGTGGTGTTACTTGGGTGAAGGCTACTACCTTCGACGATGGTTCTTACGACAACTGTAACCCAGTTCACTTCACAGTTCAGCGTTTCTCTGACGCTAACAACCCATACTCTGATTGCATCCTTGCATTGGATCCACTAGATGGATTTGACAACAACGGTTCTGCTCCAGGTGGTTCTTGCGAAGATATCTTCCCTGGCTTCCCATCTGAGTTTGAGCGTGCGATCAGCGAAGGTGATTCTATCAAGTTCTACTGCTGCGAAGTTGGTACAACTCAGACAGTAATCATGCGTGTATACCAAATCGACAACGCTCGTGCAAACGGCTTTGACGATGACTTTGACGGTAAGATTGACGAAGCTGATGAGCTTTACGCTATCGGCCCAGACAACACACCAATCCGCAACGAGTGCATGGTTCAGATCTCTGTACAAGACAAGATCAGACCTTCTTGCCAAGCTCCAGCTAACGTGACTGTTTCTTGCGAAGCATTCGACCCAAGCTTGTGGGCATACGGTAACGCTGTTCCATCTGACAACTGCGGTTTGGATCAGTCAGTATCTTACCAGGGCCAGTGTGGTATCACTCACACAGTAGCTTACAACCAGTTTGATAGCTTGTGCAACAAAGGTACGATCACTCGTCGTTGGACTGCACGTGACAACGCTGGTAACACTAGCAGCTGCTCACAGCGTATTGTGGTTACATACAACCAGAACTACTACGTGAAGTTCCCAGATGACCGTTTGGTATCTACTTGCGACGGAACTACTAACTACGGTGCTCCTGAGTTCTTCGGTGCTCAAGATTGCGAATTGATGGCAGTATCTTATGTGGACGAACTGTACACAGTTGTTCCTGATGCTTGCTTCAAGATCGAGCGTACTTGGACTGTGTTGAACTGGTGCCAGTACAATGCTAACACAGCTTGTATCGTAGTTCCAAACCCAGAGCCTAACGCGATCACAAACAACGCTCAGAACCGTTTGGGTGTAACAGTTTCTGCTCCTGGTACTTCTGTTCCAGGTTGGGAACCAACTGTTCGCGCGATCACTCCTGGTGCTCCAGCAACGAACTACTCTTCTTTCTGGAACAAAGACGCTAACTGCTACAAGTACAAGCAGGTTATCAAAGTAATTGATACACAAGACCCAACTGTTGTTACTCCAACTCCAACTGAGTTCTGTGACTACAGCACGAACGACGCTAATTTCTGGAACGCAATGTACTGGTATGATAACACTATCAACAGCC
>Ga0315900_10002571_pt1 | contig 27528 bp, 19 predicted proteins | sample LakEriMetagenome_FD_203521 | JGI IMG/M metagenome (GOLD analysis project Ga0315900, IMG submission 203521) | Freshwater fungal communities from buoy surface, Lake Erie, Ohio, United States - Buoy 12 MA114 | ecosystem: Environmental > Aquatic > Freshwater > Lake > Lake biofilm | place: USA: Lake...
ACCCCGATGAACGCTGCCGTCGCCAGGGTGTAGGCAGCCCGGCCACCCATCGCCTTGTAGGCGGGATGGCCGATGTAGGGCGTGGTCTGGATGACGCCTCCGCAGGCGCCCGCGATGATCGTGGCGATCCCCTCCACGGCGATCACGCGGCCCGTGTGATACTCGTCGCCGGCCGCCGCGGCGCTTTCCGTGCAGTCGATGCCGCCCACCACGGTGGCCACGGCGAACGGGATCACGATCGGCAGGTAGCGGACGGTGTCTCCCCAGGCTTCCAGCCATTCCAGCCGCAGGGCCGACAGCCACTCGACCGGCCACAGCGCCGCGGCCGCGTCGATCGTGGCGTGGGCCGAGGCCTGCGGAATCATCCCCAACTGGCTGCCGGCAAACTGCACGAAGACGCCCGCGCCCAACGCGGCGAGCGCGCCCGGAATGCGGAGCGGGGTCGGGATGTGTGCCGTCAGGCTGGCCAGCACGATGCCCAGCGAGACCAACCCCACGGTGGGCGCCGTGAATATTTCCAGCACCGGCAGGAACGTGATCAGCGCCAGGGCGATGGCGGTGAGGCTGCCGAGCAGCGCCGCTCGGGGGACGATTCGGCGGACAAAGCCGGCCAGCGGAGCGCAGGCGATCTTGAACACGCCGCTGGCGACGATCGCGCACATGCCGACGTGCCAGGCGTGGCGGGCGGCCGCCTCGGCGTCCAGACCCGTGTCCTGGGCCGCCTTGAAGGCGGGGCCGATCACGAAGAACACCATGCCGAATGTGCTGGGAGTGTCGAGGCCGAGCGGCATGGCCGTGACGTCCGTCCGGCCGGTGCGCCGGGCCAGGCGGAAGGCCATCCAGGTGAAGAGCACGTCGCCGATCACCACCCCCACGGCCGTGCCCGGCACGAGGTGGGAGAGGGCGAACTGGGCGGGATAGCCGAACGCGGCGGCCAGCAGGGAAACCGTGAGCACGAGCACGGCCAGGTTATCGATGGCGAGACCGAAAAAGGCGTTGGCGTCACCCGGGGCCGCCCATCGATAGGAATGCTGACGCGGCATGATTTCCGCGGAATTTCGGCCATCGGCCCGGAAAAGTCAAACCGCGCCGTTGGGAACCCTGCCGGGGGCCCAAGCCGGTCCCGCGGCTATACTCGGCGGCGGGGCGAAGTGCGGATCCGCACGCTCCCCGAGCCCCGCCGAACCCTCCGGCACCGGTCGCCGTAGCACTCATGGATCTGCACGACACTCGCTCCAGCGGTTCTCCGCCGGATCTCTCCCCCGAAATCGGTGGGGGGGCGGCCGGCGGGCTTTCCGACGAGGAGTTGCTGCGCCGCTGCCGCGATCGTGGCGACGGCGGGGCGTTCGAGTCGCTCGTGCACCGGTACGAACGAGAGTTGTTCAACTACCTTCGACGCTATCTCGGCAGCGCCGAAATGGCGGACGACGTGTTTCAAGCCACGTTTTTGCAGGTTCACCTCAAGAGGGAGCAGTTCGAGGACGGCCGCCGCTTCAGACCCTGGCTCTACACGATCGCGACCAACCAGGCGATCGACGCACAGCGTCGCAACCGCCGTCACCGCATGGTGAGCCTCGACCAACGCACGGGTGGCGAGGACGAGGTGGGGTCGATCGTGGAGATGCTGGCGGGAACGGGGCGCACGGCCGACGAGCGGATGGAGGAAGAGGAGGCTCGGGAATGGGTTCGCTCGGCCGTTGCCGAGCTTCCCGAGCCGCTGCGGAGCGCCCTGACACTCGTGTACCACCAAGGCATGAAATACCGGGAGGCGGCGGACGTGCTCGGGATTCCGGTGGGCACGGTGAAGAGCCGGCTCCACGCGGCGTTGCTGCGGCTCAACGAGTCGTGGCAGCGGAGCGGCAGGAGTGCGGCCGGCAGCGCCGAGTGACGGGAGACGACCGATGACCAGGCGAAATACGTGAGGCCCGACATGCGAGAAGAAGAGCTTGTCGGCTACCTGTTCCAGGCGCTCGACGACGCGGAATCGCGCCGGGTTGAGACCGCCCTCGTCGATCCCGAACAGGGACCGGGTCTGCGGCGGCAACTGGAGGTTCTGCGGCGGGCCATCAGGCCGCTGGAGCGGGATCGCGATCCCGTGCCGGCGCCGGCCGGGTTGGCGGCTCGCACGCTGAAGTTCGTGGCAGCGCAGACCAAGGCGGAGACTGTCCGGCCGATGCCGCGACCTTCGGCGCCGGAGGTCGAAAGCGACTGGGTGCCGGCTCGGCGGCGGCAGTGGCTCGATCGAGCCATCATCGCCGCCTCGGCGTTGGCGGCGAGCATCCTGCTCGCGCCACTGCTGCTCGACTCGATCGCCCAGTCGCGGGCCCTGCGGGCGAGACGCAACCTGCAGCAGGTTTCGGCGAAACTGCAGGAGTATGCGGAGGCACACCGCGTCTATCCCACGCCCCCCGATTCCGGACCGCTGTCACGAGCCGGGCTCTACGCCCCGACGCTGGTGTCCGAACATCGCCTGGTGGCCGACGACGGCACGCTGCTCGTGCCCGATTCGGCCCTCGCCCGGCGCGGAGGCCACCGCGTGCCCACGCTGGAGGAGTTGCGGGCCGCGGTGGGAACGCCCCAGTTCGACGAATTGGTGCGGTCGATGGGGGGCGACTACGGCTACACGCTCGGGCACCGCGATGCCGCCGGAGTGTTGCAGCCCAACCGCGACCTGCGGCGGGCCCATCATCCGCTCATGGCCGACGCCCCCGACGAGGACGGTGAGGCGAGCAGCAATCATCCAGAGGGCATCCACCACGTGCTCTTCGAAGATGGGCACGTCGAGACCCATCGGGTTGACACGTTGCATCGCGACGACCACCTGTACCGCAACTACAATGGCGAAAGTCGCGCCGGCAGGGATCTCGAGGACGCCGTGATCGGCGACTCGCACCACCAGCCGTGACGATGATGCGGCGGCGGGATAACGCCTGTCCGGGGCTGCCCAGGCCTGTCGCGGGACGTTCGCTCAAGCCCGCCAGAGCCGCATGAACGCCGGTGGCTTGGCCGTCAGCCCGCCCCTATCGACTCCCGGGCCGCCTGGGCCACGCCTTCGGGCGTGATGCCAAAGTGGGCGTACAGCGTCGGGGCCGGGGCCGAGGCACCGAAGCCCTTCATGCCCACGAACACGCCGCGTGTTCCGAGCCAGCGCTCCCAGCCGAATCCGCAGGCCGCCTCGCAGGCCACCCGTGCGGTTACACCCTGCGGCAGAACGCTTTCCCTGTAGGCATCGTCCTGTTCGGCGAACAGGTCCCAACTCGGCATGCTCACCACCCGGGCCTGGACTCCCTCGGCGGCCAGCCTGTCGGCGGCGTCGAGGCACAACTGCACCTCGCTGCCGGTGCCGATCAGGATGCAGTCCGGCTTGCCGGACGGGGCGTCCCTGAGCACGTAGGCGCCCCGCGCCACGCCGGCCGCCGAGCCGTACTTCGCCCGGTCGAGCGTGGGGATGTTCTGCCGCGACAGGACGATCACGGCCGGCCGGTCGGGACGCCGCATCACCACCCGGTAGGTCTCGGCCACCTCGTTCGCGTCGCCCGGCCGGAACACGGAGAGGCCAGGAACCGCGCGGGCGCTGGCCAACTGCTCGATCGGCTGATGGGTGGGGCCGTCCTCGCCGAGGCCGATCGAATCGTGGGTGAGCACGTAGATCACGCCCAGCTGTCCGAGCGCCGAGAGCCGCAGCGACGGCTTCAGGTAGTCGAGGAACACGAAGAACGTGGCGCAGTAGGGTCTCAGCCCGGACAGCGCCATGCCGTTGCAGGCGGCCGCCATGCCGTGCTCACGGATGCCGAAGTGCAGGTTGCGGCCGCCATATGCGCCCGGGCCGAAATCGCTGGCGGCCGGCACCAGCGTCATCGTCGACGGGGCGAGGTCGGCCGAGCCACCCAGGAACCATGGCACGCCCGCACTCAAGGCCTGGATCACCTTGCCGCTGGAAACGCGGCTCGCCAGTCCCTTGGCGTCGGCGGGGAAGCAGGGGATGGCGGCGTCCCAGCCCGCGGGCAGTCGGCCGGCGAGGAAATCGACCAGTTCCGTCGCCAACGCGGCGTGGGACTGCGCCTGTTCGGCCAGCGTGCGCCGCCAGGAATCGTGGGCCGCACGGCCGCGTACGCCCATGGTGTCGGCAAAGTGCCCGGGCACCTCGGGCGGCACCAGGAACTGCGCGTCCACCGGCCAGCCGTAGGCCGCCTTCGCCCCCTTGATCTCGTCGGCGCCCAGCGGTGCGCCGTGTGACTCGTGCGAGCCCGCCTTCTTCGGCGCACCGAATCCGATCACGCTTTTGACGATGATGAGCGTGGGCCTGCGGTCCTCGCCCTTGAAGGCCTGCAGTGCCCGCTTCAGGGCGGCCGTGTCGTTGGCATCGGCGACCCGCTCGATTCGCCAGCCGAGCCCCTCGAACCGCCGCCCCACGTCCTCCGTGAAGGCGAGGTGCGTCTCGCCCTCGATCGTGATCGAGTTGTCGTCGTAGATCCAGCACAGGTTGGCCAGGCCGAGATGACCAGCCAGCGAAGCGGCCTCGGCGGCGACTCCCTCCATCAGGTCGCCGTCGCTGCAGAGCACGTAGGTGTCGTAGTCGAAGAGCACCTGCCCGGGCGCGTTGTAGCGGGCCGCCAGCCACTTGGCGGCCAGCGCCATGCCCACGGAGTTGCCGCAACCCTGGCCCAGCGGCCCGGTCGTGGTCTCGATGCCGGCGGTCATGTGGTGTTCGGGATGGCCGGCGCAGACGCTGTCGAGCTGGCGGAAGCGACGGATTTCTTCGAGCGACACGGCGGGGACGCCGTCCGCCCGCCGGATGCCGGCCAGATGGATGAGCGAATAGAGCAACATCGACGCGTGGCCGCAGGAGAGCACGAACCGGTCGCGGTTGGGCCAGGCAGGATCGGTCGGATCGTAGCGTAGAAAGTCCTTCCACACGGTGAACGCCACGGGCGCGAGCGCCATCGGCGTGCCGGGATGGCCGCTCTTGGCCGCCTCCACGGCGTCCATGGCGAGGGTGCGGATGGTGTCGATGGCGAGCCTGTCGAGGTCGCGCGGAGGAGCGGAGGGTGCGGCCATGGTGTCTCCGGAGGCGGGTCTTGGACGGGGTGGCGGGGAGTTTAGAAGCCCCTGCGCAGGCCCGTCAACGCGGTCGGGGCTTCGTCACTGCGAGAGGTGGCGGCGGTATTCGTCGTCGAGCTCCGCGTAGGTGCGCCGGCAAAGCCGCGCCAGGGTGTCGGCGTCGGCGCTGCCCGCGTAGAGGCGGCCCAGGTACTCCACGAAGGCCTCCCGGTACCGGCCTTGGCCAGCGTTCATGAAGAAGTCAGCCAGCCCGCCGAGCTGGCTGTACATACCCCGCAGCCGGCCGTCCGCCTGGAAGTCGGCGCGGCCCATCGCGGTGAGTTCGGCGAGCGGCACATAGAAGCCGTCCTCGACGAGCCGCTCTCGCGCCGCCGGGACGCGGCCCGCGTCGCGTCCGCCGACGGTCCATCCCCAGGGGGCCGGCCGGATCGTCTCCATGTAGCAGGCCGCCGCCTCGATCGCCCAGAAGCCGCAGCGTTCCCCCGCGCTGCGGCCCGTTCGGCGGAACTCCGGCCGCGTCTCCGCGAAGAGCTGGTGCGTGGCCTCGTGATGCACCGTGAAGGCCTCGATGCCGCCCGACGCGTCGGTGGCGTCCACGCCGGGGTCGGCCGCGCCGGCCGGTTCGTTGTAGAACCAGGCCGTGGCGGTGGGCGTCCAGTACACGCCGTTCGTGCGGCCGATCGTGGGCTCGAGTTTCAGCAGTTCGGCCACGTACTGCGCGCGGTCGCGGCAGAAGACGGCGGCAAACGGCTCGTGGAGCCCGACGTGACCACGGCCCTGTATCCGCGCGGCCAGTTCGCGCGGATCGACGCCAAAGCCGCCGAACACCTGCTGCCACACCTGACGGGTCTCCTCCAGTCGGGCGGCCAGTCCGGCCGTGTCCTCGAGCGGTGCGGTTGAGAGGATTTCCCAGTCGTCGGTCTCGAAGCGGCGGCCGCGGTCGATCGGCAGCACCCGGGCCGCGTCTTCTTCTTTCGACATCCAGCGGCCGCGATCGTGACGCTGGCCGGCCCGGTATCGGCCCAGCCGCCCCCGCGGCAGCCAGCCGAAGGCAGCGTCGTATTCCTCGCCCTTGTCGATCCGGCGGGCCGCCTGCGGTGACACCCAGAGATCGCCGCGTCGCACCCAGCCCCCCGCCTTCCGCGCGGCATCGTGGTCTGGATCGTCGCGCAGCACGTGGTAGAGCAGCGCGATCGTTGCACAGGAATCGCGTGCCGCGAGGTCATCGACGCCGGCTGCGCGGGGCCCCGTCGATCCCGCCCGCGCCGAGGCGAAAAGGGCAGCGGCGCGGTTACGCCGGGCGGCGACGAAGTCGTCCCAGATCGCGGCCGCGGCCGGGGTGTCGATGGCCGCCGGTATTTCCAGCCGGTCGGGCACTGCCAGCGCCTGCTGTCGATCGCCGACCGCGGGCACCTGCCAGCCGCGGATCAGGGCCGCCAATTCCTCTGCGCCGGCAGCCGTCGCCCGCCGCGTCAGATCGCCGGCAGCCGTGGTGAACGCCGCATCGGCCGTCGCCACGGGATCGGCGGCCCGAGCCGGCGCGACGATGGCCCAGGCCGCCAACCAGGCCGCGGCGCACCGAGCGGCGGCTGCCACATCACGCCGCATCGCGGCCCCCATCGCGGTTTCGCTGCGGGTCACGCCTCTTCGGCGAATGCGGAGTCGAAGGCCCGGTTACTCGGCGAGAAGTCGAGGTTCTTGACGAAGCGGGCGGCCTCGGCGGCACCGTGCTCGCGATCCATGCCGCAGTCCTCCCACTCGACGGAAAGCGGGCCCTGATAGCGGGCCTGATTGAGCGCGCGGATGATCTCCTCGAAGTCGACGCCGCCACGGCCCGGCGAGCGGAAATCCCAGCCCCGGCGCGGATCGCCGAAATTGATGTGGCTGCCGAGGATGCCCGACCGGCCGTTGAGCGTGACGATGGCATCCTTGATGTGCACGTGATAGACGCGGTCGGGGAACGTGCGGATGAATTCCACGGAGCTGACGCCCTGCCAGTGGAGGTGGCTGGGGTCGAAGTTGAAGCCGAACTCCTCGCGGCGGCCCAGTGCCTCGAGGGCCCGTTGGGCGGTGAAGATGTCGAAGGCGATCTCCGTGGGATGCACCTCGAGCGCGAAACGCACGCCGCACTCGGCGAACACGTCGAGAATCGGATGCCAGCGCTCGGCGAACTCGGCGAATCCGGCGTCGATCATCGAGTCGGACACCGGCGGAAACGAGTAGAGCAGGTGCCAGATCGACGAGCCGGTGAAGCCGTTGACCACCGAGACGCCGAGTTTCTGTGCCGCCCGCGCGGTGTTCTTCATCTCCTCGGCAGCCCGCCGGTTGACCCCCGCGGGATCACCGTCGCCCCACACGTGGGGCGGCAGGATCGACTTGTGTCGCTCGTCGATGCGATCGCAGACCGCCTGTCCGACGAGGTGGCTAGAGATGGCGTAGACGGAAAGGTCGTGCCGCTCCAGGGCATCGCGCTTGGCGGCACAATAGCCGCTCTCGGCCAGCGCGCGTCCCACGTCGAAGTGGTCGCCCCAACAGGCGAGCTCGAGCCCCTGATAGCCGAATTCGCGTGCCTTGCGCGCGAGATCCTCGAGGGGCAGATCGGCCCACTGGCCGGTGAACAGCGTGACGGGACGAGGCATGGCGTGGCTCCTGGCACGGGGAACGGGAACGAGGGGCGAATTGTGCCAGATTTCACCGCCGGAGCAAACCGGCCCGGCGGGATCCGGGATCGCGCCGGCTAGCGCCGCACGACGCTGCGCAGCAGCCACCAGCCCCAGAGGGCGATGAGCACATTACCCATCCACACCGCCGCCGGCGGGACGGCCCCGCGCTTCGCCTGATCGACGCCCAGCATGAACAGGGGGTAGTAAACGACGAGGATCGGCAGGAAGCAGAGGAAGAAGCTGGTCAGGAAATCCGCGTTGCGCATGCGGATCGCCATGGGAGCTCCCACCAGCACGAAGCACAGGCAGCTGAACCCGTTGGCCCAGCGGCGCCACGGCTCCATGATGATGCGGTTGAGCCGGCCGCGCTCGTAGGCGATCGACTGTCGCTCCCCTTCCGTGCAGGCAGGCGTCGTCAGTTCCATGTGGCCGGTGACGATCGCCAGCGCCGTCCTGCCGGCCGCCAACTGCTGGACGCGGTCGATGCGGGCCACCTGTTCCTGTCGGGCCTTGCCGAAGTCCGCCAAGGCGATCTCCGAGGGGCTGGTGGAGACGGAGTTTTTGCGGCTCACCGCGTCGAGCGGCACTTCGCGGACGATGGTGTCGGGAAACGAGGCCGTGTAATCCCCCATGTGCAACGTGCCGTCGCGGAAGGTGACCACCAGGGTGCCGTTGGCGGCGTTGGCCCGCAGTTCGGCCTCGGCCGCCGACACGGTGGCCGGCGCGGAGCTGCTGTCGGACTGGAACGTGAGCGTGGGACGGATCAGCCGCCGGCCGTCCACCGCCTTGACGTTGATCGAGACCTGCGCGGTGCTGTACGACCGCTGCTGCCGCAGCCGCCCGTAGATGATCTGCTCAACGCTGTTGATCACCACGCGGCGCACCCCGTCGCGGCCCCAGGACACGGCCACGTCGTTGAGCCACACCGACACGAAACTCACCACCAGGGCCAGCGCCGCAGCCGGCCAGATCAACGCCAGCGGCGTGATGCCTGCCGCCTTGAGCGCGGTCACCTCGTTGCTGGCCGACATCCGGCCGAACACGCTGGCCACGGCGAACAGCATCGTGCCCGGAACCGCGAAGCGCATCGCCTCGGGAAGCACGTAGGGAACGAGCATGAGAATCTGCATGAGGCCCAGCCCCTGCTGCTGGGCCTCCTTCACCAACCCGACGACGAGCATGAACAGCGTCAGCGCCGTGAGCGCCACCAGGAACACCTGGAGCAGTTCGCAGAGTACGTACCGGGATATGATCTTCATGGCCGCCGGAGTGTAGCGGTGGCGGCAGCAGCGGCGGCAGAGCGTTTTCAGCCGCGATTGGCCGGCCCGCGGACAGTCTCGTCGTTCCGCGATGCTTCGACCCAGGCCCGGTAGACAGCGATCGCGCCGGTGGCGTCGTGCAGGGCCGCCACCAGGTCGCCGATGGCGATGCGCTGGCGGGCGGATTCAGCGCGGGCCAGCATCCGCTGCCGGTCGCCGGAGGAGAGGGCGGCGGCCGCCGCGTCCATGCCGGAAAGCAGACCCTCGAGGAGCGCTTTCGAGGGAGTGCATTCATAACTGCGGTAGGGGCCTGCCCCCAGCCTCGCGCCGGCCGGCAAGACCCGCACCCGCCCGCCGGCAGGGACGAGAAAGGCCATGAGCGCCGTCAGCAACGCCCCCAGGCACACGACGGCCATGCCCAGGCAGGCGACGAATCCGACCGCCCGTGCCGTCGGCTCCCCGCACAGGGCCGTGAGCAGTCCGTCCTGCGCCACCAGGCCGCTCCAGGGGTTTACGATCAGCCCCGCGAGCAAACTGGCCGCCGCGACAGCCAGCATTTTCCAGGGCAGCGGCTGCGGCACGCGATCGCCGGCATCGGGTTCGCTCAGCGGCCACGGTGTGTGAGCCAATGACGTCTTCGACGCCTCCTTGTCACCCGCGCGGGCCACGATCAGGGTGACGTTGTCGGGCGCGCCGCGCAGCAGTGCCAGGCCGAGCAGCGCCGCGCCGGCCTCGGCGGGGGGGAGTTCACCGGCCAGGAGCCCGATTTCCTGGTCGCTGACCTGTCCTGACAGGCCGTCGCTGCAGAGCACGAAGACGTCTCCCGACTCGACGGGAAAGGGCCCCTCCCGGTCGATGGCGACGTGGGCGTGCGGCCCCATCGAGCGGGTGATGATGTTCTTGGGAGGGGCGGGGCCGGCGTCTTCGCCCGGTACGCGGGCCGCCTCCATCTCCCAGGCGAGTGAATGATCGCGAGTCAACTGTTCGATCGTCCGGCCGCGGACGCGATAGGCGCGGCTGTCCCCCACGTGGCCCACGATGGCGCCGCGCGGCACCAGCGCCAGCACCGTGCAGGTGGTGCCCATGCCCCTGAGGTCCGCAGCGCTCTCGCCGCGGGTGTGGATTTCGGTGTTGGCGTGCTCGATGCTCTCGTGCAGAGCGAGCGGCGGAGAGTGCGAGGCCTTCTTCTCGTAGGCCAGCGGCACCAGTTCGGAGGCCATCGCGCTGGCCGTCTCGCCGGCCGCGTGCGCTCCCATGCCGTCGGCAACGAGGAACAGCCAGCCGCGGCGCCGGTACTGCTCGCGGCTCCACGGCGCCAGGACTGCCTTGGAGTCCTGGTTGTTGGCGCGGCGCCGACCGACGTCGGTGAGTTCGCAGTACTCGAGACTGGTGACTGATGCCACGCGTGGGGGCCCGGGGCGCGGGTCTGCGGGGGAAGCGAATGAGCGTAAGGTACAGAGTCTAGCCGTCCTGGGAAAAAGCCACCCGCAGGCTTTTTCAGCCGCGGCGCTGGCGAAAAAGCCCGCCGGCGCCGCCTGCCGCCCGTGACTCCGGGGCTCGGAACGTGCTCCATGGTCTCAAGCCCTGCCCGAACGGTCGGCCGGTCCCAGATCCGGCGCCGGAAACTGCGCGAACTCGGCTGCTCTGGCGGCCGCCCTGATCGCCACCTATCGTCCCGCCATGCGTTCCGGCCCAGCTCCCGCCGCCGTCGCCCGGCCCGCGCGTCGTCGCGCTCGGTGGCGGTCGGCTCTCATCCTGGCGGCATTCGGTGTGGCAGTCGCTTCCGGCTGCGTGCAGCGCCGCATGACGATCCGCAGCAACCCGCCCGGCGCTCTTGTCTACGTGGACGATTACCAGATCGGCACCGCGCCGGTGTCGCACGACTTCGTCTATTACGGGACGCGGAAGATCCGCCTCGTCAAGGACGGCTACGAGACACTCACCGTGCGACAGCCCTTCCCGCTGCCCTGGTACGAGTTCTTCCCGCTCGACTTCGTCAGCGAGAACCTCATCCCCTGGGAGATTCGCGACGAGCGCGTCGTCGACCTGACGATGGTGCCCGCCGCATCGCTGCCGCCCGACCTGGTGGTGGCCCGGGCCGAGCAGGCGCGCCTGGCCGCGGGCAGTCTCCCACCTCCCGCGGCTCCGGTGTCGCCGCCCGTGGCACCGCAGCCGATCCCCGCGCCGCTCCCGGCTGTTCCTCCGCTGCAGCAGTACACGCCGCAGCCGGCGCCGCCCCTGGGGCTGCCTCAGCCCGCCGCCCCCGGCCCGCTGCCGGGCCTGCAGCCGCCTCTGCAGAACGCCCCGTCGCAGGGCATCCCCAGCCTGGGCGTGCCATAATCCCGGCATGCACACGCCCGCCCGTCCGACCATGCGCGACAAGATCGACGCGCTCAAGCTCGAACGCCTGCGGGCCCTGCTTCGCGAGATCCTGCCGCACAACGCGTTCTATGCGGCCAAGTTGGCCCGCCTGAACGCGTCCCCGGCGATCGAATCGCTCGACGAACTCACCGAGTGGCCCTTCACCTTCAAGGAGGAGCTCGTCGAAGGAGCGGCTCACACCGGCCACCCGGCGAACCTCACGTGGCCGGTCGGGCGCTACGTGCGTTACCACCAGACGAGCGGGTCGCACGGTCGGCCGCTGCCTGTGTTCGACACGGCCGAGGACTGGGAATGGTGGATGGAGTGCTGGCACGAAGTGCTCGATCGGGGCGGGGTGGCCGCCGGCGATCGCGTGCTGGTTGCCTCTTCGTTCGGCCCCTACGCTGGATTCTGGAGCGGTTTCGAAGCCACGCTGCGCCGCGGCGCGCTGGCGATCCCGGGAGGCGGCATGCCGAGCCTCTCCCGGCTGCACCTGGCCAGCAGTCTCGAGGCGACGGTGCTCGTGGCCACGCCCAGTTACGCCCTGCATCTGGCGGAGGTGGCCCGGGAGGCGAAGATCGACACGGCCGGCATGGCCGTGCGGCTCGTGATCGTGGCGGGCGAGCCCGGCGGGTCGGTACCCGCCACGCGGGCCCGGATTGCGGAAGCATGGGGAGCCGACGTGCTCGACCACTGCGGCGCCACGGAGGTGGGGCCCTGGGGCAGCGGGGACCTGCGCGGCGGCGGCATCGACATCCTCGAGCCGTGGTTCCATCCCGAGTTCATCTCCCTCGAGACGGGCGGCGCGGCCGCACCGGGTGAACTCGCGGAGTTGGTGCTCACCACGCTGGGCCGGGTCGGGGCGCCGGTGATCCGCTACCGCACCGGCGACGTGGTGCGGCCCACGTGGGCGAGTGCCGCGGATGTGGCCGCCGGGGCCTGCCCGTGGGTGCGGCTCGACGGAGGCATCCTCGGCCGCAGCGACGACATGCTGGTCGTTCGCGGCGTGAACGTGTTCCCCGGCGCCATCGACGACATCGTGCGCAGCTTTCCCGAGGTAGTCGAATACCGGGTCACGCTGTCGACGCGTGAAAGCCTGGATGAACTGGCGGTTGAAATCGAGGACCGGCTCGGGGCGCCCGATCGCGTCGCCACCGAGTTCCGCGTGCGGCTCGGGATGCGGGTGGCCGTCACGGCGGTGCCGGCCGGCAGCCTGCCGCGGTTCGAGGGCAAGGGACGGCGCATCATCGACCGGCGCGGCAGCAATGGGGGCGGCGGATGAGCCAACCCATTCCCACCGCCATCCGCCGCGTCGTCGAGGGGGGCGCGGCCGGCGTGATCGAGATCGCCTGGAGCGACGGCCGCACGGCCGTCTATACGCCCCGCTTGTTGCGCGATGCCTGCCCTTGCGCCACCTGCCGGGAGCGGCGTGTCCAGCCGGTGCAACCCGCCCTGCTGCCGGTGCTCGCGCCGGAGGAAGTCGCGCCGCTGGCCATCGCCGGCATGCGTCCCGTCGGGCAGTACGCCTATGCGATCGAATTCTCGGACGGCCACTCGAGCGGCATTTACACGCTCGACTACCTTCGCGAACTCGCGTAGGCCATGGATTTTCAGCGCCGCCGTCCCGGACGGTTCGTGCCATTCCGCCGGCGAGCGGTCGCGCGGGTCATTGCAGGCCGACGGCGGCCGCGTTGACGACGGCGGCGATGCGCACCGCATCGTGGCAGGCCTCCTCGCTGACGCCCAGGTGCACGAGGCTGGCCTCGTGGTTCCTGATGCATGCCTCGCAGCCGGCCAACGCCGCACAGCCAAGGCTCATGAGTTCGAAGTCGGCCTTCGAGGTCGCCGGCTGGGCCATGCGGCTCATCCGCAACCGCGGCGAACGGGCCTGGTAGCTCTCCTTGCCGAGCATGTGCCGGAACCGGTAGTAGACCGTGTTCATCGCCATCAGGCCGGCGGCCGCCACGGCGTCGGATACGAGCGCCGCGGCCCCCTCGCCCAGGGCACCGCGGGCGTCGCTTTCCAGGGCGGCGGTCAGACCTGACGCCCGCACGAAGCGGGCTGCCGCCAGGGCCACGCCCAGCGCCTGGGAGGGCTGCAGGTTCTCGCCCGTGAGCACGGCGGCGAGATTGAGCCGGATGTCCTTGAGGTCGTCGGGAAGCGCATCGCGACAAGCGTCGAGCGCGGGCGTGGCGAGAGACATGGTGGAACTTCCTGGAAGCGGGGGCTGATGCGGCGGCGCAGCCGAATTGTAGCCGCTCGTTGAACGAAACGCGGCGGGGATGCTACCTTCGGGAAATTTGTTTTTTCCGACCGCGAACGCCCCCATGCCCCGACGCGACGACCTGCACACCATCCTCCTGATCGGCTCCGGTCCGATCGTCATCGGCCAGGCCTGCGAGTTCGACTATTCCGGGACCCAGGCCTGCAAGGCCCTGCGCGAGGACGGCTACCGTGTCGTGCTCGTGAATTCGAATCCGGCCACGATCATGACCGATCCGGGCACGGCCGACCGGACGTACATCGAGCCACTCACCTGGCGGACACTGGAGAAGGTGATCGAGGTCGAGAAGCCGGACGCTGTGCTGCCCACGTTGGGCGGCCAGACGGCGCTCAACCTGGCGATGGAGTTGGAGCGTCACGGCGTGCTGGCGAAGCACGGCGTGGAGATGATCGGCGCCAAGGCCGAGGCGATCAGGCGCGGCGAGGATCGCGAGATCTTCAAGGCCACGATGCAGAAGATCGGCCTGGAAACCTGTCGTGGCCGGATCGTGAAGACGCTGGCTGAGGCACGCGAGGTGCTCGCCGAGATCGGCCTGCCGGCGGTGATTCGCCCGAGTTTCACGCTGGGCGGTTCGGGGTCGGGCGTGGCCTTCAACCGCGAAGAGTTCGACACCAAGGTTCAGCGCGGGCTTGACCTGTCGCCGGTGGGCGAGGTGCTCGTCGAGGAGTCGATCCTGGGCTGGAAGGAATACGAGATGGAGGTGATGCGCGACGCGGACGACAACGCGGTCGTGATCTGCTCCATCGAGAACTTCGATCCCTGCGGCGTGCACACCGGGGATTCGATCACCGTGGCGCCAGCGATGACGCTCACCGACCGGCAGTACCAGCGAATGCGGGACGCGAGCTTCGCCGTGATCCGCGCCATCGGCGTGGAGACGGGCGGTTCCAACATCCAGTTCGCGGTCGATCCGCGGACCGGCCGCATGATCGTGATCGAGATGAATCCGCGCGTGAGCCGATCGTCGGCCCTGGCCAGCAAGGCCACCGGGTTTCCGATCGCCAAGATCGCCGCCAAACTGGCGGTGGGGTGGCGGCTCCACGAACTGCCCAACGACATCACGCGGAAGACGAAGGCCTGCTTCGAACCCTCCATCGACTACGTGGTGGTGAAGGTGCCGCGGTTCGCCTTTGAAAAATTCCCCGAGGCCGACAGCCGGTTGACCACGCAGATGAAGAGCGTGGGGGAGACGATGGCCATCGGTCGGACCTTCAAGGAGGCCTTCCAGAAGGCGCTGCGCGGCCTGGAGGTGGGCAGTTTCGGGTTCGGTTGCGACGGCAAGGATCTCTGGGGCGGCGCCGCCCAGCCGGAGCTGGACGAGATCCGCGCCCGCGTCGCCACGCCCGACCCGGATCGGGTCTGGCACCTGCGCTACGCCCTCAAGGCCGGGATGACGATCGACGAACTGCACGATCTCACGGCCATCGACCGCTGGTTCCTCGACCAGCTGCAACAACTGGTCGAGATGGAGAGCCTGCTGCGCACGTTGGGCTCGCTGGCGGCGGTCGACGACGGTTTGCTGCGAGCGGCGAAGCAGGCCGGTTTCTCCGACCGGCAACTGGCCGTGATGCTGGGCTCGTCCGATCTGGAGGTGCGCGAGGAGCGGCTGCGGCGCGGCGTCGTGGCCACCTACAAGGCGGTCGACACCTGCGCCGCAGAGTTCGAGGCCCGCACTCCCTACTACTACTCCACGTGGGAGGACGAGGACGAGACGCGACCGGCCGAGCCGGGCCGCAAGCGGGTGATGATCCTGGGCGGCGGCCCCAACCGCATCGGGCAGGGGATCGAGTTCGACTACTGCTGCTGTCACGCCAGTTACGCGCTCCGCGAAATCGGCTACGAGAGCGTGATGGTCAACTCGAATCCGGAGACCGTGAGCACCGACTACGACACGAGCGACATGCTGTTCTTCGAGCCGCTCACGGCCGAGGATGTGCTCAACATCGCCGACCGCATCCGTCCGGACGGTGTGATCGTGCAGTTGGGCGGCCAGACGCCGCTCAATCTGGCGCGGGCCCTCCACGCGGCCGGCCTGCCGATCATCGGCACGAGCGTCGACACCATCGAGATGGCGGAGGACCGGGAGAAGTTTCGCGACCTCCTCGACCGGCTGGGGCTGAAGCAGCCGGCCAGCGGCATCGCCAGGACCCTGGAGCAGGCCCGGCGCGAGGTGGCCCGGATCGGCTACCCCAGCCTCGTTCGGCCCAGCTTCGTGCTCGGCGGCCGGGCCATGGAAATCTGCTACGACCAGGTGCAGTTCGAGCGTTACGTGGCCGAGGCCTTCGCGGTGGCGCAGGGGCAACCGGTGCTCATCGACCGCTTCCTCGAGGATGCAATCGAGGTGGACGTCGACTGCATCTGCGACGGCAGGGACGTGATCGTGGCCGGAGTCATGGAGCACATCGAGGAGGCCGGCGTTCATTCCGGCGACTCGGCCTGCTGCATCCCTCCCCACAGCCTCGCCGCGGAGATGATCGCCGAGATCAAGGAGGCCGCCGCCGCGTTGGCCAGGAATCTCGGCGTCGTGGGTCTCATGAACGTGCAATTTGCCGTCAAGAAGGAGGACGGCAGGCAGGCGTTGTACGTGATCGAGGTCAATCCGCGGGCCAGCCGCACCGTGCCCTTCGTGGCCAAGGCCACGGGCCTGCCGGTGGCCAAGGTGGCCGTCAAGGTGATGGCTGGCCAGAGCCTTGCGGAGCAGGGCGTCTGCAGCGATCCGCTGCCCGCCCACGTGAGCGTCAAAGAGAGCGTGTTCCCGTTCGTGAAGTTTGCCGGCGTCGACATCGCGCTGGGGCCCGAGATGCGCAGCACCGGGGAGGTGATGGGGATCAGCGACCGTTTCAGCATCGCCTTCGCCAAGAGCCAGTTGGCCGCGGGCATCGTGCTTCCCGAGAAGGGCCGCATCTTCCTCAGCGTGGCCAGCACCCAGGCCAAGGGAGCGATGGTGGGGCTGGCCCGGCGACTGTCGGCCCTCGGGTTCGAACTGATCGCTACGTCGGGCACGGCGCGTGCCCTGGCCGACGCGGGTGTCACCGTGGAGGTGGTGAAGAAACTGCAGGAGGGCCACCCCAACCTGATCGACCATCTCATCGACGGCACGGTGCAGTTGATCTTCAACACGCCGCGGGGCAAGGGTGCGCGAACCGACGAGGGGCGAATTCGCGCAGCGAGCGTGCTCTACGGTGTGCCCTGCATCACCACGCTACCGGCCGCCGAGGCCTGCGTGCGCGCCATGGAAGCGCTGCGCACGGAACTGCTCGCCGTGCAGCCGATCCAGGAGCGGTTTCCGGAAGCCGTGGCCGCACGTTGACGGGCCCGGGCGCGGATGGAGAGTCGATTCGCGAAACGAGCATCGGCTTCGCCGCCGACCCGCCGAAATGAAAACGCCCCGTACACTTGGGGATATGCCCGGCGAATTTCCCGTCATCCCCCCGTTTCCCCGCCCGCTTCCTGCGCCGGCGATCGACGAACCGCCGCGGCTCACGGCACGCACGCTCGAGGGGCTGGAGTGGGTGCTGGCCCGGGAACTCGAGGCGGTCGGCGCCTGCGACCTGCGCCTGGGCCGCCGGACGATCGAATTTTCACCGGCGGCGGGCCGCGAACGCGAGACGCTGTACCGTGCGGTGCTCGAATGCCGCACGGCGATCCGCGTCCTGGAGCCGCTCGGCAGGTTCCGTGTCGACTCTCCGGAGTCGCTCTACAAAGCCCTGCAGGAGGTGGACTGGACGGAGCAACTCAAGACTTCCGAAACCCTGCGCGTCGACGCGGTCATTCACGACACCTTTCTGACCCATTCGCTGTACGCCGCCCAGATCGTCAAGGATGCGGTGGTGGATCAGTTACGCACGCCAAGCGGCAAGCGGCCCAGTGTGCAACTCCGCGGCGCCACGCTGCGGTTGGCCCTCCACCTGGTGGGCGGCGTGGCGACGATCTTCCGCGATGCCGCGGGCCGCTCGCTCCACCAGCGTGGGTGGCGCATGGGCGAGGTCGAGGCGCCGCTCTCCGAGGTGTTGGCGGCGGGCATTCTCGCCAGCGCCGGCTGGCGGCCGGGTGAGGCTCTCATCGACCCGTTGTGCGGTTCGGGCACGCTCGTCGTCGAGGCGGCGACGATCGCGGCCGGCATGGCCCCCGGCTTGTGGCGGGCCCGGCGCCGGGCACATGGATTCTTCCGCTTCCGCGACTGCGACCGGCCGCTGGCCGACCGGCTCGTCGCCGAACTCGAGTCGCGCGTGCACGATCCCGAGGGCTCGTTCCAGGCCAGCGATCTCGACCCCCGGGCCGTCGAGGCGGCCAGGGCCTGTGCCGAGGCCGCGGGCGTGGGTCGGTGCATCGCCATCGACGTGAAACACTTCGAACAGGCACGGCCTGCGGCAGCCTCGGGTCTGGTGGTCACGAATCCCCCCTACGGCGAGCGGCTGCCGCTGCCGCGGGCGGCCGCACTGTTCCGGCGCCTCGGTGACTGGCTCGTGGCCCGGTGTGGTGGCTGGCGGGCCGCGATCCTCGCCGCCGACACGCCGGCGCTCGGTGGTCTGGGTCTGCGGCCCGAGCAGCGGTTGCCGCTCATGAACGGCCCGATCGCCTGCCGGCTGCTGGAGGTGGCGATCCATCGCCGCGCGGAACCGATGCGTGATGAGGCCGGCGCGGATCGGGCCGGCCGGCCCGCCGGCGGCGGACATCGGGAGGGAGATCGCCCCGGTCCTGCCGCTGACATGCGGGATGACGTGGAGAGTTCCGGCGGTGGTGTTTCGCCTTCCGACAGTGCCACACGCGGCAGGCGGTCGGTCGTCGACCAGATCGGCGACCTGCGCCGCCGGCTCGCCAAGCGATTCAAGCACCTCTCCCGCTGGGCCCGGCGGCAGGGCATCGAGGCCTTCCGCGTCTACGACCGGGACATCCCCGAAATTCCGCTGGTCATCGACTGGTACGCCGGCTGGCTGCATGCGGCCGAGTACGAGCGGCCGCACGAGCGGACGGAGATCGAGCACGACGTCTGGCTCGACCGGATGATCGAGGCCGCGGCGCTCGAACTCGGCGTGCCGCCGAGCCAGACGTGCCTCAAGGTCCGCAGGCGGCAACGGGCGGGGGGGCAGTATGAGAAGGTCGATGCCCGGCGAACGCTCGTCACGGTGCAGGAAGGGGGGCTCGGGTTCGAGGTGAACCTCTCCGACTACCTCGACACAGGACTGTTTCTCGACCATCGGCAGACCCGGGCGCTCGTGCGTGCCGAAGCGGAAGGAAAAAGGTTCCTGAATCTCTTCTCCTACACCGGGAGCTTTTCCGTCTACGCGGCCGCGGGCGGCGCGGTGGAAACGACGAGCGTCGATCTCTCCAACACCTACCTCGACTGGACGCGCACGAACCTGGCGAAGAACGGCTTCAAGGACGCTGGCCGTCATCGCACCGTGCGCGACGAGGCCCGGGCGTTCCTCGAGCACCGAGCCCGGCGGGGGGAGCCGCCGTTCGATCTCGTCGTCTGCGATCCGCCCACCTTTTCGCGGTCGGCGAAGAGCGAGACGGCCTGGGACGTCGAACGCGACCATGCCGAACTGCTGGAACTCGTCGCCAGGAATCTCACGCCCGGCGGAGTCGTGTACTTCTCGACGAACTTCCGCCGCTTTCACCTCGCCGAGGAGCGGCTCGCGGCCGCGTTCACGATCCGCGAGATCACCGCCCGAACGATCCCCGAGGACTTCCGCAACGAGCGCATCCACCGCTGCTGGCGGCTGGTGGGCCGACGAGGGGTGTTTGACGGCGGGCAAACGGGCCTTCTACATTCGCCGTCATGAACGGTCGGATTCGTGTCGTCGCCCTGCTCGCCGGTCTGCTCATCGGGCTGTCCGGCTGCCGGCCAGCCGACCCCACGCTCGTGAAGATCGTCTCGAGCCTGCCCCGGACCGGCTCCGCGAAGCAACAGTCCGATACGATCGTGGGCGGCATCCGCATGGCGATCGAGGAGGCCGGCGGGAAGGTCGGCCCGTTCCGGATCGAGTACCTCGACCTCGACGACTCGACCGCCGCCGCCGGCCAGTGGACGAGCGAGGCCGAGGCGGCCAACGCCCGGCGCGCCCTTCAGGATCCCGACGTGGTCGCCTACATCGGCACGTTCAACTCGGGCGCCGCGAAGGTGTCGATGCCGATCCTGAACCTCGGCGATCTGTTGATGGTGTCGCCGGCCAACACGGCGGTCGGCCTCACGAAGCCCGGCCTCGGATCGCCGGGTGAGCCGGGGGTCTACAGGCCCACCGGCAGGCTCAATTACACGCGGGTCGTTCCCGCCGACGACCTGCAGGGGCCGCTCTCCGCAGACTGGGCGAAGAAGCGGGGCGTCCGAAAGGTCTACATCCTCGACGACAGCGAAGTCTACGGCAAAGGAATCGCCGACCTCTTCGACGAGCGCTGCCGCGAGATCGGTATCGAGGTGCTCGGGCACGATTCGATCGATGCCAAGGCGCAGGAGTTCAAGTCGCTGATGGCGAGCGTGAAAGCGGCCGGTCCCGATCTCGTCTACTTCGGCGGCACGACGCAGAGCAAGGGCGGGCAGCTTGCCAAGGACATGGCGGGCGCCGGAATCGCCGCGCTGCTGATGGTGCCCGACGGCTGCCGCGAGCAGGTGTTCATCGACTCGGCCGGTGCGGCGAACCTCGAGAACCGTTGCTTCGTGACGTTCGGCGGCCTGCCGCCGGAGAAGCTCACGGGCAAGGGTGGCGAATTCGTCGAGCGCTACCGGAAGAAGCACGGCGAACTGCCCGAGGCCTACGCCGTGTACGGCTACGAGGCCGCCTGCGTGGCGCTGCGGGCGATCCGCGACGCGGGCACGAAGGACCGCCGCGCGATCTCCGACGCGGCACTCGCCCTGAAGAATTTCGACGGAGCGCTCGGCCGCTGGGGCTTCGACGAAAACGGCGACACGACGCTGAAGACGCTGACGGTGAGCGTCGTGCGGGATGGGAAATTCGTGTTCGAAGAGGTTCTCGACGCCACCGCGGACGACGCCGCGTCGGCGGCAGCCGACGCACCCTGAGGGATGCCGGATCAGCGATGCAATTCTTCCTCCAGCAGTGCCTGATCGGCATCACCAACGGGGCGCTCGTGGCCCTGGTGGCGCTGGGCTACACGATGGTGTACGGAATCATCCGCCTGATCAACTTCGCCCATGGCGACCTAATCATGCTGGGGGCCTGCCTGGCCCTGACGCTGGTGACGGCGTCCGGTCTGGCCGGCAGCGGGAGTGCCGCCACGTGGCTGGGAATCGTCCTCCTGGTGGCGGCCTGCGGGCTGTTCTGCGGGGGCCTCAACGTCGCCGTCGACCGTGTCGTGTACCGCCCGCTGCGCACCGCGCCGAAACTGGCACCGCTGGTGTCGGCGATCGGCGTGTCCTTCATCTTCATGAACGTCGGACTGTTCTGGCTGGGGCCGGCGGACCGCTCCTTTCCGGAGTTGCTTCCCACGACGAACCTGCTCGTGGGGGAAGGTCTGCAGTTCACCGCCAAGGACCTGCTCGTGCTCGTGGTGGTGGTGCCGCTGATGGCGGCGCTCTCGCTCCTGGTGCGGTGCACGCGCTTGGGCAAGGCGATGCGTGCCGTGTCGCAGGACCCCACCGCGGCGGCGCTGGTGGGCGTGGACGTGGACCGCGTCATCGCCTTCACGTTCTTCGTGGGCGGCTTCCTGGGGGGCGCGGCGAGTGTGATCTACGGGCTGTACATCAACACGATCGGCTTCCAGATGGGTTTCCAGAACGGCCTCTACGCCTTCACCGCGGCAGTGCTGGGGGGCATCGGCAGCATCCCCGGGGCCGTCGTCGGCGGCTTGGTCATCGGCCTCGTGCGTGCCCTGTCGAGTGCCTATGTGGGCGAGCGGTGGACCGGCGCCATCGTGTTCGCCATCCTGATCGTGATCCTGGTGTTCAGGCCCGAGGGGCTGCTGGGGCGGAGCGCGAGGGAGAAAGTCTGATCGCGGGCGGCGATTCGGAAACGGGTGAGAACCATGACGGGACGACACGGCCAGATCACGGATGCGACCGGAGCGACGCCTGCGTGGGTGTTCGTGGTGGCGTTCCTCCGGGAGCGCTGGGACCTCGTCACGCTGGTGCTGCTGGCGCTGGCGCCGCTTGTCATCCCGGCCCTCGGCGGGGCCCTGGGCGGGCAGGTGACGACGCTGTTCATCTACTGCATCCTGGCCCTGGGACTCAACGTGATGGTCGGCTACACGGGACTCGTGCACCTGGGCATCGCCGCCTTCTTCGGCATCGGGGCCTACCTGTGCGCGATCCTTACGGTGCCCATGTATCCGTTCCAGATGAGGTTCGTGACCGCGGCATTCGTCAGCGTGCTGGCCACGGCGGGTGTGGGGCTGGCGCTGGGGGCGCCCACGCTGCGGTTGCGGGGCGACTACCTGGCGATCGTGACGCTGGGCTTCGGCGAGGTCGTGAAGGTGACGCTGCGCAACCTGGAGCAGGTCACGGGCGGCATGAAGGGGCTCAACCCGGTGCCGCCGCCGGGGGCGGGGCTGGTCGTGGGCGGAATGGATCTGGGGCGGTCCTTCGCGGTCGATCCCCGCTGGTTCTATTACCTGACGCTGCTGGCCCTGGCGGGGGTGGTGGTGGCCATGCGGCGGCTGGAGAACTCGCGTCTCGGCAGGGCCTGGGTGGCGGTTCGCGAGGACGAACTGGCCGCCGCGGCGATGGGCATCTCGGCCACCCGCGTGAAACTTTCCGCCTTCGCCATGTCGTCGGCCGTGGCCGGCCTGGCGGGCTGCCTGTACGCGGCGAGCCTGTCGACGACGGCCGATCCCAATGCCTACGACTTCAACCGCTCGATCATGGTGCTCTGTGCCGTGATCCTGGGCGGGCTGGGAAGCATTCCGGGCACGCTGCTGGGGGTGACGCTGCTGGTCGGCTTCGACACGGTGCTGGCGCCGTGGGCCGATTCCTGGATCCAGCAGATGGAAATCAATCCGTCGGGCTCGAGCCTGCTGTCGTTCAGCGGCTGGCGACTGGCGATCTTCGGCCTGGCGCTGGTGCTCGTGATGCGGTACCGTCCCGAGGGGCTGATCCCGTCGCGGCGCATGGCCGCCGAACTGCACGAGTCGCATCCATGACGAACCCCGCGTCGCCTCCGCCGATCGGAGCGCCTCCGCTGCTCGACATCGACCGGCTGACGGTCCGGTTCGGCGGTCTCGTGGCCGTGTCGGACTTCGATCTGGATGTGCCGGCCGGCAGCATCGTGTCTCTCATCGGCCCCAACGGTGCGGGCAAGACCACGGCCTTCAACTGCGTGAGCGGTATTTACGCGCCGGCCGCCGGAACGGTGCGTTTCCAGGGGCGCCGGTTGGAGCGAGCCTTTACGCCGGGCGTGTTCTGGGCGGCGTTGGGGTTGGGGCTGCTCACGGGCCTGCTCTTCGCCGCCGCCGCCGTGGACATCGACCGCCTCTGGTTGGCGGTGGTGAAGCGAGGCATGGTCAGCGGCGAGCCGTTCACCGTGGCCGGCGCGGCGCAGCGGTTGCGGGGCTACTTTCGCGCCGAGTTGGCGATCGACCAGATGTCGGGCAAGTGGCGCGTCGTGAGCGCCGACGGCAGTGACGTGCTGGCCATCAAGAGGGATCTGGAGGAGGCGCGCGCCGTCCGCAACGACTTGCAGGCGGCGGTCACCGCCCGCCGCGCCGGCCCCGGCACCGTGCCCGACGCGACCGACACGGAGCGCAGCGGCACGCCACTGCCCGCCGTGGGCAGCCCCGCGATTCGCGAGGAGGTGCTCGATCGCCTCGCCGCCGGTAAGAGCCGGGTCCGGTGGAGGGGCTTGGTCGGGCTTGTGGCCGGCTGGCTGTTGGGTACGGCGGGCACGATCACCGTCTGGCGCCGGGGGCGGCGTTCGCCCCACGTCGTCGCCCAGGCGGGCATCGCGCGCACGTTTCAGAACATCCGCCTGTTTTCCAACATGACGGTCCTGGAGAACGTGCTCGTGGGCCTCGACCGGTCGATTCCCGGTGGCGTGCTGGCGATGCTGTTGCGCACACCGGCCAACCGCCGTGCCGAGGCGACGGCGCGGGCGGAAGCCCTTGCGGCCCTGGACTTCGTGGGCCTGGCGGCCGAGGCCAATCGTATCGCCGGACAGCTTCCCTACGGCGATCAGCGGCGGCTGGAGATCGCCCGGGCCCTGGCCACGGGCGCCGTACTCGTGCTCCTCGACGAACCGGCCGCCGGCATGAACCCGGCCGAAACGGCCCAGCTGGCCGCCCTCGTGGAGCGGATTCGGGCCCGCGGCGTGACCGTGCTGCTCATCGAGCATCACATGAACGTGGTGATGCGAATCAGCGACCGCGTGGCCGTCCTCGACCATGGCGTGAAGATCGCCGAGGGCACCCCGGCCGAGGTGCGGCGCGATCAGCGGGTGATCGAGGCCTATCTGGGCGCGGAGGCGTGAGGGCAGCCATGCCGCTTTTGGAAGTTCGCGATCTCGAGGCGGGATACGGTCCGATCCGGGCCCTCGACGGCGTTTCGCTCGACGTCGCCGAGGGAGAGTTGGTGGCCATCATCGGCGCCAACGGTGCGGGCAAGACGACGCTCCTGATGGCGATCTCGGGCGTGGTCCCGAACCGTGCCGGAGTCATCCGCTTCGCCGATCGCCCTCTGGCCGGGCTGGCCCCGCACGAGATCATGCGGCTGGGTATCGGACACGCACCAGAGGGACGCCGCATCTTTCCGCGGCTCACCGTTCGCGAAAACCTTGAACTGGGAGGATTCACGCAGCCCGACCGGCGCCGTCTGGAGCAGGATATCGGCGAGGCTTGCGGTCTGTTTCCCGTGCTCGGGGAGCGGCTCGGCCAGATGGGCGGCACGCTCTCCGGCGGCGAACAGCAGATGCTCGCGATCGGGCGGGCCCTCGTGGGTCGGCCGCGGCTGCTGTTGCTCGACGAGCCGTCGCTGGGGCTCGCGCCCCTCATCGTGGCCAAGGTGTTCGAGGTGATCGCGGCCCTGTCGGCCCGGGGGATCGCGGTGGTGCTCGTCGAGCAGAACGCCCGCGCCGCGCTCAAACTCGCTGCCCGGGGATACGTTCTGGAGACGGGCCGGATCACGCTCACGGGCACCGGCCCTGAGCTGGCCGCCGACCGCCGCGTCCGCGATGCCTACCTCGGGGAAGGGTGACGCCCAGCTGATACTGGTTCGGGGCTGCCCGTGCCCCGTCGCCGGACGATCGCTGCGCCCATCCTGGGCTCCGCTCTCTCGATGCTGGCTGCGCTCCGCCATCCATGGCTGCGCTGGCCAGCAACGCCGGCTCCCGGGGCACGGGCAGCCCCTCGCGGATTTCGTGGTCGTAAAGATCGTGCCCCGTCGCCGGACGATCGCTGCGCCCATCCTGGGCTCCGCTCTCTCGATGCTGGCTGCACTCCGCCATCCATGGCTGCGCTGGCCAGCAATGCCGGCTCTCGGGGCACGGGCAGCCCCTTGCGGATGTCGCGCTTGCAAAGATGAGGTTAAGCCGTTTCTTCAATCGGCAAACGGCTCTGGTGCATGCGCGAGGCTGACGTGGGAGTGGCATCTCACGTCGTTGGACAGTAGCACGGCGCCTGGCGATCAGCCGGGATCGCGGCCGGCGACGATGTCGAGAACGGCGGCGCCGAAGTCAGCCAGTCGCTTCTCACCCACACCCCGGCACCGGAGCAGGGCGGCAGGGGAGTCGGGTTTGTCCCGGGCGATCGCCCGCAGCGACGTGTCGTCGAAGATCGTCCAGGCCGGCTTGCCCCTGGCCTCGGCCACGCGTCGCCGCCACTTGCGCAGCCGCTCGAACAGGTCGCGGTCGACATCCCGCCAGTCGTCGGCGTCCGCCTTCGTCGTGCGGGCCTGGCCGGCGCGTGGCTCGACGAGCACCACCTGCCGGGTGCCGCGAAGCACCTCCCAGGAGCGCTGGTTGAGCGTCAGCACCGGCCGGTCGCCACCGCAGCGGGCCAGCAGGTCCTGGTCGAGCAACTGGTGCACGAGATTCTCCGCCGTACGCTGGTCGAGCGTGGCCAGCAGCCCGAACGTGGAGAGCCGCTCGTGGCCGTGGCGGCGCACGCCTTCGGTGTTCGCGCCGCGCAGCACCTCGCAGACGTGCCGGACGCCGAACCGTTCCTCGACACGGGCCACGCAGGAGATGATCTTCTGGGCGGTGACGGTGGCGTCGGGCAGGCTGGCGGTCTCTCCCAGGCAGACATCGCAGGCGCCGCAGGCCTCGGCCGCGTAGGATTGGCCGAAGTATTCCGAGAGTGCGGCGTGACGGCAGCGCGAGGCTTGGGCGTAGCGCCGCATGGCGTGCAGGTGTTCGACGCCGGACGCGACCAGTTTTTCCCGTTCGGCCGCCTCGAGTTCCGCCTCATCGGCGCTCTTTCGCACCAGCGCCTCCCAGCTGAAGACGTCGGCCGACGAATAGAGCAGCACGCACTCCGCCGCCAGCCCGTCGCGTCCGGCACGGCCCGTCTCCTGCTGATACGCCTCCAGGCTCTTGGGCAAGGCCGTGTGGAGCACGAGTCGCACATCGGAGCGGTCGATGCCCATGCCGAATGCCACCGTGGCCACGACCACGTCGATCGTCTCCTTGGCGAAGGCATCCTGGGTGCGGCGTCGTTCGGTTGGTTCGAGGCCGGCGTGGTAGGGTCGGGCGAGGATGCCAGCGGCAGCCAGTCGCGCGGCGAGCCGTTCGGTCTCCTTGCGGGAGATGCAGTACACGATCGAAGCCTCGCCGCGGTGCCGGCCCACGATCTCCAAGGTCTGGGCCACGCGGTCGGTCCGCGCCACCACGCGGTAGACGAGATTCGGTCGGTCGAACGTGCCGATCAGCAGTGCCGGATCGTGCAGGTTCAGTTGCCGGGCGATGTCGTCGCGGACTCGGGGCGTGGCGGTGGCGGTGAAGGCGTGGAGCGTGGCCGCAGGAAAGCGGTCACGAAGCATGGACAGTTGGCGGTATTCGGGCCGAAAGTCGTGCCCCCAGTGGCTGATGCAATGGGCCTCGTCGATGGCGAACCGCTTCACCCCCACGCGGGCGAGCACGTCGAGCAGTCCGGAGTTCACCAGCCGCTCCGGGGCCACGAACAGCAGCCGCAACTCCCCGGCGGCCAACTGGTCCCGCGTGCGCTCCCGTTCCTCCTGCGACAACCCCGAGTGGAGCGCGGCGGCCGGGTACCCGATCGCCTCCAGGGCGTCCACCTGGTCCTTCATCAACGCCACCAGCGGCGAGATCACGACGTCCGTCGTGCCGCCCACCAGCGGAGGCAGCTGGTAGCAGAGGCTTTTGCCACCGCCCGTGGGCATCACCACCAGCGAGTCGCGGCCGTCGAGCGCAGCCCGGATGGCCTCGGACTGCAGGGGCCGCAGCCGGTCGAATCCCCACCAACGGCCCAGCACCTCCGCGATGCGGGCATCGTCGACCGGGATCGCTGCGGTGTCGGCCGGCCCTGGCACGCGTGCACCTTTTGTGGGGATACTGGTCGCCAAGATAGCAGGAACCGATGATGGCGTGTCATCGCTGCTGGTCGCGCGCCGGACGCCCCGGTGTCGCAACCCGGTGCCGCCGGCGCGGACTCGGCGCCCGCGAACCAGCGACGCCGCGGCTGTGGACAGGAGTCCGTGATGCTCTGGATCGCCTGGAAGATGCTGATCGGCAACCGGGTGAAGTACCTGGGCATCATCTTCGGCGTGCTGTTCGCCGCGCTCCTCATCGCCCAGCAGTCGTCGATCTTCTGTGGCCTCATGTTTCTCACCGTCAGCCAGATTCGTGACATCGAGGGCCCGGGCATCTGGGTGATGGACCGTAACGTCGAGTTCATCGACGACATCAAGCCGCTCGCCGACACCGACCTGTTTCGCGTGAAGGGAGTGCCCGGAATCGATTGGGCGGTTCCGTTTTACAAGGGACTCGCCCGGGCCCGC
>Ga0315900_10002573_pt1 | contig 27511 bp, 17 predicted proteins | sample LakEriMetagenome_FD_203521 | JGI IMG/M metagenome (GOLD analysis project Ga0315900, IMG submission 203521) | Freshwater fungal communities from buoy surface, Lake Erie, Ohio, United States - Buoy 12 MA114 | ecosystem: Environmental > Aquatic > Freshwater > Lake > Lake biofilm | place: USA: Lake...
ACCATGGCACTGAGAACCGACTTTGATCGCTACATCGAAAAGGTACGAAGTTACGAATCGATCGCCAGCGATTTGGATTTACCGACCTATTTGAGAGTCATGATCCATGGCCTAGAGAAACGCGAGCGCTGGAGCGAGGCCTTTGAAAAACTGCTCGAACTTTCCGATACCCGTCTCTCTCGACGAATCGATCAGATGATGGATGGCAACAGCATCGATGCGAGCGCCCGATGGACCATTCACGAAGACGCATGGATCTCGGCGCATCTTGCAAGGATCGCCCGTCGTTTGTCAGACTCCGAATGGGAGTCACTACGAGTCGCGATCGAAAAGCGACTCGTAGTCGATCCGAAACAGGACCCTTCGATGATACGCTTGCGCTTGCAGCATTTCGACGGACTGCCCTATACCCAAACCGCTCGATTGAAATACGCAAGTTCTTTGGGTGTTCGAAGCATGGTCGATGCGGAATACCTCCTGACCTCATCAGGGGCCCTTGAGAAGCCCCTCGACGAAGCCGACCAAGCGATTCGCAAGGCAAAAGCAAGGCTCTACCTCAAGAGCGAACGCCCTATGAAATCTTGGCTCGAGCTCGGAAAAGACGATGAGGCTTTTCTAGCGATGGCCAAAGACCTAAGCGGCAAAAACGGACCGGGAATTCTTAGATACAATTCCCCTGACGCGATGCTCATTCGGTTCAAAGAACGCGAACTGGCCGACCTACAAAAACATATCTGGCCCCAAGGTAAAGTCGAGGTTACCTCGAGCTTTGCCGAAGCCAACGCCGTCGGTCAATTCCAATCGACCCACGAAGGCTCGAACCTGTGCCAAATCGGAACCATCGTCGGAGACTCCTTCCTGGGCTGGCAAGCCTATTTCAACAATGGACTCCTCCATTTGGTCCAACCCCAAACCGGGGAGGAAGTCCAGTACCTGCTCGATGTCGCAAGACTCGACAGAACGGTTACCCCCCGGATCCATGCGATCAACAGTATTCTGATCATCGAACTCAAAGACCAAGTCATCGCGCTGGATCTATTCCATGCAAACCTAAGTCAACAGGACGGCCAGCTTTGGAATGCCAACTTTGGAAAAGAAAATCTCGACCCAGAAATGCCCGGACTTGGACGAGGGAGATCCAACACCATCGAACGCAACGCCTGGGGACTACCGATTCCCAAAAAAGGATTCCGAGTTGTCGATGTTTCTCGCTGGGGGGTCATCGTTCAATCCGAAAACGAAATCGTCAGCTTTCATCCCCTCCTGGGAACCAAGCAATGGAGCTTGCAAGGTTTCCGCACCGCTTCGCTCCTGAGCAAAGGTGGGTTCCTCTACTCGCTTGAAACAGGGTCCAAGACGATCCAAAAAATCGACCCCAGCGATGGATCCGTCGTCGAGGAAATCGCCACCGAACAAGAAGGCTGGACGCCACTGACCGTTGTGGCGGATCGATGGTTGTTTCAACCCGTGCGGCAAGCCAACACCGATCAAGCTAGCCGTATGAAACTCAGGCTCGTCGAACCCTCCACCGGCGAAAATATCCTTCAAGCCGACCACACGCTCGATACGCGTTTGGCGATCGCAGGGGACCTCGGCGTTGTGGCTCTTCGAAGCGACGGAACCATGCTTTACTGGAACGCAAGGAAAGGGACCGAAAGCAAACTCCAGGTCGACGTCGAAGGCAAATTCAGCAGCATTTCAGCCCAGGTCTTTGGCGAGATCGCCTTGATCCTACCCCATGCAGGGGCGATGGAACTCGACAATGTTCAAGTCTACCCGCAACTGCGAAGCGATCCTACCGTCGCGGCTTGCGCAGGACGCCTGTTTGCGATCCAAATCGAGGATGGATCTCTCGCTTGGGAGCGATCCCAAAGAGTCAAACACTTCCTGTTCCCGCTGAGCCAAAATCGTCAATCCCCCGCAGCGGTCTTTCTGCGACGACTGACCCTTAAGAACGTTCGTGGCATGGCTTTGGATTTCACAAGCATCGCTCTGATCGATGTGCGCACCGGAAAACTGCTTTACCAAAAGCATGACCTACCAGCGATCCGCGGGGATTCCTTCCGTCAGTTGCTCCTGCCTGCTCAAAATCAAATGTCGATCAAACTCTACGGAAACCTGTTCCAAATCGTCTGGACCGATGAGCCTTGGGAGCAATCAGCCCCGGATCCAGCAACTGGCGACCTGGCAATCGGCGAACTAGACTTGGATGCCTTCCAAGCTTCGGCAGAAGAGCTGGCAGACAAAATCAAAAACGCGCCGGCGATCCCGGGCAACCTTCCCCGAGAAAACGGGAATTTGGATCCTCAGATCCCTCGATGAGAATCACCTCGATACCGCGATACTATCGAAACCTAAAGCGTTGGCGGGAAATCATTTTGATCCTGCGTCGCTACGGGCTTGCCGATTGGCTCAGCCGACTGCGGTTGGATTTCGTTCGAGATTGGATCAAGGACGAACAGGGGGTCCCATTATCGAGCTACTCCCGCGAGGCGCGCGTTCGGATGGCGCTGACAGATCTAGGGCCCACGTTCATCAAACTCGGACAAGTCTTGTCCTTGCGTCCCGACCTAGTCGGCAGCGCCCAAGCCGCCGAATTGCAAATGCTCCAAGCCAACGTCCCTGCGGATCCTCCTGAGACCGTCAAGACGACCATCGAGTCGGAACTCAAAGATTCTCTCGAGCGACTCTTCGCGTCCTTCGAACCGGTCGCCATGGCCTCCGCGTCGATTGGACAAGCCCACCGCGCAAGGCTCAGCGATGGCACCGAAGTCGTGGTGAAAGTCCAGCACGAGAATATCCGAGCCAAAATCCATGAGGATCTCGAAGTCCTAGCTGGTCTGGCGAGCCTAGCAGACCGGATCCCCGAGTTCGCCGTTTGGCGACCGCGTGAAATCGTCAATCAACTTTCCCGCTCGTTGAAACGCGAGTTGAGCTTCACGCAGGAACAAGCCAACCTGACCATGCTCCGCGAAGCGCTCGAAGGCAAACCGGGTATCAAAATTCCGGAAGCATTTGCAAGCCATTCGAGCGCTCGGGTTCTAACCATGAGCCTACTGACCGGCGAGTCGATCCATGCGGCGAGCGACCCAGCGAAATTCTCCGATGCCGACCGCGAGCAGATCGCCCGCAGGATCGCTGATCTGTACGTCGAAATGATCTTCGTCAAAGGACTCTATCACGCCGACCCGCATCCGGGAAATATCCTCATCGAATCCGATGGAACCCTGGGACTTCTGGATTTTGGAATGGTCGGACGAATCGACGATTCACTCCGCGACCAAATCGAAGAAATGCTCTGGGCTTTATCCCTCAAGGATTCTGCACTTCTTGCTGCCGTCGTCAAAAGAGTAGGCAAGGTACCGCAGAACATCGATGATTCGATTCTCTCAAACGATATCACCGACCTGATTGCCACCTATGGCAATCAACCGATCGAACGCATCGATTTGGCCATGGCACTCAACGATGCGACCGATATCCTTCACAGGCATCGCATCGTCTTGCCAAGCCAAATGGGGATGCTGATCAAGACCCTAGTGACCCTGCAGGGCACGATCGGCCAAACGAGCCCTAAATTCAGTTTGCTCGAAGCCATCGAGCCCATGTTCAAACGCTTGTGGAAAAATAGGCTCTCCCCTTGGCGCCAAGCCCGCCGGATGCGGCGCCTCTACGTCGAGGTCGAAAGCCTCGTCGAGAAACTCCCGCACCAAATCAGTTCCGTTATGGATCTGGTGCAAAGCGGAAAACTCGACGTGCACCTCTCGCACCGTGGTCTGAGCCCATCGATCAACCGATTGGTATTAGGTCTGCTGACAAGCTCCCTGCTGCTCGGTTCATCCGTTCTACTGGCTTACAAGGTCCCGCCGTTGCTCTTCATGAACCAAGGCCCCTTGGGGTTGAAAGACATCTCCCTTATCGGCTTCGGGGGCTTCATCCTGAGCATGATCGTGACCATACGAATCCTGTTTGCCATCAACCGCTCAGGGCACCTGGATCCCCACGGCGAGACCGACGACCAGGAGCCTTGGACCTAACCGAGCTCCTCGTCGGATGCGATATCCTCATCGCGCTCAAGTTCCCCGGCGAGATCCGACTCGAACTTCGTCGAGTCGTACGAGTAGGACTCAGAAAGGTCTTGGGCATCGTCGGAGGTAAACGCCGGAGCATCGAGAATCTGAAGATAACTCTCGTAGCGTCTTGGATCGAGCCGTCCGTCGGCGACAGCATCCTTGACCGCGCAGGGCTCCTCGTGGTTGTGGGAACAGTTCGGGTAGCGGCAATGGGATGCAAACGGCCGCATATCGCGAAACAGTCCGGTAAGTTCCGCCGGTACGATATCCCAAAGCTGAAATTGCCTTACGCCAGGTGTATCGATGATCGAGGTCGCCTGATCGATCCGAAACCACGCTGCGGTTGTGGTGGTGTGCTTGCCTTTTTGATTATCGAGGCTCACGGCTTGGACGCGTTGAGCGAGTCCAGGGATCAGGTCGTTGAGGATACTCGACTTTCCGACGCCGCTTTGACCGATCACGGCGGTGCATTTGCCTTGCGCCCAAGATCGTAGAAGGTTCATGCCCCAGCCTCTCATGGCGCTGACCATCAAGGCCTTGTAGCCCATCTGCGAGTAGCTTCCGATGAGGGGCTGGAGTCGCTGAGGATCGATCAGGTCGCATTTATTGATGCATACGGCTGCCTCGATCTGATTCTGCTCGGCGGTCGCTAGGATCCGATCGATCAGATTCGGTTTGATTCCCGGTTCTGCCGCGCTGGTAACGACGAGGATCTGGTCGATATTCGAGGCGATGACATGCCTGCGGTTCTTGCTCGTGCGGCACAGTTCGGAAATCCGTGGCTCGATGCGGACAATCCATCCCTGGTTGCCCGGTTGGGGCTCGATACGAACCCGGTCCCCGGTCACCACGACGTGCCGTTGGGTCGTCGAGAGATTTTTTAAGACCCTTCGGACCGCGCATCGAAGAATCGTTCCGTCGTCGAGCTCGACGATCGATTCGAGCCCATGGACTCGAATCACGCGGCCTTCAATGGTTGTGTCCGAGGCATCGATCTGGATGGTGTGGTACGAGTCGCGGTGCTCGGACTCGACCAGATTTCCCTTGACGGTACGGTGGCGCGTCAGATCCCCTTTGCCGGTGATCCTCTGGGAATTTTGTGTGTCGATTTCGTCCTTGGAGTCGGCGTATTTTTCCGTCAGCCCTCGCTCACGCCGCTGCCCCTGATGCCCTTTGCGAAATTCGATTCGGGTTTTGTTTGACTTTTTCTTGGGCATTCGAATTCCGGTGTTTTTGTATCCGTGGTCTTAGCCCACCGAAGCGGTCGAATCGCTCAGATCGGTTTCTGAGGATCCGTCGGATGTCGAATGGATACTGGGCCCGAGGATCGCTTCGATCTGCTTCTCATCGAGTTCTTCCTGTTCGATCAAGGCATCCTTGAGTTGCTCGAGTGCATGGCGATGCTTTTCAAGGAGTTCGAAAGCCGATCGGTCGGCCACCCGCAGATTTTCTCCGAGTTCGGTGTCGATGATTTCTTGGGTCCTTTCGCTGAACTGCCGTTGCTGGTGCATCTCGCGCCCCAGAAACGGATCGCTATCGGAAAGCTTATAGGAAACCGGACCGAGTTTTTTGCTCATGCCCCAGTGGGCGATCATGCGACGCGACAAGGAGGTGGCCCGTTCGAGATCGTTCTCGGCGCCGACACTCGTTTCGTTGTAGATGATCTGTTCGGCGGCGCGTCCTGCAAGGAGCACGACGAGTTGATCTCGCAGTTCACGCTCCGACATGTTCATACGGTCTTCGGAGGGGAGGATTTGGGTGCTTCCGAGGGATTGTCCCCGGGGGATAACCGTGACTTTATGGACTCGTTGTGCACCTGCTAAAAACCAAGCGGCGATGGTATGGCCGGCTTCGTGGTAGGCGGTCTTGGCCTTCTCCGACGGGGCCATAACCTCTTCGCGTTTGGCCCCCATGAGGACCTTATCGCGGGCGTATTCAAAGTCCTCCATGAACACCCTTTTCTTGTCGTTCCTTGCCGCCCACAAGGCCGCTTCGTTGACGATGTTTCGCAAGTCCGCACCCGTCATGCCGATGGTCGCCTCGGCGACGCGCTTGAGATCGACGTCGGCATCGAGTGGAACATCCCGCACGTGGACCTTGAGGATCTCTTGGCGTCCTTTGAGCGTGGGACGTCCGACGGTGATGTGCCGGTCGAAGCGTCCGGGGCGAAGGAGTGCTGGGTCCAAAACATCGGGCCGGTTGGTCGAGGCGACGACAATGACCGACTCGGTTGGGGAAAAACCATCCATCTCGCTGAGAATCTGGTTGAGCGTTTGCTCGCGCTCGTCATGGCCCCCGCCGAGCCCTGCCCCGCGCTGACGTCCCACCGCGTCGATCTCGTCGATGAAAATGATTCCTGGGGAATTCTGTTTGGCCGTAGCAAACAGATCCCGCACCCGCGAAGCCCCGACGCCGACGAACATCTGGATGAATTCGCTGCCGTTGACCGAGTAGAACGCCACTCCCGCTTCTCCGGCAATGGCGCGTGCAAGTAAGGTTTTGCCTGTTCCTGGTGGACCGTTGAGCAAGACGCCCTTGGGAACTCGCCCCCCGAGCTTTTGGAACTTCTCAGGGGACTTGAGAAAATCGACGATCTCCTTGAGGTCGGCCTTGACCCCATCGAGACCCGCAACGTCATCGAAGGTGATGGCTTGGTCGGTCGCTTCAAAACGCTTGGCGGTCGATCGGGTAAAGCTGCTTAGGAAGTTTCCCCCCATCATGTTGTCTTTGGACCGCTTCATGAACAGGTAGATCCCCAAGCCGAGCAGGCCCAAGGAAGCCAGCGAAAGGAGCAAATACAAAGGGCTTGAATCGGAACTGGGCACCACGTCATAGACCAAGCCGGGCTTCTCGCTGGCTGAATTCGATTCTCCCGCTGGCTTCGAATCCCGGATCTTTTCTAGGCGTTCAAAAAGCGCCCGGCGGACTTCCCCCTCGTTGGGCAAAGCCACCCTGAAATTCGACTTCAAACGCTCGACGCTCCCATTGGATCCTTTCTTAGGAGCCACCGGATTGCCCTGAAAATCAAAGCTCAAGGGTTGCTCAGGTGGGGCGATAAAGGTCCCCTCGGCCGCAGTCGGGTAGATCGTCAGTCGCTGGACATTCTGACGGTCGAGTTGCTCGAGAAAAAAGCTGTAGTCGATGCGCGAAAACTCACCCGACCCAGGCATAAATAGCATGAGCAAACAGAGAGACAACAGCAGAGCAAACCACCAAAAGTTACTGCCGTTTTTCCTGGCAGGGATCACTGGAGGAGGGGTCGGACCGTCGGGTTTCGATGGGTTCATGAGGCTACGGCAATCGTGGAATCAGAGCGAGAGATTTCGCCCCGTATTGTAGCAACACTCCTTGGAAAATGGACCGTTTTAGAAGTTTTTCAAGGCCCTAGATCTGATAATTCACGTCGATCAGAGTGTCGTCGACGGTGCCATTGCGTATGCGGACCTTGGGTTTTTCCAAAACAACCGTCGTATGGGGGGGCACACTCGAGGTGACCCATACGCTCGAACCGATGATGCTGTGGTGGCCGACGGTCGTGTTGCCCCCGAGAATCGTCGCGTTGGCATAGATCACCACATGGTCCTCGATCGTCGGATGTCGCTTCGTACCCCGTACCAATTCGCCGTTGGCGTCGGTCGCAAAACTCAGAGCCCCAAGCGTCACGCCTTGGTAAATCTTCACATGGTCACCGATCTGGCAGGTCTCACCGATGACCACCCCCGTGCCGTGATCGATAAAGAAATACTCACCGATCGAAGCCCCAGGATGGATGTCGATCCCAGTCTGCTTGTGCGCCCACTCACTCATCATCCTCGGAATAAAAGGGACCTTCAAACCGACCAACTCATGAGCGATTCGGTAGATCGTCACTGCCTCGAGTCCAGGAAAGCAAAAAACGATTTCGTCGCGGTTCCTTACGCTCGGATCCCCTGCGAATGCAGCCTCCACATCCTTGGATAATGCTTGGCGAATCGCCGGTACACGCTCAAGCATCCGCATCGCAATCGTCTCGCCTCGAGCCTCATAGTCGACCATCTCGCGACACCCCTCGGTGGGCTCCTGATTGACCCGATCGGCATGGATCAAGGCTCGCGTGATCTGCTTGGAAAGTTTCGCTAGAAGCGAATCGACCAAATCGCCCACATAGTAAGCCACATTCGAGGCGTGCAAGCCCTCGCGTCTCCGGAATCCCGGATAGAAAAGATCCTTGAAATCTTCCAGGATACCAATCACCACATCGTACTTCGGCAACGGACAATGCCCCAAATGATGGATCCGATCCGACTGTGCATAGCTGGCAACAATCGATTCGGTCAATCGAGGAAGGAACTCTCGGCGTTGGTCGTCGTTGGTCATGTAGGATCGCTCAATTGCAGTATTTTCCAATGGAGTCTATCGGCCAATGAACCCCGAGAGATCGACCTATTTTAAATGCTCCGAAACCGCTCGTGCGATCCGTTTGGACCAACCACCCTAGACTCCGAGGTAATGCTAGCACTGCATCTGGAGCTAGCAATTACGAGCACCGCAAAATCTAGTGGAAAACTTGCTTCGCGTCTCTGGATTCCCTACCTTACCGCCTCTCGCAAGTCACCCGGGGCCGAACGGATTCGGCTCACCAACGGACTTTCCCGTCACTTGCGAACCTTGTCGCAAACAAAATTCGAAGGATACACACATGGCACGCAAACCCCTTATCGGAATGAACTGTGATTACCGCGGATCCCACCAAGGAACCCCTGCTTACGCTTTTCTCGCTGCCGGGTACTTCGACGCGATCACCAAGGCTGGGGGGATTCCTGTGGTCGTCCCTCCGACGGAAGATCTCGGTAGCATCGGCGACATCCTCGACTCCCTCGACGGATTTGTTTTGGTCGGCGGTGGGGACCTCGATCCCCGCAAAGACGGTTTCATGCTCCACAGCTCAGTCCGCCCCATGGACGCTCGACGCGAAGACTTCGACCGACAACTGGCTCGGGAAATCTCCCAACGTCGCTTGTCCCTGATGGCCATCGGAGCCGGCCTCCAACTGATCAACGTCATCGAAGGCGGAAATCTCTTCTACCATATCCCAATCGACCTTCCAAACGCACTGCCTCACCTCGACCCCCAAGACCCCAGCCACCGACACTCTCTGGTCGTCGAACCCAAGTCCATCCTCGGCCGCGTCTACGGAGAAGGTGAAATCCGCGTCAACAGCCGACACCACATGGCCATCGATCGACTCGCCGATGCGTTCAAAGTCACCGCCCGTTGCCAAGATGGAGTCATCGAAGGAATTGAAAGCCGCCTCGACGACTGGTTCGTCGTCGGTTGCCAATTCCACCCAGAATCGACCGCCGCAAGCGCCCTCGACGCCCAGATCTTCGAAGAATTTATCGCCGGAATCCAAGCCCTGGCCGCCGCTCCGCAAACCCTCGAACTCGTAGCCGCTTAAGACCTAACGCAGGTCCCCAAGTACACCCGATGGGCTCGGATGCCATTCGGATCGGAACTATCCATCCAGCAAAGAAGACCAGGGCACGGATGCCGATTCTCTGTTGGATGGATAGTTTTTTTGTTCTACTTCGGTAAGTGTCCCGACTGCCAAATCGACTAAGCGATCGCAAGAAGCTTTTCCAATCCGAGCCTCGCACAATAATCCCCAAACGACTCCTTGCCCTCTCGCTGGGATTTGAAGGACTCAAACAATGGCAATAAGGTCTCGGTGATGCTCTCGAGCGGAACAAGATCCTTGTAGATGAACGCCAAGCGAGTTCCCAATCGAGTTCCACCGACATACAGCGTGTACTTGCCCTTGGCCTTGCCGACCAAGCCGATATCGGCATTGTAAGGCCTTGCGCAGCCATTGGGACATCCGGTCATCCGGACCGTGAAAAGCTCCTTGTCCAAACCGAGCTCCAACAGCTTTTTCTCCATCACATCGATCACACCGGGCAAGGCTCGCTCGCTCTCGGTGATCGCAAGTCCGCAGGTCGGCATCGCCACACAAGCGATCGACCAACGCCTCACGTTGGAGATCTCCTCGGTCAGCGGTAGCCCGCGGCGTTTGATGATGCTCTCGAGCTTGGGCTTGTCCTTGGGATCAAGATTGCAAAACAGGATGCTCTGATGGGCCGTCAAGCGGATTTCGGGTTCGAACTCCTCGCAGATCTCCCGCAAGGCTTTCTTCCAGGCTCGGTTCTGATCGTCATAGAGTCGGCCGTTCTCGACGTTGAAGCCGTAGAAACAGCGTCCGTCCCCTTGGTCGTCCCAGCCCATGTGATCGCGATGCTCGACGACATCGTCGGCCGTGCAATCCTTGAGCTTGCTGCCGTAAACCTCTTCGACCTGATGGCGTATCCAATCGATCCCTCGGTCATGCACAAGGTACTTCAAGCGTGCCCTTTTACGGTCGTCGCGGTACCCATGATCTCGCTGGACCTTGACGATCGCTTCGGCAACCCCGACGGCTTGCTCAGGGGTGACAAATGCCATCCGCGTTGCCAATCGCGGGAAGGTCTTTTTGGCGCTTGGGGTGACTCCCAACCCGCCTCCGACGACCACGTTGTAACCGATCACTTGGCCGTCTCGGACCACCGCGATGAACCCCAGGCAGTTGGTGTACACGTCGGTGCAATTGTCGTCGGCAAGCGCGATCGCGGTTTTGAATTTCCTCGGCAGATAGGTCTTTCCATAGATCGGCTCGACGATCTGATCGCTTCCCCCTTGAAGCGTCTCCTCGCCACTTGCAAGATCCTTGAGCCAAAGTTCGTAATACGACTTTGTCTGTGGAGACAAATGGTCCGAAAGGTCCTGAGCTAACTTCTGTACCGCCGGTCGGAGATTGTCCGCATAGGGAGCCGGGCAAGCCATCGTGTTGCGATTGACGTCGCCGCATGCGGCCAGGGTCGTGAGCATGCAGTTGTTGATCTTTTGCATGCACTCTCGAAGGTCTTGTTTCAAAATTCCATGAAGCTGCAAGCCTTGGCGTGTCGTGATTTTTAACGTCGTATTTCCGATCGTATCGCACAGATCCAGATGCGCCAGGAGTTGCTCTGCATTCATGATCCCCGCAGGGATCCGCGAGCGAACCATGAAGCTGTACTCTTTCTCCGACTTGCCTGAATCCCCGCCCGACTTGCGCTGCTCGCGATCGTCCTGCTGATAGGTTCCATGAAACTTCAGCAGTTGAAGATCCTCTTTTCCAAAGTGGGTCGAATCGGTCAGGAGTTCCGAGCGAATCGAGCCTCGAAGATACCGGCTGGTGTCCTTGATCAACTCGACGGCGCTGAGCTTCGGTTCGTTATTCGTTTGGCTGGTTGCTGATTCGCGGGTGTCTTCCGACATGTTTGGCTCGGGTTCTTGGAATGCTTGGTGTAAAGTCCACGAAGGACGCAAAATTCTAATCCATCGCTGGGACTGGAATCTAGCTCAAAGGCCCCTTCGCGGCTCCTGGGACTCAGACTATAACTGCAATGATCGTAAGCATAACAATAAAAATCGATTTGAATTCCGCCCATCGATCGCCCCACACGATGGGCCTTGCCCCCGTGAGCCTCTGATGACCGCTCGAATCCTCGATGGTAAAGCAATCGCCAACAACATCCGTGAAGAAATCGCAGTTCGCGTTTCTGCCTTTCGAGAAAGATTTTCGACGTCGCCAAAATTAGTAGCGGTTTTGGTAGGAGACGATCCGGCGAGCCAAGTCTACGTTCGAAACAAAGAGATCGCCTGCCAGAAAGCAGGGATCCAAAGCGATATCCATCGACTCTCGGGAGCAACGACCACCGAGGAACTCCTGGCGGTCTTAGACGAACTCAATGCCGATCCGAAGGTGCACGGGATCCTTGTCCAATTACCCCTACCTGATCCCATCGACACAAGGTTGGTGCTCGACCGAATCGATCCCAGGAAAGACGTGGATGCTTTTTCACCGGAAAATGTAGGGCTGATGCTCCAGGGCCGTCCACGCTTTTTGCCCTGCACCCCCCATGGAGTGATGCAACTTCTAAATCGCTGCAAAATCGCCGTGCAGGGCAAGCAAGTCGTCGTCGTTGGACGAAGCGACATTGTGGGTAAGCCACTGGTGTGTCTGTGCATGCAGAAAAGCGGACCAGGAGGACCGAGCAACGCCAACGCAACAGTCACATGCTGCCACAGCCAAACACCCGACCTCGGGGAAATCACCCGCAGGGCCGACATCCTGCTCGTGGCGATCGGTAAACCCAACTGGATCAACGCCTCGATGGTCAAACCCGGTGCGGTGGTCATCGACATCGGAATCAACCGCATCGCAGACCGGTTGGTCGGAGACGTCGACTTCGATTCGGTATCTCAAGTCGCATCGGCCATCACGCCAGTACCGGGCGGCGTTGGCCCGTTGACAATTGCAATGCTACTGGAAAATACGCTCAGAGCGGCCGAAGAACAACTCTCGAGCTGACTTCGCTTGGGCAGGTGCCCTTAGCAAGCCTTGATCTGCTCGATGATAATCAGCAGATGCTTGGCTCTCATGATCGAACCAGCGGTCTTGACAAACGCTACACCCGCTTCGAGTTCCGGCAAGCTAATGCTAGATCCTGGACTCGTCAACGATGTGCCGCTCGCGGCGGCTTTCTTCGGAGCGCTAGGGGCTGGAGTCTCGCTGCGCTTGGGGCTCTCGCTGATCGACTTCCCTTGACGTTTCGCAATGCTCTTGACATTGGCGACATCGGCTGCGGTGATGCTGAATTGCTGAAGCGCCTCGACGACATCGCGATTTCTCGCCTCGGGATTGCTCTCCATGAACCGGCGTATTCGCTGCGCCTTGCTGAGATCTTTCGACATTCTTGATGGGTCCTTGATAGAATAATTGACTTCTTCGACGGCACTTTGGGCCGAGCTCATCTTCTGCTCTGCCTCGCGAACCAGAACTTCTGGTACGCTTTCCACAAGGTCGTCTAATGTGACAAAACGATCGGTATCGATCATAAATTCGGCCTCCTAATAAGTCTCGCCTCTCGTTCGATAACACCCACCGCGACGATTCGGCAATTCAATAGCAGAAAAAACAACGAGTGACTCACCACGAAAATCCGTCTAAATCACTCGACTTTCACAAAGGGGAAATCACGCGCGCAGAATCTTTGCGCCGGAGTGATTAGTTGCCAGAACGAATGTGAAATAAGCTTCGAGGTGAAACCGCTTTGCACCAGCGTTCGCCGGGGTAGCAACTGGATGATACGAGATAATCATAGATCTGACTTGGAGATGGTCAAGTCGAAAAAAGAGCTTATGCTAGCGATCTGAAAGTAGTCTAAATCTACCGCTAAAAAACCGATTGGATCCCATCAAAAAGCGATTTCTGATACAATCGTGCTACGAGCGAAAAAGAGGCCATGCCTCCCTCTCGCAACCACGAAAAATGGGGACGCGGACCCTCCCTCGGAGAAAAGTCCTTCGGACAATTCCTCTTGAGAACTTTTACTTACAGATCCCCCCATGAGATCACTTTGCTTGAATTAGGATAACCGATGAGCAAGCCAAACGACGACGCAACACATCCGACAAGCGAACTAGGTTTGGAGTTGGATCGCGGCGATTATAACGCAGAAGACCTCAAGTTCCTCAACGACCTCGAGCACGTTCGGGCCCGACCCGGGATGTACATCGGCGATACGACCCTCAAAGGACTCCACCACTTGGTCTACGAGGTCGTCGACAACTCGATCGATGAGGCCATGGCCGACTTCGCCAAAACCGTCTCGGTCTCCATCAATGCCGACGGCTCAGTGACCGTCGAGGACGACGGTCGCGGGATCCCGACCGAACGGCACGTCGATCTTTCTGAGAAAATGGGACGCGACATCAGCACCCTCGAAGGGGTCATGACCGTTTTGAAGTTCGGTGGCAAATTCGAAAAGAAAGCCTACCAAACCTCCGGGGGACTCCACGGCGTGGGTGTGACGGTCGTGAACTTCCTTTCCCAATGGTGCGAAGTCGAAGTCCACCGAGACGGGAAGATGTGGACCCAATCCTACGAACGCGGGGTCGCGACAGGACAAGTCCGCGAAGCGGGAGCTTCGACCAAACGCGGCACGAAAACAACGTTCAAACCCGACAACCAAATCTTCCCGAATACCAAGTTCCTCTACGATACCCTCGCCAAACGACTCCAAGAACTCGCCTTCCTCAACAGCGGGGTGCGAATCAAAGTTCGCGATGAACGAAGCGACCTCGGAGATGAATTCTGCTACGAACGTGGCATCGAAGAGTTTGTCGAATTTCTCAACCGAGCCAGCGATGTCGTCCACAAAGATGTCATCGTGATCGAAGGGACCCGAGATAGCATCGGATTTACCATCGCACTGCAGTACTCCGAAGAGTACACCGAAACCCTCCAATCGTATGCCAACAACATCCACACCCTCGAAGGCGGAACGCACGTCTCTGGCTTCCGCGCGGCGCTGACCCGCACACTCAACAACTACGGCAAAAAAGAAAACCTCTTCAAAGACCTGACTCCCACCGGCGATGACTTCCGCGAAGGCCTGACCTGCGTGATCTCCGTGCGGGTCCCACACCCACAGTTCGAAGGTCAAACGAAAACCAAACTCGGCAACTCCGATGTCGAAAGCATCATCACCTCGGCCGTCGGCGATGGACTCTCGAAATACCTCGAAGAAAATCCAAAAACCGCCAAACTGCTGGTCCGAAAAGGTATGCTCGCAGCCGAAGCCCGAGAAGCAGCCCGCAAAGCTAAAGACGCCCTAAGGAAACGCAAAGATGTCCTCGGCGGCGGGGGACTCCCCGGAAAACTCCGCGATTGCAGCAGCAACAAAATGGAAGAATGCGAACTGTACCTCGTCGAAGGTGACTCCGCAGGCGGTAGCGCCGAAGGTGGTCGATTCCGAGAAACGCAAGCCATCCTCCCGCTCCGAGGAAAAATCATCAACGCCTACAAGAGCCGCGAAGATAAAGTCCTGGCCAACGAAGAAGTCATGAGCATCATCCAAGCCGTAGGATCAGGTATCGGCGATGACCAAGACGTCGCCAAACGACGCTACAACCGCATCATCATCATGACCGACGCGGATATCGACGGCTCGCACATCCGCACCCTCCTGCTGTGCTTCTTCTACCGACAAATGTACCAACTCGTCGCCGGGGGACACGTCTACCTAGCCCAACCACCCCTGTTCCGTGTCGTCCGTGGCAAAAAAGAAAAATACTACGTCCAATCCGAAGAGGAAATGAAAACCCAACTCCTCGAAAAAGGTCTCGGCGATAGCTCCCTGGTCCGAGAAGATGGTTCCAAAGTCGAAGGTGATCGCATGCACTCGCTGTGCCGCTCCCTCTCGTCGCTCGAAGAAGCCATCCTGACCCTCGAACGAAGAGGAATCTCCCTGAAAGTCCACGCCGAACGCATGGACCCTGAAACCAAACGACTCCCAGTCTTCCACCTCGATCTAGGCCCCGAAGACCACTGGTTCGTCACCCGCGATAAACTCGACGAATTCCTCGTACGACGACAAATCCAAGTCGAAAGCACCTCGAGCGAAACCTCAAAGATCGTCAACTCCGAACCCTCAAGCGAGGTGGCCTCCCCGAGAGCCGCTCACATCTCCGAAATCTTCGAAGTCCGAACCATCAACACCGGACTCCAAGAACTCGCGCAACACGGCTTTTCTATCTCCGACCTGATCCCCAAAGAACGTACCGGTGCGACCGACTCGCGTTTTTATCTCGAACGTGAGGAAAACCTCATCGGCATCGAAGACCTACGCGCCCTGCTACCAGCCATCCGCGAAAGCGGTCGAAGAGGACTGACCATCACCCGCTTCAAAGGTCTCGGGGAAATGAACGCCGAAGAACTCCGCGAAACAACCCTCGATCCCTCCAACCGAACCATGGTCAAAATCGAACTCACCGATGCGGCCGCCGCCGACGAAATGTTCCGTGTTCTCATGGGGGACAAAGTCGAACCAAGACGAGAGTTCATCGAAAAACACGCACTGAGCGTTCGAAATCTCGACGTCTAAAACTAATCCCCACGACCCGATGCGAGCAAATGAGCCGAGGCCTTGTCGCTGATGTCCTTGCGACACCAAGCACCAGGCCACCGGATCTCCTTGACCGCCTTATAAGCGTTCAGCTTGGCCAAAGCCAAGCTGTCGCCAAGGGCCGTGACTCCAAGAACCCGGCCTCCCGTCGTGACCACCTTGCCATCCTGCATCGCAGTGCCAGCATGAAAGACCTTCACGTCGGGAATCTCTGCGGCTGCATCCAAACCCGTAATCTCCTGGCCCGTGGTGTAAGGACCAGGATACCCCGCACTTGCCATCACCACGCAAATCGATGGACGCATGTCCCATATCGGGGCGTCGATCTCTCCGAGCCGTCCGTCGACGGTCGCCTCGAGCACGTCGAGCAAATCACTCTGCAAACGCATCAAAATCGGTTGGCACTCCGGATCCCCAAAACGAACGTTGTACTCGAGTACCTTCGGCCCATTGTTGGTCAACATCAACCCCGCATACAGTACCCCACGAAACGGTTTGCGACTCCGCTTCATCGTGTGAATCGTCGGCACCAAAATCTTGTCCTCCACCGTCTCGAGCAACTCCGCGTCGATCACAGGCGTGGGTGAATAAGCCCCCATGCCTCCGGTGTTGGGACCCTGGTCGCCATCGTAAGCCGCCTTGTGATCCTGCGCCGGGGGCAATGGCAGGATCGTTCGACCATCGGTTATCGCCAAAACGCTCACCTCTTGACCCTCGAGACGCTCCTCGATGACCATCGGCAAACTCGCCTTGCCAAACTCCATCTTCCTGCCCATCCGGTCGATCGCCTCGAGGACCTGCTCGCGACGCGAACAGACGATCACCCCCTTGCCGCTGGCCAAACCGTCGGCCTTGACTACCAGTGCCGCCTTGTCCCGCTCCCCTGGATATCGAGCCTTGACATAGCGCGTCGCACTGTCGGCATCCAAAAAGACCTGGTACTCGGCCGTCGGTACGTCGGCCTTGCGCAAAGCCTGCTTGCATGCCACCTTGCTACCCTCAAGCTGGGCAGCGGCCCTCGATGGGCCGAAAGCTCGTATCCCCTCCTGCTCCAACGCGTCGACCAACCCAAGTGTCAAAGGCAACTCAGGCCCAACGACCACAAGGTCGACCGACTCCTTTTTCGCAAAGCGAACCAAACCAGCGATGTCGTCAGCCGAAATCGCAACGTTTTCTCCCTCAAGCGCCGTGCCTGCATTCCCAGGGGCAATCCATAAACGTGTCAGTCGCGGACTTTGTCGGATCTTCCAAGCCAACGCATGCTCTCGTCCACCATTGCCAACCACTAATACTCGCATCTCGTTGGATCACCTTATGGCCATTTGCCTACGGAAATACACACCCAGCATCACACTCACAGCGGCCAGCATTCTATTGGATTCCAAAAACTTCCCAAGCCTAAGGCGTTTTCCATTGAACTTTTCACCCATCTTTTCGGTTTGCTATGATACCTAGGTACCCGCAAAATCGGAGAAACGGCCCAATGGAACCCGCCCCTGGCAAAAAGATCGCTCCTGTGTCCTCAGCACCCGCCCAACTTATCCGCCTAAAGGCCTCGGCCATCCTCTTTGCGTGCCTAGGGGCCTATGCTCTGGCACAAGATCCGATCGACGACGCACCGGCCAACCCCACCGCCGCTCCGAAAACCAACGACCTGAAGGCTTTCGTAGACTCGCGAACTAAGAACCGTGATGCCATCGAAGCGAGCCTCCGAAGCCAATACCAAACGCTCGAAAATTCGATGTCCTGGAAAGCCAAAGCAGGATACGAACGATTGACCCAAAAAGTCTATCTGCCTGCCGACTTCGACGAAGAAGTCCTCAAGGGCGTCGATGCACTCGATCATCGATGGCCTTTTTTGGATCTTCCCCTCGAGAAAAATACTCGACAAGCAACTTGGCTTGCCCACGGCCTTTCGGCTCGCCCCGAGGACCCCAAACGCCCCCTGCAGTACGTCGTGACTCCCACAGGCCAGTACGTGATGAACTGCTTTGCCTGCCACGGTGGGAACCTCTACGGTGCAACCTACCCCGGGGCCCCCAACACGACCTATGCACTTGAATCGCTGACCGAGAAAATCCGGAAGACCAAGTTCAAACTCGGCAAACCTCTGGCCCAAATGGACCTCGGCTCGATGGTCATGCCCCTGGGAACCTCCAACGGCACGAGCAACGCCGTCATGTTCGGCGTGGCTCTGATGAACTTTCGCGACGCCGATCTGAATATCCACACCAACCGTATCCCCGCACCCATGGTCCACCACGATATGGACGCCCCACCCTGGTGGCACTTCTACCGCAAGTCCCATCTGTACATCGATGGCTTTGCCGAAAAAGGCCACAAAGGACTCATGCAATTCATGCTGGTTCGCCAAAATGGACCCGACAAATTCCGTCTCTGGGAAAAAGACTTTCGCGAAGTCTACCGCTTCCTCGAAGAACTCCGCCCCCCGAAATTCCCACTGGCGATCGACGCGGCAAAGTCCCAAAAAGGTGCAGTGGTCTTTCAAGACCATTGCGCGCGATGCCACGGAACTTACCAAGCCTCCGAGTCGACCAATCGAAACGTCGGCAAATACCCCGAACTGATGGTCGATATCGAGGACATCAACACCGATCGCGTCCGCTTCGATTCCCTCACGGCCAAGCATCGCGACTCGTACGGCCAAAGCTGGTTTGCCGACTACGGCAAGCAATCGACCTACACCCAAGTCGCCGGATACGTCGCCCCTCCCCTTGACGGAATCTGGGCCTCGGCCCCCTACTTGCACAACGGGAGCGTCCCGACCCTCTGGCATCTGCTCCACCCCCAAGAACGCCCCAAAGTCTGGAGACGCATCGCGATGGGACTCGACGAAGAATCGATCGGTCTGGTCGTCGAGACCCTCGAAGAGGTCCCCGCAAAACTCTCGAACGCCGATCGCCGCTGGTACTTCGACACCCAAGTCACCGGAAAATCAGCCCAAGGCCACGATTACCCAGACGAACTGACCGAGGAGCAAAAGTCCGATCTGCTCGAGTACCTGAAGACTCTCTAAGCCAAAATCTCATGGGCGACTTGGCCCGCAACATCGGTAAGCCTGAAATCCCTACCGGCATACCGATAAGTCAACCGCTCATGATCCAAACCCATGATGTGAAGAATCGTCGCGTGCAAGTCATGCACGTGCATCTTCTTCTCGCTGGCATAGTATCCGTACTCGTCGGTGGCTCCGTAAGCATACCCACCCTTGACACCCCCTCCGGCCATCCACATGCAAAATCCATGCGGATTATGGTCCCGTCCGTTGCCTTGCGATGTCGGTGTGCGACCGAACTCGCCACCCCATAACACCAAGGTGTCCTGGAGCAATCCTCGCTGCTCAAGATCGGCAAGGAATCCCGCAATCGGCTTGTCGACCTCCGCTGCATTCTTCGTATGCCCTTGGTACAAATCCGAATGCTGGTCCCACTGCACCTCGCTATCGCTATGGGTGACCTGTACAAACCGAACCCCTCGCTCGAGAAAACGCCTCGCCATCAAGCACTGACGGCCAAAATTCTCTGTCACCGGATCGTCCAGTCCATAGAGCCGCAAGGTCGCTTGGGTCTCGGTCTGCAAATCCTGAATCTCTGGCAAACTCGATTGCATCCGAAACGCCAACTCGTAAGCTCCCAGTTGCCCAGCGATCGAAGCCTCGTTGGGATAGGCCTTCGAGAAATCCTCGTTCATCTTGGCCAACAAGTCCAATTGCTTTCTCTGCGAAACTCGGTCGAGACTCGGATGAACAATATGCTGCACCGAAGCCTGCCTAGCCGGTTGACTCGCATTGCCAATCGGTGTCCCCTGGCAATACGTCGGCAGGAATGCCGACCCCCAATTGTTCACCCCTCCGTGCGCTAAGGTCGGACAGATCGTCACAAACGCCGGTAAGTCCTGATTCTCCGTCCCAAGTCCGTAGGTGATCCAAGCTCCCATGCTGGGCCTGACGAACTGGTCGCTCCCAGTGTGCATCTTCAGCAACGCGCCTCCATGGGCCGGATTGCTTCCATGCAGCGAACGCAACACGCAAAGCTTGTCGATGTGCTTGGCCACGTTCGGAAAAAGCTCACTGACCGGCAAGCCGCTTTGCCCATGCTGCGAGAATGCCCATGGCGACTTTAGCAAATTTCCTTGTTGAGCAAACACCACTCGAGGAAGCTCGAACGGTGGTGGCTTGCCGTCGTCGCGAGTCAATGAGGGTTTCGGGTCAAAGGTGTCGATGTGCGAAGGCCCACCCTTCATGAACAAAAACACAATCCGCTTGGCTCGCGGTCTCAGATGCGGGCCGCTCGAACCCGACAGCCCACCGGCCGATGGACCCGTCGGGTCCTGACCCATCGCGTTCGTGTCGCCAAAAAGACTTCGTAGGGCCAAGTAGCCGAACCCCAAAGCCGTCGACTCAAGCACTCGACGCCTGCTGGAGGCCAACAACAAATTTCCCGCTGTAGGGGTCTGGCCCGACTGGAAACCCGGCTGGAAACCCGGCGAATGGCCCCCAACGCAATGGTTCCCAAGGTAACCCGGCTCTTGCTGGCTTTGATGGAACATACTTTTAGGGAACATAAAGGAACTCACTGCAAACCAAAAGATTGTGCGCGACTTGCTCCCAACGCGATGCGCTCTCGTCGGGCTGACCCATGACATACTCCAAAAGCCTCTGCCGCTCGTAAGGCTCGGGCCGGCGACCCAAGACCTCTTCGAACAACCAATCGACACGCCCAGGCGGCTCGCTCGAGTAAGCCTCGCTGCGCTGGGCAAGTCGGCGAGCCGAATCGACAATCCAGTCGGCATTGATCAACACGAGCATCTGCAAAGATACCGTGCTGGTGTTTCGACTTCCAACGGGCATCGTCGGATCCGGAAAATCAAATTGCTCCAAGAGCGAGAATAAATGGTTGCGGATGATGGGCAAATAAGCCGTCCGGCGGGCACTCTCGTACTTGGTGTGGTCGATCGACGTGTGATCGAACACAAACTGCCTATTCCTCAGCGGGACCGACTTGCCTCCCAACCGCAAATCCAGACCGCCGGAGGCAAACAAGATCGAATCCCTTAACTGCTCGGCCTCCAATCGCCGCGGGGAAAAATACCAACGCAACCGATTCTCAGGATCGTTGGCTAAAGCCGACTCGGGCTCGGGATGAACGCTCGACATCTGATAGCTCGCCGAACTCAAAATCAGACGATTCAGTTCCTTGATCGACCAACCCGATTCGATAAACCATCTGGCCAAGTAATCCAAAAGCTCCGGATGCGAGGGCCGATCCCCCAGGACGCCGAAGTTTTCCGTCGTCTCGACAAGCCCCCTTCCAAAGTGCCAACGCCAAACCCGGTTGACGATCACCCGAGCTACCAACGGATGACTTGGGGATGCGAGCCACCGTGCTAACTCCAAACGGCCACTCCCCTGACGCCCAAAAATCGGCGCAGTTCCCGGATTGACCATCACACTTGGAAATCCCCGGGGCACGAAATCACCAAGGTTCCGATAGCTTCCGCGAATGTGGATCGCCAATCCATCGACAACCCCTTTGTCCCCGACTCCCATCGCGGACGATTCGTCCGGAGCGCTGCTCTCGAAGACCCTAGCGACTTCGGCCAACTCATGGATCTGCTTGAGACTCTCGTCATCCAAAGCATGCTCCATCTTGGCCGGTATAGCGAGAAATCCACCCGCATCGGACAAGGCGATGCGAGCAGCCTCAAGCTCCGGATCCTCAAGCCTCTTGATCTGAGGATCGGTTGACTTGGCCTTCTCCCACTCAAGCTCCACGCGTTCGAATAGGGCTAGATAGTGGGCTCGAATCCCAGCGATGTCCCCAAGGCCTGCTAAAGCATGCCATTTCTCGAACATCGGTGTATGACGGTGGTTGTCCAAGTATCGGCGGCAATTGGCTAGCACCCGAGGATGCAACCCAAGCTCCTGGCCCGCGCTTTGCCACTCATTGAGGGTCGCTTCCGAGGTCAACGTCGATGCGATCGCTAAGTAGTCGGCTGCCTGCTGCTTGACCCTCTGACGCAACTTGCCAATCGCTTCGTTCTTGAGTTTCGTCCAAACCCCATTCTTCTCGGCGATCTGTGCTTCGATCGACTTGACGTTCGCTTTCTCCTCCTCGGTGGCAAACGAGATCTCGTTCCAGTGCTTGATCGCACCGAAATTGCTATCGCCAAAGGTCTTCGTCCCCTTGAATATCGCCGCAAGGGCATAGTAATCCCGCTGCTTGATCGGATCGAACTTATGGTCGTGGCATCGAGCGCAACCGATCGTCATGCCCATGAAGGTCTTCCCGATCGTATCGATCTGCTCGTCGATCGTGTCCATCATCAGTTTGTCCCGATCGGGTTCGGCCAAGACTTTGGCCCCCAAGACCAAGTAGCCCGTTGCGATCCTGCTCTCAAGACTCGCATCGGGCAACAGGTCTCCGGCGATCTGCTCCTCGATGAATCGATCGAATGGCTTGTCCTTGTTGAAGGCCTCAACCACGTAATCACGGTAACGCCAAGCGTTCCCGTAGGCGATGTTTTCATCGAGTCCGTTCGAGTCCGAGTAACGCGCCACATCAAGCCAATGCCGAGCGTACCGAATTCCATACTGCGGCGAACTGAGCAAGCGATCGATCTGACGGTCGATCGCCTCGGGTGCAGTGTCTTGTTCAAAAGCCCGGTATTCGGCCGGTTCCGGTGGCAACCCGATCAAATCCATACTCAAACGTCGCAGCAATTCCCGATCCGAAGCCGGCGGGGCCGGACGAAGTCCCTTGGACTCCAAAGCTTGCAAGACAAACGCATCGATCGGATTTCGGCACCAATCGGCCCGAACCGGTGTCGGAATCGATACCGACCCCAAGGGACGCATCGACCAAAAGGACTGCCCCTCCTGGATACTCATCCCCGTGGGTTTGCCCTGCTCGCTGGAAAGATCCTCAGTCATTCCTCCGCTGGGATTCGTTCGAGGATCTGGGGCTCCCGACAAAATCCACTTCTCTAGTGTCGCGACCTGAGCATCCCCAAGCCTCCCGCTCGGAGGCATTTGCAAGTCCGAATCTTGGTAACCCACAGCCCGGAGCAACAGACTCTCGGCCGGTCGGTCCGAGTCGAAAGCGGGTCCGGAATCCCCACCCCTCTGGATCCCCATGCGATGATCCAATCGCAACCCACCCTGCTTCTCCAACCCGCTATGGCACTCGTAACAGTGCTCGACCAGTATCGGACGAACCTTGGTCTCGAAATACTCCAAACCCTCTGCCTCCTGGGCTTGGCTTCCGAGCCCCAAGAGCAAAGTCCAAATCAAGCTCCAGCTCAAGAGCCATGTCCAACGGAGGTATTCACGCATAAAAAAACCACCGAACGGGTTCACAAACGGATCCGACGACCCGAGCGCTCGCGGCGCCGATGTCGCAATGTGTTCAACAGTCTCCTAGATTCTACCATGAATTCGACGCGATTTCCCCCAAGCTGAATTTCTCTTAGAACCGAACACGCCCAACTCCCCGAGTTCGCACTTTGAAGTTGCGCTATTCGCATGTTTCGGAGTTTCAATCGATGTTTTCCCTGGCTTTTCGTACTCGACGATACAGCATCGAGTACGAGTACCATTTCATTGAGTAGCCCACCAACGAGCGATCCCCTACAATGACAGGCACTACTTTTCTCTGTTTTCCAGGTATCGTAGTGACTAAAAATGGTTGCTCTTGGTCGTACTCGTACTCAATGAAATGGTACTCGTACTCGAAAGGCGCCTCCGAGACCGATCCGGTCAATGTCCCGACTGCTAACGCTCTCAATCGCTTTGCAATGGGCGTTCGACCCTAGTCGATGCAACCGATCGAGTACGAAAAAACAAGAAACCAGCCATTGCCCAGTAAAATCGCCGAATAGCCCTTTTCCCCGTCCCACTGCTTATCTAGCCATCAACTCGCTCCGCTCCAACTTTTCTCCGCCCGAACCTTCTGCCGCCCCCTCTTTTCTTCTCCATCATGACCCAACAAAAAACCATATCGCTCGATCAAGCCCAATCGCCCTACTTCTTCGGGATCGACGTCGGGGGCACAGGCATCAAGATCGGTTTGACCGACGACCAAGGAGCAACGCTCGGGTACAGTGCGATCGATACGCTTGAACCCCAAGGCCCCGCCGATGCGATGCGTCGCGTCGCGGAAGCTTGCCGCGACATCGTCGGAAAGCTCGGCCTGGACCCATCGCGTGTCGTTCGAGCCGGATTAGGCACACCTGGTAGCCAAGACATCCGAAAAGGAATGCTGATCGAGCCACCGAACCATCCCCATTGGCATCATTTTCCGATCGTCAAATCGCTCGAAGAGTCGCTCAAACTCCCGGTGTCCTACGCCAACGACGCCAATGCGGCTGCTTTTGGAGAATTCTGGATCGGAACAGGGAAAATCCACGATAGCATGGTCCTTCTGACCCTCGGTACGGGAGTCGGCGGAGGGGTCATCATCGACAACGAGCTGGTCGTCGGTCGCAACAGCTTCGGCGGAGAATGCGGGCACATGATCATCGATCCGAGTCCCGAGGCCCGCCTGTGTGCTTGGGGGGGAGGCAGAGGCCATCTGGAAGCCTATGCGAGCGCTTCGGGGGTCACGGCCCGAGCCCGCGAGGAGCTCCAGGCCGGTGCCAAGAGCATTCTGGCATCCCAAATCGACAAGATTACCGCAAAGCGGATCTTCGAAGCCGCCGAGCAAGGAGATCCCTGGAGCTTGAAATTCATCGAGCAAACCGGCGATTACCTCGCTATCGGCATCACCAGCATGGTCCATATGGTCGATCCCGGTCTGGTCGTCCTGGGTGGGGCTATGAACTTCGGAGGCTCGAACTCGCCGACCGGCCAGCGGTTCCTCGACTCGGTCCGCAGGGGATTCGAAGCCCGAACGTTTGAATATGTCCAAGCGGGCACCCACATAGAATTTGCCAGCCTTGGGGCCGATGCGGGGTACATTGGCGCTGCGGGAATCGCCCGTTGCGACTACCATAAAGCACTATGAACGGAAAAGAACTAAAAACTACCGGCGATGTCCCGATCGAACGGATCCGAAACTTCTGCATCATCGCTCATATCGACCACGGAAAGAGCACCCTGGCCGACCGCTTGCTCGAACGGACCGGAACCGTCGAAATCCGCAAGATGAAGGAGCAGCTCCTCGATGCGATGGATCTTGAACGCGAACGCGGAATCACCATCAAAGCCAAAGCCGTATCGCTCAGGTACATCTACAAAGGCCTGCTCTACGAGCTGAACCTCATCGATACCCCCGGTCACGTCGACTTCCAATACGAAGTCTCCCGCTCGTTGTCCTGCTGCGAAGGAGCCTTGCTCCTGGTCGATGCTTTCCAAGGCGTCGAAGCCCAAACCGTCGCCAACGCCTACTCGGCCATGGACCACGACCTGAAAATCATTCCGGTCATCAACAAAATCGACCTCAACCACGCCCGAGTCGATGAAGTCACCACCGAAATGAACCATATCCTCGGGATCGACCCGACGGAAATCGTCAAATGCTCCGGAAAAGCTGGCATCGGAATCGATGAACTCCTTGCGGCCATCGTCGAACGCGTACCACCCCCATCGGGAACCCCCACAGGACACCTCCAGGCCATGGTGTTCGATTCCCACTACGACGACTACCGAGGAGCGATCACCTACGTGCGGCTCATGTCGGGAGAAGTCAAACGGGGGGACAAGGTCCGGTTTTACCGAGCCGGGGTCAACCACGAAGTCCTCGAACTCGGCCAGTTTGTCCCCGAACGCAGGGCGGTCGATAAACTCACCGCCGGCGAAGTCGGCTACTTGATCTGCAATATCAAGTCCCTCAAAGAAGTCCGTATCGGCGATACCGTTGTCCATGCCAACAACGACAAAGTCGAACCGCTCGAAGGTTACCAACCCCCTAAACGCATGGTCTACTGCGGCCTCTATCCGAGCGATGGACAAGACTTCTCCGAACTGCGAGATGCCTTGGAAAAACTTTCGATCAACGACCCCTCGTTCGAATTCGCTCCCGAGACGAGCGAAGCCCTCGGATTCGGCTTTCGCTGCGGTTTCCTCGGCCTCCTGCACATGGAAATCATCCAGCAACGCCTCGAGAACGAATGCGATATCGACCTGGTCCAAACCGCTCCGAATGTGACCTACGAAATCATCAAACGCGGCGGGGAACGGCTTGAAATCCACCGCCCTCAAGAAGTCCCCGAGTCGGGCGACATCGAAGAATTCCGCCAACCGATCGTCCGCGTGAACTTCGTTCTGCCGACCGAATACATCGGAGTGACCATGAAACTCTGCCAAGACCGACGCGGGATCCTCCGAGGCAACGAATACCTCTCGGGAACGCGCGCCATGGTCAGCTACGATCTACCGCTCGCTGAAGTCATCTACGACCTTCACGACAAATTGAAAAGTGCAACCCGTGGCTATGGCACCATGGACTACGAAATCATCGGCTACGAAGAAGCCGATCTGGTACGCATGGATATCCTCGTCAACGGCAAACGCGTCGACGCCTTGAGCATCATCTGCGACCGCCGAGACTCGGATCGACGAGGTCGCGCTGTGGTCAAAAAACTCAAGGAAGAAATCGACCGACACATGTTCGAAGTGGCCGTCCAAGCCGCCATCGGATCGCGAGTCATCGCACGGGAAACCGTCCCGGCTCTCCGCAAAAACGTCACCGCCAAATGCTACGGTGGCGATATCACCCGCAAAAGGAAATTGTGGGCTAAACAGAAGGAAGGCAAGAAGCGGATGAAATCGATCGGCTCGGTCGATATCCCCCAAAAAGCCTTCATGGCAGTCTTGGATACAGGATCCTCTGACAGCAAGTAACACCATGAAAAACAAGGATGTCTTTCAATGTTGCAACGAAGCAAACAACTCGACCACCCGGTCGAAACCCAACCCCTTACCGTCTACTGGCCCTACGCACTGTCCCTTTTGACAGTCCACCTCCTAGGAGTCCTGGCGTTTTTCCCAAGCCTCTTCTCCTGGAGTGGGTTGGTCGTCGGGATCATGGCCCACATTCTATTCGACGGCCTAGGGGTCTCCATCGGTTACCACCGACTCCTGACCCACCGCGGATTCGAATGCCCCAAACGTCTTGAGCATTTCATCGCACTGTGCGGTATCTGCACCCTCCAAGACTCACCCGCGCGCTGGGTCGCCATCCATCGCATGCACCACCAACACAGCGATCATCAACCCGACCCCCATTCCCCATGGGTCGATTTCCTCTGGGGACATGTCGGCTGGTTGCTCTTCGTCGACCGACGCCACGACGGTGTGGTGCACTTCGAACGCTACGTCCGCGACCTATTGCGTGACCCGTTCTACTTCAAACTCGAGCGAAACCTCATGTGGTTCTGGGTCTATGTCACCCACGC
>Ga0315900_10002574_pt1 | contig 27509 bp, 23 predicted proteins | sample LakEriMetagenome_FD_203521 | JGI IMG/M metagenome (GOLD analysis project Ga0315900, IMG submission 203521) | Freshwater fungal communities from buoy surface, Lake Erie, Ohio, United States - Buoy 12 MA114 | ecosystem: Environmental > Aquatic > Freshwater > Lake > Lake biofilm | place: USA: Lake...
TCCGCACGGGTCTCGGTCGAGCGACTGGATGGTGCCTTGGGGGCGGTGGTCCAGGGGTTGCGGGTCTCCGATTACACGGACGACGATTTGCGCGAGTTGGCCGATTCATTGCTTCCGTGGTGGGACGAGCGATTGGTTCTGTTCTTCCCCGGGGCGCACTTCACGCCGTCGGATCAATCGCGTCTGGCTCGTTGCTTCGGGAGCAAGGTCGCTGCCACCACCGAAACCGCCTCGGAGAATCGCAACATCCCCACCTTGCGCGACGAGGGATTCCCCGAGATCCTCGTGATCGATTCCCACACTCCGGGTTTCAATCCCCACGTCACCGCCGTCTGGCACACCGACGTGCCGTTCATCGAGCAACCGCCCAAGGCATCGTTGTTTTATTGCGAGATCGCCGCGGTCGGAGCGGGCGACACGATGTGGAACAACCAGATCGCGGCGTACCGTCGACTCAGCAAGCCGATGCAAAGACTCGTCGACGAATTGGAGGTCGTCATGGGCACGCCTCCGCAGACGGGCACCCACGTTCATCCGTTCGTGCGACGTCATCATGCCTCGGGCGAGAAGTCGATCTTCGCCAACCGCGGCTGGACCCGAAGCATCGTCGGAATGAGCGAGGTCGAGAGTCGGCACATCCTCGAGGCGGTCTACGCCATCTCGGAGCGCCCCGAGCACGTCGTGCGCTGGAAATGGACCAGTGGCGACGGAGCATTGTGGGACAACCGCTACACGATGCACTACGCGGTGGCGGACTACGGCACGCAACATCGACGAGTGCGTCGCGCCACGATCTACGCCTGAGGCGAACCCGCCGGGATCAGCGCAGGCGTTCGCGCAACTCGAACTTCAGCACCTTGCCACTGGCGTTCAGAGGCAGTGACTCCACGAAGGTGATGCCACGCGGAACCTTGTAATTGGCCATCCGCGTTCGTGCCCATTCGATGAGCTCGTCCGATCCCACGCTCTCGCCCGTTCGTCGAACGACGAAGGCATGCCCCACCTCGCCCATTCGCTCGTCGGGTCGACCGACCACCGCCACCTGGGCCACCGCCGGATGACCGAGCAGCGCGTTCTCGATCTCGGCCGGGTAGGCGTTGAACCCACCGACGATGAACATGTCCTTCAGGCGGTCGGTGATGGTCACGTATCCGCGCGTGTCCATGACGCCGATGTCGCCGGTGTGCAACCAGCCGTCGTCGTCGATGGTGTCGGCGGTGGCGACCGGGTCGGCGAAGTATCCGGGCATGACGTTGTAGCCGCGACACACGATCTCTCCGGCGGTTCCCCGCGGGACCTCGACGTTGTTCTCGTCGACCACGCGCACCTCGATGTCGTCGATCGCCCGGCCACTGGTGGACGAGATGGTCTCGGGATCGTCGTCCTGTCGACACATCGTGATGGTGCCGGTGGACTCGGTGAGCCCGTACGCCGTGAGGATCACACGGAACGACAATTCCTCGCGCATGCGACGGATCATCTCCACGGGGACCGCGGCGGCGCCGGTGACCGCCAGGCGAAGCGACGAGAGGTCGAACGCGTGTCGGTCCGGGTGGTTCAGGATGCTGAGGTACAGCGTGGGCGGTCCGGGAAGCGCGGTGATGCGCTCGGTGCTCACCATCCTCAGAACGTTGGGAACGTCGAACACCGCCAGGGGCAACATCGCCGCGCCCCGCAACAGGCAGGCCAGGAATCCGGCCTTGTAGCCGAAGGTGTGGAAGAACGGATTGACGATGAGGTAGCGATCGTCCGCGTCGAGTCCGACGATCGCCGACCATTCCCGGAACACCCGGATCGTCTGATCGTGACGCGACATCACGCCCTTGGGGCGACCGGTGGTTCCCGACGTGAAGATGATGTCGCAGAGATCGTCGGGCCGCACGGCGACTTCGCGTTCGGCGAGCACCGACGCGGAGACGCCCTCCCCAGCACGGACGAAGTCGTTCCAGGAGGACCCGGCGACGTCGACCACGTGAACCAACGACGGTGTGGGATGACCGCTCACCTCGGAGGAGTAGTCGATGTCGAGGAAGCCGTTCTGGACGAAGAGGAACGAGGCGCCGCTTCGTTCGATCACGTAGGCGGCCTCGGCGCCCTTGAAGCGGGTGTTGATCGGCACGAGCACGCCACCGACCATCTGCGCGCCGAGGGCGGCGAACATCCACTCCGGCGAGTTGGGTGCCCACACGGCCACCCGGTCATGGGGGGCGAGACCGAGGGCGATGAACGACCGCGCGCAACGTTCGACTTCGTGGACGAGTTCGCGGAACGTCCACCGACGATCACCCGCGACCAACGCTTCACGGTCGCCGAACTCGGCGGCCGCCCGCACGACCTGCGGGATGGTGAGCACGATTACTTGAGGTGCGTGATGCCGAGCATCTTGATGGCGTTGCCGCGGATCACCTTGTACACCTGCTCATCGGTGAGACCGAGGGTCTGCTCGTGCGCGATCTTGGCGGTGTGGGGCCACGTGGAGTCCGAGTGCGGGTAGTCGCACTCGTAGGTGACGTTGTCCTCACCGATCTCGACGAGCGAGCGCAGACCGTGCGGGTCGTCGAAGAAACATCCGTACACGTGCTTCTTGAACAACTCGCTCGGCGGCTCGAGAACCTTGTCGGCGATTCCACCCCAACCGCGGTTGTCCTCCCACACGCGGTCGGCGCGCTCGAGGATGTAGGGGATCCAGCCGATCTGGCCTTCGCTGTAGGCGATCTTCAGGTCGGGGAACTGCGTGAAGTGTCCGCTCATCAGCCAGTCGACCATGCTGAAGCAGCAGTTGGCGAACGTGAGCGTCGAACCCACGGCGGCCGGGGCATCGGGCGACGTGCTGGGCATCTTGGATCCGGATCCGATGTGCATGCAGATGACGGTGCCGGTGTCGTTGCAGGCCTCGAAGAACGGCAACCAGTAGCCGTCGGCATCGTGGATGCTGGGCAGGTTGAGGTTCGAGGGGATCTCGCTGAAGGCCACGGCGCGGAAGCCACGCGCGGCGTTGCGACGAATCTCGTCGGCGGCGGCCTGCGGATCCCACAGCGGGATGAGGCCCAACGGCAACATGCGACCACCGGACTCGCCGCACCACTCGTCGTGCATCCAGTCGTTGTAGGCGTGCACGCCGAGCATGGCGAGCTCCTTGTCCTGGGCCTCGTAGAAGGTCTGGCCACAGAAACGGGGGAACGTGGGGAAGCAGAGCGAGGCCTCGATGCCCGCGACGTCCATGTCCTCGAGTCGTTCCTTCAACTTGTAGCTGCCCTGACGCATCTCGTCGTAGGTGATGCCGGTGACGGTGACTTCGTCGCGTTCGAAACCGACGGCGGTGTCGAGGCGCGTGAGCGGACGACGCAGGTCCTCGTAGAACCACCAGTCGGCCAACGGGCCCTCGTCACCCTTCTCGCCGGGGATGGCGGTGAACTTGCCGCCGATGAACGTCATCTCCTTGACGGGGAGGCGCTCGATGCGCGGGCCCACGTCGTGGTACTTCTTCGGGAGGCGGTCGGTCCAGACCGTGGCCGGCTCGGTCACGTGGTCGTCGACGGAAATGATCTTGGGCAGTTCACGCATGCAGGGGAGGGTAGCACCCGAATCTGACGGTGTGTCAGATTCTGCGCGTGATCCGTCTGAGCAGGGCCGGGGGTACTCTCGACCCATGTCCACGACCCCGCCCTCGACGCCCACGACGTCCCGCCGGATGACGGTGGGGGTGGCCCTGCCGCAGATGGCCGAGGGCCTCGATCGGGATCGACTGCGGGCCTGGTGTCGGGGGGTCGACGAGGGCCCATTTTCCAGCCTGTCGGCGGGCGAGCGCATCACGTTCCACAACCTCGACGGCTTCACCCTGTGCACCGCCGCCGCGGCCCTGACCGAGCGGGTGCGCATCCTGGTGAACGTCGCCGTGTTGCCATGGCACGCACCGGCGTTGGTGGCCAAGGAACTGGCGTCGATGGACGTGGTGTCGGGCGGACGCGTCGAGGTGGCGGTCGGTGTGGGAGGACGCCAGCAGGATTATGCGGCGTTGGGGTCGCCGTTCGCCGGTCGGCATCGGCGTCTCGACGAGGCAGTGGTGGAGATGAAGCGGTTGTGGGCCGGTGGAGCGGCCGCCGACGGCGAGCGGGTGGGTCCGGCGCCGTTGCAAGCCGGTGGTCCGCCGATACTGGCGTCGGCGATGGGGCCCAAGTCTCTGGCCCGGGCGGCCAAGTGGGCGATCGGCGTGAGTGGCTTCACCTTGCTCGGTGACGCGAAGGAGGCGGCGAAACTGTTCCGCGCCACCGAGGCGGCGTGGTCCGACGCCGGACGCACCGACGCGCCCCGACTCGTCACCGGATCGTTCGTGGCGCTCGGCGACGCGGCGACGTCGACGTTGCGGAACTTCGCCGAGGCGTACCTGAAGGTGTTCTCACCGGAGTTGGCCAAGGGCCTCTCCGAAGCGATGCCACTTCACGATCCGTCGGCCTTGGCCGATCTGCTCGACGCGGTCGAAGCGGCCGGTGCCGACGAGTTCATCGTGGTGCCGGCCACCAGTGATCCGCGCATGCTCGATCGACTCACGGAGGTCGTCGCCGCGCGACGATGAGAACGGCGCGTCAGCTGGAGGTGTCGCGCCGCAGATCGAAGATCATTCGCGCCGCCACCACTAACACCAGCGAGGCGAACAGGATGTTCGACAGGTCCTCGGACATCAGATCGGCGATCACGCCTCCGGCGACCGCCGAGGCGACACCACCGAAGCCGACGATGGCGGCCACCTTCAGGTCGATGTTGTCGGCCTTCCAGTTGCGCCAGGTTCCCATGATGGACGTGGGGATGATGACCGCGACCGACGTTCCCTTGGCCACCACGTTCAATTCGCTGAAGAACACGATCATCGCCGGCACCATCACCACTCCACCACCGATGCCGAGCAGGCCGGCGAGCGTTCCGGTGACCAGGCCGATGGCCACCAGGGCGATCGCCGTCACCGCCGTGATGGCGTCGCGACCGTCGGCCGTCATGGGGATGAAGAGTCGAATGGCGGTGGCGATCAGCATCACCGCGAAGAGGTGACCGAGCACTTTGCGCGGAAGCATGTGGATCCATTTGGTGCCGAGAATCGCGCCCCCCAGAGCGCCGACGACCAGCCACAGCGCCATCGCCCAATCCACGTTGTCGTGGCTCCAATAGGTGAAGAGGCTGGCCACCGAGATCGGAAGCACCGCACCGAGCGACGTGCCATTGGCGAGTCGCTGATCGAAGCGCAACATCATCACCAGAGCGGGGACGACGAGGATTCCTCCACCGACGCCGAACATGCCCGACAGGAGCCCGGCGCCCACACCGATGGCGACGACGCGCCCGACCGAATACCGGGCGACGTCGGATGGCATGGGACAGTTCTAGCCGATCAGGCCAGAACGAATCCGGAAACGCGACGACGATGGAAGTTGGCGTCTCCGTACGAACGCATGAGTGCCCAGGACTTCTTCATGAAGAGTTGCAAATCGGCTTCCCACGTGTAGCCGATTCCACCGTGCACCTGCATGGTGCTGCGACTGGTGCGGTAGGCCGCCTCACTGGCGAGCGCCTTGGCCATGCTGATGTCGCGGACCATCGTGTCGGCCCCGATGGAGGCCGAGAACGCCGCGCGATACGTGGGCGCCTTGGCGAACTCGACCTTGAGCAGTGCATCGGACATGAGGTGCTTCACCGCCTGGAACGATCCGATCGGTTTGCCGAACTGTTCGCGCACGCGGGCGTACTCGGCCGCGATCTCGATCATGCGCTCGGAGAGTCCGATCAGATACGCGGCCGAGGCCAACGCCATGGCATCGAACGGATCGAGGCCGGCGACGTTCGGGGTGGCATCCGTGCGATCGCCACCGCTGACGGTGAACAAACGACGACCGCCGTCCATGCCGTGAGCGTCGGTCGATTGGAAGGATTCGAGCACGTGATCGTCGCGCAGGATCAGGTCGGCCACGCCGGCGTGCGCCACGTACGGAGAGTCGTCCACCCACAACGTCGCGATGGAGTCACCCGCGATCAGCGACGCGCCGAACGTCGTGGAGGCCAAGGCCGGTACGGCGACCGCCATGTGTTCGAGCACCGGGCCCGGCACGGCCGCTCGACCGAGTTCCTGGAAGAGCAGGATGGCGTCCACGAAGGAGCCGCCCATGCCGCCGTCGGCTTCGGGTGCGAGCATCGAGAGCACCCCCATGCCCGACAGGTGCGCCCACAGTTCGGGGGAGTGGCCGGTGCCGTTCTCCCAGACGTCGCGCACCAGCGTCGGCGGGCACTCGTTGGCGAGCAGTTCGCGCAATCCCTCGGCGAAGAGTCGTTGGTCGTCGGTGAAGGAGAACTTCATGGCTCACATTCCCTTGGGCAACTGCAGGACGCGGTCGGCGATGATGTTGCGCTGGATCTCGTTGGTGCCGGCGTAGATGGGACCGCTCAACGAGAAGAGGAATCCGTCCACCCAACGCTCGAGGGGACCCTCCATGCGTTCGGCCTCCGGCCCGATGATCTGCAGCGCGATCTCGTGGATGCGCACGTCCATCTCGCTCCAGAAGATCTTGTTCAGACTGGCCTCGGCGCCGATCGGGCGACCCTCCAACATTCCGGTGACCGTCTGGTAGGTGTGCAGGCGATAACCCTCGGCCTGCATCCAGACGTCGGTGACGGCGTCGGCGAGCGCGGTGTCGGATTTGTCACCGAGTCGCTTCCACAAAGCCACCAGTCGATTGACGGCTTCGCTGAATCGCGCCGGACTGCGCAGGCTGACTCCGCGCTCGAAGCCGGCGGTCGCCATGGCGACGCCCCATCCCTTGTTCACCTCACCGAGTGTGTTCTCGACCGGTACACGCACGTCGTCGAAGAAGATCTCGGCGAAGCCGGTGTCACCATCGAGTTGAGCGATGGGGCGCACCGTGATGCCGGGCAGATCGAGTGGGCACAGGATGAAGGTGAGCCCGCGGTGACGTTCGGCCTCGGGGTCGGTGCGGAAGATGCCGAAACACCAGTCGGCCCACACGGCGCGACTGGCCCAGATCTTCTGGCCGTTCAGGATCCAGTCGTCGCCGTCACGCAGGGCCTTGCTCTTGATGCCCGCCAGATCGCTGCCCGCGTTCGGTTCGCTCCACGCCTGGCCCCACACGATCTCCGACGAGGCCATCGTGGGGAGGAACCTCTCCTTCTGCGCCTCGGTGCCCACTTCCATGATGGTGGGACCGAGGAGGAAGATGCCGTTCTGGTTCACGCGACCGGGTGCGCCGGCGCGGTAGTACTCCTCCTCGAAGATGAGCCACTTGATGTAGTCGGCGCCGCGACCGCCGTACTGCTCCGGCCACGACACCGCCGACCAGCGACCGTCGTACAACTTCTTCTCCCACTGACGATGCCGAGCGAAGCCCTCGGCGGTGTCGAAGCTGGGAAGAGGTTCGGCGGGGACGTTGGCTTCCAACCACGTGCGAGCCTCGAGGCGGAAAGCGGACTCGTCGGCGGTTTCGCGCAGATCCATAAGAGCCAGACGTTAGTCGCCACCTCCGAGAAATCTGACGCTGTGTCAGAAAACGACTCACGGGCACATCGCCTCGTGGTGGCCACAAGTAATCTCGCCCTCGTGGGGGAGACATCGGGCGTCGGCCCGTCGCGCATCGACGCCCTGGACGGCCTACGAGCCGTGGCCGTGACGGCCGTGGTGCTGTTCCACCTCGACCTCGCGTGGATGCCGGGCGGTTTCCTCGGAGTGTCGTTGTTCTTCACGTTGTCCGGATTCCTCATCACCCGACTTCTGGTGGCCGAGACGGCTCGGGACGGACGGGTGGCGCTGCGGGTCTTCTGGGCCCGTCGCCTTCGGCGACTGTCGCCGGCGGCCCTGGTGGTGCTGGCCGTCGTCGCGATCGCGTCGCTGTGGGGGGTGTTCGAGGGCGCCCGGTTGCGCGGGGATCTGGGTGCGTCGCTGGGCTACGTGGCGAACTGGCGGTTCGCCACCGCGGAATCCACCTACGCGGAACTCTTCACGTCGACTCCGTCACCCGTGATCCACTTCTGGAGCCTCGCGATCGAGGAACAGTTCTATCTGCTCTTCCCATTGGTGTTCCTCGTGTTGTCGAGAAGGCGTGCGCTGTTGTTGCCGGGGTTGGTGGTGCTCGCCGGGGTCAGCGTCGTGGCGTCCTTTCTCACCGACTCGCGAAATCTCGGCTACTACGGCACCCATGTGCGGGCCGCCGAGCTGCTCATCGGATGCGTTCTGGCGGTCGTCGTCACTCGTCGCGCGACGACGAGTTCGTCATCGCGCACCTCGACGGTGACCTCGATCGCCGGTGTCGGGGCCTTCGGCGCCTTGGTGCTGGCCATGGTTCTGGTCTCGGCATCGGACGCGTGGCTCTATCGCGGAGGATTGGCGGCAGTCGCGGTGGGGTCGGCGATGGTGATTCACGCCGCGAGCGGGACCGGGCCGCTGGCGTGGGTGTTCTCGCGTCGTCCGCTGGTGATGGTTGGTCGCGCCAGCTACTCCATCTATCTCGTTCACTGGCCGTTGATCGTGGTGATGAGCCCGGATCGCATGGGCTTCGACGGCTGGTCGCTGGACGTGGTGCGGATCGCCGCGAGCGTGTCCCTCGGGTTCGTCTCGCACCTGATGATCGAGAACCCGGTGCGAACGCGACGCGTGCTGAAGCGCACCACGATCGCCGGCGCGGCATTGATCGCCTCCATGGTGAGCGTCGCGACGTTGACGGCCCTCGTCGACGCACCGCGTTCGGTGGTTCTGGCCGGCCTCGATGCGCCGGAGGAAGTGGTCGACTTCGCCACGACGAACCCCGACACCGCCGGCAACGTGACCACGACCATGGCGGCACCGTTGCCACGAGTGTTGGTGATCGGATCGCAATTGCGCGCGGGAGTGGACCTCTCGCGATCGGCCGTGAACGCCGACATCGTCGATCGGAGCACTCCGGGGTGCCCGTTCCGGCTCGCGTCGGTGAGCGACTGTTCGGCGGTCGTCGATCCCCTGACGCTGGCGTCCACCGAAGCGCCCGACGTGATCATCATCGGGGTCGGCGCGATCGAACGCCGGGTCGTGCGCGAGCGGGTGGCGGCCAACGAACCGACGACCACGGTCGACCCCGCGGTCGCCGAGATTCTCGAAGCGGGCATCGTGGTGGACGAGATGCTGGAACCGTTCGTGGACATGCCGGTGATCGTGGTCGATTACGGAGCGTCCGACGGGTTCCGTGGGGCACTGGAGGACTTCGATCTTCGCTCGGACTCGACCGTGGTGGTGGTCGGTGGAAACCCCGAGCGACTGGGTGCGACGATCGACGAGATCTTGTCCGATGCCCGAGCGAACCTGGCCCGAGTGATGGTCATCGGCGATTCGTCGTCGTTCGGTGTGGCGCAGGCGTTGCACAACGTGGCCGCGGACCGATTCGAGGTGGTGTGGGCCGGCGGACGCAACTGTCCGCTGGTCGAGGTGGAGCGGATCCAATGGTGGCCCGACATGGACTTCGACATGAATTATTGCCCCACCTTCGACACGGTGTGGCGCGACATGATCGCCGAGTTCGAACCGCATCTGGTTCTGGAGATCGCGTCGGTTCCCGAGCAGGCGGCGCAGCGATATCCGGGTGATCCGAATTGGTACACGATCGGGGACGAGGAGTTCCTCGTGCGCCACGAACTCGTGATGTCGTCGTTGATGGCGGCGATCGATGACGCCGGCGCCACGCTCGTGATGTTCGACAGTCCGTACATCCATGGTGGGGCATTGGGTGGAGCGACGTTCGCCGACGAGGCTCGGGTGGATGCGTGGAACGCGTTGATGGAGTCCTGGATCCTGCGGTGGCCCGAGATCCGCCGATTGGGTTGGTCGGCCATCGTTTCCGCGGCGGAATCGACGCCGGGCGAGCTCCGTGCCGACGGGGTGCACATGGAACAGTCCGTCCTCGACCGAATCGTCGCCGAGAGTGTGGTTCCGCGACTTCGTGAGGTGTTGACCGAACGCGAAATGAGCCCGACCGCCGCACCGTGAGTAATCTGACGACGTGTCAGTTTCCGCCGCCGGGGGAGTCACCCGGGTTCCCGCCGTCGAAGGGTGGTACACCCTCGATCACGAGCCGCATCTGATCGGATGTCGTTGTGCCGCGTGTGGCACGTACGTCTTCCCGCCTCGCTCGGGTGCCTGTCCGAATCCGAACTGTGACAGTGAGGAACTGGTGGCGACGCCGTTGTCTCGGGTGGGCACGGTGTGGAGTTACACCGAGAACCAGTACGCGCCTCCGGCGCCGTACCGCGCCGCCGAACCCTTCGAGCCCTACGCGCTCGCCGCGGTGCAACTGGAGAAGGAAGGCATCATCGTGCTCGGCCAGGTGCCCAAGGGAATCATGGCCGCCGATCTGAAGGTGGGCATGCCGATGCAGCTGGAGACCGACGTGTTGTATCGCGAGGTGGTCGACGGCGTCGACACCGAGTTCATGGTCTACGTGTGGGCACCGGCGGGACCCTCCGCCGCCGAGTCGATCGGAGGACGGTCATGAGCGATCGCGATCTCGTGGTGCTCGGAGTGGGCATGCACCCGTGGGGCAAGTGGGGTCGCGATTTCACCGAGTACGGAATGGTCGCCGCCCGTGCGGCACTGAAGGATGCCGGCATCGAATGGAAGGACGTCGAGTACGTCGCCGGAGCCGACACGATCCGTAACGGATACCCCGGTTTCATCGCCGGTTCGACGTTCGCTCAGAAATTGGGATGGAACGGCGCGAGCATCTCGTCGAACTACGCGGCGTGCGCCAGCGGCGCTCACAGTTTGCAGGCCGCCCGCGCCTCGATCCTGGCCGGCTTCTGCGACGTGGCGATGGTGATCGGTGCCGACACCACGCCCAAGGGGTTCTTCGCCCCGGTCGGCGGAGAGCGCAAGACCGATCCCGACTGGTTGCGCTTCCATCTGCTGGGAGCCACCAACCCGGTGTACTTCGCCATGTTCGCCCGTCGTCGCATGGATCTGTACGGAGCGACGTCGGAGGACTTCGCTCGGGTGAAGGTGAAGAACTCGCGCCACGGTCTGAACAACCCCTACGCGCGATTCCGCAAGGAGAACGCGATCGAGGACGTGTTGAACAGTCCGATCGTCAGCGATCCGTTGCGACTGCTCGACATCTGCGCCACGTCCGACGGGGCGGCCGCGATGATCGTCACCAGCCGGGCCTACGCCGAGAGGAAGTTGGGTTCGCTGAACGGCGTTCCGCGCATTCGCGCGGTCAGCACCGTGACGCCCACGTACCCGCAGACGATTCTCGAGTTGCCCGACTTCGCCACCGACTCCACGGCGGTCGTCTCGCCGCCCGCGCGGGGCTTCAAGGATTCCCTCTGCTGGGCCGCGTACGAAGAAGCCGGAATGTCGCCCTCCGACATGAACATGGCCGAGGTGTACGACCTCTCCACGGCTCTGGAATTGGATTGGTACGAGCACCTCGGATTGTGCGCCCCCGGTGAGGCCGAAGGGCTTCTGCGTTCGGGTGCCACCGCCATCGGTGGTCGCGTGCCGGTGAACCCGAGTGGTGGCTTGTCGTGCTTCGGCGAGGCCATCCCCGCCCAGGCCATCGCCCAGGTGTGCGAACTCACGTGGCAATTGCGCGGACAGGCCCAAGGTCGTCAGGTGGAAGGCGCCAAGGCCGGCATCACCGCCAATCAAGGTCTGTTCGGCAACGGTTCCTCGGTCATCGTCTCGGTCTGAAAATCACTCACGGATAGGGTTCACTCATGGCTTCCAACATTCCCACCGCGTACATCGTCGATGCCGTCCGCACCCCGGTCGGTCGTCGCGGTGGCGGTCTGTCCGCCGTTCACCCCGCCGATCTCGGGGCGCACAGCATCAAGGCGTTGATGGATCGCACCGGTGTCGACCCCAACGCCGTCGACGACGTCGTGTTCGGCAACGTGGACTCCGTCGGCCCGCAGGCCGGCTGCATCGCCCGCACCTGCTGGTTGACCGCCGGTCTGCCCGAGCACGTGCCCGGCACCACCATCGATCGTCAGTGCGGCTCGGCGCAGCAGTCGGTGCACTTCGCCGCGCAAGCCGTCATGAGCGGAACCATGGATCTGGTCGTGGCCGGTGGCGTGCAGAACATGAGCATGATCCCGATCTCGTCGGCCATGACCGCCGGTCAGGCCCTCGGTTTCGAGGATCCCTTCACCGGCTCACCGGGTTGGACCACGCGTTACGGCACTGGTGAGGTCAGCCAGTTCGTCGGGGCCGAGATGATGGTCGCGAAGTGGAACCTGTCGCGCGAGGAGATGGAGGAGTTCGCGGTCGAGTCGCACCTGCGCGCCATCAAGGCCCGCGCCGAGGGCCGTTTCGAGGCCGAGATCGAACCCTTGAACGGTGTTCAGCACGACGAAGGTCCGCGCGAGCCGAACTGGGACAAGATCCGTTCGTTGCCCACGCTCACCCCCGATGGTCGTCTCACCGCGGCCTGCGCCAGTCAGATCTCCGACGGCTCGGCGGCCTTGTTGATCGCCAACGAAGCGGCCGTGAAGACCCACGGCCTGAAGCCCCGCGCGCGCATTCATCACATGAGCGTGCTGGCCGACGACCCGATCATGATGTTGTCGGCGCCCATCCCGGCCACCAAGCGCGCCTTGGCCAAGACCGGCATGTCCATCGACGACATCGACTTGGTGGAGATCAACGAGGCCTTCGCTCCCGTCGTGATGGCGTGGATGCGTGAGACCGGATTCGACCGCGCCAAGGTGAACGTGAACGGTGGGGCGATCGCTCTCGGTCACCCGCTGGGTGCCACCGGGGCCCGTTTGATGACCACTCTTCTGCACGAACTCGAGCGCACCGGCGGCCGCTACGGCCTGCAGACGATGTGCGAGGGTGGCGGTCAGGCCAACGTCACCATCATCGAACGCCTCTGAGGGCGAAAGGGTTCGGATTCGTCACGCGGCAGCGCGAGAAAGGAATCCGGTCCGGACACCGATCAGGTGTCGAAGCCGAGACCCAGGCGGTCCATCGTCTTCAACCACATGTTGCGCTTACCGGTCTTGTCCTCGCGATCGAGGCTCCACCGCGTGGCTTGCACGCCCATGAACTTGAACGGTTCGGGTGGGAACGGCAACGGCTTCTCCTTCACGAACCGGGTCTCGGTGGCGCGCGATCGGCGACCGTCGATGAGGTCCAGCATCACCTCGGCGCCGAAACGCGATGACGCGACCCCGAGGCCGGTGTAACCCACCGCGTATCCCACCCGTCCGTTCATGGCCTGTCCCCAGAACACGCAGAAGCGCGAGCAGGTGTCGATGGCGCCACCCCACATGTGGGAGAACTTCACGTCGTCCAGTTGTGGGAACGTACGGAAGAAGTGGGTGCTGAGACGCGCCCAACTTTCGGGTCGACTCTCGAGTTCGGAGTTCATCTTCCCGCGGAAGTAATAGATGGCGTCGTAGCCGCCCCACAGAATGCGGTTGTCCTCGGTGAGTCGGTAGTAATGGAACTGATTCGGGATGTCGCTCAATCCCTGCCGGTTCTTCCACCCGATACGACCCAACTGCTCGTCGCTGAGGGGCTCGGTGACCATGCAGTAGTCGTACACCGGGATGATGTAATTGTTCAGTCGCTTGAGGAGCGGCTTGAACGCGTTGGTGGCCAAGGCCACCTTGCCGGCGCGCACGCGACCCAAGGGTGTCTCGACCAGAACCCCCACGCCGTCGCGCTCGATGGATGTCGCCTTGGTGTCCTCGTAGATTCGCACACCGAGAAATTCGGCGGCGGCCTTGAGGCCCCACACCAATCGAGCCGGATCCACGATGGCGGCCAGATCGTGTCGCCACAATCCTCCGGTGTACGTGGGTGAGTTCACCTGGGCGCGCATCTGTTCGGCGTCGAGCCACGTGACCCTCTGTCCGAGTTGACGAAGCTGCAGGTAGTCCTCGCGCAACTCGTCGGTGTAGCCCGCCGGGTGCAGGTCGGAGGCCACGTCGATGACACCCGTTCGTTCGTAATCGCAGTCGATGTTGTAGCGCTCGATGGCCTTCTCGATCTCGTCGAGATTCTGGATGCCCAGTTCCTCGAGTAACGGAAGTTCGTCACCGAAGCGCGCTTGGCCGTTGGCCACGCCGTGTGTGAGTGACGCCTCCATGAAGCCGCCGTTGCGACCGCTGGCGGCCGAACCGACCTCGTGGGCGTCGATCAGCACGACGTCGCGCGAGGGGTCGCGCTCCTTGGCGATGATCGCGGTCCACAGACCGGTGTAACCACCGCCCACGATGCACAGATCACAGGTTTCCGTGCGCACGAGCGTCGGGTTCGCGAAAGGTTCGTCGGCATCCTCGTACCAATACGGGTACGGGTCAGCGTCGGCGATCGCCTCGAGGCTCAACGGGTCGAACTCGGAGTCGCCCTGGATTGACACAAAAATCACCCTTTCGGGTGGTCACGCTACCCCAGGGTCGCGCGGGGGTGGTGTCAAGACTTTCGCAGCGCGCCGTGATTCCCAGCGTCCCCAGAACCAGAACGACGCGCCGACGTACAGCCAACCCGCCACGATGTCGGTGACGTAATGCTCGCCGAAATAGACGAGGGTGAGTGCCATCGCGAGCGGGAACAGCAATGAGACCCCGCGCCACCATCCGTTGGGCATCCGAGTCCAGAAGAACACCACCACGAACAGCGCGAAGGCGGCGTGCAACGACGGGATGGCCGCGGTGGGGTTGGCCCACTGTTGGCCCTTCAGCAAGACACTGTTGACCGTCTCCAGCCCCAACTCGCTCCAACCACGTCCGGTGGGGCGAGAGAGAGGCTCCATGATGCGGTACGGGAACTTCTCGCTGGCGGCCATCCACGGGGGAGCGGTGGGCAAGACGACGTAGGTGAGAACCCCGGCGAAGAGAACCGTGGCGAAACGTCGGATGTAGCGCAACCATTGATCGCGAAAACGAATCCAGAGATACACCGACGTGGCCACGGGCACGAAAAAGTGGGTGAAGTACACCAACGAACCGAGCACGTCGTACCAACGGACCGCGGCCTCGAGGAAGTGCTCCTGCATCCAAGCGTTCGGGTCGGTGCCGAGGAACAACGCGCGGTCGATGTTGCGTGGTGCCTCGACCTGCAAGGGGAATCCGAAGGTGTCGGCGATTCCGCGGCTGTAGTCGTAGGACAACCACATGCACGCGTAGAAGACGAGGTCGACCACCATCTGGCGCTGCTTGGCGAACGGCTTTCCGATGTTGCCGACGAGGAACGCGCCGCCGACCCAGCCGAGCACGGCCAGTCGGGCGACGGGAAGGCCGTTGACTCGGAACGACCAGACGAAGGCCAGCCCGTACAGCACGAGGGCGACGAGGCGGACGTTCTTCAGCGTCATGAATGCCGTGGTGCTCGACGTGGCGAGCGTGGGATTACTTGGTGGATTCTTCGAGCGCGCGACGAACCAGGACCTTGGCCAGGTGCGTGCGGTACTCCACGCTGGCGTTGTTGTCCTTCGACGGCGATGCCTCGGCGACGGCGAGTGCGGCGGCGTCGGCGATGGAGGCGCCACCGGCCAGCGCCTTGCTGACGCTGGTGGCCAACACCGGGGTCTGCCCCATGTTCACCAGGGCCACACCCGAACCGTTCGAACCGCGCCACGCGGCCACACCGACGATGGCCCAGTCCTGGGCGCGACGATTGAACTTCTGGAAGCTCCAGCCGGCACCGTTCATCTTCGGGACGCGGACCTCGGTGATCATCTCGTCGGCGGCCAGATCGGACTCGAGGAACCCCTTGTAGAAGTCGGCAGCCTTGATCTCGCGGGTGCCGTTGGGACCTTGCACCACGTAGGTGGCGCCGAGCGCGAGCGTGGTCGCGGGAAGATCGGATGCCGGGTCGGCGTGGGCGATGGTGCCCCCGATGGTTCCGCGGTGACGCACCTGCGGGTCACCGACGTACCCGGCGGCGTGAGCCAGCAAGGGGACGTGCTGGGCCAGGATCGGCGACTTCTCGACGTCCATGTGGCGCGTGAGTGCACCGATGGCGATGTGGTCGCCGGCGTCGCGGATGTAGGACAAGTCCTTGACGCGCGCGATGTCGACCAGCACGGTCGGCTGAGCCAGACGCAACTTCATCATGGGCAACAGGCTGTGACCACCGGCGAGGAACTTGGCCTCGTCGCCGTACTCACCGATGAGCGAGATGGCCTCGGCGGCCGATCCGGCGCGAACGTAATCGAAGGAAGCAGGAATCATCTCAGGGCCTCACTTACCGGCCGCGGCGAGCACGGACTTGACGATGTTGTGGTAGCCGGTGCATCGGCACAGGTTGCCCTCGAGGCCGATACGGATGTCGTCCTCGGTGGGATTGGGGTTCTCCTTGAGCAGGCTGGTCGCGGCCATCACCATGCCGGGGGTGCAGTAACCGCACTGCAGACCGTGGTTCTCCATGAAGGCCTTCTGCATGGGGTGCAGGGTTCCGTCGGCGGCCGCCATGCCCTCGATGGTGGTCACGCTCGAACCGTCGGCCTGGACGGCCAACACGGTGCAGCTCTTGACGGCTTCGCCGTCGACGTGAACGCTGCACGCGCCACACGACGACGTGTCGCAGCCGACATTGGTGCCCGTGAGCTCGAGGACCTCGCGGATGTAGTGGACCAACAACGTGCGCGGCTCGACGTCGCTCACGTGCTGCTTTCCGTTGACAGTGACGCGGATCTCCACGGTGTACCCCCTTGACGGCCGAAGTCGACGACGTCGCCGACCTGCATTCTGCCCGATCGGGGGATCTCCCCGCTCACCGGACGGTCCTACCGTAGACGCTGGATGACCTGCTCCGGAAGTGCCGACGCCCCCGTCACGCTCGGCCCGTGCAGGGCCGCGGCGATGGCTTCGGCGCCGTCGACGAGTCGGGGCCCGGGTCGAACCACCACCGCATCGGCATCGATGGCCCACACGGCGGCTCGCGGGGGCAGGCGATCCAGGATTCCGCGAGCCTGTTCCATCGCACCGGCGAGGTCGTATCCGCACGGAGAGACGATGATGTGATCCGGATCGATGGCGGCGACGGCCTCCCAATCGGTGGGAACCGAACGCCCGCCGGGAATCCCCAGCACCGGCTCGGCGCCCGCCGCTCGTACGACGTCGGGCACCCAATGGCCACCCACGAAGGGCGGGTCCACCCACTCGAGCACGAACACGGTGGGACGCGCGTGGTTCCCACGGGCCGCGTCGATGGCGGCGGCGAGGTCGGCGAGTCGCCCGCGCAACGACTCGACGAGACGACGCCCCCGTTCGGGGACTCCGGCGGCATCGGCGACGGTCTGCACGGAGTCGATGACCTCGTCGAGGGTTTGGGGGTCGATCTGCAACACGGTGGCGTGACAGTTCAAGCGAGCGACCGCCTCGTCGACGTCGCCACTCGGCACCGCGCACACGCGACAGAGATCCTGACTGAGGATCAGGTCCGGATCGCAACGCGACAACGCGTCCTCGTCGAGACGGTACAACTCGTCGCCGGCGGCCAATCGTCGGCGCACCAGTTCGTCGATCTCGAGTGGCGTGAGGTGTTTGGTGTCCATGCCCCCGACGACGATCTCGCGACCGACGCGCGCCGACGGCGGATAGTTGCATTCGAACGTCACCCCGAGCAGGTCGTCGGCGAGTCCGAGGTCGAAGACGATCTCGGTGGTCGAGGGCAACAGGCTCACGATGCGCACGAGCCGACAGTAGGCGATCTGCCACGATGGAGGCATGGGCGGGTCCACGAATTCGACGGGATGGCAACAGTTGGTCGACGGCGTCGATCTGCCGTTTCACCGCGACCTCGTGGTGCCGACGTTGCGCGAGGTGCGATTGGCCATTCCGAACCCCGAACCCGTGGCCGACGTGGTCGAAGCGGCGCGTTCGGCCGTCACGAGCACCTTGGGAGCGGCGGTGACCCCGGGGATGACGGTGGCGGTGGGCGGTGGAAGTCGTGGTCTCACCCAACGCGTCGACTTGTTGCGTGGAACGATCCTCGGATTGCGCGATCTCGGCGCCGAACCCTTCGTGGTGCCGGCCATGGGTAGTCACGGTGGTGGCACCGCCGAGGGACAGGTGAAGATGCTCGAATCGCTCGGCATGACCGAGGAAACACTCGGCGCCGAGATTCGCGCCACCATGGCCACCGTGGAGGTGGCCCGCACCGCGTCGGGCATGCCCATTTATCTCGACGAGCACGCGGCGGCGGCCGATCGCATCCTTCCCGTCAATCGGATCAAACCGCACACGTGTTTCAAGGGACCCATCGAGAGCGGTTGCACCAAGATGGCCGTGGTCGGCTTCGGCAAACAGCCCGGTGCGGCGCAGATCCACTCCTGTGGTCCGGTCGAGATGCGCGAGCGATTGATGGATGGAATCGTGGCGTTGCGCTCCACGGGGCGTTTGCTCGGTGGGGTCTCGTCACTGGAATCCGCGGGTGGAAACGTGGTCGACGTGCGTGGCCTCACGTCCGACGACGTCGGTGGCGAGGTCGAGCGTCGACTGACCGAGCGGGCCCGCGAACTGGTGCCGCCTCTGCCCTTCGACGAGATCGACGTGCTCATCATCGAGCGTGGGGGCAAGGACATCTCGGGCACCACCATGGACCCCAACGTCACGGGTCGCTACTGGGTGCACGGGCTCGACGATCTGGCGCGACCACGGGTGGCGACCATCGTGTTGCTGGGCATCACCGAGGTGTCCGCGGGCAACGTGTTGGGAATCGGACTGGCGGACTTCATTCCGGTCGAGGTGGCCACGCGCATCGATTGGCAGAAGACCTATCTCAACTGTTTCACCGCCGGACCCTCCGGGGTGCGTCGGGCGCGCATGCCGATGGTGCTACCCGACGAAGCGTCCTGTGTGAAGGCCGCGCTCAGCATGTGCGGCAAAGGAGTTCACGAGCCCAAACGGGTGGTGCGCATTCGCTCGACGCTCCATCTCACGACGTGCTGGGTGAGCGAGTCGTTGCTCGGCGAGCTCCCGCCCGGTGCGACCCTCGTGGATTGATCAGCGGTCGTAGCGACGCAGACCCGTCAGGGCGAAGACCGTGCTCACGAACAGCAAGGCCACCATCGCCACGAGGCCGCCCCACGTTTGGGCCCACGTGATGTCACCGAGAAAGCCTTGACGGGCGAAGCGGAGAATGTTCGTCATCGGGTTCACCCGTGCGCAGGCCCGCAACCAACCACTCATCTCGGACAGGGGGACCTGTGACGTCGACAAGAAGATGCCGAAAAAGATGGCGAACTGGGTGAGGGTGGCCGCACCCATGTTGCGCATGCGGAACGTGAGGCCGAGTGCGAGACCGCAGGCGCTGAGAGCCACCATCACCGAGGCCACGATCACCATGGCGATCGCGACCGGTCCGCCCGGCGTGTGCAGACCGCCGAGGAAGCTGACGAGAATCACGAAGGTCACCGGCACGACGCTGCGCGCGATGGCGGCGGCGTACGAGCCGAACACGATGACCGATCGGCGAGCGGGGGCCATCAACACACGATCGAAGAAACCGGTCTCCATGTCGTTGAGCAGGCCGAAACTGACGCCGAGGGCGCCGAAGCTGGCACCCTGAATGGCGTTGAGCGGCATGTACCAGTTCATGGGATCGATACCGAGAAGTCGCACCGCGGCTCCGAAGGCACCGCTGAACGCGACCAACTGGAACACCGGCATGATGAGCGACGGGATGAACGCCGACGGCATGCGTCGCACGCGCAGCAACGAGCGACGAACGAGGGCGACCATCACCTCGAGGGAACGGGCGTCGGCGTCGTGGCGACGCGATTCGACGACGGCACTCATGACGCGGCCAATCGCTTGTTCAGCGAGCGCAGGGCGAACGCGATGCCCACGATCGACACGGCGAGGGGAATGAGCCAGGCCTTCACGAATTGATCGACGGCCAGCTCGTGGTTCATGAACCCTTGCATGCCCTCGACGATGTGCGACATGGGGTTCCAGTCGGCGACGGTGCGATACCAGCCCGTCATGTAGTGGCGGGGGAAGAAAGCCGACGAGAGGAAGAGCAGCACGAAGACGAGGGGGAACGAACCTTGTACCACCTCCGGGCTGCCGGACTTGATGGCGATGGCGGCCATGAGGCCCGCCATCGCGAGACCGAGCAACGCTCCGGACACGATCAAACCGATCACGCCCACGGGCCCACTCTTCACGCGAGCACCGAACACGACGAAGAGCGACATGAACACCACCACCTGGGTGACACCGACCACCATGCTGGCCGCCAAGCGTCCGAGCACGATCGACACTCGCGAAATGGGCGAGGCCAACAGGCGCTCGAAGAAGCCCTGTTCGATGTCGGTGGCCAGGTCGCCGGCGGCCGACGTGGCGCCGAAGAGGACGCCTTGCACGACGGCTCCGGCCACCGCGTAGTTGAGGAACGACGAGGCGATGTTCTCGCTGAAGTACGGATCCTGGGCCAGGCGATTGAAGCTGGCCGAACCGAGGGCGGCGAAGAAGAGCGGGAAGATGAACGCCGGAGCGAGAGCGGCCGGTTGTCGCAGTCGTCCACGGACGCTGCGCTTGGTCAGCTGGGCGCTGTGAGTGATCGCGGTGGCGATGCTCACTGTGCGCCCTCCAGTCGATGGCCGGTGGCCTCGGCGAACACGTCGTCGAGGCTGGGCTCGTTCAATTCGAGATGGCGCACCTTGATGCCCGCCTCATCGAAGGCACGCACGACGGCGGCGACGTCCTCGGCACCTCGGGCGAGTCCGACGCCGAGGGTTCCCTCGGCCGAGGGGCGGAGTTCTCCGAATCGAGACAGGGTGGATCGTGCCGACTCGACGTGTGATTGGTCGACGCTGACGAACAACGTGGGCGAGCCGACCCGGGCCTTGAGGTCGCGGGGCACCCCGGCGCGAACGATACGACCGTGGTCGACGATGGCGATGCGATCGGCCAACTGGTCGGCTTCCTCGAGGTATTGCGTCGTGAGCAGCACGGTGGTGCCGGACTGGTTCAATCGACGTACTTCCTCCCACAAGGTGAGACGACTCATCGGGTCGAGGCCGGTGGTGGGTTCGTCGAGGAACAACACCGTCGGTTCGTGCACGAGCGACAACGCCAGGTCCAGGCGGCGGCGCATGCCGCCGGAGTAGGTGCCAACGCGACGTTCGGCCGCCGCGGTGAGGCCCACTCGTTCGAGCAGTTCGTCACCGCGGTCCCGACCGGCGCTCTTGGACAATCCGTAGAGGACCGCTTGCAGGTTGAGCAGTTCGCGTCCGGTCATCAACGGATCGATGGCGGCGTCCTGCAACGCCACGCCGATGGAGCGACGCACCTTGTCGGCCTCTTTCACCACGTCGAAGCCGGCCACGTGAGCCGAACCCGCAGTCGGCTTCAAGAGGGTGGTGAGCATGCGCACGATCGTGCTCTTGCCGGCCCCGTTGGGTCCGAGGAGTCCGAAGATCTCGCCGGTGCGCACTTCGAGGTCGACGCCGTCGACGGCCTTGACGATGTTGTCACCCGTGCCGAAATGGCGAACCAGTTCGCGGGCGACGATGGGGGAGGATGTCACGAGTTTGTAGGATACAAGTGATTTCGGTTCGACGAAGCATGACGTTCGTCGCCGACGGGGACGAGCCTCGACCTACTTGGCGGCGTTGATGGCCTGCCACACGCGCTCGGCGGTGCAGGGCATCTCGATGTGGCGCACCCCGAGGTGCGACACCGCGTCGACCACGGCCGACTGAATGGCCGGGGTCGAGCCGATGGTTCCCGATTCGCCGATGCCCTTGGCGCCGATGGCGTTCACCGGGGTCGGAGTCTCCATGTGGACCACCTCGACGCTCGGAAGTTCGGCGGCCGAGATGAAGCCGTAGTCGGCCAGGTTCGACGTGGTGGGGTTGCCGTCGGCGTCATAGAGCACTTCTTCGAGAAGGGCCTGAGCCACACCCTGGGCCACACCACCATGGATCTGACCGTCGAGCAACATCGGGTTGAGCACCTTGCCGGCGTCGTCACAGGCCACCTGGCGCAGATGCTTCACGCGACCGGTCTCGGTGTCGACTTCGACCACGGCCACGTGCGCACCGAACGGGAAGGTGGCACCGGGAACACCGATGACCTCGTCGTGCATCAAACCGCCGTTGCCCTTCTCGGCCGCGGCCAGATCGGCCCACGACTTGGACATGGCCGGAGTACCGGCGACGTGGAAGACACCGCGACCCTTGTCGAGCACGACGTCGGCCTCGTTGGCCTCGAGCAGGCGCGCGGCCACGGCCTTGGCCTTCTCGGTGAGGGTGCCGGCCACTTGGAACACGGCGTTTCCGCCCTGCTGCAGCGAACGCGAGCCCATGGTGCCCGTTCCGATCGGAACGAGGTCGGTGTCGCCCCACACGAGCTCGACCCTGTCCATGGGGATGCCGGTCTGCTCCTGAACGAGCATCGACCACGCGGTGTCATGACCCTGACCGTGGGGCGAGGTGCCCGTGTAGACGATGGCTCGACCGTCTTCGGTGACCTCGACCTTGGCGGACTCGCCGTTGCCGACGCCTCCGGTGATCTCGACGTACACGCTGACGCCGATTCCGATCTGCTTCACGTCACCACTGGCGCGACGCTTCGCCTGCTCGGCGCGCAAGGCCGCGTAGTCGGAGGCCGCCAGGGCCTTGTCGAGTGCGGTCTCGTAGTCGCCCACGTCGTAGGTCTGGCCGACCACGGTGGTGTGCGGCTCCATGAACTTGGGGATGAGGTTGATACGGCGCACCTCGGCGGCATCCATTCCCAATTCGAGAGCGAACAGGTCCATGGCGCGCTCGATGGCCGCGGTGGCCTCGGGACGACCGGCGCCGCGATACGCGACGATCGGCGTGGTGTTGGTGATGACCGAGGTGGTGCGGCATTCGATGTTGGGAATGGCGTACACGCCACTCGACATCGGGCGCGTCATGAACGGCGCGAGGATGGTGCCCATGTCGGCGAAGCCACCGGCGTCCTGAATGGCGTGCAACTGGTAGTGGGTGACCTTCCCGGCCTTGGTGCCACCGATGGTGACGTACTGCAATTGGGCGCGTCCGTGCCCGAGGGCCACCATCGACTCGCTGCGGGTCTCGCGCCACTTCACCGGTCGGCCGACCTTCTTCGCGATGACGCCGAGCAACAATTCCTCGCCGTACGCGCCGATCTTGGCACCGAATCCGCCGCCGACGTCGGGGGTGCGCACGCGGATCAACGACTTGTCGACGCCGTTGGCGGCGGCCAGCGGATCGACGGCACCCTGAGCGTGTTGCGTGGACAACCACTGGTTCAGGCGACCGTCGGGACCCCAGGCCGCGGCGGCTCCGCGCACCTCGAGCGGGCACGGGGCCACGCGCTGGTTCATGAAGCGGCCGGTCACGACAACTTCGCAACCCGCGAAGAACGCCTCGCCGGTGTTCTCGGGGATACCGAGCACCGTGGTGTCGAACACCACGTTGCTGCCCGCACCTTCGTAGATCAGCGTGGACGACATCATCGCCGCCTCGACGTCGATGAGAGCCTCGAGCGGATCGATGTCGACGATCACGGCTTCGACGGCGTCGACACCTTGCTCGCGAGTTTCGGTCACGACGGCGGCCACGGGCTCGCCGACGTAGCGAACCTTGTCACTGGCCAGGAGCGTGTGCGCCACCATGGGGTTGAACGCCGCCGGAACCGGCTGCAGGCCGAGGGACTCGGCGGTGAAGATGGCGACCACACCGGGCATCGACGCGGCGTCGCTGGTGTCGATCGACTGGATGCGACCATGAGCGACCGACGAGCGCACGTACGTGACGTGGAGCGCACCCTGCAACATGGGCTCGTCGTACAGGTCGTCGACGTACTTGCCGCCCGAGGTGAGGAACTTGGGATCTTCCTTGCGAAGAACCCGGTTGCCGAGAATGCTGCCACCGGTCATGGTGGACCCCCTTTGGTCGAGTGTTGGTGTGTCGAGCGTGTCGATACCCGAATCGTCGTCCCGACACTAGCCCTCGAGCGGGCACCCCTTCACGGTCGGGCCGAGCGACGGTCGACGGTCACGGAAGGGGAACGGTGACCACCGTGACCGAGGTCGGGTCCTCGGTTGGCGGATTCTCGGTCGGCGCATTCTCGGCGGCGGCTTCGGCGGCGGCCTCGTTCACGCGGACCGCGACGATCTGGGTCACCAAGTCGTACGGCCAACCCGTGGGGAGCTCGATGGGTGCCTGGGAGTCCCCGACGATCTGCTGGCGCTGCTCGCCGGCCATCACGTACCCCAACTCCTCGCGGGCGGCATCTTCCACGCCGGCCGGGGTGTTCAGCCGATCGACCTCGGTCTGCAGCTCGTCGGTGGCCTGCTTGATGGTCTCCAGTTCCTCGGTGCGCGCGTCGACTTCCTGACGTTGACCGAGCCACGACGTGGCGGGCAGGACGAGGAAGGAGTTCCCGAACGAGATGACGATCACCACCGCGCCGACGAGCATCAAGGTGCGACCGAGAAGCTTGGGGAGCAGGCGTTCGGTACGCGGCGTGGGACGCGTGCGATCCGCGACGGCTTTGCTCAGTCGGGACCGCTTCGACGACTTCTTCCTCGTGGCGCGCGGGATACTGCTGGTCTTGTTGCCGCGGGCCATGCCCACATTCTGCCGGTTCAACGTCGGTCGTTGGTGTCACCCCGAGTGGGTGACCTCACGCGAGGGGCGCGAGGGCGGCACGGCCACGGAACGCCGCGGTCTCACCCAGTTGCTCCTCGATGCGAAGCAACTGGTTGTACTTCGCCACTCGATCGCTGCGCGCCGGAGCACCCGTCTTGATCTGGCCGCAGTTCGTGGCCACGGCGAGGTCGGCGATGGTGGAATCCTCGGTCTCGCCACTGCGATGGCTCATCACGCTCGTGTAGCGGTGACGTGTCGCCAACTCGACGGTCTCGAGAGTCTCGGTCAACGAGCCGATCTGGTTGACCTTCACGAGCACGCTGTTACCCACCTTGCGTTCGATGCCCATGGCGAGGCGCGCGGCGTTCGTGACGAACAAGTCGTCGCCGACCAGTTGAACCTTGCTGCCCAATTCGGCGGTGAGAGCGGCCCAGCCGTTCCAGTCGTCCTCGGCCATGCCGTCCTCGATGGAGACGATGGGGTACGTCGCCACCAGTCGCGCCCAGTACTGCACGAGGTCGTCGCTCGAGAGCACCTTGCCCTCGCCTTCGAGGTGATACCGACCGTCCTTGTACAACTCGCTCATCGCCGGATCGAGGGCGATGGCGATGTCGGTGCCGGGCGTGAAGCCCGCCGCACCGATGGCTTCCATCAGGATGCCGATGGCGTCCTCGTTGGTGGCCAGGTTCGGAGCGAAGCCTCCCTCGTCGCCCACCGCGGTGCTGAGGTTCTTGCCGTGGAGGATCTTCTTGAGTTGGTGGTAGGTCTCGGTGCCCCAACGCAACGCCTCGCGGAAACTCGGTGCTCCCACCGGCATGATCATGAACTCCTGGAGGTCGATCGTGTTGTCGGCGTGCGCACCGCCGTTGATGACGTTCATCATCGGAACCGGTAGAACGTGCGCGTTCGGACCACCGATGTAACGCCACAAGGGAAGATCGAGCGACTCGGCGGCGGCCCGCGCCACGGCCAGGCTCGTGCCGAGGATGGCATTGGCTCCGAGTCGGGCCTTGTTCGGCGTGTCGTCGAGATCCTTCAACACCGTGTCCACCATGCGCTGCTCGAGAGCGTCGCATCCGATCAGTGCGCTCTCGATCTCGCCGTTCACGAAACCGACCGCGGTCAGCACGCCCTTGCCGCCGTAGCGACGACCACCATCGCGCAATTCGACGGCCTCGTGCTCGCCGGTGCTGGCACCCGAGGGAACCATGGCTCGGCCGCGGGCACCGGACTCCAATTCGACCTCCACCTCGACGGTGGGGTTGCCGCGCGAGTCGAGCACTTCGCGTCCGGTGATGCTGATGATCTCGGTCATGCTCACAAACTAGTGAGCGAACCCGCGCGCTCCCTCAGGCGCGGAGTCGTTGTTCGGCGTTCGCACGATGCACGTTGGTCACTTCCCGCAGGACCACCTCGGGGTCCAGGCCCCGTCGCCGGCACTCGGCGACCACCGCCAGCAGGTGTTCGCCGACGTCGGTGAGGTGTTCGAGGTGCGCGTCGGGCACGGGGCTCACCGACAGTGGAACTCCGGCCTTCTCGGCCTTCTTCAACACGGCGGCGGCGTATCCGAGGGACCCCGAGGACACCGGGACACCGGCGAATGGCCCATCGTCGAGTCCCTTGGCTCGTTTCTCGGCCGACTTGATGGCGTCCCAGGAGGCCACGAGGTCGTCGGACGTCTCGCCATCGGACCCGTGACTGGCGAACACGTGCGGATGACGGCGCACCAACTTGTCGTTGATTCCCCGGGCCACGTCGCCCATGGTGAAGCGGCCTTCCTCCTCGGCGATGGCGGCATGGAATTCGATCTGGTAGAGCAGATCACCGAGCTCTTCCATGAGGTGCTCGTCGGTGGAAGGGTCCTCGGGGTCGAGAGCGAGGATGGCGTCGACCACTTCGTGCGTCTCTTCGAGCAGGTAGGTGACGAGCGACTGGTGGGTTTGCTCGCGGTCCCACGGGCATCGTTCGCGCAAGGTTCGTGCGAGGCGATGGAACGAGGTGAGTTCGCGGCCGACGGGGGTCGCCAACGCCGGAACGTAGATCGAGGTGAGGTGATCGGCCTCGAGGGTGCGATCCAGTTCGCTCCAACGAGTGGTGACGACGCGTTCGTCGGGCAACCCGAGGTGGTGAAGGATCACCACCTCGCATTCGTCGTTCGTCGCGTCGATCGTGTCCTCGGCGGCCAACTTGATCTCGGACAACACCCAGTTGGCATGGCAGTGCGCCACCAACATGGGTCCGCCGACGTCGGTGGCCGCGGTGGCGAACGTGTGGCCGTCGATCAGGGTGACCCGCTCTTCGACGGGGTCGATCCCGAGGCGTGCCCAGGCCATCTCGAGGAAGCCGATGGCCGGGTTGATCACGCACCGGACGCGGGAATCGGCGATCAATTCCCGGACGGTGCGCTCGAGGACGAGCGGCGAACCGGGCACCGCGTACAGGATCTCGCCGTGCTCGTGGGCCGCGGCGACCAAGGTCTCCACGATGGCGGAGTAGACGCCGTCGAACGAATCGGCCGATTCGTACAGATGGTCGAAGGTGGAGGCGTCGGCGACCACGTGGGCACTGGGGTGAATCGCGGTGCGCAACCATCGGTGTCGGTGCGCCGCGATGCGGTCGAGGGTGTGTCGCGAGACGTACTCGGAGCCCGCCGGACCGAGTCCGACGATCTCCACCACGGGTGGTCGGCTCGTCGACATCAGCCCACGGGAACGACGGTGCCGGTCGCGGGATCCCACGCTCCGTACTCGGCCGAGACCCGAATCGAAACGGTGGACAACGCCTCGCCGATCGCCGCTGCCGCGACCGAACCACCGATCAGTTGGCCGATGTCGTCGGCCACTTCGTCGAACGGGCGAGGCAGGACGACGGCCCAACCCACGCCGGGAATCTCGAAGGGTGCGGACACCTCACCGATGGCGGTGGTGT
>Ga0315900_10002575_pt1 | contig 27504 bp, 27 predicted proteins | sample LakEriMetagenome_FD_203521 | JGI IMG/M metagenome (GOLD analysis project Ga0315900, IMG submission 203521) | Freshwater fungal communities from buoy surface, Lake Erie, Ohio, United States - Buoy 12 MA114 | ecosystem: Environmental > Aquatic > Freshwater > Lake > Lake biofilm | place: USA: Lake...
TAGCACAAGGCTGCCACAGCGCAGACGAAACCAGCGATGATGAAGCTGATCATCATCCCCGGCCCAGCCTTTTGAGCGGCTTCGGCAGTCAACACGAAAATACCGGTACCGATGATCGCACCGATGCCCAGCATGGTCAGCTGGAACGCACCGAGCGAACGGTGGAGCGATTTCTTTTCAGCTGTGGCCAGAATGGCGTCGAGTGATTTGACGCGACCGAACATGCAATTCCCCTAGAATGGCGCGGCCGGATGCCTTGTCCGGCCGGTCGTTAGCTATGGCGGGGGAAGCTAGCGCCATGTATCTCATTGGCAAGCGCTAAAAGCCGGGCCTTCCCCAGCTTTGCGAGAGCGTCTAAGGCCTGTTCATGTCCACGACCTTCCAGCTCGACACGGCCACCAGCCGCGCCAACCCCACGCCAGCGCCGATGAAGCGGCTGACTATCCCTGCAATCCGCAAGCGCAAGGTGGATGGCGTGACAGCGGAACCGGTCGTGATGCTTACCGCTTACACCGCCCGTCAGGCCCAATTGCTCGATGCCCACTGCGACCTGTTACTCGTGGGGGATTCGCTGGGCCAGGTGATTTATGGCCTGCCCAGTTCGGTCCCGGTCACGCTAGATATGATGGCGGCGCATGGCGCGGCCGTGGTGCGCGGCTCCTACCATGCTGCCGTAGTGGTCGACATGCCGTTCGGTGCTTACGAAGCCTCGCCGCAACAGGCCTTTGAAAGTGCCGCCCGGCTGCTCAAGGAAACCGGTTGTGCGGCGGTCAAGCTCGAAGGGGGGGCGGCCATGGCCGAAACGGTCGCCTTTCTGACCCAGCGCGGCATCCCTGTGATGGGGCATGTGGGCTTGACGCCGCAAGCCGTCAACGTGCTAGGCGGCTACAATGCCCGCGGCCGCAGCGAGGCCGAGGCGGCCAAGATCGTCGCCGATGCCAAGGCGTTGGACGAGGCTGGAGCCTTTGCGATTGTCGTGGAAGGCGTGGTCGAACCAATTGCGATTGCTGTTACGCGGGCTGTTTCCTGTCCCACCATTGGCATTGGCGCGTCGGCCCAGTGCGATGGTCAGGTGCTCGTGACCGAGGATATGCTTGGCATGTTCGAGCGCGTACCCCGCTTCGTGAAGCGGTATGAAGAAATTGCCGAAACGATTTCGGCTGCGGCGGCGCGTTATGCAGCCGAAGTTCGGGACAGATCGTTCCCGGGGATTGAACAGACCTACCAGCCGAAATAGGGCGGGTCCCTGAAGGAAGGTGGGGACCAATGCTGCTGCGCTATTACAAGTTTTCGATGGTGTTCACGCTCGTCTGCCTTGCGCTGGGCGTGTGGTACGGATGGGCACAGTCCGGCAGCCTGGCCGCCACGGCTTCGATGCTGTGGATCATCTTTGTCCTGTCGATCCTGGAAGTCTCGCTGTCCTTCGACAACGCCGTGGTCAATGCCGCAGTGCTCAAGGACATGGACGAGGTCTGGCAGCAACGGTTTCTGACCTGGGGTATGCTGATCGCTGTCTTCGGGATGCGAATCATTTTTCCGCTGGCGATTGTTGCAGTGGCGGCTGGCCTTGGGCCGATGGACGCGGTGACGCTATCGCTCAACAGCCCGGAAGAATACGAGCGCATAGTCTCCAGCGCCCATGTTGGTATTGCTGGCTTTGGCGGCGCTTTCCTGGCCATGGTCGGCCTGTCGTTCTTCTTCGATGGCGAGAAAGACGTCCACTGGATCGCCTGGATCGAGGAAAAGCTGAGCATTGTTTCCAACATCAAGGCCGCCGAAATCGCGCTCCTGCTGCTCGTGATCTATGGCATCTCGACCCTGCTTCCAGAGGGCGATGCCCTGACCTTCATGGTGTCCGGGACGCTCGGTCTGGTCACCTTCATCGCGGTCGAGGCGATCTCGACGATTCTCGAAATGCGCGAGGAAGCGCTGAAGCTCCAAGGTGCGGTTGTAAGGTCAGGCCTTGGTGGGTTCCTCTATCTCAACATCCTCGACGCCTCGTTCAGTTTCGACGGCGTGATTGGCGCCTTCGCGCTATCGAATAACATGGTGGTGATCGCGCTCGGCCTGTCGATCGGCGCGATGTTCGTCCGTTCAATGACGATCCACTTGGTGAAGCAGGGGACGCTGGCCGAATACCGCTATCTCGAACACGGTGCCTTCTGGGCGATCATTGCGCTGGGCGGGATCATGCTGTTTTCGGCAGTCATGCACATACCCGAAACAGTCACCGGGTTGATCGGGGCGGTGCTGATCGGGCTGTCGCTGTGGTGGTCGATTCGCCACAACCGGCGCAATCCAGATATCGAGATCGAAGCAGCCGTCAGGGCCGATTGAGCCGGTTGGCAATCGGCGCGGCGAGCACGAGCTGCAACAGGTGATAGAGCAGGATCGGCAGCAGCACGATACCGGCGACGGCGGGCGGAAACAGGACCGTGGCCAGCGGCGCCCCCATGGCGATGCTCTTTTGCGCCCCGGCAAACAGGAACGAAATGCGATTGGGCCGGTCCAGACGGATTGATCCGCCCACCAGCCAAGCACCAAGGTGACCAAATAGCAGGAACAGGGCTGTCCCGCCCGCCAACCAGCCCCACCCGGCACCGTCAATCAGCGCCCAGAAGCGTTGCTCAACCGCACCCGAAAAGGCGACATAGACCGCGATCGCGATCGAGGTGCGGTCCATCCGCGTCACCAGCGGGCGATTGTTCCGGGCCCAATCGCCAAGCCAGCGCTGCATGGCTTGCCCAAGCAGGAAGGGGATCAGAAGGATCGTCACGACCTTGAGCAGGCCCGACGCATCGAATTCGGTCGCCCCGCTCCCCGCCAGCAAGGAAAACAGCGGTGCGGTCAGGAAAACGCCCAAGATGTTTAGCAAGGCCGCCGCGACGACGGAACTGGCGACATTACCCCCTGCCAATGAGGAATAGGCTGTGGCTGACTGCACGGTCGATGGCAGGCAGCCCAGGAAGAGGAAGCCCAGCGCAAGCAGTGGCGGCATCCAGCCCTGCCCGCCCTGCCACAACAGCCAACCGGCCAACCCCATCGCTCCGAACACCCAACCAGCCAGCGGCCAGAGCAGACGATGGTTGCCAATCCCGGCCCTTACCTCTCCGCGCGGCAGGCGCAGGCCATTGAGGAAGAACAGCAGGAACACCGCCGCATTGGCGACAAACTGGGCTGTTTGGTGGGCAGCACCGTGGACTGGCAGAACCAGTGCCAGCCCGATCGCCAGCGCAAGCAGCCGCACCATCGGATCGATGCGGCTCAGCAAGTGTTTAACGCCCCGCCAGCTTCACAGGGGGCGCCGGCGTGGCCGAGAAGCGCGGCGCCGGGGCCGGCTGCACCATGCCGCCATCTTCGACAAAGGTACCGCGCGCAGTGTTGTGCGGATGCTGCGGTGCTTCCTTGAGGCTGAGCACCGGGGCAAAGCAGATGTCGGTCCCGTCCATGATCGCGCACCATTCGTCACGGGTCTTGGTCAGGATCAGTGCGGTCATCCGCTCCTTGAGCTCATCCCACTTCATCGGGTTCATCTGCTGGGCAAAGTCGGGATCGCCAGCCAGCCCGGTCTTTTCCAGCAGGATCGCGTAAAACTGCGGTTCGATCGATCCGAGCGAAATATACTTCCCGTCCTTGGTTTCATAAGTGTCGTAGAAATGGGTCCCGCTGTCGAGCAGGTTGACCCCGCGCTCATCGCGCCACTGGCCGTTGCCAAGAAAGGTATAGGTCATGGCCGAGAGGATCGCTGCACCATCGACCATGGCACAATCGACGACCTGACCGGCGCCACCCGAACGGGCGTGCAGGATGCCAGCAACGACACCAAAGGCCAGCATCATGCCACCACCACCAAAATCGCCCACGGCATTGACCGGGAAGGTTGGTTTCTCACCCTTGCGGCCATAGGAATGGAGCGCCCCGGACAGGGCGATGTAGTTGATGTCGTGCCCGGCCAGCGGGGCCATCGGCCCGTCTTGTCCCCAGCCAGTCATCCGCCCGATTACCAGTTTGGGATTGATGCCCAGCAGCACGTCGGGGCCAATGCCCATCCGCTCGATCACACCCGGCCGGTACCCTTCAATCAGCGCATCAGCGCTCTTAATCAGCTCTTTGAGTTGCGCAATTGCGGCTGGATCCTTGAGATCCAGCTCGATCCGTTCACGATTGCGATTCAGGATGTCGCGGTTCCCGCCATCGCCAAAGCGGCTGGAAGTTCCCGGCCGTTCGACCCTGACCACACGTGCCCCGTGATCGGCCAGCATCATGCCGCAGAACGGACCGGGTCCGATCCCCGCCAGTTCGATCACCGTAACCCCCGCCAGAACACCACCCGCCATACTGTTTCGCTCCGAATTTAATCGCGCGATTAGTTTTGACGGCAGCCGACCGCCTTGTCGAGAGGCAAGTGCTCAACGTTTCCCCAGATCGGCCTGCCCCTGGCGCAACAGCGGATTATCACCCAGCACTTTTCGCGCTTTCGCAAGCAGCTGGGCGGCCTGATCCCTGTCACGCTTCAACCTGGCCAGCGCCATCCCGCGAGCCTGAGCGGCGATGCCGCTGGCGCGCTGGATACGGTGCGCCTTGGCAGCGCTGGTAAGCGCCGCTTCGCCATCATCGGCGCGCAGTTGGGCCAGGGATAGATCGGCCAGCAGTCGCACGTCACGATGGCCGGACCGGGCAGAGACATTGTCATAGAGCGAGACGGCCTGCGCCCAGTCACCGCTCGCGCCTGCCCCACCGGCCGCGAGCCGTCCAGCCAGCAGACTGTCAGGGAAGCCGTTCTGATAGCGCGCGGCGGCCGCAATGGCACCGCCGCCTGCACCGGTCGCCTCCAGCGCCAGCACGGCTCGCAGCATCAGCCATTCAGGATAGCGGACCAGCGCTGCCCGATCATAAAACCCAAAGGCCGGTGCGAGCGACTGCCGCGCATAGTCTGCATCGGCACGCAGGACGAGCCCTTCGAACGAATCCGGACGGCGTTCGATGGCAGCCAGCGGATCACGCCCGGCAATGGCCATCACCGGCGGCATAGTGGCCGCAGCGGCACGATCCAGCCAAGGCGCCGCAGCGGCGCGATCGCCGGTCTGTTCGTAGGACCGGCCCAGTATGGTCAGGAGGTGCGCCGATGCATCGGCCCTGGCGGCGAGCGGCTGGAAACGCTCGCGCAGCGCGGTGTGATCGCCATTGGCCAGCAATGCGGCGGCATATAGGGCCTGGACGCGCGGATTGGCTGGCTGGCGGCGATCGAGCCGCTCGAGCACCTCTACTGCCATGGTCGTGTTGCCAGCTTCAAGCTCAAGTGCGCCGTTTAGCAGCATTGCGGCCGGCAAATCGCCCAGCCGGTTCTCAAGCCGGGTTAGCAGGCTGCGGGCCAGGTCAATCTTACCAGCGCGCGCCGCCATCACGGCCTGGAAGTACAGCGGGAGCGGACTGCGCGGATCAAGCCGATGCAGCTCGCGCGCGACGACGAGCATGTCGCGCATACGTCCGGTCTCGCCCAGTACCGCAGCATAGCCGGCTAGCAGGGCAGTATCCTCCGGCGCCACTTCCAGTCCGCGCTGGTACACCGCCGATGCCGCCACTGGCCCCACACTATCACGCAGCAGTTCGGCCCGCAGTTCAATCGCGCGCGGCTCTTCCGGCCCGAATTCGAGTGCCCGATCTGCGGCCTCGATCGCCCCGAAGTGCTCGCCCCCGACATAGCGCATCCGGGCAATGTCGACCCACAGCACCGGATCGCGCGGGGTCAGCGCCAGGGCCTTGTCAAAGGCTTTGCCCGCCTCCGCCAGATTGCCCTGCATTTGTTGGAGACGGCCGGTCATCCGCCAGCCGAGCGCCGCATCGTGCGTGGTAAAGCGCCCCGGCAACAGCCATTCGGCGGCCTTGGCCGGATTGTTCTGCAGCAGGTAGGCCTGTCCCATGCGGGCCGCGATGTCCGTCCGGCTGGCGCCCGCCGCCAGCGCCTTCTTAAGCGCCGCCTCCAGCGCAATGCCGTCGCCCTGCAGTGCCGCTGCCTCGGCCTGGGCGAGCGGCACCCGTGCAGCCTCTGGTCTGGCACCCAGCGGAACGGCCAGTAAAGCCGCCGCCAGACCCAGCGCGAGATGCGCAGGAAGGCGGCGGGCTTCAGGCATGGAGATCGTATTGCTTCAACAGGTCATAAAGCGTCGGGCGGCTGATCCCGAGCAGCTTGGCGGTATTGGAAATGTTGCCTTCGCACCGTGCCAGCGCGTGACGGATTACCCGGCGGTCGGCCGCCTCACGTGCGGACTTGAGATTGAGCACATCATCCTCGCCCTCGTCCTTGCCATGAAGATCAAGGTCCGCCGCGCCCACCAGCTTGCCATCAGCCATGATCACCGCCCGCTTCACGCGGTTTTCCAGTTCGCGGACATTGCCCGGCCAGGCCCAGGCATCGATCGCCGCCAGCGCATCGGGCGCAAAGCCTTTGACCTGTGGATTCATCTCGCGGGAAAAACGGGTCAGAAACGATTTGGCCAGCAGCGCAGCATCGCCCGGACGCTCGGCCAGGCTGGGGATCTTCACCACGATTTCAGCGAGGCGATAGAACAGGTCCTCCCGGAAACTGCCGGCGGCGATCATCGCTTCAAGGTCTTGGTGGGTGGCGCAGACTATCCGGGTGTCGACCGCAATCGACTTGCGCGACCCGATCCGCTCGATCACCCGCTCCTGCAGGAACCGCAGCAATTTGACCTGTAGCGGCAGCGGAATGTCCCCCACTTCATCGAGGAACAGAGTCCCGCCCTGGGCCTGCTCGATCTTGCCCTCCGTGGTCTTGACCGCGCCGGTAAAGGCCCCCTTCTCATGCCCGAAGAGTTCGCTTTCCAGCAGGTTTTCCGGGATCGCCGCGCAATTGATCGCCACGAAGGCCCCGCCGGCCCGGTCACTCGCCTCGTGCAGTCCGCGCGCCAGCAATTCCTTGCCGGTGCCACTGGCACCAAGCAGCATGACCGAAACGTTGGTATTGGCGACCCGCTCAATAGTCCGCGCAACCTTGACCATCTCAGGCGCACCGGTGATCAGCCGCCCAAGCACCTTGTTGCCCTGATCACTCTTGCTGGCCAGCTGGCGATTTTCCGCCTCGATCTGGTGCAGGCGGAAGGCCCGCTGGACGATCAGCCCAAGCGTGTCGATCTCGACCGGCTTCTGATAGAAATCATAAGCCCCGCGCGCGATCGCCTGCAGCGCGCTTTCGCGCGCACCGTGACCCGAAGCAACGATCACCTTGGTGTCCGGTTTCAACGCCATGATCTCGTCAAGCACGGCAAAGCCCTCAGTGGTCCCGTCGGGATCAGGTGGCAGGCCGAGATCGAGGGTGACCACCGCCGGCTCTTCGGCCCGCAGCGCCGCCAGCGCAGCGCTCCGGTCCCCGGCAATGATTACCGTGTAGTCGGGATAGGCCCACTTTAGCTGGGCCTGGAGTCCGGCATCGTCTTCGACGATCAGCAGCTTGGGTTTGGGATCGCTCATCACGCCACCTTGGAATTGAAATTGCGTAGTGCTGCCGCTGCTTCAGCCAGCGGCAGGCGGATCGAGAAGCGCGAGCCGAGGCCTTCGCGGCTCTCGACATCGAGCCGCCCGCCCATCGCCCGAACCAGCTCGCGGGCTTCATAGGCACCGATGCCGAATCCGCCCGACTTCGTCGAAACGAACGGCTTGAAAAGCCCGGTGCGGACGAATTCCGCGCTCATGCCGCTGCCGGAATCGATCACTTCGATCAGGCCGTTAAGCCCGTCGGACACGACCTGGACAAACACCGGGCTATCGGCCGGGCTGGCATCGATCGCGTTTTGAACCAGATGTACCAGAACCTGCTCAAGCAATTCATCGCGGCCCGACACCAGGCATGGTTCGGATTTCACCAGTTCGACCCGGCTGGACGCGCGGAACTGGGCCACAACGCGCTGCGCGACCTGATCGGCCGCGACCGGGACCGGACTGTCGACACTGGTTGTGCCGTAACGTGACAGCCGCGCGAGCAAGGCATTAAGCTTGTCCGCAGCATTGCGCAGGGTCACCAGCATGTCGGCCCGGAACTCGGGATTTTCGGCATGGGCTTCAGCATTGCGCGCCAAGAGGCCAAGCTGGCTGGCAAGGTTCTTGATGTCATGCATGACGAAGGCAATGCGGCGGTTGAAATCGTCAAACCGGCTGGCCTCGGCAAGGGCCTCCTGCCCGGCCTGCTCGGCAAGGTAGCTGGCAAGCTGCTGGCCTGCCACGCGGAGCAAGTCGAAATCCTCCCAATCGAGCCGGCGGCCGAGCGGGGGTCGCGCCAGGACGACCATCCCGACCAGTCGCTCGAAGTGGTGAAGTGGCACCAGCGCCCAAGCGCGTGGCTCAGCCAGGAGCCAGTCCGGCGTAGCCAGCTGCGGGGCAGCCCAGTCTGTGCGGTCCGGCGCATCAGGGCTGCGGAGCTCATCAAGGTCGACGATGAACCCGCCCGAACGATCCGCTTCAAAGGCACGAACCGCGGCTATACCGAGCGCCGTGCCTGGCACGTCTGCGGTCGGCCACTGCCAGCGCGCCGCCAGGGCCAGTTCGCCGCTGTCGGTCGCGGTAAGCAGTAGGCCGGCCGGGCTGTCCGTCATGTCGGCGACAGCACGGATCACGCGTTCGTGCAGCGCTGCACCGCCGGTGCCGCCCCGTCCCATCGTCAGGGTGAAACGCAGCCATTCTTCTCGGTAATCATAGCGGTGCTGGAACAGATGCTTGGCCAGGGTCACCCGCAACCGGGCGCGCATCACCCGGGACGAGGCAAACCCGGCCAGGACCACTGCCACGGCTCCGGCAAACATCAGTTGCAGCTCTGCCGCAACCTCTTGCCCCACCCAGGCCAGCCAGCGGGCGATCACCACCATGAACACGAGATAGGCGCCGACGATCATCAGCGAGGCAGACTGGAACATGACAGCGCGTGACGGATTGAACCGCAGCATTTCGCTGCCGCGCCGCATTCCAATCACCAGCAACAAGCCGATGGCCAGCGCCACTGCCCCGCGCAAGGCCGCCAGTCCGTCCGGCGTCGCGGCAATCAGATAGGACACGGTATAGAGATTGAGATCGAACCCCCACATCGTCGCCAGCGCCAGTGCCGGCCAGCGCAGCCCCAGTCGGGCTTCGGCTGCCGCGCCGCCATAGAGGTTGTGGACCAGCATCAGCCCGCCAGTCGCCACCAGCAGCCGCAGCAGGGTCAGCGAGTGGAAAGCGATCTGGGTCAGGACCGTGCCGTAAACACCCACCGCCAGGGCGACTTCCACACCCATCTGCAAGGTTTCGACACAGGCCAGCACGGCCAACAAGGGACGCACCGGCACCAGGCTGGTATGGCGCCCGTCAATCGCGAACATCCGGTAGATGGCAAACAGCCAGGCCAGATTGCGCAGACTGTCGGCCAGTTCCGTGGCAATCGAGCCGGGACCGGTCAGCGCCCCAACCAGCGCCCACAGTCCCGTGACGCCGAGAGCCATGACCAGGGCCAGACGAGCCGGCCCGAACCGACCGCTGCTGGCCTGCATCCGCCCTGCCGCCACCAGGGCAGCAAAAGCACCGGTGCCCCAGGCCAGCGCGGCCATGACGCTCCAGACGCCGATGCTTGCGCTCATTACCGTGCCCCCTCGTTCCAGAGCACAACACGCAGCGTTTGCAGCAGGATCAGCAGGTCAAGGAACGGTGTGTAGTTCTTGGCATAATAGAGGTCATATTCGAGCTTGTGACGCGAATCCTCGATCGAGGCGCCATAGGGATAATTGATCTGCGCCCAGCCGGTGATCCCGGGCTTGACCATATGGCGCTCGGCATAGAACGGCAGCTTTTCCTCGAGATCGGCGACAAATTCGGGACGCTCGGGCCGCGGTCCGACAAAGCTCATCTCGCCCTTCAGCACCGACCAGGTCTGCGGCAGTTCGTCGATCCGGGTCTTGCGAATGAAATTGCCAATACGGGTGACGCGCGGATCATCCTTGCTGGCCCACTGCGCTCCCGCCGCCTCGGCATCGGTGCGCATCGAGCGTAGCTTGATGACGTCGAAATGCTGACCGTAGAGGCCCACGCGGGTCTGACGGTAGAAGGCCGGGCCGCGGCTATCCAATTTGACCAGCAGGGCGAACAGCACGATCAGCGGCGCACTGAGCAGCAGCAGCGCGGCGCTGGCAAAGATGTCGAAGATCCGTTTCACTGCACTCGAAAAAGCGCGACCAGAAGAGAAGCCGTCTGAAAAGATCAGCCAGCTCGGGTTCACCGTATCGAGATCGACGCGACCGGTTTCGCGTTCGATGAAACTGGAGAAATCGTTGACGTGGACCCCGGTGGTCTTGATCCGCAGCAGATCGTTGAGCGGCAGTGAATTGCGGCGCTCTTCGAGTGCGAGCACAACCTCACTGGCGCCAAGGCTCTCAACAAACCGGGTAAGATTGTGGATCGCCGAGCGTGAGATGGCCTCCTCAACCACGGGCGGCGCCTCGGTCATGGCGACGTAGCCGACGATCGCAAAGCCGCTTTCGGGGCGCTCGGACAACAGCCGCAAGCGGTTGGCCCGTTCTCCCGCGCCCAGCACCAGTACCCGGCGGCGAAAGGCAGAAGCTCCCAGCATACCGCCGACCACGAGGCGGTTCATGACCAGCGCAAAGACCGCGCCCAGCATTGCGTAAGCCAGCGTCGAGCGCCAAAAATTTCCGCCGCCCAGGACAAAATCGAGGAAAGCAATACCAATGATGCCGAACGAAATCGCGACGAGAAGCCGCGCCGTGGCATAGCGCATCGATCGCAGCGCTTCCGCGCCATAGACACCAACCGCAATCATGGCCGCCAGCACAACCAGGGTAAAGCCGCTGAGCTGGAGGAACCGGTCGGAGCTCGAACCAGGATCCATGCCGATCTGGCTTGCCCGCAGCCGCCACGAGATGTCGCCCGCCACATAGAGCAGCATCACGTCGATCAGCCCCAGCAGGATCACCGCGTGCGGGATGTAATGTTTGAACAGCCGGATCATGCCCATCCGGCTTAACGTGGACATATGAAATGTCGGTAAACTTTACAGGGCAGCCATGACAGCCGCCACCCGCCCCCTAAGGGGGCGTGTTACCCGGCAAAATCGAACGGGGTCAGGCCGCGGGTGCGTTCGTCAAAGGCCAGCGCCACACCGCGCGGCGGCAGCGATCGTTGCCCGCAGTCCTGCCGATGGCACCCGCCACAGCCCGGACCGATCGGGACTGCGCCCAATGGATCGAGCGACAGGCCGCGCGCCTGGGCAAGACTGGCCGCCAGCCGCGCCTCCAGACCAAGAGCCACCACAAACCGGCCGCCCTCTCCCTCCGTGGCGCCACTACCATCGACCGTGCGCGCAATGGTAAGCCATTGGCTGGCAGTGCCATTCGGTTCCTGAAACTCGGCCAGCTGGACGCACAGCTGCCCGGCACGCTCGAAAGCCCGATGCGCCACCCACAGCGGGCAGCCCGTTTCGCTGTCAAGCAACGCGGTCCCGCTTGCGCCGGCATAGCGCTTGGAAAACTGGCCGGCCCGATCGACTCGTGCCATGAAGAACGGCAGGCCGCGTTGGCCGACCTGCTGCAGCGTGGTCAGACGATGTGCCAGCTGCTCGAACCCCACACCAAAGCGGCGCTGCAGGATCGGCAAGTCATAACCGGTGGCCTCGCAGGCCCGGATCAGCCGCCCATAGGGCATCAGCACCGCCGCCGCGAAATAGGCTGCGAGGTGGCGCCGGAACAACCGCCAGGCCGAACGGTCCGTGAACTGCGCGCCATTGGCAATTGCCGCAATCTCGTCGCGTTGCTCCAGCATGGCCAGTTGCAGGGCAATCTGGAAATTGCGCGACGAAGGGTCGAGCCGTTCGGACAGCTGCAATTGCCGCGCATGGAAATCGAGCCGACGCAGCGCGTCCGGCATGACTTCGACCGGGAGAATCCGCACAGCGATCTGGTGCTTTTGCCGAAGACGCTCGGCGAGCGCCGCCCCCGTGTCGGCATTCGACAGGCGTAGTTCGTCGGCCAAGGCTTCCGCAGCCGCGTCCAGATCGGGAAAATGGTTGCGCCAGCGCTCGATCTCGCGGCGGACCAGCTCCATCGGCTCATCGGCAGTCGATACCGCCGCCCCGGTGCCAGCATCGAACAGACGCGCAAAGGCGATCGCGGCTTGGGGCGCGGCACTCAGCCACTCGGCAAGTTCGTCCCGGTCGATTGCCAGATCGGCAAAGCGGGCATCCGCCAGCCGCCGCCGCAAGCCATCGACCCCGCCCACCACTTCGTCCTGGCGCAGACTACGCGGGTCGAAGTCAAAGGCTTCAGCAAGCCTTACCAGCAACTTGGCTGACAGCGGGCGCTGGTTGCGCTCGACAAGATTGAGATAGCTCGGTGAAATGCCCAGCTGCGCCGCCATGGCGGTCTGGGTCAGGCCCTGGCGACGACGCAAGCGGCGAATTGCAGGACCAGCGAGAACGGCAGTATCGACCATGACGCCCATTTGTCATATTTGTTACAGTTTTGCAAGCCATCATCGCTTTTGTGCGTCACCAAGACAAGTTTTTCTGTAATTTGTTTTACCAATCAACGCGGACTCGGGTTAGCCAACAGGCAAGCCACTTATTGGAGTCCGTCATGTCCTACACCGATATCCTCGCCGCTGCTGACAGCCAGATTTCCCGCAATTCCAACTGGGACGGGATCAGCGCCGAATCGGTTGCCCGCATGCAGCTGCAGAACCGGTTCAAGACCGGGCTGGACATCGCCAAGTACACCGCCAAGATCATGCGTGCCGACATGGCAGCCTATGATGCCGATCCCGCCAACTACACCCAGTCACTCGGCTGCTGGCACGGTTTCATCGGGCAGCAGAAGCTGATCTCGATCAAGAAGCACTTCGGCACCACTAAGAGCCGCTACCTTTACCTCTCGGGCTGGATGATCGCCGCCTTGCGCAGCGAGTTCGGCCCCTTGCCCGACCAGTCAATGCACGAAAAGACCAGCGTTCCGGCACTGATCGAGGAACTCTACACCTTCCTGCGCCAGGCCGACGCCCGCGAACTGGGCATGATCTTCCGCGAGCTCGACGAGGCCCGCAAGGCCGGCGACGCGGTCAAGGCCAAGCAGATTCAGGCCAAGATCGACAGCTACGAAACCCACGTGGTCCCGATCATCGCCGACATTGATGCCGGGTTCGGTAATGCCGAGGCGACCTATCTCCTCGCCAAGAAGATGATCGAGGCGGGCGCCTGCGCGATCCAGATCGAAAACCAGGTGTCGGACGAAAAGCAGTGCGGCCACCAGGACGGCAAGGTCACCGTCCCGCACGAGGACTTCCTCGCGAAGATCCGTGCAGTCCGTTACGCTTTCATGGAATTGGGCGTCGAAGACGGCGTCATCGTTGCCCGCACCGACTCGCTCGGTGCTGGCCTGACCAAGCAGATCGCCTTCACCCGCGAAGCCGGTGACATCGGCGATCAGTACAACAGCTTCCTCGATTGCGAGGAAGTGACCCAGGTTGGCCACGGCGAAGTGCTGATCAGCCGCGACGGCAAGCTGCTGCGCCCCAAGCGCCTGCCCAGCAACCTCTACCAGTTCCGCGCCGGCACGGGTGAAGACCGCTGTGTGCTCGATTGCATCACCTCGCTCCAGAACGGCGCGGACCTGCTGTGGATCGAAACGGAAAAGCCGCACATCGGCCAGATCGGCGGGATGGTCAGCCGCATCCGGGAAGTTATTCCCAATGCCAAGCTGGTCTACAACAATTCGCCCAGCTTCAACTGGACGCTGAATTTCCGTCAGCAGGTGTTCGATGCCTGGACTGCGCAGGGCAAGGACGTGTCGGCTTATGACCGGGCCAAGCTGATGAGCATCGACTATGACGCCACTGACCTGGCGGTTGAGGCCGACGAACGGATCCGCACCTTCCAGCGCGATGCCGCGGCTCAGGCGGGGATCTTCCACCACCTGATCACCCTGCCGACCTATCACACGGCGGCGCTCAGCACGGACAACCTGGCCAAGGAATACTTCGGCGACCAGGGCATGCTGGGCTACGTCAAGGGCGTCCAGCGCCAGGAGATCCGTCAGGGCATCGCCTGCGTGAAGCACCAGAACATGTCGGGCTCCGACATCGGTGACGATCACAAGGAATACTTCGCCGGTGAAGCCGCGCTGAAGGCGGCCGGTGAGCACAACACCATGAATCAATTCGCGGCATAAGGAGAAGGTGAAATGACCACGACCACCGAAACCCGTGAACCGCAGCGCGCCCGCGCTCTGCTGTCCACCGCCGATTTTCATCTGCTTCGCGCAGCCCTCGCCAGCCATGCCAAGACTAGCGAGGAGCCGGAGGAAATGGCCCGGATCAACGCGCTCTATCATCGGCTCGGCACCTACTGCTGAGCCTGCCGATCTCCTGGGGAGGAGAAACGACGGTCGTCGGGGTGCCCCTTTCATCCCGGCGGCCGTCAATTATTTGTGAACCATGTAACAGTGTGGGGCGGTTAACTTTCGTCCGCTAGAGCGCCGGCCATGCGCCGTGCTGCACCCGCCTTGCCGATTTCACCAAAGCTGCTGAAGCATTTTGCGGCGGCAACGCTGGCGATCACCGCAATCATTGCCATTCTGGCCGATGGATCGACCACCGAGGCAGTGGCCGAGCAGGTGAAGGCCAACGAACTCAAGAAGACCGAAGTGGACATGCTCGGCGCGCATAAGGTGGCCAAATCCAACCTTAAGGTCAGAGCCGACTTATCCAGTGTCCCCGTCGAGGGCGGTGAGAGCGATCTGAGTGGCGGCGGCGCGGCTGGATCGGTCGCCACTGGTTCAGACGACATGCCGATGATGGTGCTCCCGCCTGCGGCAGGACCGGGCCAGCCCAAGGCTCCGCTGGCCGGTCAGCGCCCGGGTCCGCGCAAGGCAAAGCCGCAGCCGGCCTGGCCCAGCACGGTGCCGCGCCCGACGGCCGAGCAACGTGCGCAACTGATCGAGATTTCGCGCCAGCGTTCGGGCAGCGAGGCTGCCTCGCCCTTTTAACGGCGCGGCATCAACTCTAGCGTAGCGGCGACCAGTGCCTCCGCCCCGGCGGCAATCACCTTGTCCGCTTCCGGTGCCCAGAACGGGCTGTGAAGGCCTGGCAGCTGACGCCCTTCGCGCGCTGCGGCTTCGAGTTCGGCCTTAGGCCGCCCGCCGATCCACAGGATCAGGGACTGTGTGCCGGGACCGGCGGCGCGGGCAATCTCACCAAAGTCCTCGCCAGCCATCGACGGCTGTGGATTGGCCACTCGTTCGGCACCGAACCGCTTGGTCAGCACTCCACGCATCCGCTCAGCCAGTTCCGGTGTGTTCCAGGTCGCCTTGGCATAGGGCTCGGCGACGGTGACGATCGGCATCCTGTCCTCGGGCAAGCCCGAAGCCTGCGCTTCGGCCTTGGCAATGCGCCTGATCCCGTCGAGCAGCAGCTTGCGCGATGCATCGGAATAGGACCGCACGGTGAGCTGCATTTTCACCTCATCCGAGATGATGTTGTGCTTGGCCCCGCCATGGAATGCTCCGACAGTGACCACGCTGGGATCCATCGGATTGCTCTCGCGGCTGACCAGGGTCTGCAGCCGCATCACGATCGCGCTGGCCAACACGATCGGGTCCTTGGTGGTGTGCGGATAGGCACCGTGGCCGCCCAGCCCCTTCACAGTGATATCGACGCTATCGACGTTGGCCAGAGCGAACCCGGCCTTCACCCCGATCGTGCCCGATGGCAGCTCGGCACTATCATGAAACGCCAGCGTGTAGTCGGGCTTGGGGAACCGGGTAAGCAAGCCGTCCTTGATCATTTCGAGCGCGCCGAGGTTTATTTCCTCCGCGGGCTGGCCGATCATCACCAGCGTGCCAGACCACTTGTCCTTGTTGGCCGCCAGGACCCGCGCTGCGCCAATCCAGCCAGCCATGTGCGTATCGTGGCCGCAGCCGTGCATGATCCCGCTTTCCACGCCTGCTGTCGAAACACCGCGTTGCTTCGAGGCATAGGGCAGGCCTGTCTGCTCCTCGATCGGCAGGCCATCCATGTCGGCGCGAACCAGCACGACTGGCCCCGGTCCATTGCGCATAACCGCTACCACGCCGGTCCGACCTACCTTTTCGGTCACTTCAAACCCGGCTGCGCGGGCGGCATCGGCCATGATCTTGGCCGACCGCACTTCCTGGAAGCTCAGTTCAGGATGCTGGTGCAGATCGCGATAGATCGCCATCAGGGATGGCATTTCCGCGGCCAGGCGGTCGCGAACCGGATCGGCTTGTACCGGAGCGGCAGTGCTGGCGAGGAGTGCGGCGGCGAGCGTGATGATGTGCTTCATGGCTACAGGCTAGGCGGTGTAGCGCGACCTAGCAAGTGCAAGCCCCGGACACGCAGGGTCCGCCAGGCCGATACTTTTTGAGAATAGCAGACGTGTCATTCACGTCTGATTGGCCGCCCGAGCCTATGCGAGGAAAGCCAGGCAGGCCAATGCCCGCGCCAGCCGCTTAAGGCTTATTCAACATGGTGCCCCTGGCCCGACTCGAACGGGCACGCCTTGCGGCAAACGATTTTGAGTCGTTCGCGTCTACCATTCCGCCACAGGGGCCCTGTAACGCGCTGGCCTTAGCCGTGCCGGACGAGAGGTTCAAGCAAGCCGATCAGAAATCCCAATCAAGCGAGATGTGCGCAATGTCGGGAATGCGTTTATCCTTGCTGCCAAGCGCGCCAATCTGGAAGACCGGGCCGGATTCAGCGCTACCCCAGGTCTTGCGTGGAGGTGTCCAAGGCTCGTCACCGAACTGGCCGGGACTGATAACCCGAGGCAGAAGACGCTCCCCGTCCAGCGTTTGAAGCGACATCGGCTGCGTCAGACTGGCAGCAGCCAGATCAAACCGGTGATCGGCAAGAACGGGCTCCGGCGGGACGGCTGGAGGCGGCACGGCCACCGCCAACAAGACGAACGCCACGCCGCTGCTGATCGAAGCCAAAGCCATTGCAACCCTCCGCTGCCCGAATGGACGGCTAAGTGTCGCAAACTATGGATAATATTTGCCTAACGCAGCTGGTTCAGCCCTTCAAGCCGCCGACCAGGGCCTTGTGCAGACGGGCATGGAGTGCGTCGTTGGCAGCCAGAACCTGAGCATCGCACACTGGCTGCGAAACGCCGCGCCAATCCGAAACGAAGCCGCCGGCTTCGCGAACCAGCAGGCAGCCCGCCGCCGTATCCCACGGTGCCAGGCCGCTCTCCCAGAACCCGTCGTAGCGCCCTGCCGCGACCCACGCGAGGTCCAGCGAAGCCGCGCCGAAGCGGCGGATTCCAGCAACTTGCGGGGCCAGCGCGGCATAGATCTTCATCCATTCCGCGCTGTCACCGCGTCCAGCGAAGGGAATGCCGGTGGCGATCAGGCTTTCATCGAGGTGCCGGCGCGAAGAAACACGCAGGCGGCGGTCCTGTAGCCAAGCCCCGCGCGCCTTTTCCGCCCAAAAGCTTTCATCGGTAACCGGCTGATAGACCAGTGCAGCGGTAATCTCACCCCAGCCCTTCCCGTCCAAACGCGGCTCCTGCACCGCGATCGAGATCGCGAAGTGCGGGATGCCGTGGAGAAAGTTGCTGGTGCCGTCGAGCGGATCGATGATGAAGCGCGGCTTGCCGTCTTCACCGGCAATCTCGCCGCCCTCTTCCATCAGGAAGCCCCAACCCGGCCGCGCGGCGCGCAGCTCATCCCACAGGGTACGCTCGGCGTGCTGATCGGCCTTGGAGACAAAGTCCGCCGGACCCTTGCGGCTGACCTGGAGGTGCTCGACCTCGCCGAAGTCACGCCGCAGGCGGCCACCCGCCTTGCGGGCGGCCTTTTCCATCACGCGAATGAGGCCGGAAATGGCTGCCATGACCGGGGTCAGCCAGCCTTGCCGACGTAGGAGCGCTCATACACGTCAACCACGATCCGGGTGCCGCTTTCGATGTGCGGCGGCACCATCACGCGCACGCCGTTGTCGAGGATCGCCGGCTTGTAACTGGACGAGGCGGTCTGCCCCTTCACGACGGCATCGGCTTCAACGATGGTGGCTTCGACCTGTTCCGGCAGCTGGACCGAGATCGGCCGCTCGTCGTACATTTCAAGCAACACGGTCATCCCGTCCTGCAGGAACGCTGCGGCATCGCCGAGGAGATCAGAAGGCAGCGTGATCTGTTCATAGGTTTCCGAATCCATGAACACCAGATCGTCGCCATCGGCGTAGAGGAACTGGAAATCCTTGGTATCGAGCCGGACCCGCTCAACGCGGTCTTCCGAACGGAAACGGACGTTGGTCTTGCGGCCATCGATCAGGTTCTTCATCTCGACCTGCATGAAGGCGCCGCCTTTGCCTGGCTGGGTGTGCTGGGTCTTGGCAACCTTCCAGATGCCCTTTTCGTATTCGAGAATGTTGCCGGGACGGATGTCCACGCCGCTGATCTTGGCCATGTGCCGCTGCCTTCAAGGTTGAGAAAGAACCGCCCGCCAGAGGCGGGTGAAGGCGCGCCCTTAGCGCTTGCACGCCGCCGGGGCAAGGTGCGGCTATGGCCAGTCGGTTCAGCTACTGCTAAGCGCCGGCTTCTATCGGAAAGCCCATGACCAGAACGACCATCATCCTTTCTCTGCTTGCCGCCGGCCCGGCCCTGGCCACGCCCGGCGGGCAAATCGGCACTCTCCAGCAGGGTGACTACACGTGCGAGCTGCCGGGGGATGCTACCGGTCCGGCCGGAATCCGGCAGGACGGGCAGAGCTTCACCGTGCATAATTCCTCGCGCTATTCGAATGCGCAGGGCCGCGGCACCTACCTGCTCACGGGCGATACCGTGACCATGACCAGCGGCCCCAAGAAAGGCCAGCGGTTCATCCGACTATCGGACAATTTCCTGCGCGAGATCGACGCGGCTGGCAACGAGACCAACCTGCGCTGCGTCCGCCGGGTGCAGAACAACAGCTAGTCGGCTGCCAGCACCTTGGTGAAGGCCTGGATGGCGGCGACTTCGTCGCCATTCCAGACAGCACCGGACACGGCGATGAAATCGGCCCCGGCCCGGACCAGCGGCGCGCAGTTTTCCGGCGTGATCCCGCCAATCGCCACGCAAGGAATCTCCATGATCGCCTGCCACCATTCGAGCAGATCGGTCCCCGCCTGGTGCTTCACGTCCTTGGTCGTGGTCGGGAAAAAAGCACCGAAGGCAACATAGTCCGCCCCCGCCTCGCCCGCTTCCATCGCCAGGTGGCGGCTGTCGTGACAGGTGACCCCGATCTGTGCCTCGCGTCCCAGCCGTTGGCGAGCTTCCTCAACAGTGCCGTCATCCTGCCCCAGATGGACGCCATCGGCACCGATGCGCTTAGCGAGGCTGATCGAGTCGTTGACGATAAACGCCACCTCGCGCTCGGCACAGATTGCCTGGAGCGGTGCAGCCAGGCGCGCCGCCTCATGCTCATCGATGCCTTTCACGCGGAACTGGAACGCAGCGACCGGCCCGGCATCGAGCGCGCGGGCGAGCCGTTCCGGAAAATTGCCGCCGACTTCGAGCGGCGAGATCAGGTAAAGCTGGCAGGTGCTCATGGCTTGCGCCCTAGGTCAGCTGCGGCAAAGCGGCAAGCTTTCAAGCCGCCGCCCGCCGCCGCAGTTCGCCGACCACTCCGATGCAGATCAGGAATTGCCCGAAGTAATAGAGCGGCCAGATCAGCAGATCCGGCAGCGGGCTTTGCGCCAGCACGCCCATCCGCGCGAAGATCAGCAGGTCGGAGATCACGAACATGACCGCGCCCAGCCCGACCCGATAGCGCGAGAAGGTGCTGAGCCAGGCCGTTGCCGCCATGGCTCCCAGCCCCAGCGCATAGACTGCCACCAGCGCCCCGCCGAGCTGGAACGAAACCAGGGGGGTCAGCACCAGCAAGGCCGCCGCCGCGGCGCGCTGGCTGCCCGAAGGATTGGCGCGGCGATGCTGCCAGTACAGCCGGATCGCGATCAGGTGACCGATCAGGAAGGCCACGGCCCCGGCTTCCAGCCGGAATTCGATCAGCACATCGCCCAGCGCGCCAAAGGCCATGACCGCAGCTATGGTATTGGCATCATGCCCCTTGTGCCGCGCGAGGGCATAAAACGCCAGCAGAGCCACCCCGGTGCCCTTCAGCGCAATCAGGAACAGACCCGGCAGGGCCAAGTCCTTGGCCAGCCAGTAGCCGATTCCGGCGGCCAGGCTGGCCAGCAACCAGGGACGTTTCTCGATCAGGGCACGATGCGGCATTTGGTCTCCCCTTCCCGCGCGCAGGCTTGCCGCTGGATTGTCGGCCTTGCAAGCGTTAGGGGCGCGGGCATGGCATATGACGTTCACATCATCGGCGGCGGCATGGCTGGAAGCGAGGCCGCCTGGCAGCTTGCCCGGCGCGGGCTGAAGGTCCGCCTGTCGGAAATGCGCGGCAGCGGCGACATGACGCCCGCGCACCAGACGGCGGGGCTGGCCGAACTGGTCTGCTCCAATTCCTTCCGCTCCGACGACGACGAGAAGAACGCCGTTGGCCTGCTCCATTACGAGATGCGCCAGCTGGATTCGCTGATCATGGCCGCAGCCGCCAAGGCGCGCGTGCCGGCCGGATCGGCACTGGCGGTGGATCGCGATGTCTTCTCCGCCGAAGTTGAAGCGGCGCTGGCCACCCAGCCAACGCTGGAAGTCGTGCGCGAGCGGATCGACGTGCTGCCCGCCGCCGGCCTGACCATCGTTGCCACCGGGCCGCTGACGGCCGAGGCGCTGGCCCATTCGATCGGGGCGGCGACTGGCGCCGAAAGCCTGGCTTTCTTCGATGCGATCGCCCCGATCGTCTACCACGAGTCCATCAATATGGATGTCGCCTGGATGGCCAGCCGCTGGGACAAGGGGGCTGAGGCCTCGCTCGCAATGGGCGGCGACGGGCGCGACTATATTAACTGCCCGATGACCAAGGACCAGTACCTGGCCTTTCGCGAGGAATTGCTGGCGGGCGAGAAGACCGAGTTCCGCGAGTGGGAGGCCAATACCCCCTATTTCGACGGCTGCATGCCGATCGAGGTGATGGCCGAACGCGGGGTGGAAACCCTGCGGTTCGGGCCGATGAAGCCGGTCGGGCTCGACAACCCGCACTGGGCGACAGCGGAGCATCCCAATGGGCGGTGGCCCTATGCCGTGGTCCAGCTGCGCCAGGACAACAAGCTGGGCACGCTGTGGAATATGGTCGGTTTCCAGACCAAGTTGAAATATGCCGAACAGGTCCGTGTGTTCCGGACCATCCCCGGGCTGGAGAATGCCGAGTTCGCCCGGCTGGGCGGGCTGCACCGCAACACTTTTCTCAATTCGCCCACTCTGCTTGATCGCCAGCTGCGGCTTAAAGGCGCGCCACACATCCGCTTTGCCGGACAGATCACTGGCTGCGAAGGCTATGTCGAAAGCGCCGCAGTGGGCCTGCTGGCGGGACTCATGACCGCCGCCGAAGTGACAGACCGGGTCTGGACGGCACCGCCCCGCACCACTGCGCTGGGCGCGCTGTTAGCGCATATCACCGGCGATGCTGAAGCGGACAGCTTCCAACCGATGAATGTCAATTTCGGTCTGTTCCCGCCGGTTTCGCCAGACGTGAAGAAAAAGGTCCGCAAGGAGGCCTATACCTCGCGAGCCAAGGCCGATCTTACTGCCTGGCAAGGCTGACAAAAAGGTCGCCTTCCTACAAGTTTGGGTAGTGCCGGGATGCTAAGAACCCCCCAGTTGGCTCGCACCAATGAGGGAGGAACACATGAGATCGATTTTTGCTATTGGAGCGTCGGCACTTGCTCTGGCTGCCAGTCCGGCTCTGGCTCAGGATGAAGATGACTGGACCGGCGGCTATATTGGCGTCCAGGGTGGTTACAGCTCGGTCAAATCGGATTCCACTGCAACATTGGGCGGTGCCTGGACTTCGGAATCCGCTGCACTGCGCAACGAAGTTACCACCAACCTTGGCACCAAGCAGTCTGACGGCGATCTCAATTTCGGCGCGCAGATCGGCTACAATTTCCAGACCGGTGGGGCGGTGCTGGGCCTTGAGGGCGAGTTCCTCGCGCTCAACGGTGGCGAAACCATTTCGCGTGGTCCGATTGCCACAACCGTTTTTCCTGGCCTGAGCTATACCTATCGCAACACCATCGACCCCAAGCACATGTTCGCCTTGAAGGCGAAGCTGGGCGCAAGCTCCGGCAGCACGCTGTTCTATGCAGAAGGCGGATGGGCCTGGACCAAGGCAGCGGTCGGTGCGGGCATCACCTCCAACGGCAATTACCTTAAAGGCGGCACTGTTGACCGGACCTTCGACGGTTTCATCGTCGGGGCCGGCATTGAACATCGGCTTGGCAGCAACATCGGCTTGCGGCTGTCGTATCACTATGCCGATCAAGGTGATAAGACCTACAATACCGCCTATTTGCCTGGCAGCGCTTTTGTGACGCCCCCTTATTCAGAAACGATCAACCAGAACCTGCGCCTGCATCTCGTGCGCGTGGGGATCAATTACCACTTCTAAGTAAAAGCTCGTTAGACGGCCTGCGCCCGCCCGGTTACGCCGGGCGGGCGTTTGCCTTTAGAGCAAATTTTCGCACGATATGATCAACTGAGTCTTTGCCCTAACGCTGATATTTTCATAAGAAATAACAAATCATTACAAATACTATTTGGAGTATGATCGACTAATTACTTTATTAATCCGTGGTTCATGTAATTTAGGTCGGTCGTGAATTCGCATAAATGTGCACCAGTACATTCCAGCGTATTCCGCATAGGCAGATTTTCTCCTTATGCACCCTGCACACAGGGAACATGGGGGCTCCGATGTTCAAGGAGGAAAAATGCGCAATCTTCGTTTTGTCGTAACCGCCGCACTTCTCGCCAGTGCTGCACCGGCTCTGGCCGATGACGAGCAGGACTGGAGCGGTGTCTACGCCGGCATCCAGGGTGGCTACACACAGGCCCGATCAGCAACCGATGTGACCCTTGGCGGCCAATGGTCTGCAGAAACCGCGTCGCTGCGCAATTTCGTGACCAACAATGCCGGAGCCCGCCAGCGCGACGGTGATGTCAATGCCGGCGCTCAAATCGGCTTCAACTACCAGGCCGGCGAACTGGTGGTCGGCCTTGAGGGCGAGTTTACTCTCCTCAATGGTGGCCAGACCGTTTCGCGCGGTCCGCTAACAGCAACGCCGGGGCTGAACTATACCATCACGAACACTGTCGATCCCAAGCACATGTTTGCGCTGAAGGGGCGTGCTGGCCTTAGCCTGGGCGATACTCTGGTCTATGCCAGTGGTGGTTGGGCCTGGACTCGCGCGCAGCTTGGCCTGTCGTTGCGGTCCAATGGCAATTACCTGAAGGCCGGCTCGGTTGATCGGACGCTCGATGGCTTCATCGTCGGCGGCGGGGTTGAGCAGAAACTGACGGACAACCTGTCGGCCCGGTTGAGCTATGATTACAGCAAGCAGGGCAAGGAAACCTACGCCACGGCCTATCTGCCGGGCAGTGCCTTCACCAGCCCAGCCTATACTGAAACCGCGCAGCAGAACCTGCGACTGCACCTGGTGCGCGTCGGCATTAACTACCGCTTCTGATCGTTTTCCACTGCTGATGGGCCCGTCCGACCAGTTCGGGCGGGCCTTTTATGTCAGCAGCGGCAATCCGGGCGCTGGGTCTGCTTGGGCCGCGTCGTGGCAAATTCCTGCCGTGTCAGCGCCGCATCGCCATTGGCATCGGCGCCCTTGAAGCGGTTCGAGGTGGCTACCGCCCACTCCTCGAAGCTCAGCAGGTTATTGCGGTCCTTGTCCAACTTGCGAAAGGCGGCGACGCGGGGCTGCAATGCCTCGGAGCGACTGATCTGATTGTCGCGATTGCGGTCCAGGCGGTTGAAGCGGCGTTCTTCGCGGGTATCCTCGTCCACTTCGGGCAGCGCCGGACCGATCAGGCCCTCCCCGTCCTCGTTCGGAATGGCATCCAGCGACATCTCGTCGGGAATTTCGGCCAGGGTCGGCGGCGGCGGAGCAGCACTTTCGGTCATCGCCCGGCCCTGCCACCAGAACATCCCTGCAGCAGCCAGCAGCAGGGCGGCCACAGCGCCGATCACGGTACGATTCATCTGCGCATCTCCCTGGGATCGTCAGCGGCCGATGATGCCAATCCGGACGGCAGCTGCCAAGGCCAGCGGTCCGTTAAGCAGGGGCCCTCCTTTGCTGCGCCGCGCGAGACCATGCAGGATGGCGAGGCTGCGCAGCGGACGAGGCAGATCTGCCGCCTGCCACGCCTCCTGCAATACCAGCGTCCTGGCCATATCGCGCTCAGGCCCGGCACCCAGTCCGGCGCACAGGTCGGCAATGCCCCATTCGCGCCCGGCCCGTTCAGCTTCAGCGACGACTGGCAGCTGCAACTCGCCCGCCAATACCGCCCAGCTTTCTCCGCGCGCCTTTGCCAGCGCCTGCATGGCTGAAGTTTCGACGGATTCGTCGCCGATCAGGCCTTCCCAGCCATCAACGAGCACCGTCAGTGCCCGGCCACCATCGCGCCATTGGCTAAGCGCGGCGAGCAGTGGTTGGCCAATCGGGCGTGCCGCCGGTTCGCGCTGGAGCTGCTCGCGCCACCACGCCAGCTGGATTTGCCCAAGCAACGGCTCACGCGAACGCCGCACGATCGCTGCCAGTCGGGCGTCAAGTAGCAGCAGATCCTGCACCTGCGCGCGCGCAGTGGCTGGCGCATAAACCAGCGCGAGCCGCGACGGGCTGGGCAATTCGGCGAGGATGTCGGTCGTTTCGGTCATTGCGGCCTGTAAAACTGTCGGGGTCTCAATCAGGAAATTTAACTCTCCTTAACCACGCTCCTTCAAAGGGCATAGAGGATGGTGCGCTAAACACATCTGGAAGGACTCTAGCCGGACGAGGGACAGATGCTGCTTCGGATCGCCAATAGGCTGCGAAAACTGGGCCGCGATGCCAGCGGTAATGCCATCATGCTGATGGCCGCAGGCGTGCCGGTTCTGATCGGCGGGGCCGGTGCTGCCGTCGACATTGCCCAATGGTATTCGTGGAAGCGTGAAATGCAGCAGGCTGCCGATCAGGGTGCGCTTGCCGCCGCCTGGGCGCTGGCCACGCCCGCCAACCGCGACAATTTCCGCACCCGCGGCCAGCAGGATTTCCAGAACAACCTGGCCCTGACCCGTGATTTCGCGACTAATCCGACGTTCCAGCTGGCAAACTATTCCAATGGCAACAACAACAGCGTGATCCTTGCGGCTTCGGCCACCCGCCGCCTGCCCTTCTCCAGCTTCCTCACCGGTTCGGCCGTAACCATCGGCGTCACGGCCCAGGCCAGCTTCCAGGCCGGTGCCAATTACAATGCCTGCCTGATCGCGACTGGCGGTTCAGGGACGACCTTCGAGGTTGGCGGCAATGCCAATGTCCAGGCGCGCTGCGGCCTCGCCGCACTGTCCTGCTCTGATGATGCCATCATGATCGACGGTTCAGCTACGGTGGTCACCGATTCGATCGCAACCTGCGGCACAGCCTCGGTGCCTGCGGCCAACGAATCGGTCCTGACCGAACGGGTCACCGGATTGACCGATACCTTTGGCGACCTCACGCCGCCGGATAACACCACCCCCCGGACTTATAGTTGCACTGGCCGTGGCCAGAATTCGCAAGCCTCACCACTCGCCGGCACTTACAACGGCGGGCTGACGGTGAGTTGCCGCACTGTGTTCGGTTCCGGGATTTATGTGATCAATGGTGGCGCGCTCGACTTGACGGGTAACTTCACCGTTACCGGCTCCAACGTGATGTTTGTGCTCAGGAACGGCGCGACACTTCGGCTGGGTGGCAGCGGCAACAACAACACGGTGTCGCTTACCCCGATGCAGGCCTCGGACTTCGTAGCCCTGGGTTACTCCTCATCCTTGGCCAACCGTTATGCCAACATGTTGATCTTTGAAGCCCGGAACAGCAACCCGACCCAGCCACATATCATCAACGGCAATTCGACGTCGCTGTTCCAGGGATCGATCTACCTGCCGTCGGGTACTGCACGGCTTAACGGTACGGCCAGCATCAGCAGCACCTGCTTGCAGATTTCGGCGGCGCGGATTGAAGTGCGCGGTAACGCCTACCTCGATACCCGCTGCACTACCAGCCAGACCAACAGCGCGGGCAGCGGCACGCCGCGCGTCCTGCTGGTGGCCTGATGCCAGGCCGGGTCCAGACCATGCTGCGCCGGCTGCGGCGCGCGGCCGCCGGGTCAGTCGTGGTGGAAACCGCCATCGTCGCGCCGGTGCTGGTTCTGCTGGCACTCGGCACGTTTGATGTCAGCCGGATGATCGCCCGGCAGACCGATCTACAGGCTGGCTCGACCGAGGTGCAAGGTATCGTTCTGGCCGTTTCGAACGGTACTGCGACTGACGTCAATACCATTCGCTCGGTGCTGATGAGCACACTATCGCTGCCCCAGGACAAGGTTGCGGTGACCAGGGTGTTCCGCTGCACCAACAGCAACACTCTGGTCGCCGCACAGACCAGCTGTGCCACCAATGCAGTCATCTCGACCTATGTCCAGGTGACGCTGACCGACAGCTATACCCCGATCTGGACCCAGTTCGGGGTGGGACGGACGATGAACTATCGCGTCCAGCGCACGGTGCAGATCTCATGACCACGATCCGCTTCATCCGCCGACTACGGACCGATAATCGTGGCAGCACGATCATCGAATTTGCCATGCTCGCCCCGATCATTTTCGGGCTGATGCTGGGCGTGCTGCAGGTCGGGCTGCAGATGCATGCCAGCAACGCGGTGCGTTCGATCGTGACCGAAAGTGCGCGTTACACGATGGTCGAGTACCAGAAGGATAACGATATCACGACCGAGCAGATCGAAAGCCGGATGCTCGCGCTTGCAGTCAACCCGCCCTACGGACTGTCAATCGACAACGTCACCGTGCAGGTCAGTCAAGTGGCCAGCGGCATTACCGGTACCCGCCGCTACAACATGCGGATGACCTACGTTCCCCAAGGGGTCTTGGGCGTGCTGGGCATCGGTTCGCCTACTATCGTCGTCAACCGGCCGGTCTACGTCAGCTAAAGCGCAGCCCCGGGTGGCCTCCGCGCAGGTCAATCCTTTCCCGTAATCATTGCAAAATTAACCATCCCTCTTTGCGGCCCCGTTACCGCAAAGACCTATAGCAATGCATTGAGATAACGGGATTTAATCCAGCAATGTGGTGCAGTGAAGGTCACAGCCGGCCAGTATTGGCGCAGGGATTCCTGCGACGGCTGGCGGCTGACCGGGCTGGCAACACCCTGGCAATGCTTGCGGCGGGCCTGTTTCCGCTACTGGCGCTGGTTGGCGGCGGGATTGATATGGGGCGCAGCTACCTCGCCCAGTCCCGACTGCAGCAGGCATGCGATGCCGGTGTGCTGGCGGCCCGCAAGAAGCTGGGATCGGCGGTGG
>Ga0315900_10002576_pt1 | contig 27492 bp, 29 predicted proteins | sample LakEriMetagenome_FD_203521 | JGI IMG/M metagenome (GOLD analysis project Ga0315900, IMG submission 203521) | Freshwater fungal communities from buoy surface, Lake Erie, Ohio, United States - Buoy 12 MA114 | ecosystem: Environmental > Aquatic > Freshwater > Lake > Lake biofilm | place: USA: Lake...
CGCGGATGGCGAATTGCGTGGTGTGGACGCCCACGGCGAGGCCACCGGCGCCGGCGTCCATGTAGTAGCGGGTAAGCGCGCGCTGGCGGCGCTCATCGAGCCGGCGCTGCGCATCCAGCGCGAGGGGATGCGCGGGAATGACGGCGCCGCGCCGCAGCACCGCACGCACTGCGGGTGGGATTCGCGCGACCACCGGCTGCGGGGCCGCCTCAATAGTGGCCATCGCGCACCTCGAAGTGTGTGGGTTTGCCCAGCGAGCGGCCGCCGCGCTGGGCCCAGGCGGCGGTCCAATCCAGCAGGGTTTCCAGGCCCACGGCAGGCGGGCCCCACAGTGCCTCGGCCTGTGCGCAATCGACCAGCCAGGCGGTGGGCGCCTCCTGCCCTTCGAAGCGCACCTCGCGCTGCAGGCGCTGGCCCAGGCCGAGCGCGGCGGCGCGGATGGAGACCTTGGGCCCGCTCAGGTTCAGCGGCCTGGACGGTGTTTCGCACGCCAGCAGCGAGCGCAGCGCGCGTTCGTTGGCGTCGCCTTGCCAGATCAGGTTGGCATGCCCCATGGTCAGTGGCACGGGTTCGCCCGCCACGATATGGGCGGCCAGATCGTGCAGCACGCCGTAGCGCATGTCGATGGCGTAGGACAGCCGCAGGCGCACGCCCGGCGTGCTGTGGACATGGGAGAAGTGCTCGAACATCCGTTCGCGCGCGACGCAGGAATTCGCGTACTCGCCCGGCGGCGTCAGCGGCGCCTCTTCTGGCGCGCCGGGCCCGTCCACCGGCACGAAGGGGTAGACGCAGGCGGTGGAGAACACCACGAGGCGCGAACGCGCGAAGCGCTGCGCCACCAGCGCCGGCACATGCGCGTTCATGGCCCAGGTCAACCACTCGCTGCCCTGGCTGCCGAACTTGCGCCCCGCCATGAAGACGACGTTGGGCACCTCGGGCAGGGCGTCCAGGGCTTGTGCCGACAGCAGGTCGGCCTCCAGGCACTCGATGCCCTGGGCCTCCAGCCGGGCCTTGAGCCCCGGCTCGGAAAAGCGCGCCACGCCGATCACACGCTTGTGCGGCGCGGCGCGTTTGGCCATGCGCGCCAGCGTGGGGCCCATCTTGCCGCCCACGCCCAGCACGAGGATGTCACCCTCCACCGCTGCAAGGTCCTGCACCAGTGCGGCCGAGGGTCGCGTCATCACTTCTTCCAGGTGGGCCTCGTCTTCGAAGGCGCCCGGTAGGCCTTGGATTGCCGCTGCTTCGCTCATGCCAGCCTCGCTGCTTTCTTCACCAGTGTCAGCCGCGCCATCTCGGGGGATTTCTTGTAATGGGCATCCAGCGGGTAGCAGCCCGAGACCATGCCATTGCGCGGCGCGGTGGTGCAGTCGCTGAAGGTGCGGCACAGGCGCTTGCGCTGCAGCGGGCGGCCGGCCAGCAGGTCGGCAGGCAGCTCGGGGTAAGACAGCATCAGCCGGCCCAGGCCGACGAAGTCCGTCCAGCCCTCTCGCACCACGGCCTGCGCCACGTGCGGCAGGAACTCCTGCAGGTAGGTGTAGCCGCTGCCCGCGAACACCAGGTCCGGAAAGCGCTGCTTCAGGTCGCGCACGGCCACCAGGTGGCGCATCACACCCACCAAGGGGTCTTCCGGTGGCTGGTAGCCGTCAGACGGCGGGTACAGCGCCGGGCGGGTGAGGTGCGGGTTGTAGTAGGGGCTGCCCAGGGTGATGTTGAACAGGCGGATCCCCAGACCCCGTGCCACCTCGATGAAGGCCATGGCTTCGTCCAGGCCGGACCGGGTGGGATCCTGTTCGTCCGGGCCGAAGCCGTAGCGGTAGGGCAGGGCACTGCCGTGGTCCACGGGCACGCCCGGGCCCAGCAACTCAGGCGTGGACCGGGCGGGGTCCGGCCGGTAGGGCAGGAAGTCGAAGGCCGACAGCCGCACGCCCATCTCCAGGCCCGGCGCCTCGGCCCGTATGCCCGCCACCAGTTCGCGCAGGAAGCGAGTGCGGTTTTCCAGCGAGCCACCGTAGTCGCCCGGCCGTGTCTTGGCGGCCAGGAACTCGTGGCCGAGGTAGCCGTGGCAGTGCTTGAGGTCGACGAAGTCAAAGCCGATGTCGCGCGCCCGCTTGGCGGCGACGACGAAGTCGTCGATCAAGGCGCGGATGTCGCCGTCGTCCATCACGCGGATGCGCTCGGCCGGCCCGAAGCGTCCGTCCAGCAGCGGGTGGCGGAAGAGCACCTGCGGCTCCATGCGGGCGGGGTCGTTGGGTTTGCAAAAGCGCCCGGAATGCGTGAGCTGCAGCCCGACCACCAGGCCTTGGTCGCTGCCCATGGCCTGGCGGTGTTCGCTGATGAGTTCGTCGCGCAGCTGGGCGATGTCGCTCTGCGTCTGTTCGTTGATCACCAGCTGCTGCGGGTTGGCGCGGCCGTCGTGCCGCACCGCCACCGCTTCGCCGCCCCACACCAGCTTCGCCCCCGAGGCGCCGAAATGCCGCCAGCGCCGCAGCGTGTTCTCCGAGGGGCGCCCGTCGGCTTGCCCGTCCCAGCCTTCCATGGGTTGCACGCACCAGCGGTTGCCGATGGTCCAGCCGTGTACCTGCAGCGGCTGCGCCAGCGGCGAGGCGGCGCCCAACGCCACCTCGTCGTCACACGGCATGTCCAGCCCCAGGCGCTGCAGGTTGTCGCGAAAGCCGGCCGCGCTTTCCAGCCCCTTGACCTTGACGAAATCGCCGAACTTCATGCGCTCGGCTCCGGCCGGGCGGTGCGGGAACCTGGACTCATCCAAAGAATCGGTTGGGCTGCTGGAAGATGCCCAGCACCAGGGCCCCGTGGGGGGCGTGGGCGGCATGTCGGCTGCCTGCCGGGCGCCAGACAAAACCGCCGGCCTTGACCTCACCTTCGTGGTCCACCAGGCTGCCTTCGATCACCCAGCTCTGCTCCAGTCCCACGTGCTCGTGATCGGGCAGCACGGCGCCGGGGTCCATCTGCGTCAGAACGGTTTGCAGGCCGGTGTCGGGGTCTTGTACGAGCACCTTCAGGCGCACGCCGGGGAAGGCCGTGGCGGTCCAGGGCAGTTCGTCGCAATTCACATACCGCGAGGACAAGGCGGCCAGGCCGGCATGCCGGTGCTCCAGGCCAGGGGTGTGCAGGCTCAAGGGTCTCCTTCAACGGGGCTGGGGCTGTGGCGCCCACCCTCACGCTCGATTGAAATTCAGGATGGTCGGGGGGCGTACCCGCACAAACCCTGATCGCCAGCCTGGGGCCGCGGGCAGGGCGGGCCGCCGGTGTATGGTGCAGGCTCCGAGAAACGATCGATCTTCATGACCACCTTCGCCGCCATCGGGCTGGACCATCGGCACATCTACCACCTGATCGGTGAACTGCTCGCGGCCGGCGCACAGTGCGCCGGCTACTGGACCGGCACCAGCGACCCCAAGGTGCTGGAAGGGGTACGGGAGCGCTTCCCCGCGCTGCGCGCGGTGGACGACTGCGACGCCCTGCTCGACGACCCCACCGTGGACCTGATCGTCAGTGCCGCCGTCCCTGCCGAGCGGGCTGCGCTGGCGGTGCAGGCGATGCGCCGCGGCAAGGACGTGCTCGTCGACAAGCCCGGCGTCACCTCGTTCGAGCAACTGGCGCAAGTTCAGGCCGCGGTGGCCGAGACCGGGCGCATCTTCTCGATCTGTTTTTCCGAGCGCCACATCGTGCCGGCGGTGGAGGTGGCGCGCCGCCTGGTGGCCGACGGCGCCATCGGCGACGTGGTGCAGACCCTGGGCCTGGGCCCGCACCGCCTGAACCGCGCCCTGCGCCCGGGCTGGTTCTTCGACCGAGCGCAGTTCGGCGGCATTCTGGTGGACATCGCCTCGCACCAGATCGACCAGTTCCTCGTCTTCACGGGCGCGCAGGAGGCCCAGGTGGTGCACGCCGCCGTGGGCCACCATGGCACGCAGACGGAGGGCGGCTTCCAGGATTTTGGCGAGATCGTGTTGTGCAGCCGGCCCGGGCAGCGCCGCGGCTATGTACGCGTGGACTGGTTCACGCCTGACGGCCTGCCCACCTGGGGCGACGGGCGGCTGTTCATCCTGGGCACCACGGGTTCGATCGAGATCCGCAAGTACCTGGACATCGAAGGGCGGCCCGGCACCAACCACCTGTTCCTGGCCGACGCGCGCGGCACGCGCCACATCGACTGCAGCGCTGAGCCGCTCACCTTTTTCCGGGCCTTCCTGCACGACGTGCGCGAGCGCACGCAGACGGCCATGACCCAGGCGCATGTGTTCACGGTATGCCGCCTGGCGCTGGAGGCCGATGCCTGGGCCACCTCGGGGGCCCGCGCATGACGCGCATCGGTGTGGCCCTCATCGGCCTGGGCCCGGGTTCCCAGCCGCATCTGAAGAGCCTGGTGGACCTGCGGCACCGCATCGACCTGCGCCATGCCGTGTGCCGGCGTCCGGCCCAGGCCGACCTGGGCCCGTTCAACGGCCAGCTCGCCGCCACGGCCGACCTGGACGCCGCGCTGGCCGATCCCGCGGTGCAGGCCGTGATCGTGGCCACGCCCGCGGGCACGCACCTGGACATCGCCTCCCGCTGCCTGGCCGCGGGCAAGCACACGCTGGTGGAAAAGCCACTGGAGACTTCCCTGCCGCGCGCGCAGGCTCTGGTGGAGCGGGCGCGCGCTTCGGGCTTGCGCTTTGGCGTCGTGCTGCAGCACCGCTTTCGCCCGGGCTCGCAGCGCCTGCGCGCGCTACTGGACGAAGGGGCCCTGGGCGAGGTGCAGTTCGCCACGGTGCGGGTGCCCTGGTGGCGGCCCCAGGCGGGTTACTACGACCAGCCCGGCCGCGGCACGCGCGCGCGCGACGGTGGCGGCGTGCTGCTGACGCAGGCCATCCACGCGCTGGACCTCTTCCGCAGCCTGGTGGGTGTGCGCGCCTTGCAGGCTGCGCAGGCCACCACCACGGCCGTGCACCGGATGGAAACCGAGGACTACGCCGCCGCGCTGCTGCGCCTGGGCCACGGCGCCCCGGGCCTGCTGATGGCCACCACGGCGCTGTACCCCGGCTCGCCCGAAGTGCTGGAGATCGCCGGCACCCGCGGCGCGGCCACGCTGGCGGCTGGCCGTCTGCAGGTGCGCTGGCACGACGGCCGCGAGGAGACCGTAGAAGCCGAGGGCCCGGGCGGCAGCGGCGCGGCCATCATGGACTTTCCGCACGATGCCCACCGAGAACTCATTGGCGACTTTCTCGACGCCGTTGCCGAGGGCCGCGACCCGCTCGTCACCGGCGAGGAGGCCCTGGCCACGCACCGCCTGATCGAGCAGGTGCTGGCCGCTGCGACGCAGGCCGGGTGACTCGGCAACACTCCTCTGGCCCAAGAGGCCGCACCAAGCCTTCATGACCTCTTCTGAATTTGTCGCCCTGCTGGTGTTCTCCACAGCCATGGCCTTCACGCCTGGGCCCAACACCACCTTGTCAGCCGCGCTGGCCGCCAACGGCGGCTTGAAGCGCGCCATGACCTTCATCCTCGCCGTGCCCGTCGGCTGGGGTCTGTTGCTGCTGGCCTGTGCCGGGGGCCTGGGGGCCTTGATACAGGCGGCGCCCGTGCTGCGCAGTGGCATCAAGGTGCTGGGCCTGGCCTACATGCTGTGGCTGGCCTGGAAACTGGCCACCACCGCGCGCCTGGCCGAGGCTGACGGTGGCCTGCGCGTGGGCTTCGGCCAGGGCGTGATGCTGCAGTTCGTCAACATCAAGGCCTGGATGAACGCGTTGACCATCAGCGCCGGCTGGATCACCGTGGCCGAGCCCATCGCCCCGCGCCTGGCGATCGTGCTGCCGCTGATGATGGCCTACGGCCTGGCGAGTAACTTCACCTACGCCCTGATCGGTTCCGCGTTGCGCTCCTGGCTGGCGGTGGGTCGGCGCCTGGCCTGGTTCAACCGGGTGCTGGCGGCCGTGCTGGTGGCCACGGCGGCGTGGATGGCCGTGTTGTGAGTGGAGGCCCCGATTGAAGGCCGATAAGTCGCCCGTTGCCCCTACCCCTGCCCAGATCCGACGCGGCCTGCTGCTGGGGTTCGTGGGGGTGGTCATCTTCGCCATGACCTTTCCGATGACGCGCCTGGCGGTGGGCGACGCTTCGGCACCGCAGATGTCCCCCGCTTTCGTCACCGCGGCGCGCGCGGCGCTGGCGGGGCTGCTCAGCATCGTCTACCTTCGCTGGGTGAGGGCCCCAGTACCCGCGCGCCGGCACTGGGCACCGTTGGCGCTCTGCGCGGCTGGCACCGTGGTGGGTTTTCCGCTGTGCATTGCCCTGGCGCTGCGCGAGGTGGAGGCCATGCACGCGGCCGTGGTCACCGGCATCATCCCGTTGGGCACGGCGGTGGTGGGGGCGCTGTGGCTTCGCCAGCGGCCTTCGGTCGGCTTCTGGGTCTGTGCGCTGGCAGGCTGTGCGCTGGTGATGGCCTTTGCGCTGTGGAAGGGCGGCGGCCGCCTGGTGCCGGCCGACGGCTGGCTGCTGCTGGCGGTGCTGTCCACGGCCATCGCCTACGTGGCCGGTGCCCGTGTGTCGAGCGTGATCCCGGCCCAGCAGGTGATCTGCTGGGTAGTGGTGGGCTCGCTGCCGCTGACCCTGCCCGCCACGCTGTGGTGGTGGCCGGTGGACACCACGCCCAGTCTGGCCGCCTGGGGCGGCCTGCTGTACGTCAGCCTCTTCTCTATGTGGCTGGGCTTCTTTGCCTGGTACGGAGGTCTCGCCATGGGTGGCATCGTGCGCGTGAGCCAGGTGCAGCTGATCCAGCCCTTCCTGGCGTTGCTGTTTGCGGTGCCCGTACTTGGCGAGCGGCTGGACGTGGTGACGGTCGGCTTCTCGCTCGCCGTGATTGCCGTGGTGTTCGTCAGTCGGCGCATGGGAGTGGGGCAGCCCAAGGCGCGTTGACGCAGCGCCGTCCTGACGGGCAGCCGCGCCGCAGACAGGGCTGCGTATCGCGCAGCGCCCCGCTGGTGATCGAGAAGATCCTGACGCACCTGGGGCTGGACCCGCAGCCGCCGCCAAGGGGCCGGGCGCGTGAGACGGGTGAGGCCTGGGTGCACTGAGCCCGGATCGGGTGGAGCGGGGCTTCAGGCGACGGCCCCAAGCGCACCGCACCCACCGAAGGCACATCGAGGCAGTGACGTGTGACCCGGCCGGGATGGCGCTGCCCGTCTCAAGTGTCACCACGCCGGCGGGCGGCCTCAGGATCCGTGTGAACCGTGTGAACCCGGGAGCGCGCACTGGGTGAGCGGTGCGCGACGTGTCGGGCTGAGCCTCGAGGCGTCTTGTCTGGCTGGCCGTGGATGGATGGGCGAGACCCACAAGACCTCGGATCAAGCGGCGTTGTCGGGTTTACCCCGGGGCCTGTCGGATTGAAGAGGGCGTTTGAATTTCCTATCCTCTGCTCGCCTACGCCTACTCGACGCGCTACCAGAACTGCAACCAATGGGTGGCCGAACTGATGGCTGCAGCCTGGGGCACTCCCAGTCCACGCAGCCAAGGGCAGGGCAACGCGCCAGAGGCCTTCCGCGCGCAGGCCCAGCAGTGGCTGCGGGAGGCTGCCTACCGCCCCAGCCCCATGACGCTGCACCCGCGGGCGCTGGTCTTTACGGCCCCTTTCATCCCCTGGGTGCAGTTGGACGACCACCCGGAAACCGCCCTGAAAGATCAAATGTTCAAGTTCAACATGCCAGCGTCGCTGGAGGCCTTCATCCGACGGCGCGAGCCCGCCGCCCAACGCATCGAGGTGTGCCATACCGACAGCCGCATCGTGGTGCGCCGCGGGTGGACGCCCCTGAATGACGATTGCGTGGCCGAGCCGGGAGACGAAGAGCTAGCGCTGCAGTGAGCGCCTGCGCAGTTGTGATCACATGCCCATCTGGCGACCAAGTGCCTGCGCCCACTCATCGCGCAGCCAGTACGCGCAGGCGACGTTGTGTTCGAACAGCGAGTACCGGTGACCGGCGCCGTAGTCAATGCCGGGTATGTACTCGGTGGAGATGCGCAACGTACGGCCCTGACCATGCTCAGCGTGATGGTCCAACAGCGCTCGCATCGCGGCTTTCCATGGTTCCAAGCGGGACTCACGCCAGTCGTCGGTCACGTACTCGCCTGGGCCTGGACGAAAGAACGGGTACTGGATTCCGCGGCCAAAGCTGCCGTCCGGGTGGCGAGCCCACTGGTTCACCGGGTTCGCCGGCACGGCGGCACGGGCATGAGCATGCAGGACCCACCCGGCATCGATCCAGGCCTGCATCACGCTGAAGGGTCGTCCGGGCTCCAGCACCACGTCCCCGGATTCGATCTCACCGCGCAAGTCCTGCACGGCCTGTTCAATCGGGTTGTCGATCTTGAAAATGACGTGGCTCGCATCCAACGTGAGATGCCAAGGTGCGTCGGCGGCTTTCACGCGCTCGGCCACACGGGCCACGCGGCCAAAGTGCTCCGACCACATCCCCACATGCACCTCGAAACAGGGCGTCACACCATAGCGATGGCCCAGCTCTAGCAGGTGCAGCCAGCAGCTCGCCACTTCTTCGTCGCTCAAAGCGTGCCCGTCTGCGTGGGTCTGACGTAGTTGCACGTTGTGCACTACCGAACCCATCTCTCGGGCCTTGCGAAGGTTGTGCTCATAGAGCGCGTCGTCCCGACCGAGTGTGTAGACGCCGCTGCCAGCCGGCACCGGCAGGCCTGTGCGCTGAACGGCCTGCAGGGTCTGCTCAAGTTCGTCGTCTGGTGGCAGGCGGTCGACATAGTCGAAGACGCCGACATCGCGCACCATTTCAAATCGCGTAGCCAGGTCAGGGACCGAAGCGGTACTGTGTGTCACGCCATGGGCTACACAGCCAATCAGAAGCTCGCCCGGCTGCCTCATGCCGCTCGGGCTCATGACTTCGGCCAAGCCACCGCCGAACCACGGTCAGGCGCGCCAGCGGCTGTCTGGTTCTCACATTCGAAGGCCCTGAGCACCGCAGCCAGCGCCGGCCCCGGCTCGGCTTCGCGCCACACCAGGCCCACATCGCCCACGTCGGGCGACAGCGCCGGGGGCAAGGCCACCACCAGGCCCTGATGCTGCAGGCGCTCGGCCACCGCGCTGGACATCAGGCCCAGCGCCTCGGCCTGCTCCAGCAACACGACGTTGGTGAGCGATTACACCGAGGTGACCAGGGTGCCTGGCAGGGGCAAACCGGCGTTGACGAAGCAGCTCTCCACCGCCCGGTACAAGGGCGTGCCTTCCGTGGGCATCAGCCAGGGATAGCGCGCCATGTCCGCCCAAGATAGGCGGCGACGTCGGGCCAGGGGGTGGCGCGGACCGCAGACCACCCGGTGCCGGTCGGTAAACAGGGGCCGGCAGGGCATGCGCGAAGCCAAGGCCAAGCTGTCCAGACGCGTGACCAACAGGTCGAGCTCGTTGCGCTCAAAACGGCTCCAGAGCCCGGCAGTGACGTCTTCCACCAACGCGACACCGATGCCCGGCGCCTCGCGCCGCAGCCGCTGCACCACCGCCGGCACCAGGGCGGCCGCGCCCACCTGCATGGTGCCGATGCGCACCCGCCCCGGGCCGCCAGACTGAATGGCCTGCAACTCTTGCAGGGTGCGCCGTGCGTCATTGAGCACGCGCTCTGCATGGGCCAGCAGCGGGGCTGCGAAGGCCGTGGGCTTGAGCCGCTGGCCCCGCTGGAACAAGGGTGCGCCGGCTGCCGCCTCGATGTCGGCCAGCCATTGCGAGACCGCCGGCTGCGTGATGCCCAAGGCCTCGCCCGTGGCCGTGAGGCTGCCGTGGCGCGCAATGGCCAGCAGCACCTCCAGATGGCGAAAGCGCAGCCGCCGCGTCCAGGCGCTGTCGCCCAGGCGCGGTTCAGCGGGCACGGTTTCCGATCTCTTCATGGGCGGTGCCTTATGGGCGCAGAAGCGGACCGGGCTTTTCAACCTCCGGACACTGCCCGATGATGCCACCCTCAACACTCCTTCAGGAACTCTGCGCCATGGGCCAGCGCAACGCATTCCTGGACGATCCGGTGGTGACCCCCGAACAGATCGAAGCCTACCGGCGCGACGGCTTCGTAGTGATCGACAACGTGCTGAGCCCTGCCGAGGTCGAGACGCTGAGGCGGGTGACGGACGAGCTGGTCGAGTCTTCACGCCAGGTGAGCGAACACAATGCGGTATACGACCTGGAGCCCACCCACAGCGCCGCCGAGCCGCGCGTGCGGCGCATCAAGATGCCGCACAAGGTGCATCCGGCGTATGACGCCACCATGCGTCACCCGCGCATCCTGGCCGCCCTGCGCGCCCTGATGCACCCCACCGTGCGCTTCGACATCTCCAAGCTCAACCTCAAGGCCCCGGGCTATGGCGCCGCCGTGGAATGGCACCAGGACTGGGCCTTTTACCCCCACACCAACGACGACCTGGCCGCCGTGGGCGTGATGATGGACGACATGCGGCTGGAGAACGGCCCGTTGCTGTGCATCCCTGGCAGCCACCGCGGGCCAGTATTCGACCACCACAGTCCTGAGGGCTTCTTCTGCGGCGCGATGGACCCGACCCAGGCCGAGGTCGACTACTCCAGTGCCGTACCTTGCCTCGGCCGTGCCGGCAGCATCTCCATCCATCACGCACGCACGGTTCACGGCTCGGCCGTCAACACCTCGGCTCACCCGCGGCGGCGGCTGCTGCTGGAGTACCGCGCCGGCGACGCCTGGCCGCTGATGGCCAAGAACCAGGTCGGCTTCGAGGAGTGGCAGTCGCTCCTGCTGTGCGGAGCAGGCGACCCACAGGTGCCCCGCTGCACCGCCGTGCCGGTGCGGCTGCCCATGCCCGCGTCACCGCACCAAGGCTCGATCTACGAGAACCAGCGTTCGTTGAAGACCAGCTACTTCGGCACGGCCGACGCACCCAAGGTGGGGAGGGCCACTATGCGCCCGTAAGCGCACCACCTAGGCGCGCACCTTGCGCCAAGAGTCCTTGACGCGGATCTTGTCGCCCTGGAAGGTGAACAGGTCACAGCCGTCCACCTCCACGCGCTGACCATCGCTGGCACGCGTGCCCACAAAGGTCCATTCCGAGATGCCGCGGCGGCCCGCCACCACATGGCGGGCCCGGGTCCACTGCGCATCGGGGACATCGGCCCAGGCCTTCATGAAGCCCGTGCGCACTGCGTCGCGGCCGAGCCAGCGGGTGCCGCTGGCATCCGGCCCCGCGCTGCTGTGAAACACGCAGTCCTCGGCCATGTGGGACATCAGGGCCTCGATGTCGTGCCGGCACCAGGCCTGCGCGAAGGCCTCGAGCTGGTCCGTGGTCACGCTGGGGGGCACAAGGGCCTCGCTCAGGAACTGCTCCATGGCAGCTTCCACCGTGGCACAAGCCTCCCCGCCCGGCCAGGTGGACAGCGCGGGCACCACGGCAGCATCCCGATCGTAGAAGTGCGGCTTGCCCGGCACGGTGTAGTGGCGCAGGCCCAACCCGGCCGCCGCAGCGCGGGCCGCGAGCGCGCTGCAGCGGGGCGGAATGGAGGGCAGGTCATGCTCGCCAGTGAACAGCAGCACCGGCGGCAGGCCCCGGCCGCCGTGCACGTAGTGCTCGGCATCGTCCAGGTCCATTCCCGCCGACAGTCCGATCACCGCTGCCGCGGGCACGCCGAGGGCGAAGGTGGCGTAGGCCGCGGCAAACCCCCCGGCCGAGAAGCCGCCGATGGCCATGCGCTCGCGATCGATGCCCCAGCGCCCGGCGTTGCGGTGGATGAACCAGAAGGCGTCAGCCACATCCGCGTAGCAGGCCTCGGCGCCATTCAACAGTTCTTCCTGGCTTGCGGGGGCCAGGCCCAGCAATTGGCGCACGAAGTCAATGCGGTCACGCTCCATCTTTTGTCGGTTGCGCTTGATGGGCAGAGGCTGCGGATCTGGCAGCTCCTGCGTCAGGCGGTAGCCGATGGAAAAGCAGGCGTAGCCGCGCGCGGCAAAGCGTTGCGCGTACTCATGCACGGGCGTGTTGTGCGAGCCACCCTGCTCAAACTCATCATGGTCCTTGGCCCCACGGTGGAAGGCACCACCATGCGCCAGCACCAACGCCGGCCGGCCGTCCAACTGGGCATCGTCTGCTGGAAGGGAGACGTCCATCAGCAGCTCGCGCGTGGAAGGCGAGGCAGTGCCATGGCCGATGCCGCCCCGGCCATAGGGCACGTCGCGCTCGATGCGCACACGGGCCAGATCCTGCGCTGAAAGGGCCTTCAGAGAAGGCGCGGACTGGCCCGCCTTCATGTGGGCGTCACCCCGGCGCTGCGCACCAGATCGCCCCACGCCTGCACGTCACTGCGGAACATCGCACCCCACTGCTCGGGCGTGGTGGGTGGTTGCACCGGGAACAGCGCCAGGTCGAACAGACGCGACCGCAGCTCGGGCAGGGCCATGATCTGGTTGGTGACGCGGTTGAGCCGCTCGACGATCTCGCGCGGCGTGCCCGCAGGCGCGAACATCGCGTGCCATCCCACCAGGTCGAAGGGAATGCCGCTCTCGTTGAGCGTGGGCACATCCGGCAACGAGGGCAAACGCAGAGGGCCGTTCAAGGCCAGCGCCCGGAGTCGCCCGGCCTTGACCTGCGGGGTTTGCGAGAGCGCGTCCAGAATCGCCACGGTGACCTGCCCGCCCTGCAGATCGGTGGCGGCGTTGCCGGCCGAGTACGGTACATGCGTCATCGCGATGCCTGCGGTGCGGTTGATGCTTTCGCCGATTAGATGCGACGGCGACCCGACGCCGAAGGAGGCAAAGCTCACGCCTTTGGGGTCGCGCTTGGCCAGCGCGACCAGATCGGCCATGGTGCGTAACGGGGAGTCCGCGCGCACCAGCACCAGCAGCGGTGCCGAGGCCATCTTGGTCACCGGCACGAAGTCCTTGACCGGGTCGTACCCGAGGTTGCGAAACAGCGAGGGGGCGATGGCAAAACCCCCGGCCGTGGTCATGATCGTGTAGCCGTCCGCCGGCTGCCGCGCCGCCAACTGCGCGCCGATGTTGCCGCCCGCACCGGGCCGGTTTTCCACCAGCACTTGCACACCCAGCTCGGCCTGCATCCGCTCCGACAGCAGTCGGCCCACGATGTCCCCGCCGCCACCCGCCGCCCAGGGGTGGATCAGGCGGATGGGCTTGTTAGGCCAGGCCCCGCCAGTCTGTGCCTGAACCGACGCGCCATGGGTCAGCGCAAGACCCGGTGCCGCCACAGCCGCGGCAGCGGCCAGCAGTCGGTCCAACGCCTGGCGGCGCGACGGACGGGCCCAACGAAGGGCAGATGGACGATTCGAGGACGAGGACGAGGGCATCGAGAGTCTCCAGCAGTTTGGCAAAAGAGGACGTCAGCAGGCCATGCGGCGGCCCTGTGTTCATCATGGGCCAGTCCGCTGCCCACTGCAATGGCCAGCGGCTTCTGGCGCGATCAGAAGGTGCTTATGGCGGGCGGCTGCTGGACATGACGGGGGTGCGAGCGCAGGTCGTATGCGAGGTGAGTGAGCCACGTGTGGCCCTCGTGCGAGCGTGAGGACATCATTTCAGTGGCTGCCGTCGAGACGATGGTCGGGAAAATCCTGCCTGCAGTCATCCGAGCGCCCGCCCACAATGGCCGCGTCGCCATCAAGCAGGACCGAGCATGACTTCCGTACTTCTTCGGGCGCTTGTGCTCGCCATCTCAGCCCTAACGGTCGCTCCTGCCTGGGCTCAGAGCTACCCGAACAAGCCCATCAGGCTGGTGGTGCCCTTCGCTGCGGGCGGGTCGACCGATCTCGTGGCGCGCATGCTGGCCGAACGCATGGGCCCGCTCCTTGGCCAGACCGTGACCGTGGACAACCGAGGCGGTGCTGGCGGCAGCCTGGGGGCTGATATGGTGGCCAAGGCGGCTCCTGATGGTTACACCATCCTGATGGGAACGGTCAGCACGCATGGTGCCAGCCCTGCGATCTACAAGAAGCTCCCTTACGACCCGGTGAAGGACTTCCAGCCCGTCACGAACGTGATGTCGGTGCCCAGCGTGTTCGTGGTGTATCCCAAGGTGCCGGCCCGGTCGATGCGGGAGTTCATTGCGCTGGCCAAGGCCGCGCCAGGCAAGCACACCTTCGCCTCGCCTGGCATCGGGTCGCTCGGGCACGCCAACGTGGAGAACTTCGCGCACCTCGCAGGCATCCAGCTTCTGCACGTGCCGTACAAAGGCGCGGGCCCGGCCTTGAACGATGCGCTGGCCGGCCAGGTGGACGCCCTCACCGACAACCTGCCTTCCGCACTGCCCCACATTCAGGCCGGACGCCTGCGCGCGTTGGCCGTGCTCGCACCGCAGCGATCCAGCCTGCTGCCCGATGTGCCAACCTACCGAGAGCTGGGTTTCGAGGACATGACCGAGGGTGGCTGGTTCGGCCTGCTTGCACCGGCGGGTACGCCGCAGGCCATCGTGAACCGGCTTCGCGAGGCCACCCACAAGGCCATGGAGGACGCCTCGTTCAAGGCCCAGGCCGAGAAGATCGGGGGCATATCGATGGCCGGCACGGCGGAGGAGTTCGCACAGCAGATCAAGGTGGCGCTGGCGCGCTACCAGCGCGTCGCGCGGGTGGCCAACATCCAGCCGGAGTAAGGCGTGATGCACGTCGAAGGCCGGCCGGCTGTGGTCGTGGAGCGGCCACCTGCTGCTGTGCGACTGCCGCTGGTGTGCGACTCGCCACACAGCGGAACCGACTACCCCGACGACTTCGGCACGGCTGTGCCGATGGCGCTGCTGCGCCGGGCCGAGGACACCGACGTCGACGTCCTGTGGTCGGCTGCGCCACAGCTGGGAGCGACGCTGATTGCCGCACGCTTTCCGCGCAGCTACATCGACGCCAATCGAGCGCTGGAGGATCTTGATCCAGACCTTCTCGATGGGCGCTGGCCGTTGCCGCTGCAACCAGGCGAGAAGTCGCGCCTGGGCTATGGGCTGGTCTGGAGGCAGCTCGACCGCGAGCATCCTTTGTACGAGAGGCGCCTGTCGGTGGCCGAGGTGCAGAAGCGCATCACAGGCTGCTGGCAGCCGTACCGTGATGCCCTACAGCGGGAGATCGACGAATCGGCAGCGATCTTTGGCGGGGTGTGGCACCTGAACCTGCACTCCATGCCGAACAATGCCTACGAAAGGCTGGGCCTGGACGCGAGCCGCCAGCTGGCCGACTTCGTGCTGGGCGACCGTGACGGCAGCACCTGCGAGCCAGGCCTCGTCGACGTGGTGGAGCGCAGCCTCAGACGCCTGGGCTACAGCGTGGCGCGCAACGATCCCTACAAAGGCGTGGCACTGCTGGCCCAGATCGGCCAGCCGGCACTCAACCGGCACAGCCTGCAGATCGAGATCCGCCGGCCGCTGTACATGCACGAGGCCACGCGGGACCGCGCCGCGGGCTTCGATGCCCTGCGCGAGCACCTCACGCGCGTGCTGGGTGAAGTCGCGCAATACGTGCGCTCACGCCTGGGCTGAGGGATGGGCATAGGAAGTACCGACGCCCTTCACAAGAACGACAGATCCCAGAAGTGCTCGGGCAGACCCGATGCTTCCTCTGAACCTGGCAATGTGCTGTTGCATCAGGCCTTTCAGTACTGTGTGCTTGGGGTGGCAATCGCGGTGGCCCGCGAAGCGCCGCCGGTGTAGCCGGGCGTGCCGACCCTCCGCAGGTGTCACTCCGGCGGGCGACGGGGTTCAGTCACACCACCGCCGCCAACCCCCGCCTCGCCTCCGCCTACTCCATCGCTGACCTTTCCAATGACGCTCCTGGCGGTGGGCGACGCCTCGGCGCCGCAGATGTCCCCGGCGTTCGTCACGGCCGCGCGTGCGGCGCTGCTGAGCATCGCCTACCTGCGCTGGGTGGGCGCTTCGGTACCGGAGCGCCGGCACTGGGCGCCGCTGGCAGTATGCGCTGCCGGCACGGTGGTGGGCTTTCCACTATGCATTGCGCTGGCGCTGCGTGAGGTGGAGTCCATGCATGCGGCCGTGGTTACCGGCATCATTCCGCTGGGCGCGGCGGTGGTGGGGGCGCTGTGGCTGCGCCAGCGCCCGTCTGCCGGGTTCTGGCTCTGCGCGCTGGCGGTGATCGGTGTGGTGTTCGTCAGCCGGCGCCTGCCGGTGGGGCAACCGCAGCAGCGTTGACCGGGGCCAGCCGCTGCCGCAGCGCCTGCTCCAGCCGGTTCCACACGAAGCGCATGGAGGCCGAGCGGCGCAGTTCCGCATGGGCGCACAGCCACACCTCCTGCGGCTGGCCGAAGCGCTCGGCCAGGATGCGGCGCAGCCCGGGGCGCTCGGTGGCCACGTCCACCAGGTAGACCCCGACGCCCAGCCCCGTCTCGACGGCCGCCTGCCGTGCCAGGGCGGCATCGGTGCGCAGCCGAAAGCGCACCGGCTGCGGTGGCGGCGCCCCCTTCATCATGGGCGCCAGGGGCGCGGTCTCGCGGTCGAAACCGGCCACGAAGGCGTCTTCCGGCAGGGTGTAGTCCTGCGGTTCGCCGTGGCGCGCGATGAAGGACTCGTGCACGAACAGCCCCAGCTCGGTGTTGCCCACGTGCACCGCGATCACGTCGTCCTGCTCGGGGCGGAAGAAGCGCACCGCGATGTCGGCGTCACGCCGCAGCAGGTTTTCCGCCCTGTTGGAGACCGACAGCTCGATCTCAAGGCCGGGCTGCTCGGCCAGCCACTGCGCTGCCAGGGGTGCCACCACGTGCGTGGCGTACACCTCGGACACCGCCAGGCGCACGGTGCCGGCCACCTGGGCGCCGGCCTCGGCGAACAGCCGCCCGGCTTCCTGCACGGCGGCCTTCATGGGCAGCAGGGCCGCATGCAGGCCGTGCGCACGCTCCGTGGGTTTGAGCTGGCCGGGCCGCCGCACGAACAACGCCTCGCCGAACTGGGCCTCCAGCGTGCGGATGTGGCGGCCCAGGTTGGGCTGGGTGCTGCCCAGGCGCCGCGCCGCCTCGGTGAGCGTGCCTGCCTCGTACACCGCGATGAACGAGCGCAGCAGGTTCCAGTCGTCCACGCTGGGGCCGGCTGGGGCGGCGAGCATGCGCGGCGTCTCTGGCGCATCCGGCCGCCCCGGGCCGGTGTGGGGCCGGGATTTCACGGGCATGCGCCCAGTGTCACCGAACCGCACCGAGGCCGGGCTTGTCCCGTGCCGCGCATGGGGGCATGGCCGAAGCGTCAGGCGCGGACCATGGACCCGAGATCCCGCCGGGGCGTTGGGCCGGTGGGCTTGGTCGCAAAGCCCACCCGCGCCAGCATCTGCACGGCGCCGCTGCCCGGATCCACCCCCAGCAGCCGGTGCATGGCCGCGTAAGGCCCGCGCATCTCCGGGAACTCCTGCAGGGCCTGCGACAGCGGGTGCATGTCCGCTCCCGCCGCCGTAGCCAGGAGGTGCTGGCGCACATAGGCCCGACCTGCCGCCACCTGGGTGGCGCGCGCGCTGTCCGCGCCGGCCAGCCACAAGTAGCCACTGCCACTCTCGAACGGCACCCACCGGTCCATTACACGCTTGAGGTCGCTGCTGCCGGGCGCCGGCACCTTCATCGGGTCGAACACGCCGACGGTGTGGACCAGGCGCACGAAGGGGTCGTTCAGGCTGATGCCGTCGCGGTGCTTGGCAATGGCGTCCGGGCCGATGCGAATCAGCCGCGCGGACTCCAGCCAGGTCTTCGCCGTCGTGGTCTCGATCTCGAACGCCTCACGGGTGACCTTACGGATGGGTGCCATCGCACGTTCGCCGGTCACCAGCCTGGCCCGCAGGCCAAAGGCCTGGGCCGTCGCCGTCCAGGCCGCTGCCAAGGTGTCAGGCAGGGCGCGCTGGCTGTCATAGGCCGTCTTGCGGGTGTGGCGGCGCGGAATCTGCGCGAACAGCGCATCAGGCTGGGCGCTGCCGGCCGCACCCAGCGTCAGCGTGGCCACGCGCGTGCCGGCGGGCAAGGCGTTGGCGGCGGGTGCGCCGTCAGGGAACAAGTCGACCTGCACGCCCAGGCCGCGCTGCGCGGCCGCGATGACCGCCAGCTCGACGAAGGCGCCACAGCCGATGAGGATCTGCCGGCCGAAGGGGTCGGTCTCCGGCAGCAGGCGGTCCCCGTCGCACAGCAGGTGGATCTTGCCGGCCTCGCGAAGATCGGCGATCCACGGCTGTCGGTTGTGGGGGTTCGGTGCCAGCAGGGCGTGGGCGAGCATGAAACGTCGTACGTCAGTCTGCGCGGCGCCCGGATCGCGCCAGGCCTGCACGGCGGCCTCAGGCATCTCGCTGCTGCAGCCGGCCAGTCCGCCGGTGGCGGCGAGGATGGCGCCGCCACCGGCCAGCCGGATGAACTGACGGCGCGGGAGGGTCTGCGCCTCGGAATCAATGAAGGCTTGCGGTGTCGGGAAGCTGGGCATGGCGGGCTCCTGTGATGACCAAGGGGATGGGCGTCATGGTGCAAGGCTCCGGCATCGATGGCCAGACCGGTGCGCGCATGTTTGGCATGCAGGTTTGCATGGGCGTGGGCCGGGTGCGCTTTGGCGGCACACTCCGGGCGTGGCGCCGTCTCCCTGAAGACCGTGGAGGCGGTGCAAGCCGCCAGCACCGCAGCGTGCCGGCACCCTCTCGACTTCGCGACCCCCTGCCGATGACCTCCTGGACCCTGGCCCGCCGCGCCGAGCGGCTCAACCCCTCCACCATCCGCGAGATCCTGAAGATCACCGAACGCCCGGGCATCATCAGCCTGGCCGGCGGCCTGCCCTCGGCCGACACTTTCCCGGTGCAGGCCATGCGCGAGGCCACGGCCACGGTGCTGCGCGACACGCCGCGCGAGGCGCTGCAATACGCCGCCAGCGAAGGCTTTGGGCCCCTGCGGGAGTGGGTGGCGGCGGAGTTGGCGGGGCAAGGGATCCAGGTCCATGCCGACCAGGTGCTCATCACCACCGGCTCTCAGCAGGGCTTGGACCTGGTGGGCAAGGTGCTGATCGACCCCGGCAGCACCGTGGCCGTGGAGTCCCCCACCTACCTGGGGGCGCTGCAGGCTTTTGCGCCTTACGAGCCCGACTTCGCCGCCGTGGAAGGCGATGACGACGGCCCGCTGCCGCAGGCGCTGGACGCCGCGCGCGGGGCGCGTTTCCTGTACCTGCTGCCCAACTACCAGAACCCCACCGGCCGCTGCCTGCCCGCGGCGCGGCGCCTCGCCCTGGCCGCACGCGCTGCCGAGATCGGCCTGCCCATCGTGGAGGACAACCCCTACGGCGACCTGTGGTTTGACGAGCCACCGCCCGCGCCGGTGTCGGCCGCCGCGGGCGACGGCGCCGTCTACCTGGGCAGCTTCTCCAAGGTGCTGGCGCCGGGCCTGCGCCTGGGCTACGTGGTGGCGCCGCGCGCGCTCTACCCCAAGCTGCTGCAGGCCAAGCAGGCGAGCGACCTGCACACCCCCGGCTTCAACCAGCGCGTGGTGCACGAGGTGGTGAAGAGCGGCTTCCTCAAGGAGCACGTGCCCACCATCCGCGCGCGCTACAAGGCGCAGCGCGATGCCATGGCCGCCGCCCTGCAGGCACACCTGCCGCCGGGCTGCCGCTGGCGCGCCCCCGTGGGCGGTATGTTCTTCTGGGTCGAGCTGCCGGCCCACATCGACGCCACGGCCCTGCTGCCCCAGGCCGTGGAGGCCGGCATGGCCTACGTGCCCGGCAGCAGCTTCTATCCGCAGGGCGGCCACGCCAACACCCTGCGCCTGAGCTTCGTGACCGTGCCCCCCGAGCGCATCGCCGAGGGTGTGGCAGCGCTGGGGCAGGTGTTGAGGGCCGTGACGGTGCCGGCGCTGCTGGGCTGAACGGGGTCTTTCACAAGGCGTGAGGCGTGGTCACTCTGTTCGTGCTGGGCTTTGCCCTTGCGGCGTCGCCGGGCCCGGACTCTTTCCTGATCGTGCGCAACACCCTGGTTGAGGGGCGCCGCATTGGTTTCATGACCCTGCTGGGCAACCGCATCGGCTTGTGCGCGCACTTGGCAGCAGCCATCGCGGGCCTGTCGGTGGCCCTCCAGAATTCGCCGGCGCTGTACCTTGGTGTGCGCCTGCTGGGTGCGGCCTACCTCGTCTATCTGGGCGCAAGCAATCTGGTGTCACGCGCCAGGCAGGCTTCAGCCGCTGCTGTCACCGGCTCGGGCGGGGGCATGGCGTCTGTCACGGCGGTCCGGCAGGGGCTGCTGAACAATCTGTTGAATCCGAAGGTCAGCCTGTTCTTCCTCAGCCTGTTTCCGCAGTTCGCCACCGGTGACCTTCTGTCCCGCTCGCCCGTCACGGTGGCGGTGGTCTTCCTGGCGGGCAACACCCTGTGGTACGTCCTGCTGGTGCAGTTGGTCGGCTTGCAATGGTTGCGCGAGCGCCTGCAACGCTTCCAGGCCGCGCTCGACCTCGTGTTCGCCCTCATCTTCGTCGGGCTGGGCACGGCCATCGTGATCAAGGAATTCGCGGGGCTGGATGCAAGTTGATGATGTGGTCGCTTGCCCGGAGATGCTTCATGCGAAATGCCGCCGTGACGCCCACAGCGGCACACCGAACATCAGCGCGGTCCCGGTGTTCAGCAGCACGTTGCCCCAGACCCCGTGCGCGGCGGAGAAGGCGGTGTCGATGACGTACCACCCGAGCAAGGGCCAGGCGATCGCGTTCCACGCAACGCGCTCGCCCGCCCTGAAGGGCCCGCGCGCCAGCATGATGATGACCATCATCCAGCCGGCCATGACGGCGCCGATGACGCCGTTGGCAAAGCGCAGGTAACCCTGGATCTCGATGGGCACTGCCACGGGGCTGGCGGGCTGCTGGAAAAACACAAGGTAGAAGAACGCCTCCCCCAGCGAGGGGGCGAGCATGAGCACGGCGCTCAGCGCCAGCACCACGGCCGCGGCCGCCTGGATCAGGCGGGACCAGAACTGCAATGCGGTTTTGTTCATCGAAGTGAATCCCGGGGTTTCTGGGTGGGTGCGTGGAAGGTCAAGGTGTCGACGGCGCCGGCAGCGGTGCGCGGAACCACTCCACCGTCTCCCGCCACAAGGCCTCGGCCCGGGGCTTGAAGTAGCCCATGTGGCCGATCGGCCCCATCCCGATGCTGCGGGGGTCCAGCGTCACCCGTTCCAGGGGCGCGTTGCAGTAGGCCTGCAGGAAGGCATCGCGCGATGCCGGCAGGGCCCAGAGGTCGTCGAGGGCGTTGAGGGCCCGAATGGGTGTGCGGACCCTGGCGAACGCTTCGGCCAGGCCGGGCAGTTCCGGGTCCTCGAAGAAGTAGCGTGGCCACTGGCACCAGCGCCGCCATTGCAGAAACAGGTCGCGCGGCAGATCCTCGCCCAGGCCCAGCTTGCTCCAGGCCAGGTAGCCCGTGGTGCCCACCAGCACCGGGCCGATCACGTGCCACAGCAGCATCACCCGTGCGCGCTCCAGCGGTGGCATCCAGCCATGCCAGCCGGCGCCCGTGGCGAAGGTGGCCATGCGCTGCACCCGTTCGTTGCCGGGCAGCAGGCCGAAGGCATGACCGCCGTAGGAGTGCCCCACCATCCAGATCGGGCCTTCGCCCTGCGCCTCGACGTGGTCCAGCAGGGCTGCCAGATCCTGCCGGGCCCAGTCCAGGTAGTTCATGCGAAACCCGCGCAGATCGGGTGGGCGGGACAGCCCCACGCCGCGGTAGTCCAGTGTCCAGACGGCCATGCCCTGGCTGGCGGCGTACGTCGCAAAGGGGCCGTAGAAGCGCTGCGCCACGCCCGTGGCCCCGGCGACGATGAGGCGGGCCTGGGGCTCGCCACGCGCGGGATAGTGCATCGCCCCGAGCCGGTACCCGTCTGCGGCCTCCAGTGGGACGGGCAGAGGTGTGCTGTGATCCTGCGGCACGCGGCGCTCCGGTCAGGCCTGGGGCTGACCCTTGGGCTGACCCTTGAGCAAGAGGGCCGCAAGGGTGTCGAGCAGGGTGGCGGCGGTCTCCTGCAGCGGGCCCCCGCTGCCCGCCACCCGGGCCTGGATGAGCCCGCCCTCGTAGGCGGAGACGATCAGGCTGGACAGTCCTGCGGCCTGCTGCGCGTCGATGCCGCGGGTCACCAAGGCGCGTTTCAGGCAGCCCCGGATGGCGGTGAAGCCTTTGGCCACCGCCTCGCGGATGGCGGTGTCCTCTGCTGTTGACTCCAGGGCGATGGTGGCCAGCGGACACCCGCGCTGGAAGCCGCTGCCCTGCAAGATGCTCTGCGCCTCCTGCATCCACAGCGCCAGGGCCTGCACCGGGTCATCATGCCGGGCGAACAGGTGCTCAAGCGCGCCCGTGATGTGGACGACCACGGTGTCGATGGCGGCCACAGCCCACTCGGTCTTGCCGCCTGGAAAGTGGTGGTACAGCACGCCTTTGGGTGCCTGCGCACGGTGGAGCAATTCGCTGATGCCCACACCGTGGAAGCCGCGTGTACCCAGCGCCTCCAGCATCGCGCTGATCAAGCGGTCACGGGTTCCGGCGGGGCCGTTGGGCAAGGGCTTGTTGAACATAGATCCTGAGTCTATAGACCGGTCGGTCTAGTGTCAAGTCGAACCCTGATGGCCGGACACGGCGGTTCTCGGCACGCGCAAACGCCCGCGCAGCGCCGTAGATGCCGCAGCGTTTCTTTACAAATCTGATAACCAGCGTTCACGCGTGCAGCCGATGCTGCCCCCGCACGGGGAGCGCGGTCATGCCGACTGCGCGTGCAGTGATCGGGGATCGCGATGGGTTCTGGCAGCTTTTCGGGAACGACCGGTGCCGTCGCCTGGCGGCTGGTCACGATGCTTCTGTCTTTGGCGCTGATGGCCTGCGGTGGAGGATCAGCCTCCACGGTGCAGGCGCCAGGGTCAGCCTGGTCCGAAGCTGAACCCTATCCCCCAGGCCTCAGCAACGCGTCTCTGACCGTCGCCGGCATCACGCGGCAATACCGGGTGCATGTGCCTCCTGCTCTGGCGTCTTCACCCGTGGCGGTGGTGCTGGTCCTGCATGGGGGAGGGGGGCAGGGCATGGATGTGTCCGAAACCGGCACGCACCCGCTGGCGGTGTTTCGCACGGTGGCTGATCGTGAGGGATTCGTGGCGGTCTACCCGAGTGGGCTGCCCGCAGCAGATGGCCGGCCAGGTTGGAACGACTGTCGCGGCGACAACCTGCTGACCAGCGGCGCCGACGACCTGGCGTTCCTGGATGCGCTGATCGATCGCCTGCGCGCCCAGTACGCGTTGCCGGCTTCGCGCATCTTCATGGCGGGCGGCTCCAACGGCGCCCAGATGACGCTGGCCTACGCCGTCACGCATTCGCAACGGCTGGCCGCCGTAGCGAGTTCAGGCGGCAGCCTGCCACTCAACCCCCGGCCGGGCGAGTGCAGCGGGTCACCTAAACGTGCGCTGGCGGTCCTGCTTGCCCACGGCAGCGCCGACACTCAGATGCCCTACGACGGCGGCTGCGTGGCCGACGTCGGAGGCGGTTGCGCACGCGGCCGCGTGATCAGCGCCCAGGCCACGCTGGATTTCTGGCGCGCTGTCAACGGCTTGGCAGGGGCAACGCCGGTGCAGACCGTGGAGGATCCCGACGCGAGCGACGCAGGCCCCGCCTTCCGCTTTCGGTTCAACGGTCCGACACCGGTGGAGTGGTGGCGCCTGGACGGGGCCGGGCACACCGTCCCCAGCCGCACCGTGCTCATCGAACCCAACGCGCTGACAGGTGTACAAAGCCGTGACGTGGAGTTTGCGGAGCTGGCCTGGTCTTTCTTCAAAGCCACCTGGGTGGCGAACTGATGAGCAGCCGTCCACCCCGGTGTCGCAGCCGTGTTTCCAAGAGGAGCTCAAATACACAGTTCAGCCTCCAAAGGAGTTCAAGCTTGAAATTCCTCTTGATCACCCTGTTCGCAGGCTGCATCGCACTGACGACCGCCTGCGGCGGCGGCACCGCGACGGAGACGGCCTCCACGCCCGACGCCACCCCAGCCGCCCCAGCCACCCCAACCCTTCCGAACACGTCCTCTGCAGCATGGCGTGAGCCGCTGAAGGTTTCGTACCAGGGCGTTGAGGTCGATGTCGTGATCGACAAGCCGGCGGGCACCGCTTTCGATGTCTTGTTGGTCTACCACGGCACGGTGATGCAGGATGCCCTGGTGATGCAGGCCGCCCAGAGGACGCTTGAGGAGTTTCGGGGCCTGCTCGATGACCCGACCGTCATGGTGGTGAGCGTGGCTTACCCCGAGGAGAACCTGCTCATCGGGGACAACCTCGCACAAGCCGAGGCCGCGCTGCTGTGGGTCAAGCATCGGGCTGCGGCCGAACTGGGCCTGCAGATCCGCCACGTGTTCCTGGGCGGGCACTCGCAGGGCGGCTACCTGGTGACCCGGCTCAACACCCTGCACCCCACGCAAGGTGTCATCGCCAACGCCCCCGGGCCGATCGACTTGGTGCACCGTTGCCGGCTGGAAGAGGAGGGCACGATCGCCTCAGGCGAGCACTGTACGCGCCTGCGACAGGCCTACGGGACCACCACCGCCAATCCTGCGGCCTATACCGCTCGGTCGCTGATCAGCTTCACGACCAGATACCAGTCCGACATCTTCTTCGTGCAAGGTCTCGAAGACTCGCGTCTCGTGCAGATGGCGGTGTGGCCGGGGTTCAAGCAGCAGGTGCAGGCGTGCACCAACTGCCGGGGCGTCCAGGTCCTCGAATTGCATGGCTTCGGCCACGAGGCACTGTTCTACAACCCGCAGGCCCGCGACGCTTTCCGCGCCTTCCTGAACGCGCGGCGCTGAACGCGGCCGGACCGCAGACCCGATGGCCAGCGCATGGAGGGTCAGGCCGGCTGCCCTGGCCGGCTTGCACCTCAGGGGCCTCCGCAGGCTGCGTCTGAAGGGCGCAACGGGTTGTTCGCCTGGTGTCCCCATGATGAGACCTGACCCGAGCATGTAAGCAACGCAACAACCGTCCTGTGGCTACGCTCTTCGCTGTGTCGCTTCACCGGCCAATTGGCGGCAGCAAATGCAGAAAACGTTCGATCAGCGCGGTGGTCTGTTCGGGCGCGTCCACCACCGAGATGTGCGCGGTGTCCAGCACTTCGAATTGGCCCTTGGGCAGGGCGGCTGCGGCGCTGCGCAGACCCTCCAAGGGGTACATCCCGTCTTGGCGGCCGGCGACGAACAGCGTCGGTGCGGCAATCCCCGCCATCCTCGGCGCCAACGGCTCGCGTTCGATCAGCACAGACCGCACGGACCGCGCCAGCGCTGGGCCGTCGGCTTGCTGAAGATGCTGATGGAAGTCCTCCATCAGCGGCCCGCCACGCCCGCGGGTGGCGGCCAAAAAGAAAGCGCGCGCCACGCCGTCGCGGTACAGGCCGGTGGCGTGGATCCAGCGGGCGCCCCAGGCGACGAAGCGGTCGCTGAAGCCCGGGCCGCCGGGTGCAGTATGGACGGGTGTGTTGAGCATCACCACGGCGCGCGTGCGCTGAGGTTGGACAAGCGCAAACTCGCCCGCCACCAGTCCGCCCCAGGACGTGCCGACCAGGATGACCGGTCGTGCGACGCCCAGCGCATCAAGCACCTCGACCACCGCCTGAGCGCAATCGGCCATGGTGAAGGATCCTGGTGCCGGGCCGCTGTCGCCGTGGCCCGGGCCATCGACGACGATCAGGCGATGCCGCCCCCGCCAGGCTTCGATGGGGGTGCGGTAGATGCGGTGGTCTGACAGGATGGACGGCCACAGCACGATCACTTCGCCCGATGTGGCGTCTGGGCCCGTGTCGCGCACGGCCAGCTTGCCGACGCGGGTGGGCACCACGGTAGGCGCCGGAAGCATCGGTGCGCGCTTCCGGGCTTCCTGCGCCTGAGACGCTGGCGCCGCCGGCTCAGGACCAGAAGCTGCACAGGCCCCGACGGCAGCCGCCACCGCCAGCACGGTCAGCGCTCCGCGACGGCCGGCCTGCATGGTGTCTTGGGCTACGAGGTGTGCGGCAGCGTTCTCTTGAACCGTTTTGACAACCTCCATGTGCATCGGGGGCTCCCAGCCGTCGTCCGGGCCAAGGATCAGCCCAAAGTGAACGTCGTTCACATTCATTCTGGCATCTTGCAACTTCAATGTAAACAGAGATAACATGAACTGCCATGACACCGATGCCGACATCGCACGAAGCTCCAGGCGAACACGCCCAGGCGCCATCCGCGAGGGGCTTTCACCACGGCAACCTGAGGCAGGCCCTGCTGGACGCCGCGCTGGCGGCGCCCGACATCGAAGGCTTGTCGTTGCGCCAGCTGGCCACCGGTCTCGGGGTGACGCCGGCAGCCGCCTACCGCCACTTCGCGAGCCGTGAAGATCTCCTGCTGGAGGTGGCCCGGATCGGGTTCACTCGCCTGGAGTCGCGCTTTGCGGGGGCCTTTGACATCTCGTGGCCGCCTGAGGATGGCTCAGAGGCGAAGGCCCGCTTCCATCGCCTGGCGTGCGCTTACCTTCAATTTGCCGACGACGAGCCTGCGTTGTGGCGCCTGATCTTCGGCGCGCAAGGGGCAGCCTACCGGGCGTTGTCTTCTGTCCTGGACCGCCGCAACAGCTATGACTACCTGCCCGCGGCGCTGCTGGGTTTGCACCGCACAGGTGTGGTGCCCCATCCGCCCAGCGAGCGCGATGCACTGTTTGCCTGGAGTGCCGTGCACGGCGCGGCGTCGCTGCGGGCGGGGCGGGTGCCGGGTGCGCTGATGCCAATGGAAGAACTTGCCCGGGATCTGACGTCGCGCATCGTGCAGTCCCTGCGTTCGCTGCCCTGAAACCCGACGCCGCCTGGCCCACGACGCCATTCCCGACCGCCCCCTCGGACCACCTCGCCGACAAGGAGACTCGCCATGCTGCTTCACGACCTCGCCCCCGGCATGCATCCGCGACGGGTGCGCATCTTCCTGGCCGAAAAGGGCTTGTCCATTCCGCGCAAGGAGGTGGACGCTGCGGGTCACGCCAACGAAACGCCGGCGTTCCTGAAGCTGAACCCGCTGGGCAAGCTGCCCGTGCTGGAGCTGGACGACGGCACCGCCATCAGCGAGTCGCTGGCCATCTGCCGCCACCTCGAGGAGCTTTACCCCACCCCGCCGTTGCTGGGAAGCATATCCCGGGAAAGGGCCCAGATTGACATGTGGACGCTGCGCATGGAGTTCGAGCTCTCCCGCCCGATCGCCCAGGTCTTCCTGCACACCGGCGAGTTCTACCGCGACCGCATCGAGCAGGTGCCCGAGGTCGCCCGCCACGCGCGCAGCCACGCCACGGCCACCATGCAGTGGCTGGATGGCGAGCTCGCGCGGCACCAGCACATCGCGGGCGACGGCTACTCCATGGCCGACATCGTGGCCCAGTGCGCCTTCGTACTGGGCAAGGCGGCGGGTCTGCGCATCCCGCCGGACATGCCCCATCTGACACGCTGGTTTGCTGCGGTCTCGGCGCGGCCCACCGCCCGCGCCTGAGGCACAGACGATGGAAAGCGACAGCCAGAACCGCCCCGCCGTGTGCT